>Ga0302319_10015538_pt1 | contig 14106 bp, 12 predicted proteins | sample Bog_T0_2_FD_203319 | JGI IMG/M metagenome (GOLD analysis project Ga0302319, IMG submission 203319) | Peat permafrost microbial communities from Stordalen Mire near Abisko, Sweden - Bog_T0_2 | ecosystem: Environmental > Terrestrial > Soil > Wetlands > Peat | place: Sweden: Abisko, Stordalen Mire... | reverse complement strand
TCTTCGATACGAGTGATCCAAACTTTTTGCACGATAGCGTGCCTTCAGGCTATCAGTCAGGAGTAACCGCATTGCTGAATCAGGCGTCGCTCTTTGCCGAGGCTAACGTCAACACAAACATTTACTCAGGTCTTGATGTTTTTGTTCCGGTAGACGGTACACAAAGCTCTGGCGGCGAACCTCAGTTTTTGATTGGTGACCCGGTATCTACGCCGGAGCCGGGCAGCCTTCTCCTATTTGGAAGCGGCTTGCTCGGTTTGGCGTTCTTGCTCTTCGGCAAAAGGTGCGCCGCTTAAGTAAAGCGTTTGTTGAGAGACGTTGAGAGAGAGGCCCTGGCAACACCGCAGGGCCTTTCGTTTTAAGCCGGATATTTACTTCACTTCCTCCAGAAAGCGCCAATGCGGTCTCCACTCCGGGGTGAGCGGCTCATTGGTGAGCAGGGCGCGCAGCACTGGAACGGGCATCATGTTCTCGGTGAGGATGGTGTCGTTGTACTGGCGTTCGGTCATCTTTCCCGCGTCCACCAGTTCATGGCGCAGGGCGCGAAACTGAAGCGCGCCGAGCATATAAGCGCACTGGTAGAGCGGGTCGTAGTCGCCGTTGACGGAGCGGCGCACCTCGGCGGTGGCGTTGTCGCGCTCGTGGCCCACCTCGCTGACGAGGAAGTCGATGGCCTGCTGCGGGGTCATCGCGCCCAGTTGGAAGCTGAGCGAGAAGATGATGCGCGCCGCGCGGTGCATTCGCCAGAAAAGCGCGCCGATGCGTTGCTGCGGCGTTCGATCATAGCCCAAATCCCAGTACATCATCTCCCAATAAAATGCGTTGCCCTCCAGCCAGAAGCCGGAGCTGAATAGCTGGCGGTAGGGCCGGTAGCGGGCGGTCATGAACTGCTGCAGCCAGTGGCCGGGAATCAGTTCGTGAAAGACTGTGGCGTGCGTGAAGGCCGGATTATTGCCCCTCATGCTCATCATGCGCTGCTCGTAACTCATTGTGTCTGTGGGGTAGCTGACGAGAATGGTGTCGCCGCCCAGAAAGAAGGGGCTGACAAGCTGGCGCTCAGGCGTCATCATCTCCATGCGCCAGGTTTCACGGGCCAGCGGAGGGATGGTGACTAGATTGTGCTCTTCGGCGAATTGTTCGCCTTCCAGAGCCACTGAGCGGATCAGTTCCGGCTGCTTGCCCGGCTCTACGTAGGAGTTCTTCACCGCCTCCAGAGCTTTGCGCCAGTCGTCGCCATAGCCCATCTCGCGGCTGGCCTTCACCATCTCCTGCTGGCACCAGGCGAGCTGCGTCTTCGCCATCTCGATCAGCTCTTCCGGCGAGTAAGGAATCATGGCGTCGTCGAGTTGCTGGAGCAGCGCCTCGCGGCCAATAGGCGTGCCGATCACCGTGGTCTTGTCGTCGGGCGCTATGCCGGCCAGCTTTTCGCGCAAGAATTTCCCATAGTCTTTGAGCGCAACGGAAGCCAGTTTGTAAGGCTGCGCGGCCCACCACGTGAAGGCGGGATCGTAGCCGTTCCAGAAGTCGATCCAGTGTTGCATTTGGGCGGTGAGCTGGTCGAGATCGGCGGCGGCGCGCCATGCGTTGATGCGCTCTTCAGGCGTTGCATTCTTTACCTTCTCTTCAAGCTTCTTGCGGCTGGCAGCGACAGCCGTGGCCAGCTCACTCAACTGCGCGGCGGCCTTCTGCGGATCGGGGCGCTCCATGCGTCGGCGCGCGTCTTCCAGGGCAAAGATCGCCGGAGCAAAGGGCAGCAGCGGCGCAACCTCCTTCCACTGTCGCTCATCGAGGGCCAACTGGTGCTCCTGTTGCGTGAGGTAGTTGGCAAAGAGAATGAAATCGATCTTGCCCTCCTGGTCGAGGGCGCTGAACTTCACCATGGCAAGCTGTGCGCGATTCTCGTGATAAAAAGCGGCCATGCGCTCGCGCGTCGCCGGCGCCAGTGGGTCAGTGTAGACGCTCACGAGCGTAGCCTGATCGGCAGTGAATCGTTCAATCAGCGCGCGCATCGGCGGGACTGAGGAATCGAGCGCGCTGGTGCTCTGGGCAACGATTGCGGGCGCCATGGCGAGTGCTGCGAGGAGAAGCAAAGAAGCGGTGCGACAGAAGCGCATTGGCTCAAAACCCCTTCCGTAAGTTGAGGCCCGGCTCGGAGTGTGAGCCAGACAGTCTTGACGAATTCCAGTCACACTCACCATACAACAAGGCCGCGAGGGAAGTGAAACCGGCTCGCCGCCGCTACAATCAAGCTAACGATGATTCAGTACCTCTATCTCGGAAGAACGGCCTACGACGAGGGGCTGCGGCTGCAGGCGGAGATTGCCAGGCTGCTCATCGAGGGCCGCGTCCACAACGTGCTGCTGCTGCTCGAGCATCCGCCGGTGCTCACGCTGGGGCGCAACGCTCGTCGCTCCAATATTCTGGCCTCCGACGAGTTGCTCGCGCGTCGCGGCGTCACGGTTCACCAGATCAACCGCGGTGGCGACGTCACCTATCACGGCCCCGGTCAGTTGGTCGGCTACCCGATCTTCGACCTGCGCACGCTGCGCACCGCGAGCGGCGGCCGCATGGGGCCGGTGGACTTTGTGCGCGGCATGGAAGAGGCTCTGATTCGCCTCTGCGGCGGCTTTGGCGTGCGGGCCGAGCGCATTTGCGGTCTCACCGGCGTCTGGTGCCCTGCCGGCAATGGCCCGGAGCGCAAAATTGCCGCCATCGGCATTCACGTCGCGCGCGGAATCACCTCCCACGGCTTCGCCTTCAACGTCACCACCAACCTCGCCGACTTTGGTTTGATCGTCCCCTGCGGCATTCCCGATCACCCGGTGACCAGCTTGGCGCAGGAGGTCCAGCACCCGGAAGCTCTGCCCAAGCTGGAAGCCATCGCTCACCTGGCCGCGCGGAACTTCGGGCAGGTCTTCGGCGAGCAGGTGCTGTCGGTCGAGAATCTGGCCGCACTGCGCGCTCAGGCCGCTCTTGCGCCCGCGCCGCAATTCCCGGCGGAAGACACGCCGCTCCAGCTTCCGGCGGAAATAGAGCAACTGCGCGGCGCCGCCGAGCGCCCGATTCGCGCCTGAGAGCAGCTTCGGAGAAGAATCGTGGTTGCCCACTCCAGAGCATTTTGATTTTTGTTATTGAGTGGATCTTCTGCTTGGCTCAAGGTTGCCGGTCGCTGTAAGAACAGGTAGCGCCGGCCTCCCGGCCGGCTGTCGCGTGGACCCCCCGGTCCACGCCGCACTCTATTCAAATAGGAAAGATGCGCTAGCTAGAAGCAAATAAACAATAACGTCGCAGGGATGGACCGCCAAAATGATTGCTTACTCCGCGCTTGCCGGCCCCTGTTCCCTGTTCCTCATCAGCGGAAACAAAATCACATCGCGGATGGACTTGGAGCCGGTCAGCAGCATTACCAGCCGGTCGATGCCGATGCCTTCGCCGGCGGTGGGAGGCAAGCCGTAGGCCAGCGCGCGGACGTAATCCTCGTCCATCTGATGGGCCTCGTCGTCGCCCTTGGCGCGATCTTCTAGCTGCTGGGCAAAGCGCTTGTGCTGCTCGACCGGATCATTCAATTCGCTGAAGGCATTGCCTAGCTCGAAGCCGCCGCAGAAGAACTCGAAGCGCTCCACGTGGTCTGGATCATCGGGCTTTTGCTTACTCAGCGGAGAGACTTCTGTCGGGTAGTCGTAGATGATTGTCGGCTGGATTAAGTGTTCTTCAGCCAATCCTTCGAACAATGCGGCAATAAATTTCCCTTTTAAGCCAACTGTTTGGATTGTGTGTGATATTCCCTCGAAGAAGACCTCAAGATCAGCAAGTCTCTCTGCTTGTTTGCTTGATTCCGTCCACGGTTGAGGCTCGACAACAAAAACGGCATCTCGATTGTCGCCAAGTGACTGCCGGTGCTGCTTGATTGCAACGCTAGTAGCTATACACACCCGGGAGAAATCTATTACATTTACAAAATCTTCTAAGGTTGGCGCCTTGGCTACCTCCGGCCACCACTTGATAATCGCCTCGCGCATCGTCAGCCGCGTCCACTTACCTAAGTCAATCTCCACGCCACCGAAGTTCGTGATCGTCGTTCCGTTCACTTCCTTTGCGACAAACGCAATCAACTCTTCAGTCAGCGTCATCAGGTCGTGATAGTTCGCATAGGCCTGATAGAACTCCAGCATGGTGAACTCGGGATTGTGCTGGGTGCTGACGCCTTCGTTGCGGAAGTTGCGGTTGATTTCGTAGACGCGGTCGAAGCCGCCGACGACTAATCGCTTCAAATACAGCTCCGGTGCAATGCGTAAAAACAGGTCCATGTCCATCGTGTTGTGATGTGTCACGAAGGGCCGCGCCGCCGCGCCGCCGGCCACCTGCTGCATCATCGGCGTCTCCACTTCGAGATAGCCGCGATCATCAAAAAACTGCCGCAGAGCCTTCAGCGTCTTCGCCCGTTTAACAAAGACTTCACGGGCGTCCAAATTCGAAAACAAGTCCACATAACGCTGGCGATAGCGCAGCTCGACGTCGGCCAGTCCGTGAAATTTCTCCGGCAGCGCCAGCATCGCCTTCGTCAAAAAGGTCAGCGTCTCAACGTGAATCGTCAGCTCGCCGGTCCGCGTGCGGAATAAGTAGCCGGAGACGCCAATGTGGTCGCCCAGGTCGAGGAGCTTATAGAGCGCAAAGCCCTGCTCGCCGACGGCGTCGAGGCGCACGTAGATTTGCAGCCGCTGGCCGCTCTGTTGCAGCGTGGCGAAGCCGGCCTTGCCCTGCGCGCGAATAGCCATGATGCGCCCTGCGACGGAGACCGTCACGTGCGGCGACTCCAAAGACTCAGCTGTCGCCTCGCCCCAAGCGGCGCGCACCTCAGGAAGCGTGTCCGAGGCAGAGAAGTGGTTGGGATAGGCAGCCTGGCCCAGCTTGACGATCTCTTCGAGTTTTTCCTGGCGCAACTTGAATAGGTTGCGCTCAAATTCTGAATCGAATTCCAAATCCGGCACGGGGTTTCCTTTGCGTTAGTATATCGCCCGCAGCATCGGCAGCAGCGCCTCAATGGCGCGTCCGCGATGGCTGAGCGAGAGCTTGGTCTCCAGATCGATCTCCGCCATGGTGCGGTCGAGCGCGGGCAGATAGAAGAGCGGGTCGTAGCCAAAGCCGCCGGCGCCGCGCGGCGCGTCCAGAATCATGCCTTCGACCGTGCCCTCGGCGGTATGCAGGGCCACGCCGTCGCGGGCGGCCACCAGCACGCAGCGGTAGCGAGCAGTGCGCTGCTCGGGATGCACCCAGGCCATCCGCCGCAGCAGCAGGAGGTTGTTCCATACGTCGGAGTTGTCGTTGGCGCCGGGCGAGTCCACAATGCCGGAGTCGGCGGCGTAGCGGGCCGAGCGGACGCCGGGCGCGCCCTCGAGCGCATCCACCTCCAGGCCGGAGTCGTCGGCCAGCACCAGTTCGCCGGGGGCGAAGCGCGAATAGTAGATAGCCTTGAGCTGGGCGTTGGCGGCAAAGGTCAGGCCGTCTTCCTCCGGCGGCACGATGGTGGCAAGGCTGGGCAGAGGCTCGATGATGATCGAGTGCGCCTGGGCGGCGGTGCGGAAGTCGCGCAACTTACCGGCGCTGCTGGTGGCGGCGTAAAGACGAAGGGCCATAACGAAAGTGTAACGCGCGCCTATCGGCAATTCTTCGTCCCATCAGCGACCCATTCAGCGCGATTCTCAGCCCGACAGTGGCAGTTCCCGGTCCAGCCCGGTAGCGATCAGCTCGGCGCGTAGTTGCTCCACGCTCACATAAAGAATCGCCTGCATCCCCAGCGTCCGCGCGGCCTCCACATTAGGCAGCTTGTCGTCGATGAAGAGCGTCTCTTCGGGTCGTGTGCCCAGTTGGCTGAGCGTGTGGCGATAGATCGCCGGGTCGGGCTTGGCAATGCCCAGTTGGTAGCTCCAGACCAGCACGTCGAAGCGGTGAATCCACTCAAACTCGCGCTCCACGCTCTCCAGCACCGCGTCACCGATGTTGGAGAGAATGGCGGTGAGCAGGCCGCGCTGCTTGAGAGCGAGCTGCCAGGCCAGCATGGCGGGGTCCTCGACGGTCCACAGGCGCGCATCCCACTGATTCAGTTCTTCGGCCATCTCCCGATTTGCCGGCAGCCCGGCCTCGCGCAGAATTTTCTGCCAGAAGCCGAGGCCGGTGAGCTTACCTTCGTCATAGGCGGCCCGGTCGGCCCAATAGAGGCTCTCAAAGCGGTCTTCCGGCAGTCCGGTGATGCGCAACAGCGCCGCCCAGGCCTCGGCTGACGGCGGGCCGGTCAATACAATTCCATAATCGAAGACAACCGCGCGCAATGCCAATCTTCCTCCCCAGAAAACCCGTAGATTCTTCGCCCGTGTAAAGTTGAAAGGGACGCCTTCTTCTATTGTGGCACTTGCGGTGCGGCGTCCCTTTCTGGATTTTTGATGGGGAAGAGATGATGCGCTTTTCGCGGCGAACAAACTGGAACACGGAAGAGAGCGAGCTGGCGCGGGCGCATCGGCTGCGCTTGGCGGCGGGGCTTCCGATTGCGGATCTCACCGCCTCGAATCCCACCCGCTGCGGCTTTGCCTACGATCCAACGTTGCTGGCGGCGCTCACTGATGCGCGGGCGCTCGACTACGATCCCCAGCCGCGCGGTCTGCTGCGAGCGCGCCAGGCCGTCTGCGCGTACTACGCCGGCCACGGCATGGCGCTCAAGCCCGAGCAGATTGTGCTCACCACCAGCACCAGCGAGGCCTATAGCTTTCTCTTCCGTCTGCTTTGCGATGCGGGCAGCGAAATCCTCATCGCGCAGCCGAGCTATCCGCTCTTTGATTTTTTGGCGACGTTGGACGATGTGACGATCAAAGCAGCCGCGCTGCTTTACGACCACGGTTGGCAGATCGATCCTGAGGGCCTTCGCCAGGCCATCACGCCGCTCACGCGCGCCATCGTCCTCGTGCATCCCAACAACCCGACTGGCCACTTCACCAAGCCCTGGGAGGCAGAGGAGCTGGCGCGGCTTTGCAGGGAGTTCGATCTGGCGCTGATTGTAGACGAGGTCTTTCTCGACTTCAGCTTCGGCGGGGCAGGGAAGAGCTTTGCCGCCGGCATCGAGGGTGTTCCAGTCTTTGTCGTCAGCGGGTTGAGCAAGATTGCCGGGCTGCCGCAGATGAAGGCGGCGTGGATTGTGGCGGCCGGAGATGAGGCCTACGCAGCCCTCGACCGCTTGGAGGTCATCGCCGACACTTTCCTCTCGATGAATGCGCCGGTGCAGTGCGCGCTGCCCACCTGGCTGGATGGCCGCGCGGCGATTCAGAGGCAGATTCAGGAGCGGGTCGCGGCCAACCTGGCCGAGCTGGACCGTCAACTGGCCGCCGTGCCGGAGGTGAGCCGGCTGGAGGTCGAAGGCGGCTGGTATACGGTCCTGCGGATTCCCGCGCTGCAGCCAGACGAGCAGACGGTGCTCGAGCTGCTCCAGCGCGGCGTCTGGGTTCATCCCGGCTACTTCTTCGGGATGAAAGACTCCGGCTGGCTGGTGGTGAGCCTGCTCGCGGCCGTGGCGGAGTTCAGTGCCGGTGCCGCAAGGCTGGCGGAGTACTTCACTCAGCTAAAGCAACAAGAAATACTGAAACTTGCTGGAACCATCGACTACGATCCCACCTGCGACTACAAGGAAGTTCGGCAGTTGGACCGGATCGACCTCGAACCATGAAAGTCGAGATTTTTCCACCACAAGAGCTAGCTTTCACTGCCGACTGATCGCTGTCCACTGTTCACTGCAGAAACGGATTGCTCCTGCGTTCGGCGCCGATGGTGGTTTCAGGGCCGTGGCCGGTGAGGACGCGCGTCTCGTCCGGCAGCGGCAGCAGGCGCTTGTGAATCGAGTCGATGATCTGGTCGAAGTTGCCGCCGGGCAGGTCGGTGCGGCCGATGCTGCCGGCAAAGAGCGTGTCGCCGGCCACCAGCAGCTTGAGCGGCGCAAAGTGCAGGCAGACCGAGCCTTGCGAGTGGCCGGGAGTGTGCAGAACGGTCGCCGGATAGCCTTCCAGCCCCACCATTTGCCCGTCGGCGAGATTGCCGTCAGGGGGAGCCGTCTCCGGCACGGCCATGCCCAGCCAACCGGCCTGGGTGGTCATCGTAGCAAGCAGCGGAAGGTCGTCTTCATTGAGCAGAATGGGCGCGCCGGTGAGTTGCTTGAGCCGCAGTGCACCGCCGATGTGGTCGATGTGCGCGTGGGTGACGAGAATCTTTTTAAGCGTAAGCCCCAGCCTGCTCAGCCGCCGATGGATGCGCTCCACCTCGTCTCCGGGATCGATGACAATCGCCTCGCCGGTCTTCTCGTCGCCGAGGATGGTGCAGTTGCAGGCCAGCGGGCCAACGGGAAAGCTCTCAAGAATCATACTTTCATTGTAGGACGTGCCGCTAACCCTGGCTTAGAAACTGACCTTTCGCTGCGGGAACCACGTGAGCTGGATGGTGGTTGTGGTGACGGTTTGCAGATCGGGAAGGTAGATCGGCGCCTTCCAGCGTTCCAGAGCGAAGTTGCCGTTGATCTCAAAGTCCTTGCCGATGCGCTTGACCACCCGGAAGCTGATGTCGTTCAAGGTGGTGCCGCCGGGAATCAGGCAGGGGGTCGAGACCAGGCAGCTTGGGCCTCTGGCGGGGATGGTCTGGGTCGTAGAACCGGGAATAAAGTATTTGGTGGTCTTTTGATTGCGCAAGCCCACCTCGATCCATTCATTGCCGCTCAGGTGATAGGTGATCCAGGCTTGCCCGCCCTTGGCCTCGCGTCCGATCCAATCGCCGAAGATCTGACCGTTGTTTGTGTAGCCCTGCTTCTGAATTCCCTCATAGTACATGAACTGCCCGTAGTGGCTGGGAAAAGCGTGCTGGGCTGGATGGTCTGAGCTGGACGGATCTGTCGAGGCGGCTTCGGCGCGGATATCCAGCTTGGGAATGCCTGGTACATGGGAGAGATAAAGGCCAGGGCGGTAGGCGGCGCGCCGGGGAGCGTCGGCGGGGGATACATCGTCATGCACCTCGGAGTCCGTGTAGAGAGTGAGCCATTTGCGGAGGAAGGGCAGCCGGTAAGAGAAGTCGAAGGCGCCAAAACGTGCGCCGGGGTCGTCGCGGCCATTCTTGACGAGGCCGCTGGGCGAGGCAAAGCTGAAAAAGCTCTTAAGAAACGTGTGAATGGTGATGGGGCCGTGCCCCTGGCCGCCCCAGATCGCGGTGCGCTCAAAGCCGAATTCCAGGTTTTCAGTGGGCCGGAAGCTGACCTTTTCCAAGTGCATCCAGGGATCGCCGGGGTTGATCACATTCGGCAGATTGGGATTTGCGCCGCCGGAATTGGCGGGATTCGCAATATAGTTATGCCCTTGAAGGCCGCCAACCAGAAACTCGTAGCGGAAGGGGCCGGTGATAGCGGAAAGTAGCGGAATGTGCAACGGCTCGATGCGGTTGATGCGGAAGGAGTAAATGTCTTCTGCGTTGTTGGAGTAAGCCATGCCGCCGCCCAGCCCTGGCCCCAGCCAGTCGTCCTGCTTGCCCAGGGAGATCTCGTGGTTGAGAACGTGCGCGGAGACAAACGCTTCCATAACGCGCGCTTGGGCTACCGCGCCGATCGGACCCATGGGAATGGTGGTCTGGGGAAGAAAATATGATATTTGGTGGGTGGTGGTATCGGTATAGGTCGTACCGTCCACGATGCTGAGAGCCTGGGCCAGCGCCTGGGAGTAGCCTGTGGCCGAGGGCGACGCCTGCGACTCGCCGCGCACGTACAGCACAAAGCGGCCGGCGGTGGCGTAGCCGCTTGCGCCGGTGTAGTTATTGAAGCCGTTTTCGTAGGGGCGGCCGTAGTCGTTGATAATCGTCGAGCCGAGATGATAGCTGTCGCGCAGCGAGGTGCCGCTGATGCCGCGCACCACGCTGTAGACCGACTCGACGCGGGAGCTGCCCTTGCCCGCCCCGCATGGACCCTGGGAATCGTCGCGCAGTTCACGCGTCAGCGCATCATAAATGACCTGTGCCTCGTCGGCGGCTGAGCTGCCGCTTGCATCCTGAATGTGACCTCCGGCCTGCTCGACCATGTGGCCCACACTGGCGCGGGTCCAGGGGCGCATTCCGAGAAAGACATCATCGACAAAGCCAAGCGAGTAGAGCCGCAGTACCGCCGGATAGACCCAGCTATCGACCGGGATGTAAGGCGAACCGAGCACGGCAGGCTCGCAGACGGGTGCGGGAGTATTCGACGCCTTGGACTGAGCGGCCGCGGCGGGAGCAACGGTCAACAGAAACAATCCTGCCGACAAGGTTGCGCAGAGGGGAAGAGCGGCGATGAAATCACGTTTGCTCATACTCATACTCCTCACTGTATCATTGGTTTGCCTGGGTTGAATCAAGGAAAAATGCTCTGCCGGGAATCCTCTTCGCTGTCGACGCATCGCGGGCGGACTCCAGCGCCATATTGAAACTGGCGGCGTCTCAGGAGCTGAGATGCTGGTGGAATAAACCCTTGCCTGCCAGGTACGCCTCCATCTTCTGGATGGGGTCATGAGCGGTGGAGCGGTCGAAGCAGCACTCGATGAGGGTGGGGCCGTTGCCCTTGCGGGCATGGGCGATGGACTCGGTGGCCACGCGATAAACAGCCACAGCGTCGCAGCCTTCCACGGTGAGAATCGGAAAGCCGAAGGGCTGGTTTTCCTGCTCGCCTTCCAGATCGCGCTCACAGACGAAGAGGATGGGCAACCGCTGCGCGCCGGCAACCTCGAAGGCCTCGCGTCTGGAGCCGGAGGGGTCAGGCTCGCCGCCCAGGTAGGCTGCTGCAATTATTCCGTTTTTCTTCTCCTTGTTAGACTGAGCTGCGGCGATGGCTCGACGGAGTTCTTCCGCCGGGTCAGCGCCGGCAGCGCCGGCCACCAGGCGCGCGTAGATAGCCTCCATCGGCGCACCCTGAATGAGTTCGACCATCAAGCCGTGGCGCAATGGGACAACTGTATCTTCGGGCAGCAGGTCGATGGCCGTGCCCACGGCGACGGCCTCACTGCCCACGGCATCAACGGTAAGCGGGCTCTGCGCCATGAAATGCCGCGCCCGCTCCGCCAGCCCGCGGCATTTGACCATCGCCTCGTAAAGCTGGTGCAATTTTTCGTTGGAGATCAGCGAAAAGCCCTGCTTGGGCGTCACGCTTGCACACACATCTTTCTTCTTGCCTGCCATCAATGCTGAAACCTCGCCGGATGATGCGATTGTAAATGGAGCCGGAGAGTCTACACGAGTCTCGTGTACACGAAATGCGAAATCTCCGGGATGCAGGGCCAACTGTCTCGTTTCAATACAAATCAATTGAGCTATTTCAAATCATTGCCGACATAATTCAAGAATCTCCACCTTCCGCCGAAAGAATTCTTATCCAGCCGGAGGCGCTGCACAACAATTGTGCCTGATTGTATGGCTGGATTTCAGGAGCACTCTACATGGCCTCCCCTTCCATCGCTCTCGGTGTATATGCGCCGCCTGCTTCGCCGCACAGCACTGTTCGGTTGCAGGCGCAGTTGTGGACGTGGTTGCCGGTGCTGGCCTGCGTAACAGTTTTTGCCATCGAGTCCTCGTCGTTGTTTGGCTCGGATCACACGAGCCTGCCGTTGCGCCGTATCGCCGAGGTGCTCTGCGGTCGGGGCGTGGACGCGCATTGGGTCTTGATCCACCGCTTGATCCGCAAGACCGGCCACTTCATGGGCTACGGCGTCTTTTCCCTCGTCTGTTTTCGAGGCTTCTGGAGGTCGCTGCAGGGCGCTGCGTCGATCTTGCTGAGGCAACTGCGGGCGCACGGGCTGGCGATTCTGGCCACTTTCCTGGTGGCTGGCGCAGACGAGTTCCACCAGAGCTTCCTGCCCAACCGCAGCGGCCAGTTCAGCGACGTTCTGCTGGACACCTGCGGCGGCATGGCGCTCTGCCTGGTGCTCTTCCTGGCGATGCAGGCGGCGCAATCGACTAGGTCGAGTAATCCGCGTTGATGCTGACGTACTCGTGTGTCAGGTCGGTCGTCCAGAAGAGGCAGGAACCATTGCCCTGGTGTAGTTCAACGGTGATGGCGAACTCCGGCTTCGCGATGTAGTCGTGGGCGGCGGCTTCGTCGTAGCCGGGGGCACGGCCTCCGTTGCTGCAGATCGCCAACTCGCCAAAGCGAATGTCAAAGCGCTTCGGGTCAATCTGCGCGCCTGAGTAGCCAATCGCTGTTGCCAGCCGTCCCCAGTTGGGATCGCACCCCGCCCAGGCGGTCTTCACCAGCGGCGAGTGCGCAATGGCCTTGGCGACCTTGAGCGCGTCGGCGTCCGTCGCCGCTCCCTCAATGTGCAACTCCACCACATGGCTCACGCCCTCGCCGTCGGCTACAATCTGCCGCGCCAGCGAGGTGCAAACCTGGGTGAGTGCGTCGGCGAAGGCGGCATTTTCCGCGCCCACGGCCGCTCCGCTGGCGCCAGAGGCCATCAGCAGCACGGTATCGTTGGTCGAGGTGTCGCCGTCCACCGAGATGCGATTGAAGCTGACCTCAACCGCCGCTTGCAGGTAGCCGTCCAACGCCGCCGACTCCATCGCCGCGTCGGTCAAAATGTAAACCAGCATTGTGGCGTGAGGAACAAGCTGAGGGTGAATCATGCCCGCGCCCTTGCAGAGTGCGGCAATGCGAACTTCTTTGCCTTCGATTTCAAGCCGCGCGAAGGCCGTCTTCTCCACCGTATCGGTGGTCATGATCGCTTGGGCAACCTGATCAAAGGCGGCGAAATCTCCGCCCAGCGACGCGGCCAGGCCGGGCAGCGCGGCGATCAGCTTGTTGGCGGGCAGAGGAACGCCGATAACGCCGGTCGATGAGGGAAATACCTCCTCGGGACGGCAGCCGACGCTCTCCGCAACCGCGTAGCAAGTGGCGCGAGCTGCATCCATACCGGCCTCGCCGGCGGCGCAGTTGGCGTTTCCCGCATTGATGGCCGCCACGCGCACCTTGCCGCCGGTCATGCGCAGGTGAATCTTGTCCACGATCAGCGGCGCGGCGGTGACCCGATTGGCAGTGAAGACGGCGGCGGCGCTGGCCGGCGCATCGGCCACAATGAGGGCGAAGTCGGCGCGCCCGCTCGCCTTCAACCCCGCTGTGGCGGCGCCATAGCGAAAACCGCGTGGAAGGACAAACTGGGATTCGTTGGTCATCTCGGTCATGGGACTCCCATTTAATCTAGCAGGTGAGGGGTTTGATGGCCGAAAGCCGGAACAATACGCTGGGTCAGAGCGAATTTCTTGAGCTGCGCCACGTGAATGTGGCGCGCGGCGACCGCATGGTGCTGCACGACGTGAACTTGACAATTCGCGCCGGGGAGCACGTCGCGATTTTGGGGCCGAATGGCTGCGGCAAATCCACGCTGATCCTCACCATGAGCTGCCAGGTCTACCCCATCGTCCAACCGGGGAGCCTGGTGCGCATTTTTGGCCGCGAACGCTGGGATTTGACCCAACTGCGCCAGCACTTTGGCGTGGTGGCGGCTGGCCTGCAAGGGGAGCTTCCCGGCGAGCGGACCGCCGTGACCTCCGGCCTGGACGCGGTCATCGCGGGCTTCTTTTCGGCCTCGACGCTCTGGCCCAACCTGCACGTCACCGAGGAGATGCGCGCTCGTGCGGTCGAGGCCCTCGAACGGATGGAGGCGCTGCACCTCGGCGAGCAGTTGGTGGGCGCCATGTCTGCCGGCGAGCGGCGGCGCATCCTGATTGCGCGGGCGCTGGTCCATCGCCCCCGGCAACTGCTGCTCGACGAGCCATCGAACGCTCTCGACCTGGCCGCGCAACGCGAGCTGCGCGAAAGCCTGCGGCGGCTGGCCCGCGAGGGCACAGGCCTCGTGCTGGTAACGCATCATCTGGGCGACATTTTGCCGGAGATTGAGCGCGTGGTTCTGATGCGCGCCGGGCGCATTGTGGCCGACGGGCCGCGCGTGGATCTGCTGACCGAAGCGCGGCTCAGCGCGCTCTTTCGCACCCCGGTGCGCATCGGGCAAGAGGAGCAGTGGCTGCACAGTTGGTAGGGCAGGGAAGAAGGAGCAGGAGCCGGCGCCCACAGACAACGTA
>Ga0302319_10015537_pt1 | contig 14107 bp, 6 predicted proteins | sample Bog_T0_2_FD_203319 | JGI IMG/M metagenome (GOLD analysis project Ga0302319, IMG submission 203319) | Peat permafrost microbial communities from Stordalen Mire near Abisko, Sweden - Bog_T0_2 | ecosystem: Environmental > Terrestrial > Soil > Wetlands > Peat | place: Sweden: Abisko, Stordalen Mire... | reverse complement strand
GCTGATGCCCGATGTTTTGTGGCCGTACCTGACCGAAAAGCAGCGTGATGAAATGGCCGTCACAATTTCCAAGTGGGCGCATCACCGCACCACGCAGAACAATTGGCGGCTATTCAATATCTGCGCGCTCTCGTTCCTCAAGAAAAACGGATATGACATCGACGACGATCTGCTGAAAAATCACTTGCAGTGGGTCGCGTCGTATCACGCGGGCAACGGCTGGTATCTGGAGCAGAGCTACAACTACTACACCATCAGCCTCTTCGTCGTTTACGGCACCATCTGGAGCCGTGCCTTCGGCCGAGAGCATTATCCGGAAATCGCCGCCGTGCTCGAAAATAGTTTTCGGGAACTGTTCAAAACGTATACCAGCTTCTTCGGCCGCAACGGCTATATCAACATGTGGGCCAGAAGCATCTGCTACCGCCTCTGGATTTCAGGCGGCTTCCCGGTATCGTTCCTGCTTGACTCGGAACCGCCGCTCGATCCCGGTTGGGCCAGGCGGCTCTGCTCCGGATCGATTCTGCAATTCACGGCACGGGAAGACTTTTACGAGAACGATATTCCCAGTCTCGGCTTCTATCCCCACCGGGAATTTGCAATTCAAAGCTACAGTTGTTCGGCCAGTCCCTTCATCATGTTCCTGCCGATCATCAGCCTGGCGCTGCCGGAAGATTCTCCGTTCTGGACCGCGAAAGAGAACGATGGAATGTGGGAAGGCTTGGGAAAGCGCTCGAAGCGGACCGTGCTCGAACGGCCGGGCATCGTTCTGGTCAACCACGGCAGCAGCGGCGCTTCCGAGATCGTCTCCGGCAAGGTGTACGACGGCGATCACAACTACTCCAAACTGGTATTCAACACCCATTTCCCATGGGAAGATCACAACCCGAATGGCGGCACATCACAGGAATATAGTTTCCGCAGCCTGGACCCACGCGATCTGAGCGGCGTGGACATCAATTTTTACCTCACGGGGCGCGCCGTCGATAACGCCGCTGCGAAGAGCACTGCCTACGTAACCTCAAAAAGCATTCTCTTCAACGGCGTTCGTGACGGCGTGCTCTACCGCCAATTGATCATGCGCAAACCGCCGAATAACGGAGTTGGATACATCATCGACCTCGCGGAGATCACGGTTCCTGGAGGCGTCCTCCGCGTTGACCGCTGCCGGCTGGCCTTCGAGCATGAACTTACGCTCGGCCATTTCGGCCTGCCGCATTTCGGCGGGAAGAAGGCCGCGTTGCATGTGTTCGAGGACAAGATGAAACGGGGGATAACGGCCTCGATTCCAGGCAGATCAGTGGCGATGATCGCTTACAACGGCTGGGACACGATTCAGAGTCAGGTTCACAGCGGCTTCAATGCGGAAGCGGAGGAGAGCACCGTGCTGTTCGTCCATCGTCAGCGCGCCACCAAAAACCCGGCGATGGAATTGATGATAACGGCAATGCTGCACAAGACCGATGACACCCCATGGACGCCGGAAGAATTGGATCCGGTGAAGGTTATCCGGATCACGGAGGTGACCGCTTCCGGTTCCATCTTAGGTGCGGAAATCACGCTGGCAGATGATGCGACTTATCAGGTTGACTTTAAGAATATCGACGGACTTAAGAACTGCTGATACAGTAGGTGGGGAAGTTTCGGAGGTTGTCCATTGATATGCTTCCAAACAGCGAAAGTAGCGGACTTGCTTATACAATGAGTGCGAAGCCGGACTGACAGGAGAAATGGTGATTACTCGAAGAGATTTGTTGGTTGCGCTGATCGCCGTCGCAGGCACGGCGGCAGCCTTTGCCCTTGCCGTTCAGGCGCCGGTGATGGGCTCATCGGTCTTCGATTGGAATTCGATTTCCGCCAAGCCGACGGAGGTTGGCTCGGTGCGCTCGTTCTTCAAGGCGCGCACGGCCACGCTGGACGAACTGGAGATGCACGTAACGACGCTGCTGCCGGGCAAGGCTTCGCATCCGCCGCATCAGCATCCGAATGAAGAGTTAATCATTGTGATGCAGGGAACAGTGGAAACTCTGTCGAATGGCGAGTGGAAGCGGGTTGGTCCAGGTTCGGTGATCTTCAACGCCTCAAACCAACTACACGGGTTGAGAAACGTGGGAACCGGCGAGGCAATCTATCATGTCATCAATTGGAAATCTGCCGCCACGCCTCAAGCGCAGCAACACTGAGCCGGCATGGCGACACATGGAAAGGATTCGAGCTTATGCAAGTTGAGACGATTGGCCGGCGGAACTTTCTGAAGACCATGGGAGCAGCGGGTATGTTATCAACATTGCCGGAGGCGGCCTTCGGGCTGCACGCGGGTGGCGGGCCTATCGCGCATGAGGTCGTCGCGCCCGGAACTGACGAGGACGCGAAGCCGAAGCACTCCATCAAGTTTGCCGTGATCGGCCTCGACCATGCGCACATCATGGGCATCACGGCAGCCGTGATTCGCGGCGGCGGGGAGTTGGCCGCGTTCTATTCAACGCTTCCCCGGGAGACTGCCAACTTTCAGAAAATCTATCCCCAGGCACGGCTGGCAAAGAGCGAGGACGAGATACTGGATGATCCGTCGATCCAGCTTGTGGCCAGCGCGTCGATTCCTAATTTGCGCGCGCCGCACGGCATCCGTGTCATGAAGCACGGCAAGGACTATCTCAGCGACAAGCCGGCCATCACAACGCTCGAACAACTGGCCGAGGTGCGCAAGGTTTCCGCCGCGACCGGAAAAATGTTTGCCATCATGTACAGCGAGCGGCTGGAAGTGCGCGCCGCCGTGCAGGCCGGCTACCTGGTCAAGGCCGGGGCCATCGGCAAGGTGGTGCAGACGATCAACATCGCGCCACACCAGGTGAACGCCCCCAGCCGTCCCGATTGGTTCTGGGACCCGGCGCAGTACGGCGGCATCCTGTGCGACATTGGTTCGCATCAAGCGGATCAGTTTGTCTACTACACCGGCTCGACGACGGCGGCCGTAGTAGCCTCGCAAATCGCAAATGTGAATCATCCCACCCATCCGGAGTTTCAGGACTTCGGCGACATGATGCTCCAGGGCAACGGCGGCGCGGGATACGTGCGGGTGGATTGGTTTACCCCGGATGGACTGGGCACATGGGGCGACGGGCGGCTGTTCATTCTGGGAACCGAGGGTTATATCGAACTGCGCAAGTATATCGATATCGCCGGCCGGCCAGGAGGCAATCATCTGTTTATCGTGGATAAGAAGCAAACCCGCTACATGGATTGCAACAACGTGGTGCTGCCCTTTGGACCGCAGTTTGTCGCCGATATAGTAAACCGAACCCATACGGCGCAAGATCAGCAGCAGGCGCTGTTAGCTGCAGAACTGGTGCTAAAGGCGCAGAAAGACGCGCGGCGTCTCAGCTTTTCGGTGTAGGCCGGCGCAGGAGGGGATGTACTGAAGATTGTGCAGGAGACAACTATGACAGCCATCAGCACGAGTACGGAATATCCGCGCAGAGCGTTTCTGAAAATGTCGGCGGGCGCTGTTGCGGCGGCGAGTTTTCCGGCGATTGTGCCGGCCAGCGTGATGGGGCAGAAAGCTCCCAGCAACCGCATCAACATCGGAGCGATCGGAGTGGGCCGCATCTCCCGCGGCCACGATCTGCCGGGAATCTGGAAGTACGACCAAGCGCGCATCGTGGCCGTGAGCGATCTCGACTCCAAGCGCATGGAAGAGGGCAAGGCGCTGGTCAATGGCTACTATGCCAAACAAACCGGCAAGCAATACGATGGAGTAACCGGCTACCATGACTACCGCGAGTTGCTGGCCAACAAGGACATTGATGCCGTGGTGATCAGCACGCCCGACCATCAGCACGCGATTTTGGCGGTGGATGCGGTGCACGCCGGCAAGGACGTGTACCTGCAGAAGCCGGCATCGCTGACCATTGCCGAAGGGCGCGCAATGAGCAACGCGGTGATGGCGTCAGGGCAGATTCTGCAGATCGGATCGCAGCAACGGTCGTGGAAGCAGTTTCACCGGGCGTGCGAGCTGGTGCGCAATGGCCGCATCGGGACGATCAAACATGTGGAAATAGGCCTGCCGGGAGATCCGGGCGGGCCGGACGCGCCGCCCATGCCGATTCCTCCCAACCTCAACTACGATGCATGGCTGGGCTCCACGCCGGAGGTTTACTACACTGAGATGCGCGTGCATCCGCAGCAGGATTTCGGCCGCCCCGGCTGGCTGCGCTGCGAGCAGTTCGGGGCCGGCATGATTACCGGCTGGGGCGCGCACCATGTGGACACGGCTCACTGGGGCATGAATACGGAATATACCGGGCCGGTCGAGGTGTGGGGCACGGCGGAGTTTCCGAAAAGCGGATTATGGAATGTTCACGGCAAATTTTTGACGCATGGTGTCTATGCCAACGGCGTCACCATGGACATCAGCGGCGATTTTCCCAACGGCATCAAGTTCTACGGCAGCGAGGGATGGATTTTTGTGACCCGCGATGTTGAGGTTACTGCATCTGATCCGAGTGGCAAGCCGCAAACCCTGCAACCGCTGATGGCAAGTGCCCCGAAGATTCTAGACAGCGTGATAGGGGCGGATGAAATTCATCTGTATCAAAGCGATGATCAGCATGGCAACTGGCTGGAATGCATCCGCAGCCGCAAGGCTCCCATCGCGCCCGCCGAAGTTGGGCACCGCGCGTGCTCCACTTGCCTGGTGCACCATATTGCAATGAAGACGGGGCGCAGATTGCACTGGGACCCGGTGAGAGAGCGCTTCCACAACGATGATGAGGCGAACAGCATGCTATCGCGTCCGCAGCGTTTTCCATATGTAATGAGCCAGTAGAGTTTGGCAAATAACGGCGGCCAAACAACCTGCTATCCTGAAAATTGGAATCTTTAAGGGATGAGTAAGCTGGCAAGAATGAATTCACCCTCGCGGTCGGGACCAACAACTCGCGGAATCAAGCGCATCGATCTGGCCTATGTTCAGTTGGCGTCCAGCGAGAGTGCGCGTGATATCAATCGCGATGTAGTTCTGGAGATCATTCGTTCCCAGCAGCCTGTATCCCGTGCGGACCTGGCGCGCGCCTCCGGCCTGCAACCCAGTACAGTCTCCGCGATTGTCGAGCAACTCATCAACGAACAATGGGTAAAGGAAGGCGCCATTGAACGGCGGCCTCGCGGCAGGCACCCTACGCTGCTCGCGCTCAACGACGGGCTGGTGATTCTGACTGCCGATATACGGCCCAAGCAGGCCATTGTCGCGCTTCTCGATCTGAACGGACGATTTCTTGCGCGCGAAGTTGTGCCTCTTGTCTCTGACCCAGCGAGCACGATCAGCAAAATCATCTCCTGCATGAAAGCCATGCGCGCTGGCCACCCCAATAGCTCCTTTGAGGGAATCGGCATCAGTATGCCGGGCCGCGTTGATTCAGAGACGCAGCGCCTGATTCTTGCTCCCAATCTGAAGTGGGGCAACTATGACATCAAGAGCGACATTGAAAAGGAGATGCGGCTACAGGTTGAGCTGACCAACGCCGCCAATGCAGCCCTGCTGGCGGAGCTATGGTCAGGCAGGCTTGACGGCATTCGCAATGCTGTATTAATCACGGTTTCGGAGGGTGTTGGCGGGGCCATTCTAGCCAACGGGCAAATTGTCACCAGCCGCAGTGGCCTGGCCGGCGAGTTTGGCCACAGTCCGATAGACCCGACCGGGCCCCTATGCGGTTGCGGACAGCACGGCTGCTGGGAGGTCTTTGCGTCTTCCAATGCGGCACTCCGGTACTACGCGGAGATCCACCCAGAAAAGGCATCTGTCAACATCTATGAACTGCTCCACCTGGCCGAAGAAGAAGATCCTGCGGCGATAGCAGCCTTGACTCGACAGGCCACCTGCCTGGGCCGCGGCCTGCGGTTGGTTACCTCAGCGCTCTCGCCAGAAGTGATTCTGATTGCAGGCGACATTACCACGTCGTGGGCTCGCTTTGGCCCCACGATTCAAGCCGGATTGGAAGCCACAATGCTGGCCGGGAATGCGCCGCAGCTGGGAATCACCAACGACGGTGAATTTGCCAGGCTGCGTGGCGCCGCGGCGGTTGTACTGCAACGTCATTCGGGTTATCAGCGTTCAGCGTCAAAAGCGACCAGAGCCAGAAACCCGAATAGTAAAAGGATTTAGCGCGGCTCGGAGCATTTTATTTTGCACATAAAGAATAGGCGCCAGGCAATTCTCCACCCCAGAATATTTGCCGCAAAACGTGTGGCGGAAAGCGTAAGCTCTCAAGCAGGCTGTTTGGATGTGATATTTTCACGGCTATGAAAATCGATAGGAGCGGGTGCTATAAAAGCACTGCGAATGTTTAAACAATAACAAAACATTGAGGATATTGCCAAAATGCGGGCGCTCATCCTTTTCCGATGGGTCTCCCTACTTTGATACAGGTATTGAAAACGGTTCAATATTGACTAAGCCAGGGTCAAGCAAGGAAATTCTTCGATTATTACGATTTTCTTCTTGACAATGGCGCGGAATCGCTTCTATAGTTCGAGTCGCCAAATAAATCGCCTGGCGCCGATTTCTAATTCTTGGTGCGGACGATTTTCCGGCTGATTACGATCTCCAGGTTGAATGGAACCATAGGTTACGGCGGATCAAAGGGTCGAACCCCACGAGTAGCGTCGCGGTGTTAGGCGGAAATGAAGTCAATTCACAGCTTTCAGGAGGAAATCATGTCAGGAAGGCCAGATATGAATCATCGATTCAAAGGAGGTGCAATCGGAGCCCTGCTGATGGCGGTTGCACTTCTCCCGATCTGTTTCGGGAGCATAACCGCACATGCCCAGGTTCTTTACGGAACACTGGTAGGCAATGTGACGGACGCCACCGGCGCCGCGATCGTGGGCGCAACCGTGGTGGCCACCAACACCGGGACCGGCATTGCGAAAACAGTGGCATCTGATCCGGCAGGAGCTTACCGTGTCTCTAACCTTGAACCAGGTGCGTATAAAGTGTTGATTACGGCAAAGTCCTTCGCCACCACAGTTGGGGAAGGCCTCGTAATTCTGCCCAACAATGAGCGGCGCTTTGATGTCACACTTCAGCCGCAGTCAGTCGGGCAGTCGGTCCAGGTTAGCGCCGCACCGCCCGAGCTGCAAACCGACAGCGCAGTACCCACGAACGATTTGGAAACTTCGCAAGTGCAGACTCTCGTGACATCCGCGGGAATCAATATGCGCAACTTCCAAAGCCTGTTTGAGGTTCTTCCCGGCTTTTCGCCGCCAAACGAACAACACTCGGAATCGGGCAATCCCGCCGATACCATGATGTTCAATGCCAACGGCGTGTCTGGCAGCAACAACAGCACCCGCATCGACGGTGTCAGCGATATTTATGCCTGGCTGCCGGAAATCACTGCGTATACCCCGTCGACCGAGGCGATCGCCTCTGTCAATGTGGTGACCAACAGTTTCAACGCCGAGCAGGGATTCGCGTCCGGAGCCGCTGTCAGCGTCACTACCAAGTCCGGAACAAACAAATTCCACGGTTCAGCCTGGGAATACAACATGATCAGCGCCCTGCAGGCAAAAAGCCCTTTCTTCGCCGCGACGACGCTGAACAAGGGCGAGATTCCGAAGTATATATTGAACCAGTTCGGCGCCAATTACGGCGGCCCGATCAAGAGGAATAAGGCTTTCTTCTTCGGAAACTGGGAACGCACAAGGCGCGCGCAACAGGTATCCGGTTACCAGACGGTTCCTACCCTGGCGATGCTCAAGGGCGACTTCTCGGCATTCACCACCCCCATCTTTGATCCAAGTACGGGCAATTCCAGTGGCGTTGGCCGCACACAATTCGCTAACAACACGATACCTTCCTCCTACTTCACTCCAGCCGCCAACCAAGCCGCGGCTGAGATGATCTCACTGCTGCAAGCAAATAACAATGCGGATTTGCCGAATTTGGCGGGCGGCGCCGGCATCACCGCCACCAACATCAGCAATGACTTCTATGGCGGCGCAAACGCCGAGTATACCCGTGACAACGTCGATAGCCGCGTTGATATTAACCCTAGCAGCAAGAGCACACTTTTCGGACGCTATGGGTTTCAGAAGACAAACATCTTTGATCCCCAGACGCTGGGAGCGGCAGGCGGCACCACCTTCGACGGCGGCCAGCCGGGAACTGCTCCGAGCCTGATTCAATCGATCGGCCTGGGCGGCACTTATGCTTTCCGGTCCAACCTGCTCCTGGATGCCAACGGAGGCTATCTGCGGCAGGGAATGAGCGCCAAGAACAGCGATATCGGAACAGATTGGGGTACTAGCCAATTCGGGATTCCCGGAACCAACACCTGTACTCTCTGCGGCGGGATGCCAGGCTTCTTCTTTAGCGGCCCCTCGAATCTGGGAAATCAAAATCGTTCCAACCCCTTCCAATTCCGGGATAACACCTACGTCTCCGCGGTTAACCTGACCTGGATCAAGGGGAAGCACTCCACTCGCTACGGCATGGAGTACGACCGCTTTGCGATTAACCACTTCCAGCCGCAGAACACCTACGGACCTCGAGGCGGGTTCGATTTTACCGGCGGTATGACCGCCTGCGGCGGTAGCTGTACTTTGTCTGGTGGTACGGTGGGGGCGGTAGCTAAAAATAGTGCGAACGCGCTTAACGCCTGGGCGCAGTTTCTGCTAGGTGTTCCGACTATGGTTCAAAAGGACACCCAAACCGCGAGTCCCGGTACGTCTCGTGAGCGCGTCTGGGCCTTTTATGCTCAGGATCAGTGGCAGGCAACGGAGAAGCTCACGGTCAACTTCGGCGTTCGCTACGAGTACTATCCGATCTCCACACGCGACCATACGGGGCTTGCTATCTTCCATCCTGCAGATGGAAACATCTATCTGGGAGGCGTCGGCGGAAATCCTGAAAATGCCGGAGTTTCCGTAGGAAATGGCATGATTGTGCCGCGCTTTGGCCTGGCGTACCGCATCGACCACAAGACGGTAGCCCGCGCTGGCTACGGATTGTCTGTCAACCCCGACAGCTTCCGCAATGTGCTGACTTCCTTCCCGAACATCGTTTCACAGACATATCAGACCTCATCCTATTGGTGCGCCTTCAGTAGCACTTCCACCTCCTACGGCGGCGGTTTAGGCTGTGACACGATGAATAATGACGGTATTCCCGCATTCACTCAGGCGCCGCTGACGACTCTTCTGACCACAGGCAAGGTTGCCGCTAGCAGCCTCGGTACTCCCGGTCATCTGGGCACCATCTCGCTCGTCACTCTGCCGTTGAATTACAGGCGCGGATATTACGAGAGCTACAATGCGGCATTGGAGCGTGAGCTTCCGTACGCAACCACCTTGAATGTTACCTACGTCGGCGAATTCATCGTCCGGGAAGTTCCGGGCATCAACATCAACGCAAACCAGGCGCCGGGCCAAACAGCCGCCCAAGAGCCTTACAACGCCTTGTATGGCATCAGCGCCAGCATCACCTCGGAAAATCCGCAAGGAACCGGACACTACAATGCCCTGCAAGCCCAGGCCAAGCACAGGTTCTCGGGCGACAGCAGCGTGGGAGTGAACTACACGTACTCCCGTGCCATCAACGATTACGGAGATCAGTCCGACGGTGAATCGTCGATGCTGGTCCCGATGACCTCACAGCCTTACTGGCATCTCAACAAGTCCGTGGCGGGCTTTGACCGGACGCATAACCTCCAGGCATTCGGAAACTACATGTTCCCCTTCGGAAAAGGTCAGGCCTATTTGCAGACCGGCCCCGCAGGGTACATCCTGGGTGGCTGGGAGTTGGACGGCGCCTTGAGCCGTGAGAGCGGTATGCCCTTTACGCTTGCGGCCGCCACAGGCTCTCTTGGTCCCAGTGCCACTAGCAGCACGCAATTTGCTCAATACGTCGGCGGTCAAAAGATTATCGGCCAATACGGCGCCGGCAAGCAATACGTGAGTAATACCGCTTACGTCGACCCTGTCACCACCTTACCTTCAGGTACGTATGGCTTTGGAAACGCGGGAAGAAACCCGCTTCGCGGACCTGGATTCACCAACCTGAGCCTTAGTATGGCTCGGACCATCAGGTTCACGGATCGGTATAATCTTATCTTCCGCGCCGATGCATTCAACGTGACCAACACGCCTCAATACAATCCACCCTCAAACTCATCCTCATCAACATCAATTGCCTATCAAACGTCCTACGCTGCTTCTGGTTTCGGGCAAATCACGAGCGTGGTAACCAACTCTAACCGCGAATTGCGCTTCTCGGGTCGAGTAACCTTCTAATCGACAATTCGCATTCACAGCAATCCGTGAGCCGGCCGCATGATCTGCGGCCGGCTCACACACAGCGGCCACAACAGAGCACCTGGCAGTACTGGGGATCCGGAGGTAAACCCTGATACAACCGTGGGAGGCGAGAGATTATGTATATTGTTTGACAGACGCTTAATATCATGAACTACTATCCAGAGTTGCACAATGTAAAAGGAAACCATGACCGATCAGCAATGGAAGACGCTCGTCGCTATCGTTCGCGGAGAAGCGATTCGTCCTCTCCCGACAGCTTTCATCATCGATAGTCCCTGGCTCCCAAATTGGGCGGGGCACACGATTCTGGATTACTTCACCAGCGAAAATATCTTTCTGGAAGACAATCTCAAAGCCATCCGCACCTTCCCGGAAGCTATTTTTATGCCGGGCTTCTGGTCCGAATACGGGATGTGCACGGAACCCTCGGCCTTCGGTTCGGTCTCCATCTGGGGAGAGAACGACTTCCCTTTCGCCAGAAAAGTTCTGCACTCTCCGTCCGAGGTCGAGCGCCTTGAACTACCCGATCCGCGCAAACATGGTTTGTTGCCCTTCGTGATGAAGCGTCTACAGCACTTGCAACCGGCGATTGAAGCGGCTGGCCACAAAATCCGCTTTGCGGTTGCCCGCGGACCGCTCAATATTGCCTCCTTCCTGATGGGTACGCCGGAGTTCCTGGAGGCTCTGAAGACAGAACCGGAGTTGATGCATCGCCTGCTGAATATCGTCACGGACTTCTTAGTGGACTGGATCGCGGTACAACGCGAGGCATTTCCATCAATTGACGGCATTTTTTTGCTCGACGATATTGTCGGATTTGTGAGCCGCCGCGACTTCGAGATCTTCGGCCTGCCATATTTGCAGCGCGCATTCAATGCGGACGTGAGCGTGAAGTTCTTCCACAACGATGCGCCGTCGAAGGCCAGCGCGCCTTTGCTGGAGACGGCGGGGATCAATTTGCTCAATTTCGGCATGCAGTACAAGTTGGCGGAGATGAAGGCCTGGACGAACAACCGGATTGCGCTGATGGGAAACATTCCTCCGCGCGATGTGCTGGCCGAAGGAACGCCGACTGATGTGAGGCGCTCGGTCAAGGAGATGCTGAACGCTCTCGATGACCACTCACGCTTGATAATTTCGTGTGGTGGAGGAATGCCGCCCCATGCGCCCACAGAGAATATCAAAGCATTCATCTCGATGGTGGAAGAGGAGACGCGGTAGGCCACGGTCGAAAGGAGGGGAGAACAAAGCGTCTTCGATAGCCTTATAATTCCAAAAACCATAGATACGAGCGTCTATTGCACCGCCCTGGAGCGTCCCAGAGAGTCTCCCCCGCTTCCAGATGAACGACGGAACCATAACAAAACAAGGATGATGCTGCCATAATGCGGATCTTCATTCTGTCCAGGGAAGCATTCCCGATGTGTAGCATGTCGCCTTCCTGTTGAAAATATGACTATCCAGAGATCTACAAAAAAATAAATCGATTTTATGCTTGACAATTCTAGTAAATCGCTTTTATAGTTCGAGACGCCAAATAAACCGCGATCGAAGCCGTTACCAGTTTTTCGTACGAGCGGTTTTCCGGCCAAGACGATCTCCAGATCCCTTGGAATCTGGGGATTATTGCAGATCCTAGGGTCAACCTTCCGCGAGATTCTTCGCGGGGTTTGGCGGAAACATAGTTACTTCACAGCTTTCAGGAGGAAATCATGTCAGGAAGGCCAGATATGAATCATCGGTTCAAAGCAGGTGCTCTCGGAGCTCTGCTAGTGGTCGCGCTTCTCACGATATGTTTCGGAAGCAGGACCGTCAATGCGCAAGTACTCTACGGCTCGCTCGTGGGCAACGTCACCGACTCCAGCAACGCGGCTATTGTCGGGGCCAAGGTCACAGCAGTCGAACAGAACAAGGGTATACACCAGGAAACGACCACCGATAGCAGCGGTCTCTATCGCTTTTCCGAGCTGCTGCCCGGCCTTTGGAAGGTCACGGTATCCGCCAAAGGATTCAATCCGGCGGAGACCAACAACATCCAGCTCAACGCAAACACGGTTGTGCGCGAGAATGAGCAACTGTCCGTTGCCACGGCTATCGTAAGCGTTACCGTGACCGGCGCGCCCCCGGAGTTGCAGACCGATCGCGCTGACGTCCACACCGACATTTCGTCAATCGAACTGCAATCTCTTCCCTCGGTCTCATCCGAAGGAAAGAACTTTCAGGGTCTGCTCCGCATCATCCCCGGTTCGACCATACCGGTGGAGAGTAACTCCGCTGGGGGCAATCCGGCGCGCGCCATGACCTCCAACGTCAACGGCATGTCCTCTCAAGGCAACGGCACGCGCATCGACGGCATTTTGGACGCTTATCCCTGGCTGCCGAACAACGTGGCCTACATACCCTCGTCGGACGCCATCGAGACAGTCAATATTGCAACCAACTCCTACGATGCCGAACAGGGAGGGGTAAATGGCGCGGCAGTCAACGTGCAGATAAAGTCCGGCACCAACAAATTCCACGGCGCCGTTCATGAGTTCCACACCGACGACCAACTGAAGACCCTGAACTACTTCACCAATCCTGCCCCTCCTATCGGCACCCCAGTTCGGCCGCTCCAGATCTTCAATCAGTTTGGCGCCGCGGTTGGCGGCCCGATCAAGAGAAATAAGCTCTTCTTCTTTGGGGACTATCAAGGAGTGCGCCAGATACTGTCGCCAGCCGCGGTCTCCGCGCAAACATTGCCCATAGGGAACCTGACATACGCCACCGCCAAAGCCAACGGATACTACGACTTTAGTGGGCTAACAAATAAGAGTGGGGATGCGGTTGTTATTTACGATCCGAATACCGGAAGCGCCGACGGCACCGGCCGCACCCCGTTCCCGAACAACCGGATCCCTCTTTCCAGGGTCGACCCTGCAGCATTGACCTTGTCCACACTGATTCCCACAGCGACCTATCCAACCCTTACATCCGCCAACTATATCCCCCATTTCAAGGGAAATTTCAATACCGACCAATACGATGCTAAGGTCAACTGGGTTCCCTCGCAGCAGTCGACGGTCTTTGGGCACTTCACTACGCAAAAGGGGGCAATATTCGATCCCCCGTCCCTGGGTCCAGCGGGGGGAAATGCGACCAACGGCGGCCAGCCGGGCAACGCAGCTACGAAAATCTACATCATCGGCTTTGGAGGCACCCATTCCTTCACTTCCAACCTGCTGATCGACGGCAACATTGGATACACGCGGCAGCACCTGGGGGCTCTGGATACCGACACTGCGCTCGGAGCCTATGGGCTCAATACGCTGAAGATTCCGGGAACGAATACTACGTTGGGCGGCACTGCAACGGACCTCGACTATTTCGGAATTCCGTCCTTCCAGTTTCAAACATTTGCCAATCTGGGTAACGCGAGCACCGGCAATCCCTTCGTTTTTCGCGACAACCAACTCGTCGAAAACGAGAACCTAACCTGGATCAGGGGACATCACCAGATCCGCGTTGGCGGGGAGTGGGATCATGTGGGGTTGAATCACTTCCAGCCGCAGGGCGCCGCCTTTCAAACCGCGCGCGGCACCTTCGGATTTAACGGCACCACTACCGAGCCGTGGACTTGCACGGGTGGGCCGCCGGTCTCCGCGGAAAATTGCACGGTCGCGGCTGGCGGGCCGAGTTCTACTCAGTACAATTCATTTGCCGATTTCCTGTTGGGCCTGCCTTATGAGGACGGCAAGGCCACACAGCTTACCGACCCCATCGCGCTACGCTGGTCGACTTGGGCATTCTATGG
>Ga0302319_10015535_pt1 | contig 14107 bp, 14 predicted proteins | sample Bog_T0_2_FD_203319 | JGI IMG/M metagenome (GOLD analysis project Ga0302319, IMG submission 203319) | Peat permafrost microbial communities from Stordalen Mire near Abisko, Sweden - Bog_T0_2 | ecosystem: Environmental > Terrestrial > Soil > Wetlands > Peat | place: Sweden: Abisko, Stordalen Mire... | reverse complement strand
TCCCGAGGCAATCGGGTACTCGAAGCTGATGGAGTTGGCGATGATCTCCTGGCCTGCCTTGGACGTGAGGTAGGCGAGGAACTTCTGGGCGGCGGCCTGGTGCGTGCTCGACTTCAGAATGGCTGCTGGCGAAACGTCGATGACGTAACCCGGGTCGCCGGGGGCGAAGTAGGTGATCCGTGCCTTGACGTTGGAAGCACCCAGCTCGGCTCCCATCCGGTACCAGTAGTACTGGTTGACCACACCGAAGGCCACCGCTCCCCGGTTGACCTCGTCGGAGATCGACTCATTGTCCGGGTAGATGTGGCTGCCGGCATTGGCTTTGATGCCGTCGAGCCAGGTGAGGGCGGCGGCATCCCCGTAGGTATGGGCAACTGAGGTCACGATGGGTTGAAAGTCGGTCTCGCCGGCGGCGAAGGCGAGGAGGCCCTTGTACCTCGGATCGGCCAACTGCAGGGCGGTGGTCGGCAGCGCGCTTTTGGAGATGAGGGCAGGGTTGTAGATGAGTACGCTCACTCGGGCGGAAATTCCGACCCACTGCCCCTTCTGCGAGTTGTACTGGCTCGGCGTGTTGGCCAGCGTCGATGGTTCGACATCAGCCAGCAGACCCTGGTCTTCGAGGTACTGCACCGCCGGCGTGTTCTCGGTGTAGACGACGTCGGCAGGCGAATTCGACCCCTCGGTGACAATCTGGTCAGCCAGGGTGTCCTCGTCGTCACTGCGCACGTCGACCTGGATACCCGTCGCCTTCTCGAAGCCCGCCACCAAGGCGTCGGTGGTCTGGACGTGCTGCCCGTTATAGAGCGTGATCGACTGGGTGGCCGATCCCGAGGAGCTACCGCAGGCGGCAAGCAAGCCAGCAGCCAGCACCACCGCCGCCACCGAAGCGAGGGCTGCTCGCACCCGCCGGACTCCAAGTCGGTCCATCCACGCCAACCTCCGGCTGGACGTTGTGCTGCGGACATCATCGATGCCGGGGACGACCCTCATGATGCCGTCACGGGACACATGGCGTTCAACTGCCTCACCGCCCGGGTGGCGGCCTGGTTGGCAAACGAGGCGCCGTTGGTATCGGAGACCTGCTGGTAGGCCGCAGCCAGGCCATCGATGGCGGTCTGGAGCTTCGGTTCGGAAGTACGGACCTGCCGGAGGGGAAGTATCTGGGCTTCGGCGTAGCCAACGGGGTCGGCGCCGGGGTCTGGCCCGTCACTCAGCACCGCGCTCACGTTCCGGCCGGTGTCGGCGATGGCGCTCGGAACCGTCGTGACGCTGGAGCCGGTCGAGCTTCCACAACCACTGACCAGGGCGGTACCGATCACCAGGACGGCCAGTCCGGCGGCGCCGGAACGTGATGGGATTCCGACCAGGGCACGACCCGTCACGGCGAATCGGGGGTGACCGCCGGCCAACTCGACCGGGCTGACATCGGCCTTGGCCGATCGGGTTCGCTTCATCGCCCACCATCCGTCGCTGGATCAGTAGTAAGTCCGGAACCAGAAACTTAGGTGTCCCTTAGTCACAATGTCAAGCCAGACTCATATTTTGTAGCTCGGCCGTTTCGGAAGGCGGATGTTGTCCAGCGCCACCTGCGGGCACCACCCGTTGGACCGGACCGGTGCTGGACCGCCGATCTGGATCGTCGGGGTTTCCGGCGCGGTTCGCCGTAGCCGTCGGTGGAAGGTGGAACCGGTCGGTGAACGCCAGCTCGGAGGAGTGCCCTGGGAGCCGCGTGGTCGCCAGCCGGCCGGCGTCGGCATCGATCGAAGTGGGAGTCGATGGATCAGGGCGGGTGTGGACTCGGACCGCTAAGGCATGCACAACGGGCACCGATCGGCGCGCCGATGGAGGTCAGCGATGACGCACCCGCGGCGTTCAGCGTTGCAGCAGCTCCGGATCCGCGTCAGGAGCCGGTCCGACCCGTCGCCGACGGCGGTCTCGAACCGGGGCGATATGGACCAGCGCGTTGTAGGTCACCAGCGCGATCGCCAGATGCATGCACATCAGTACCGCCACCGCCTTGGCGGGCTGGCCCTGCTTCAGGATGTAGAGGTCGGGGAGTAGAAGGACGATCGTGACCGCGATGGCCGACCTGAAGAAGAGCCATCTCGGTGAGGACGAGATGCGGGTCACGATGGGCCACGCCACACAAGCGATGACGACTCCGACGATGGTCAACTTTGAATAGTCGCTGAATTGGAAGTGCACGTAGCCTTTGGTGGACGGAAAGACCGCTTGGCCGATGGCAACCAGGGCAGCATCGGCGGCAAGCGAACCGACCAGGGACACCACCGTGGCGAGCAGCACGCGGACACCCGAAGGCTGGCGGTGGGGCGGCGCAAAGTCAATCTTCACGAGTCCCAACGAACGTCTGAGCATGGTGTCGGGGGGCACAGTTCTCCGTTCGGTGTCGCCCTGGTCAGTCGGGGCTCGATCTCCAGCGTGGCGTCGGACTCGCGGGGCCTCGTTCTCCATCACTCCACGACGGACGACTTCGTACGAATCAGGCTACGGCACGACCATGAAGCCAAGATGACGGCACCTTCAACCTGTCCAACACCGGTCGAGGGCCACGAAGTGGCGCATCCCCAGCCTCTCAACTCACAGGTGCGTGGGTCGGAGTGGGCTCGAGGAACGGCGGCTCAGCTCCTTCCCCCGGCCCTCCGGGGCCCCTGGCGGCCGGCGAACGGTGCCAGCGGACCTCCATATGGGCGCCACCCAGGTCGGCTCGGCCAACGCGCCACTCGCCCCCGGTCGCCCGCACCACCGCATCGGCGATGGCGAGGCCGAGACCGGCCCCGTTACCCTGGTCGGTCGCCCGATGGAAGCGGTCGAACATTCTGGAGCGCTCATCGGGTTCGATACCGGGTCCACTGTCGGCGACGGTCAAGCTCACACGATTGCCGACCACCGCCACCGCAATGCGCACGGTTCCACCAGCGCCGGCATATCGACACGCGTTATCGACCAGCACGGCGGTCAGCCGGTCGACCCATTCCGGAGGGGCATTGATCCACGGGTGGCCTGATCCATCGGTTCGCACCTGCAGGGATATCGCCCCACCCAGCGCCACCGCCGAGAAGCGGTCGCCACAGGCTTCGGCGATCGCCGCCACGTCCACCGGTTCATCTCCGGGGGGTGGCGGCTCTGAGTCGAACCGTGCGAGCCAGAGCAGGTCCTCCACGATGTCGCGGAGGCGCATGCTTTCCTGGCCCACCCTCCTGAGGGTGGCTCGGTAGTCATCGACACTTCGCTGACCATGCAGGGAGAGGGTGACCTCTGCCTCGATGACGCTCAGTGGCGTCCGTATCTCATGGGAAGCATCGGCGGTGAACTCCAACTGACGGCGACGGGCCAGCTCCACCGGGCTGGCTGCCTTGATGCCGATGAGCAGGGTCCCGAAGAACACGGCGACGAGGAGGATCGGCCCGGCGATGGCCTCCAGCAGCAACAGATCAGTTTCAACATGGTCAATTCCCGCCAGGCTCTGGGCTGCCACGAACCACTCGTCACCGACGCGTTGGGACTGCAGCCGGAAGCCCTCGGTTCCGAGGTGAGCCTCCACTGAAGGCTTCGAAGGCGACCAGGAGGATGGGGGGAGGGTCGGTGCGCCCGGAGTCAGGGCGGTCGACGTCCCGGCAGTGGTGACCCTCCACAGGAACACCGGTGCGTCGTCGACGTCGTGGGCGTTGTCATCGTCGTCGATGGAGCCGGCCGCGCCAGGCTGGCGGGCGACTTGGACCAATCGCTGCTGCAGTCGGGTATCGATCTGCCCCACCAGGCGGCTTCGATCGACGACGTCGAAGCTAGCCACCACGCAGGCGTACATGGCCCCGATGATCAGTGTGGCGGCAAGTGCCACCCGGGCGGCGTGGGTGACATACGGGCGCCGCCAGCGCCGGCGATTCTTCACGTCGGTACCACCCGGTAGCCAAGCGACCTGACGGCTTCGATCTTGGCACCGCTGATGGCGATCTTGGCCCGTAGGCGGGCCAAGTGGACATCAAGTGTATTGGAGCCGAGGGCGTCGGCTTCCTCGTTCCACACGGCCAGCGCGATCGATCGGCGTGAGACGACGGCTGGAGAGCGCAGCATCAGGATCTCCAGAAGCGCCAGTTCAGTGGCGGTCAGACGAGGTTGCTCCGAACCGATGGTGACCGCTCGTGTGACCGAGTCGAGCGCCAGGTCGGCCACGTTGATCACCAAGGACTGCACCGCCTCGCCTCGGCGCTGCAGGGCCCGCACCCGGGCCAGCAGCTCAGAGAAGTCGAAGGGCTTCACCAGATAGTCATCCGCTCCTTCATTGAGACCGGTCACCCGGTCGCGAGCCGTGTCACGGGCCGTGAGGATCAGAATGGGGAGGCCCGAACCTCGCCGGCGTAGTCGTTGGGTGACTTCGAGGCCGCTGACCTCGGGCATTCGCCAATCGAGGATGGCGACCTCATACTCATACGTGTCGAGGTAGCGGAGGGCCGACTTGCCGTCGCCGACTGCGTCCACGACGAAGCCGCTCTCCCGAAGTCCCCGTTGGAGCACCGAGCGAAGTCCCGCATCGTCCTCGGCGACGAGCACTCTCATGGTCACTGTCTACCCCGCCGATCATGACGTGGACATGACGGCCGGACGGCGGCCGCACCGGGTGAAGATCCTGGTCGCCCGTCATGTTGGCGTAAGTCCACCTCCGTAGGGTGAAGCACGTGCCCGGTACCCGTAGCCACCCGCCAACCACGAACGGCGATCGACCTCCCGGATTCGACCGGGTCGGCCGCCGCTCGTCGCCGGGTGCCATTCACAGGCCCTCCATAGGAAAAATTAATGCTGGCCTTACGCGTCACTGCTTCGATGGACTGATGTTGACCAGAGGATGAAATCGATGAGATCTGATCCACAGTCCAACTCCCCGAACACCAGGCGGCGTGCCAACGCCCGCCTCCGACGCCTGACGCGCCTGGCTGCCTTGGTGGCGACCGGAGCCACCATCGCTCTCGGCGTGGTGGTGGCCAACGAGCACCCCGGGGCCTCCGAATCCTCCAGCTCCGTCCCCACCCAGTCCTCGACCACTCCGACGACGACCACCACGTTGCCGTCCGCCACCACGCCCGCCTCACCGGACCCGGTCGCCCCCTCGGGATCGACATCGCCGACCACGACCACTTCGCCGCCCACCACCACAATGACGACTTCGCCGCCCACCATCACCACCCGCCGTCCGACCGTCACCTCGGGCGGCACCTCACGATGAGCACGTCAGCGCTGGCGCACTCCTCAGTCACAGCGCGATCCTTTCGGGCCCTGGGCACGACGGCGACCGTCGCGGTGTTGGATCCCTTGTATGCAGACCTGGCGGAGGAGATCCTGCGTGGTGCGATCGACGCCATCGACCGCGCCTGCAGCCGGTTTCGTCCCGATTCAGAGCTTTCCCGCCTCCACGACACCGCCGGCCATGCCGTCGAGGTGTCCCCACTGCTCTTCGAAGCGCTCACCGTCGCCTACGCGGTGGCCGAGCGGACCGGCGGGGCAGTCGACCCGACGGTCGGAGGCGCCGTGGAGGCGCTCGGCTACGACCGTGATTTCGATCAGATCGAGACTCGTCCGCTGCCGATGGCCGATCTCGGTCCGGTTCCGGGTTTCCGCCACCTCCACCTCGACCCCCAACGGAGCGCGGTTCGAATCCCGAAGGGCGTTCGCCTTGACCTCGGTTCGTCGGCCAAGGCCCTCCTCGCCGATCGGGCCGCCGCCCACATTGCCGACAAGCTCGGCTCAGGAGCCCTGGTCAGCGTGGGGGGCGACGTCGCTGTGGCTGGGGAAGCACCGCCCGAAGGATGGGCCATCGGCATCGCCGTGGAGTCCTCGGCGGAAGCTGACGACGTGGACCAGGTCGTCGCCATTCGTAGGGGCGGCCTGGCCAGTTCGAGCACCGACGTACGGTCGTGGCGGATGGGGAGCGAGCAGGTCCACCACATCGTCGATCCGGACACCGGGCGCAGCTCGTCCCCGTATTGGCGCCTGGTGTCCGCGGTCGGTGCCAGTTGCGTCGATGCCAACGCCCTGTCGACCGCCGCGGTGGTGTGGGGCGAGCGGGCACTCGAACGGCTGGCTCCATTCGGCCAAGCGGTTCGGCTCCTGCGAATCGACGGCGAGGTCTTCACCATCGGCGGTTGGCCTGAGGTCGGACAGCCGTGAACTCCACCTACCTCTGGTACGCCACCAGGGCCACCGGGATCGTCACCCTGGTGCTCCTCACCCTGACCATGGTCCTCGGGCTGGTCACCACCAGTCGCAGCCGGGCGAGGAACTGGCCTGGCTTCGCCCAACAGGAGCTCCATCGACGCATCTCGATCTTGGCCGTGGTGTTTCTGGTCATCCATGTGATCACCAGCATTCTCGACAGCTATGTCCATATCGGTTGGCTGGCCGTCGTGGTGCCGTTCGCCTCTCCCTACGCCCGGCTCTGGGTGGGCCTGGGCACCATTTCACTCGATCTCATGGTGGCGGTCTTCGTCTCCAGTCTGCTGCGTTCACACCTGCAGCCGAGGACCTGGCGGGGCATCCACTGGCTGGCCTACGGGTCGTGGCCCATCGCTTTGGCCCACACCTTCGGCCTCGGAACCGACTCGTCCGAGCACTGGGTCATCGCCCTCGGCACCCTCTGCGTCCTGTCGGTCGGCCTCGCCTTCCTGTGGCGCTTGCGCGCCACGGCCAAGCTCCGGGCGATGGTTCCGAACCCGGACCCCCCGGCGGTGCGGCAGTCCCGAAGTGTGTCGACCGCCGGCGCACTGGGAGGACCACGGGATGCCTAGTGCCGATCTGGCCCCTCCGGTGGGCAAGGTGCATCGATTGCTCGGCCATCCCGGCAACTTGACCGAACATCTGGATGCCCACGGCCCACTCAATGTGGCCGTCAGCCGAAACAGCACCTGGCAACAGGGCCTGGTGACCAGCTTGGAGGCTTCGGGTCTGACCGGTCGTGGTGGCGGATCGTTCCCCACCTCGATCAAGTTGGAACTCGCCCTCGCTGCCGGCTCCCGCGGGACCATCGTGGTCAACGCCATGGAGGGCGAACCGGCCAGCGAAAAGGACAAGTTGCTTCTGTGCCGGGTACCCCACCTGGTGCTCGATGGCGCGCAGTATCTGGCCGCCCTGTGCCGAGCTGATCGAATCGTGGTCTGCATCCCGATCGGCCATGATGCCGTCGCCACCGCGGTGCGCCATGCCGTGGCCGAGCGATCCGACCATCGCCATGCCCCGCTGGCAGAGGAGATTGTCCGGCCTCCCGACCGCTTCATCGCCGGTGAAGAGTCCGCCCTCGTCAACTGGATCGACACCGGGCGCTCACTACCGGTGTTCCGACCCGACAAGGGCACGCCACTACGCATCGGACGACGCCCTGCCCTGGTACACAACACCGAGACCTTGGCGCACCTGGCACTGATCGCTCGCGACGGCCCCGGACCGTTCCGGAACCGTGGGATGACCGGGGAACCCGGGACCAGCCTGATCACCGTCAGCGGTGACGTGGCCCACCCGGGGGTGGTGGAGGTGGATCGTGGTACCCCCTTGTGGGACATCGCCAAGCTGAGCCACCCCGTAGAGCCCGTACAGGCGCTTCTGGTCGGTGGGTACGGCGGGGCGTGGGTTGGCCCCGAGCACTTCGCGACCCCCTATGCCACCAGTCCCTTGCGCCGGATCGGCGCGGCCGCCGGGGTCGGGGTGATCGTCGTCCTCGGAGCATCGTCGTGCGGTCTCACCGAATCGGCCCGGATCGCCCGCTACCTGGCGGATCAGAGCGCCCGTCAGTGCGGTCCGTGCATGTACGGTCTCCCGGCCGTCGCCGACGATCTGGCTCAACTGGCCCGGGGCCAGGGAGACGGTGACAGCATGGCGAGGTTGCATCGCCGTCTCGGCCAGATGATGGGGCGCGGGGCGTGCCGCCATCCCGATGGAGCAGTGGGCCTGGTACGAAGTGCGCTGGCCGTCTTCGCCACCGACATTGCCGGCCACAGCCAGGGGAGAACGTGTCCATTCTGGCGCAGCCCGACTTCTCTCCGCTTCCCACGGGCAGTCGAGGTGTGAGATGAACGAACTCCGGATCGCCATCGACCCAGTGGCCTGTAAGGCGTATGGGTACTGCGCCGAACTGCTTCCTGAGGCCATCTCCCTCGATGAATGGGGTTACCCGATCATCGATGGCCACCCCGTGCCTGCAGAACTCCTCACCCTGGCCAAGCGGGCGGCCCGGGACTGTCCCATGCGGGCCATCACGGTACGAAGAAAGAGCGGTCGGTAGCAACCGGTGCTCGGGCATCCGTCCGTCGCCGTTGCCCCGTGGCGCACCGGGTGCGTCGAATCGGCACCATCAGCCTCCTACGTCGTCGCTCCGCCCACCTGCTTCATCCAGTATCGGAGTTGGGCGGCGTCGATCGGACCGACAATGTGCGCCACGACGACACCGTCCGAATCGATGACGAACGTCTCGGGTAGGCCGGCAATGCCGTAGAGGCCACTGGTCACCTGGAAGGTCTCGTCTACCCCCACGGGATAGGTCACCCCCGACTTCTGCACAAACGGTAGGGCGTCGGTTGGCGGGTCGTTGGCGTCGACACCGACGAACCGGACCCGACCACCGGTGGACTGCTCAGCGGCGGCAGCCTTGGCCAGCATCGGAGTCTCCTCCCGGCAAGGGGTGCACCACGAAGCAAAGAAGTTGAGGATCACCGGACGGTGGGCGTCCTTGCCCAAGGCGTCGAGATCGACCGGCGCCGACCCGGTGAGGGTAGGCAACGAAAAGCCCGGCGCCTGACTGCCGACAGTCACCACCGGCCCGGCTGAACCGTTGCCGGACCGCCAGCCGAGCCCCACGAACAGCAGGGCGGCAACGATGACGGCGATGACCGATCCGATGACCAACGACCGGACCCTCCCGAGTCGGTGGCGACCGCCAGACGCCGGAGATGCCGGGTGCGGAGCATCCTCACCCGGGTCGCCAATTGGCTGGTCCCCGATCATCGATCCGCTCAATGGCTGGTGAAGATGTCGACCGCCATGCACACGAACAGCAGTGTCAGGTAGGTGATCGAGTAGGTGAAGAGCTGCATGGCTGCCTTCGGCGTGGCCCGCCGCCACAGTCGTACGGCCAGGGCCACGAAGAGGACGCCGAGGATCGAAGCCGACACGAGATAGAGGACCCCGAGCTTGGCCACGGCAGCCAGCACCAACGACACCCCCACCAGGATGACGCTGTAGACGAAGATCTCCCGGGCCGTCCGCTTGAAGGTGGCCACCGCCGGCAGCATGGGGATGTTCGCCGCCTGGTAGTCGTCCTTGTATTTGATCGCCAGTGCCCAGAAGTGTGGAGGTGTCCAGACGAAGATGATTGCGAAGAGGACCACCGGCGTCCACGACAGGCTGTCAGTCACCGCCGCCCACCCGACCAGGACGGGTACGGCACCGGCAGCGCCTCCGATGACGATGTTCTGGCTACTGGTGCGCTTCAGCCACAGTGTGTAGACGAACACGTAGAAGAGGGTGGCTGACGCGGCCAGGGCGGCCGATAGGAGGTTCACCCACGCCCACAGCTCGACAAAGGCGATCACCTCGAGGACGACAGCAAAGGTCAGCGCGCGACGGGGACTCACCGTTCCGATGACCAGGGGGCGCTTCGCCGTCCGGTGCATCAACTTGTCGATGTCCCGGTCGACGAACATGTTGATGGCGTTGGCTCCACCGGCTGCCAACGCTCCGCCCAGGAGGGTTGCCGCCATCAGCCGGATCGGCGGTAGGCCTCGCTGCGCCACGATCATGGTCGGGAGGGTGGTGATCAGCAGCAGCTCGATGATGCGCGGCTTGGTCAGAGCCACATACGGAGCGATTCTGTTGCCGATCGACACTCGGGGGGTCAGGGCCACCGGGGAGATCGCCATAGGAAACCTAGTGGGTGAGATCGACGGGAACGTGACAGGACCGGGTCACGCGAACACCACCATCACCAGTGCCAACACGCACGTGGAGATGGCGATCCAGACCGCGAAGATCCGACTCAGCCTGACCTGATACCAGTGACCGCCGTCGTACTTCCCCAGTCGGCCACGGTTCCACAACGCGAAGGTCAGAAAGGTGAGGAGGAGGAGATGTCCAAGAGTCGAACCCATGAAGTAGAGGAAGCTCGAGGCATAGGAGCCATCAATGGTGGTGAACGGCAACTTGCCGAACTGGATGCACTGCACCACCACGGCGCCGAGCAGGACCAGCAGTGCCAGGGCCGCACTACCGCTGATCACACCGCGCTTGGCCTGGGCCCGGGCAACGATCTCCACCCGCCAGATCAGGAACGCCGCCAGTACCGTCAGTCCGGCGATGGTCAAGGTGTATGCCGGGTTGGCCTTGGTGATCTCACCGGTGATGGCGTTCCCCAGCCCGTCGGTGCAGGGATTCGCCTTGCTGCACTCGGCTCCACGCCACATTCCGTTGGTATTCAGCGCCCGAAGGTAGAACCAATAGAACAATTCCATCAGCAGAAACACCAGATCCCCACCGATGAACAGCCAGACGGCGATCCGCTCCTTGAAATGCCGCTGCTCCCGACTCTCGTGGTGACCAGCGACAGCCTCGATGCTCCGACCGTCGTCCTGGGGGTCCTTCTGGGGCTCCCCGTGGTCGGTGGTGGTAACTGTCACAACACCTCACCTCCGGTGACGGGACGGTCGCTCGAGAGGGTCGGCACCAGCTCGCGGTCCGGATCCGGAAAATCGGTAGAGAGGTTGTCCGGTTCAGGTTCCCCGTATCCGTAAGGGTCGGTCGTCACTACCGGATCCACCAGGAAGTTCACCAGCGGCACCGGTGTGGGTACCTTCCATTCGAGTGACTTGGCGTGCCACGGGTTGGCCGGCGCCGGCTTCCCATGTCGCCACCCGTCGATCAGACAGTAGAGGAGGACCAGGAATCCCAACATCAGGAAGTAGGCGCCCACGGTGGTCATCTGGTTGGCGTGCAGGAAGATCGGGTCGTAGAACGCCACCCGACGCGGCATGCCCTGGAAACCCTCCCAGAACTGACCGAAGTAAGTGATCTGGATGGCGATGGCGATGATCCAGAAGGCCGTCTTCCCGATCCGCTCGTTCAACATTTTGCCGGAGATCTTCGGGAACCAGTAACACAGGCCGGCAACGGCGGCGATCATGGCTCCACCCAGCAGGGTGTAGTGGAAGTGGGCAGTCACGAACATGTCGCCATGGAAGAAGTTGTCGGCCGGAACGTCGGAGAGATAGATCCCCGTCACGCCTCCGATGATGAAGTCCCACAGGAACAGATAGACGAAGAACATCGGAAGTCGGGTCCAGATACTGCCCCGCCAGATGGTCCCGATGATGCAGAGGAAGATGATGCCGGTAGGTATGGAGATCAGCTCGGTGGTCACCATGAAGGGCCCGGCCAGGTCGGGTGCCCACCCAGTGGTGAACATGTGGTGGGCCCACACCATCACCGAGAGGCCGGCCACCGCCGTGAAGGCGGCAATGGTCACCTTGTAGCCGAACAGCGGCTTCCGGGCGAAGGTGCTGGCCACCTCCAACATGGCTCCCACTGGTGGGATGAGGATGATGTAGACCTCCGGGTGGCCGAAGATCCAGAAAGCGTTCTCCCAGAGCCAGCCCGTGCCGCCCTGAGCGGCCACGAAGAACGAGGTGCCGGTGACCCGATCGGTGATCATGGCGGTGAAGGTGATCAGCAGCGCCGGCATGGCATAGACGCTCAGCGCCGCACCGACCATCGACGCCCAGGTGAAGATGGGCATCCGACCGAGGGTCATGCCCTTGGCCCGCATGGTGAGGATGGTCACGATGGTGTTGATCCCGGAGATGGTCACCGAGATCACGAAGACGATCATGGTCATCGAGAAGGCGTCCATGGCCGCTGGTGCCTGCACCGACAGTGGGGCGTAGGTGGTCCACCCGGCATCCACGCCCCCGAGGAAGAAGGTGGCGAGCAACGGTGGCACTGCAGAGACCACCACCCAGAAACTCATGGCGTTGAGCCTCGGGAATGCCATGTCCTTGGCGCCGATCATGATCGGCATGATGAAGTTGGTGAAAGGGCCGGTCACCATGATGATGGTGGCGATGATCATCACCATCCCGTGGATCGAGACGATGGCGTTGTAGGAGTTGGCGGAGAGAAAGGATGAATGCGGGGTAATGAGCTGGGTGCGCATCATCATCGCCAAGGTGCCACCCACGCCGAAGAGCACCATCACCAGAATGAGGTACTGGGTTCCCACCACCTTGTGGTCGGTACAGAATTTCCAGTATCTCGATTTGCCCTGGGTCACCCCGGCGGCATACAGCTCGTCCTCGTAGCTCTGATCGTGACCGAGCATCCATCGGATCGGCGCGTTGAAGGTACCCATTCCGATGTTGAATCCGAGAACCCACCCGACCATGGTGACGGTCACCACCATGTCGGAACCCCAGTTGGAACCCTGCAGCAGCCGGTGGGAGACCACCCAGCCGATGAATCCGAGGAAGACGCCACCCACAAGTCCGGTCAGGGCGTTCTGCCTCCGGTAGAGCCCTCCGGCCCCCTTGCCCAGCGGGGTGTCTTCCAGCAACATCGGGGGTGCGTCGGTGGTCGTCACGTTCCTACCCCTTGGCGATCACTCCCCGCCGAGGCAAGGCACGGTCGCCCAGTGGCATGCAGCCGGGTCCACCGATTCATGACGTGGAAGCCTTGACGTCCGCCGCCTGCGCGGCCTGCGGGGCGGGGACGCCCTGGGTCTGCAGCCAGGCGGCGAACTTCTGAGGTGTGACCACCGCCCCTGATGCGTACATGAAGGAGTGGTAAAGGCCGCAGAGTTGACTGCACCGCACCGTGAAGGTGCCCAGCTTGTCCGGCGTGGACCCGATCACAGTGACGACGTTCGGGTTGGCGTCGACCTGGACACCCAGGGCCGCCGGCCAAAACCCGTGGGTGACATCTTCCGACGTCACGTTGAACTGCACCGGGCGGTTGATGGGCAGCACCAGCGACCGGGTCTCGACATTGCCCGCCCCCGGGTAGGAGAACGTCCACAGCCACTGTTGGCCGGTGACGTCGACCTGCAGGGTGTCGGGATGGGATGTCTGGGCGGCGTTGTACTCGCCCAGCCCCCACACCAGCAGCACGATCACCAAGACGGCGGAGACACCCAGCCATACCGCCGTCATCGGTGCATCACCGCGGAGCGACGGCCCGTCCGGGGGCGGCTCGTCGCTGTTGCCGAAACCCCGAGCCCTCCAGCCGAGCAGGCTGTAGAGACCGACCGCGTACACAAAGGCCGCCACCGGAGCAGCCAGGATGGTGAAGAGCACGATGGTCTCCCACACCTTCGTCCCTTCCGTCGACAGCAGGGTGGGGAGCAGGTGATGGGGGGCATAGGCGCCGATCAGCACCCCGATGATGGTCATCACCAGCCAGATGATGAAGATCTTTCCACCCGCCCGGGAAAAGAACGGCTTCACCACCGGCAGCGGGTCGGACCCGGATTCTTCCACCTCAGACTCCTCAGACGACATGGATGAATCCCGACATGAACCCGTAGGCCGACATCGGCCCTCCGAAGCCGGCCACCTGGGTTCCGCACGGGAACTCGCAGTTCCAGGCGTAGGTTCCCTGGGTGCCGGACACGAAGCTGAAGGTCACCGATTCGTACTGCCCGTTGTCCGCCTGGTTGTTGCCCGGGACCGCCGGGAAGGGCACGTTCAGGAAGAATGCCGGGTCCGTCCCCGGGGTGCCCCGCACCGTGAAGGTGTGGCCCACATTGTCGGGGTCGATGGAGTGGACGGTCTTTCCGTTCACGACGGCCACGCCACCCACGGTGCCCCGTACGGTGGCGAAGTAGGGATTGTTGAGGGTGCCGCCCGAGTCGTACTGACGAACGGTCACCGTCACCAGGGCATGGGCAGGGACCTGGAACACGTTGGTCGGTCCGTAGGCGGGCCAGGCCGCGTTGCCGCTCGGATGGATCGGCTGTCCATTGACCATCCCGGTGGAGTCGGGATAGGTGTTGAAGGCCAGGGTGACGTGCTGGAGCGTCACACCGCTGACGGTGGCCGAACCGGCCGGCGAGGCCACCAGCGTC
>Ga0302319_10015534_pt1 | contig 14108 bp, 8 predicted proteins | sample Bog_T0_2_FD_203319 | JGI IMG/M metagenome (GOLD analysis project Ga0302319, IMG submission 203319) | Peat permafrost microbial communities from Stordalen Mire near Abisko, Sweden - Bog_T0_2 | ecosystem: Environmental > Terrestrial > Soil > Wetlands > Peat | place: Sweden: Abisko, Stordalen Mire... | reverse complement strand
CACGCGGGGCAGACCGCCGGTAATATCGCGGGTCTTGGCCTGTTTGCGGGGTGTTTTGGCAATCAGCGTGCCCGGCACAATCCGGTCGCCTTCGTTCACCACGATGTGCGCGCCGGAGGGAATCGGATAGTTGGCCACCACTTCGCCCTTGTCATCGCTCATGATGATCTGGGGATGCAAATCCTCCTTGTGATCAATGATGACCATGGATTCTTCGCCCGTGGCTTCGTCCACTTCCTGCTTCATGGTGACCCCCTCGATGATGTCGTGGAACTTCACCTTGCCGGCTTTCTCGGAAAGAATCGGCACGTTGTGCGGATCCCATTGAACGAAAGTATCGCCCTTCTTGACGCGACCGCCGTCTTTCACGGACACCACCGCACCGATCACCACCGTGTGACTTTCGAGTTCGCGGCCGTCATCGGTGAGGATGGAAACGGATCCGTTCTTGTTCAAGACGATGTTATTGCCGTCCTCCAGTTCGACGGAGCGCAAATCGTTGTAACGAATAATACCTTCATGCTTGGACTTGATCTGGGGCTGCTTGAACACGCCCGCGGCCACACCACCGGTGTGGAACGTGCGCATGGTCAGCTGCGTGCCGGGTTCGCCGATGGATTGCGCCGCGATGATGCCCACCGCTTCGCCCAGTTTCACCAGGGAGCTGCTGGCCAGGTTGCGGCCGTAGCAGCACACGCAAATGCCGTGCTTGCTTTCGCAGGTCAGCACCGAGCGGATGCGCACCTTGTCAATGCCGGCGCTGTCAATGCCCTTGGCCTTGACCTCGTCGATTTCCTCGTTGGCCCGGATCAAATATTCCTTCGGGCTGGTCGGATTGACGATGTCGTCGCAGGCAAAGCGGCCAACCAAACGATCAGAAATCTTGACCACTTCGTCCTCGCCTTCGAACACGGCCGAAACCCAGATGCCGTTGGTGGTGCCGCAATCGTGTTCCTGAATGATGACGTCCTGGGAAACATCCACCAGTTTGCGCGTCATGTAGCCGGAGTCGGCCGTCTTCAGCGCCGTGTCGGCCAGGCCTTTGCGGGCGCCGTGCGTCGAGATGAAGTATTCCAAAACGGACAGACCTTCGCGGAAGTTCGCCAAAATCGGTTTCTCGATGATTTCGCCGCTGGGCTTGGCCATCAAACCGCGGAGACCCGCAAGCTGGCGAATCTGCTGTTTGTTACCGCGCGCACCGGAGTCCACCATCAGGTAAACCGGGTTATATTCCTTCTTGCCCTGATTTTGCTCGAGGGTGCGGAACATCACGCCGGAAATCTGGTCGGTGCAATGCGTCCAGATGTCGACGATCTTGTTGTAGCGCTCGCCGGAGGTGATGACACCCTTGCGATACTGCTTTTCCACTTCGCGAATCTGGCGGTGCGCATTTTCAATCTGCTCGTCGCGTTCTTTGGGCACAATCATGTCGTCAATGCCGATGGACACGCCGGACTTGGTCGCCTCGCGGAAACCAATTTCTTTGAGCTTGTCGAGCATTACCACCGTTTTGTCGTGACCGGCAAACTTGTAGCATTTCCAAATCAAATCACCCAGGTCGGACTTCTTCACGGGCTTGTTATGGAAGCCCAATTCGTCGGGCCAGATCTCGCTGAACAACACGCGACCGATGGTCGTGTCGATGACTTTCTTGTCCAGGTTGCCAAAAACGGTCTTGCGGCCGAAATCGGGGTTCAACAAACGGATCCGGTCGTGCGTCTTCAAGGCACCGTCGCTGTAGGCAAAGATCGCCTCGACCTTGGTGCCGAACAACGGGAGTTCCTCGAGGTTCGCCGGCAGAGCCTTGCGCGGCTCGGCGGTGACGTAATAGCAGCCCAGCGTGATGTCCTGGGTGGGCGTGATGATCGGCTTGCCCGAGGACGGCGAAAAGATGTTGTTCGTCGCCATCATCAGCAGCCGCGCTTCCAGCTGAGCCTCGACGGACAGCGGAACGTGAACGGCCATCTGGTCGCCGTCGAAGTCGGCGTTGTAAGCGGTACAAACCAGCGGATGAATCCGGATGGCTTCGCCTTCAATCAATTGCGGCTCGAAAGCCTGGACGGACAAACGATGCAGCGTCGGAGCGCGGTTGAGGAGCACCGGGTGACCCTTGGTGACTTCTTCCAGCACGTCCCAAACCTCGCGGGTCTGGCGCTCGATCATCTTCTTGGCGCTGCGCACCGTGTGCACATAACCCAGCTCTTTCAAGCGGCGGATGATGAACGGTTCGAACAGCACCAGCGCCATTTTCTTGGGCAGGCCGCATTGGTTCAGCTTCAATTCCGGACCGATGACGATGACGGAACGGCCGGAGTAATCGACGCGTTTACCGAGGAGGTTCTGACGGAAACGTCCGCCCTTGCCCTTAAGCATGTCGCTCAAGGATTTCAGCGAGCGGTTGCCGGCGCCGGTGACAGGACGGCCATGACGGCCGTTGTCAAACAATGCGTCGACCGCCTCCTGCAACATGCGCTTCTCGTTGCGGATGATGACTTCCGGCGTCTTGAGCTGCAGCAGCGTGCGCAGACGGTTATTCCGGTTGATCACGCGGCGGTACAGATCGTTCAAATCACTTGTGGCGAAGCGGCCGCCTTCCAGCGGCACCAGCGGACGCAAATCCGGCGGAATCACGGGCAGCACCGTGAGAATCATCCATTCGGGACGGCTCTTGGAAGATGCCAATCCTTGCAGCAGCTTGATGCGCTTGCCGAGCTTCTTGCGGATCTGCTTGCTCTTCGTCTCTGTCATCGCAATGGCAAGCTCGTCGGCCTGCTTGGCCAAATCCACCCGCGCCATGGCTTCGCGCACGGCCTCGGCGCCCATTTTGGCGACGAACGCTTCCGCGCCGTAGGTTTCACGGGCCTCGCGGTATTCGACTTCCGTGAGCAATTGATGCGCTTTCAGGGGGGTCGAGCCGGGGTCGATGACCAGGTAATCCTCGTAATAAATCACCCGTTCCAGGTGACGGGCCGTCATGTCCAGCGCCAGACCGATGCGCGAAGGCATGCACTTGAAAAACCAGATGTGGCACGTCGGCACGGCGAGCTCAATGTGTCCCATGCGCTCGCGGCGCACGCGCGACAGCGTGACTTCGACACCGCAGCGATCGCAAACGATGCCGCGATGCTTGATGCGCTTGTACTTGCCGCAAGAACACTCCCAGTCCTTGACCGGACCGAAAATACGCTCGCAAAACAGGCCGCCCTTTTCCGGCTTGAAGGTGCGGTAATTGATCGTCTCGGGATTTTTGACTTCCCCTTTACTCCACGAGCGGATGGCCTCGGGCGAAGCGAGGGTAATCCCCACGTAATCCACCTGGTTGACCTTGTCGAGCCCGAGGATTTCCCGGGCGTTTTCTTTGGCGCTGCTGTTCATACGATATTCTTTCGGCAAATTGAGTTGGTTTAAACGGCCGCCAGTGCGGCCGCCGCGTTGGCCGCGGCATTGTCGCCGCTGGCGTGTTCAATCGGGTTGGAATAACCGACTTTCACATCCAAACCGAGCGATTGCATTTCCTTCACGAGCACGTTGAACGATTCAGGAATGCCTGCCTCGAGGGCGTTATCGCCCTTCACAATGCTCTCGTAAATCCGCGTGCGGCCCTGCACATCGTCGGACTTGACGGTGAGCAATTCCTGCAGCGTGTAAGCGGCCCCGTAGGCCTCCATGGCCCAGACTTCCATTTCGCCGAAGCGCTGGCCGCCGTATTGCGCCTTGCCGCCCAGCGGTTGCTGGGTGACGAGCGAGTACGGACCCACCGCGCGGGCGTGGATCTTGTCGGCCACCAAATGCCCCAGCTTCATCATGTAGATGTAGCCCACAACAATTTCCTGGTCGAACTGTTCGCCGCTGCGTCCGTCGTAAAGATGCGTCTTGGCATGCTCCGGCAGGCCGGCCTGTTTCAGATAGCCGCGGATTTCCTTTTCCTTGATGCCGTCGAATACCGGGGTCGCAAATTTCAGACCGAGGAATTTCGCCGCCCAGCCCAAGTGAGTCTCCAAGACCTGCCCGACGTTCATACGGCTCGGCACGCCCAGCGGATTCAACACAATTTCCACCGGCGTTCCGTCCGCGAGGTACGGCATGTCTTCTTCCTTCACGATGCGCGCCACCACACCCTTGTTACCGTGGCGACCGGCCATCTTGTCACCGACCGACAGTTTGCGTTTCGACGCAATGTAAACCTTCACCGATTTGACGATGCCGGCTTCCGTGCCGTCACCCGCCTCGGCGCGTTCCATTTCTTCGTCGTACTGCATCTGCAGGTCGTCGAATTTCTTCTTAAACTGGCCGATGATCTCCGTGATCTTGTTGCGGATCGGGGAGGGATCGATTTCGATACGATCATACACCGTGGCGAGCTTGCGCAGCAGCGTCTTGGTGATCTTCCGGTTGGCCGGAATGATGATTTCGCCCGTCTCGGAGTTCACCACGTCGAGCGGAATTTTTTCGCCCAGCAAAATATTGCTCAGCGCTTCCGTCAATTGGTCATGCAATTCCCCGAGCTTCTTCTTGTGATCGTCCTCGATCTGCTTGGCCTGGCGTTTTTCCTCGCTGGACGCCGATTTGGTCGTGCGTTCGCCATCCTTCTTGGAGGACACTTTCACGTCCATCACGATGCCGTAGGTGCCCGAGGGAACCTTGAGCGACGTATCCTTCACGTCGGCGGCTTTTTCGCCGAAGATGGCGCGCAGCAAACGTTCTTCGGGCGCCAGCTCGGTTTCGGATTTGGGCGTGATCTTGCCCACCAGAATGTCGCCGGGCTTGACCTCCGCACCGATGCGGATGACGCCGTCCGCCGCGAGGTTCTTCAAGGCTTCATCACCCAGGTTGGGGATGTCGCGCGTGATTTCCTCAGGGCCCAGTTTCGTGTCGCGGGCCGCCACTTCAAACTCGTCGATGTGAATGCTCGTGAAAATGTCATCCTTCACGATTTTTTCACTGATCAGGATGGCGTCCTCGAAGTTGTAACCGTTCCAGGGCATGAACGCCACGAGCACATTGCGCCCGAGCGCCAATTCGCCGTTCTGGGTGCAGGGACCGTCGGCAATGACCTGGCCTTTTTTGACGTGGTCGCCCTTGCCCACCAGAATTTTCTGGTTGATGCAGGTCGCCGCGTTGGAGCGCATGAATTTGCGCACCGGATAGATGGACACACCGTTGGCCGGATCGTGCTTGAGCTTCTTCTTGCCTTCGGGCAACTGGCCGTTTTCGGTGATGATGATCTGGTTGCCGTTGACGGAAGCCACTTTGCCGGCTTCCTCGGCCACCAACACGGCGCGGGAGTCCAGCGCCACGCGGCCTTCCAGGCCGGTCGCCACGAGCGGAGCCTCGGTGACCAGCAACGGCACCGCCTGCCGTTGCATGTTCGAGCCCATCAACGCGCGGTTCGCGTCGTCGTGTTCGAGGAACGGAATAAGGGACGCCGCAATGGACACCAACTGCTTCGGCGAGATGTCCATGAAGTCAACCTTCGCGGGTTCCACGTCGACGAATTCACCGCGTTGGCGGCAAACCACGCGATCGGTCGTGAAATGACCTTTCTCATCCATCACGGAATTTGCCTGCGCCACCGTGAATTGCTCTTCGCGATCCGCAGTCAGGTATTCAATGTCATTGGTCACGCGGCCTTCCTTGACGCGCCGGTAAGGCGTTTCGAGGAAGCCGAACTCATTGATGCGCGCAAACGTTGCCAGCGACGCGATCAAACCGATGTTTGGACCTTCGGGAGTTTCAATCGGACAAATCCGCCCGTAATGCGAGGGATGCACGTCGCGCACTTCGAAACCGGCGCGATCGCGGCTCAAACCCCCGGGCCCGAGAGCCGACAAGCGGCGTTTGTGGGTTAATTCCGCCAGCGGATTGATCTGATCCATGAACTGGCTCAATTGTGAGCGGCCGAAGAAATCGCGAATGACCGCCGACAGGGCTTTCGGATTGATCAACTTCTGCGGTGTCATTGCTTCCACGCTCTGATCAAACAGCGTCATGCGCTCCTTGACGAGGCGTTCGGTGCGCGACAGTCCAACCCGGCACTGGTTGGCGAGCAATTCGCCGACCGTACGGATGCGGCGGCTGCCCAAATGGTCAATGTCATCCAGCGAACCTTCGCCCTTTTTGAGCTTCAACAGATACTTCGTGGCAGCCACGAGGTCTTCCTTGCTCAAAATGCGGGAATCTTCATCATCCCGGACTTTCAGGCCCAGTTTCTGGCTGATCTTATAACGGCCCACGCGACCCAGATCGTAACGCTTCTTGTCAAAAAACAAGCGGCGGATCAGGGATTCCGCGTTCTGCGCGGTCGGGGGATCGCCAGGCCGCAGGCGACGGTAAATATCCTTCAGGCCTTCTTCTTCGTTCTTGGCCGGATCTTTCTTAAGGCATTTAATGATGATGCCGTCATCCACGGAGGTGTCGACGACCTTGATCTTGCTCACGCCGAGTTCGGCGATCTGCTTGACCACGGCTTTGGAGAGCGGCTCAAAGGCGCGCGCCACGACCAGGCCCTTCTCCTCATCCACCGCATCCTGCACGAGCACGCGGTTCTGGAGATCCTCAATCTTCTCGGCTTCCTTGACGGACAATTCCTCAACGTTGTAGAACAGCTTCAAGATTTCCTCGTCCGTGCCGGCCACGAGCCGCGGATTATCCTTGGACTTGTAATTGATCTTGTCCTTGGGATCGCGCTCCAAAAAGGCCAGGGCGCGGAACAAGGTGGTGGTCAAAAACTTGCGTCGGCGTTTTTTGCGGTCCAGATAGACGTACAGCAAATCGCTCGTGTCAAATTGGGCCTCGTACCAGGAACCGCGATCCGGAATGACCCGGAAACTGTGCAGCGTTTTGCCATTGGGATGCTGGGTCGCTTCGAACGCGATACCGGGCGAACGGTGCAACTGCGAGACCACGACGCGTTCCGCGCCATTGATCACGAACGTCCCCTGCGGGGTCATCAGGGGCAATTCGCCCATGAACACTTTCTCTTCCTTGGCGCCCTTTTCCTCTTCAATCAGCTTGAAGGTGACATACAGCGGCGCGCCATAGGTCAAACCCTCGCGCAGACACTCCAGCCAGTCAATTTTGGGCGCGCCGACCTCATAGGAATCATAGGCGAGCTTGCACTTGCCATCGTAACTTTCGATGGGAAAGACCTCCTGAAAGACCGCTTCCAAGCCGGTGTGCTTCAGCCGCTTTTTCGCCGGGGTTTCAGCCTGCAGGAATTCCGTATAGGAATTGGTCTGCAATTCGATCATGTTCGGCGGCGTGACGATTTCCTTGATCTTGCCGAAGTTGATACGTTCAGTGACTCGCGATGGCATTTTGACTTTCTGGTTGGGCACGGCAACAGCGCCGGGCCGGTAAATTTAACTAACGACACAAGGCAAGTCCGCCGCATTCCACGGTAAACCTGCCTAACCTACTCAAATTAACGTGCTTGACTTCAATAATAATATTTTTCGCAACGGCGAAAATGGGGCGACGGCAGCACGCCGTCGCCCCAACTGAAATAATTACTTGATTTCGACTTTAGCGCCGGCGTCTTCCAGCTTCTTCTTGGCGGAATCGGTGTCCGCCTTGTTGGCGCCTTCGAGCAACGGCTTGGGCGCGCCTTCCACGAGGGCTTTCGCCTCAGCCAGGCCCAATCCCGCCTTGATTTCACGGACCGCTTTGATGACGGCGATCTTCTTGTCCGCCGGAACGGAAGCGAGGATCACGTCAAAAGTATCCTTGGCGGCAGCGGCCGGAGCAGCAGCTCCACCGGCAGCGGGAGCACCCGCAGCAGCAACCGCGACGGGAGCCGCGGCTGAAACGCCCCATTTGGTTTCCAATTGCTTGACCAAGTCAGCCGCCTCAATGATGGTCAGCTTGCTCAATTCTTCCACTAAGTTTGCGATGTCTGGCATACTATTATTTTTCTTTCTTTCGTCTCGTCGTCTGCCTCGGCTTCGGCAAATTTCAGTCCACAGCCTGTGAACCGACGATTTACGTTATGGTTGTTGTTTCTTGTTCTATCCGTCCCGGCATGATGCCCGGGACGAAACTCTTCAAAGTAACCCAAATCCGGGAACTTCCAAACCGCTCAGGCGGTTTTTTCCGATTTCGCCTTGATCACCTGGGCCAACTGCGATGCCGGGGTGTTCAGCAGGATGGCCAGCTTGGTCGCCGGGGCGTTCATCAAGCCCAGCAGTTTGCCGCGCAAAACCTCGATGCTCGGCAGATCCGCCAAGGCAATGATCGCTGAATCTTCCAGGCGCTGATTGTTCAAGTAACCAAACTTGAGTTTCAGCTTGTCAAATTCCGCCGCGAAATTTTTGAGCGCCTTGGCCGCCGAGGAGACGTCCTTCTTGCCCGTGACCACCGCCAGCTGTCCGGCCAGTGAGCCATTCAAGTCTGCCACGCCGGCTTCCTTGGCCGCCACACGGAAGACCGTGTTTTTTACCACGTGAACCTCGGCGCCGGCCTGGGTCAGGCGCTTGCGCAGTTCCGTGAAATGTTCGACTTTCAGTCCTTGATAACCGACCACAATGAAGAAGGGCGACGTGTTCAACCGCGCCACATATTCCTTGGTCAAAATCTGTTTTTCAGCACGCATGGGAAATAAAGTTTAAAATTAGTTGTTGGAGAATTCGCGGACGTCAACGCGCACCGGCGGACTCATGGTCGCCGAAAGGGTGCACGAATTAATATAGTTGCCCTTCACGCTGGAAGGACGCGCTTTGGCCACGGCTTCGATCACCGCACGGGCGTTTTCCTCGAGGTGTTCCGGCTTGAAGGAGGCCTTGCCCACAATCACATGGACATTTCCCGCCTTGTCCGTCTTAAACTCCACGCGACCGGCCTTCACTTCCTTCACGGCTTTCGCCGTGTCATCGGTCACCGTGCCGGTTTTCGGATTGGGCATCAACCCCCGGGGCCCGAGCACTTTGCCTAGTTTGCGCACTTCCACCATCGCTTCGGGCGTGGCAATCGCCACGTCAAAGTCAGACCAGCCGCCGGTGCACTTGGCGATCATGTCTTCAAAGCCAACGTTTTCCGCGCCAGCCGCCTTGGCCGCTTCCGCCGCGTTACCCTTGGCGAACACCAGCACGCGCACCACTTTGCCGCTGCCGTGGGGCAACGGGACCGTGCCGCGAACCATCTGGTCGGATTGTTTGGGATCCACTCCCAGGCGGAACGCGAGATCCACCGTTTCGTTAAATTTTGCCTTCGGAAATTTCGCCAGGACATTGACGGCTTCCTTCAAAGGATAGGCTTTCTTGCCATCCACCACTTCGAGCGCTTTTTTGAATCGTTTACTGGGCATTTTACTTGGTGCGGTGCATGCGAGTTTTTGGCTCTCCCGCGGTTGTTTTGTTTTTGATTGATTAACCGACAACTTCAATTCCCATGCTGCGCGCGGTGCCCGCGATCACACGGAACGCGGCTTCCTCGCTGGTCGAATTCATGTCCTTGGATTTCGTTTTGATGATCTCCAGGACCTGCTTGCGGGTCACTTTGCCGACTTTTTCCTTGTTCGGCGTTTTCGAGCCCGCCGTGATTCCGGCCGCCTTTTTCAGGAGGATGGAAGCGGGGGGCGATTTGGTGATGAAAGTGAACGACTTGTCCTGGAACACCGTGATGACCACGGGAATCACAAGGCCGGCATCATTTTTGGTCGCGGCATTGAATTCCTTGCAGAACGCCATGATGTTCACGCCGTGCTGACCGAGCGCCGGTCCCACGGGGGGCGCAGGGTTCGCCTGGCCGGCCGCGATTTGCAACTTGATTTGTCCGGTAATTTTCTTCGCCATAAAATTTAAATCTTTTTAATTCACCACTTCGTCTTTGCTGCCTGCCCCATCTCCGGCGGCCTGAACCGGCCGGCCTGCGGGGACTATTTCGTCACGCTTTCTCCACCTGCCAGTATTCCAATTCCACCGGCGTGTTGCGCCCGAAAATGTTCACGGTCACCTTCAATTTACCGCGCTCGGGATCAATTTCCTCGATCACGCCGCTGAAATTCAGGAACGGACCGTTGTTGATCTTGATCGTCTCGGCCACCGCAAAATTTACCTTCGGCTTCTCGGTTTCCTCGGCTGCCGTAATCTGGGTCTTGATCGCCTCGACTTCATCCGAAGGCGTCGGCTGCGGCGGATCGCTCAGGAAGCCAATGACTCCCTGCGTTTCCCGGATGAAATACCAGGGCTTTTCAATCACCCGGTTATCTTCATCCAGCAACAGCATGTCCACGAAGACATAGCCCGGCCACAATTTACGGTTGGAAACGGTCTTCTTCTGGTTGCGGACCTCCACAACCTTTTCCATCGGGACGAGGACTTCCTTGATGTAGTCCTGCATTTCGTCCGTCTTGACGCGTTTCTCGATGCTTTCCTTGACCTTGTGCTCCTGGCCGGAAAGCGTCTGGATAATGAACCACTGGTTTGCCATGAAATTTATTAGCGAATGAAAACGTGAAATAGCACCGTGTCGATCACATACACAAACAGCCCCAGAAAAGCCACCGTGAGCCCGATCAATAAGGTTGAGCCTTTGAGCTCATCCCAACTGGGCCACGAGCATTTACGCAATTCTTCGCGGGTTTCTTCAACGTAGGCGGCCAATCGCTGGATTTGCCCCTGCCACCAGAGATAACCAAAGACCGCCAGAATAACGACCGTCCAAATCCCGATATGTATCCAGCTATTCACAAATTTTATATTTTCAACCAGGCCCGGCCGGCATTCCGGCGCGGCCCATCTTTTTCCGGTTTCGGCGTCCCACAACGCCAAACTGGCGGAGAGGGAGGGATTCGAACCCCCGGTGGGCTTTCACCCACAGCGGTTTTCAAGACCGCCGCAATAGACCACTCTGCCACCTCTCCGAGTTTGCAGACTGGCACGGCGTGCAGGACTTGAACCTGCAACCAACGGTTTTGGAGACCGCTACTCTACCAATTGAGCTAACGCCGTAGCCGTAAAAGTCAACTGTCACCACTACGGACTAAAAAGGGAGCACGAGGATATTCTCCTCGCGCCCCCCGAAATTCATTCGCCTTAGGCGATGACTTCAGTCACGATGCCGGAACCGATGGTGCGGCCGCCTTCGCGGATCGCAAACTTCAAGCCTTTTTCCATCGCGACCGACTTCTGGAGTTCAACGTCCACAGAAACGTTATCGCCCGGCATCACCATTTCCACGCCCGTCGGCAGGGTCAAGGTACCCGTGACGTCCGAAGTACGGAAATAGAATTGCGGTCGGTAGTTGGTAAAGAACGGGGTATGACGGCCACCCTCGTCCTTGCCCAAAACGTAGACTTCCGCTTTGAACTTGGTGTGCGGCTTGATGGATCCCGGCTTGGCCAAAACCATGCCGCGTTCCACTTCTTCCTTCTTGGTGCCGCGCAGCAGCACGCCGACGTTGTCGCCCGCGCTCGCCGAATCCAGCAATTTGCGGAACATTTCGATATCGGTGGCCACGGTTTTGCGCGTGTCCTTCAATCCGACGATCTCGACTTCTTCCATCTTCTTGAGGATACCGCGTTCCACACGCCCGGTGACCACAGTGCCGCGACCTTCAATGTTGAAAACGTCTTCCACGCACATCAAGAACGGTTTATCCACTTCGCGTGCGGGCTCGGGTATGAAGCTATCCAGCGCCTCGAGGAGGCTGGCAATGGCGGCTTCGCCTTCCGGCTTGCCGGCCAGGGCGGCCGTCGCCGAAGCGCGGACGATCGGGGTGGTGTCGCCCGGGAAACCGTACTTGGTAAGCAGTTCGCGGATTTCCATCTCGATCAGCTCGAGCAAGTCCGCATCAGCGAGGTCCACCTTGTTCAGGCAGACGATGATGCTGGGCACGCCGACCTGGCGGGCCAAAAGAATGTGTTCGCGGGTCTGCGGCATCGGACCGTCCGCCGCACTGACCACGAGAATGGCACCGTCCATCTGGGCGGCACCGGTAATCATGTTTTTGACGTAATCCGCGTGGCCCGGGCAATCCACGTGAGCATAATGGCGCTTGGGGCTCTCGTACTCAACGTGCGAGACGGCGATGGTCACCGTTTTCGTCTCGTCGCGCACGGTACCGCCCTTGGTGATATCTTTGTATTCAATCAGGGGAGCCATGCCTTTGCGATTTTGCACCGCCACGATGGCGGCGGTCAACGTGGATTTACCGTGGTCGACGTGACCAATGGTTCCGACGTTGACGTGAGGTTTCGTTCTTTGAAATTGCTCTTTGGCCATTTTATTACTTGTGTTGCTGGTTGCTGCGTTATGTTTTGGTGGAGCCCATGATCAGGATTGAACTGATGACCTCGTCCTTACCAAGGACGTGCTCTACCAACTGAGCTACATGGGCATCCAAAATTTCCGTTCAAGCCCGAATCGTAAAACGACAAAAAACCGCGCCTCTCATGCTTCTTCCGAACTTAAGAGGCTGTCGGTATTCGAATTTTACGGCCCTGACTTACTCAAATTATGAAAGTGCTTATTTTAAGTCAACAGCATTTTTATTTTTATTTGGGTTATTTTGGCAAACAACCTGCGTGCGCCTACGGCCACTCACCGCCTCAGACCCTCGAAATATCCATAAGGCGCCTCGGGAGGCCACGCGGCCTACATCATTTCCACGAAAATCACCAACTTTGTAGGCCCGGTGACCTCACCGGGCGTATTTTTCAGACTGGCTGTTAAGCCCGCGGATGCGCTTCGTTGTAGGCCTTCTTCAGCCGCTCCATTGTGACATGCGTATACACTTGCGTGGTAATAAGATGGGCATGACCCAAGAGCTCCTGCACACTCCGCAAATCGGCACCCGCATCCAGCAGGTGGGTTGCGTAACTGTGCCGCAGCTTGTGGGGGGTTAATTTGGGATCGAGGCCCGCCTGCGCCAGATATATTTTCAAGCGCCGGGCCAACTGCAATCGGTTTAAGGGCAGCGCCTTTTTGGTGTCTGCCCGAAAAACCGGCTGGGACCCCGTGGGGGGTTCCAGAATCGATCCCCAATAAGTCTGAATCGCCTTCAGCGCCGGTTCGCCAATCGGAACCAGTCTCTCCTTACGACCCTTTCCCCGCACCCGGACAATCTGCTCGTTCCAATCAATATCTTCCACCCGCAGACCGCAGACCTCGCTGACCCGCAGCCCGCAAGAATAGATGGTTTCCAGCACGGCCACATCCCGTATCGCCACTTCCGGCGAAAGCGGCCGGCCCACCCCCTTCTTCTGGCTGGCTGCGGTCAGGGTTTGCATCGGTGCCGCCAATAGATCCAGCATTTGTTGCCGGGTCAAAAATCCAGGCAACCGCTTTTGCAGCTTAGGGAGCGATAGATTCTTGATCGGCTGAGATTCTACCAACCCTTGGCGCATTAAAAACCGGTAAAAACTCCGCAGTGCCGAAAACCGCAGTTGCGTGGTTGCCCGGCTCAACTGATTCCGGCCAAGATACCTCAAAAAAGCGCGGAAGTCATCCCGCTGGAGTTCACCCCAGGCGGGCGGGGCCTGGCGCTCCCCGACATGCCATCGGCAAAACTCCATCAGGGTGTGCTCATAATTCCGCTTGGTATAAACCGACGCCCCGCGGTCGGTTTCCAAGTGCGACAGGAACCGCCGGACCCAAGGATCCGGAAAATTATCAAGTTTGGGGGGCTGTGCCTCCATGAAAGAATCTTTAACCGCCGGATGCCAAAAGGCACGACCGAAGTTGCAAAATTAACTGAGAAAATCCAGCGTCAGGGCCAGAAACGCCTCCAGTTGATCGGCGTGAACCCAGTGTCCCGCCGCCGGGATGGTTTGGAATTCCGCCCAGGGGAAAAGCTCACGGATCAACGGTTCATCCGCCTTCCCGAGATAATCCGATTGACCGCCACGAATAAACAACGCCGGCTTGGCGAAGGGTTGCGGATGGGAGATGGGTTGGCCCAGGCGCGGATAATTTTCCGCCAGTCCGGGCAGGTTGATCTTCCAGCAAAACTTTCCATTTGAATCCCGCCCCAGGTTTTTCAAGAGAAACCGTCGCAGCGTCAGACCGGGAATTTCCGGCGCTAGCGCGTGCTCGATCTCGGCGCGGGAGGCAAATCGCGAAAGATCCAAGGCGCGCAGCGCGGCTAGGATCGGGGCATAGGCCGGCGGGTAC
>Ga0302319_10015531_pt1 | contig 14110 bp, 11 predicted proteins | sample Bog_T0_2_FD_203319 | JGI IMG/M metagenome (GOLD analysis project Ga0302319, IMG submission 203319) | Peat permafrost microbial communities from Stordalen Mire near Abisko, Sweden - Bog_T0_2 | ecosystem: Environmental > Terrestrial > Soil > Wetlands > Peat | place: Sweden: Abisko, Stordalen Mire... | reverse complement strand
CGGCGTCAATCGCGTTCGGATTGGAGCCGTCCACCTGCGCCCAGAGGTACAGCTTCTTCATCCAGATGACCACGACCAGCCAGTAGACAAAGATGACCGGCAAGGTGCGGCTCATGGCTTCGAGAGGGCGGCGGAGCAACAGTCCCCACTTGCCGCCGGTTACATATTGAACCATCAACAGGGCCAGGCCGCCTACCGCCCAGCCGAAGGTGAGCACCAGGCCCAGCAGCCACGCCCGCATCAGGTGGTCGGAATCGAAGCCGTGGCCGTCGAGGAAGCCGAGGGCCACGGCGATCAACGCGAAAACCAGGGCAACAATCACCGCCCGCGTCTTCCAGACGTCGACAAAGGCCGGGGCGCCGAGGTCGGCCGGCAGCGCTTTGGCGTGAGATGTGTGAGCCATTCCCATTCTTCCTTTTGCCTTTTACTGCGCGGCCGCGGGGGCCGGTTTGCTCTGCGGAATCTTGATCATCGGGTCTGCCGGATAAGCAGGAGACAGTGCCGGAGTTCCTTCTTTGGTGATGGCCGGATAAGCCTGGACCGCTGTGGCCGGAAGCTTCCACGGTTCGGCAAAGCCCGCCGGCAGATGCTTCTCTTCCGCGATGTCTTTCAAGTCCTTGACGGGCGTTCCGACAGGCACATCGCTTGTGGTGGCCGCCTGACTGAGTTGCAGCGCGCGGATGTAGGCGGCGACCGCCCAGCGATCTTCGGGCGTGAGCTGCGACGAATAATCGGGCATCGCACCGTAGCCATGGGTCATCACGTAGAAGTAGTGCGACACGGGTTGAGCCAGACGCACCTGGTCGTGCAGGTTGGCCGCCGGCTTGTAGCCGCGATCCACGATGGCTCCGAGGCCATTGCCGACCCGCGAGTGGCAGGGTGTGCAGTAGATATTGAAACGTTCCTGGCCACGCTTGAGTACTTCCAAGGTCACCGGGAACGGCAGAAGGTTCTGCTCTTCGCGGTATCCGTTTGCACCTTGGATGACGCCCGTGTAGAAGTAGCTATCCTCGTGCAGTTGGCCACGCGCCACGGTGTTCACCACTTGCGGGCGAGCGCCGCGGTGATCGGCGAACATCTCCGAACCGCGCTGCGGAATGAGCTTAGGCTGGTTCTGCATGTCCTGGCGGCAGCCGGCGACGAACGAGAGTGCGGCGAGACTGGCGACGGTGAGAATGCGCACAAATGCCAGTTGTGGTTTCCCACTCATTCGCCGGAAAGACGGGGAATGGATGGGGCAAAGGGCTTGTTCCCTGTTCTGCGACGCGTACTCCCTGGCGTTGAGGCGGTGAATAAACATCAGTACTCCACCTCCACCACGGAAACCGGGTCGAGAGTTGCGAGATAAGCGCGCGTCTCTGCCAGGTCGAACTTGGGATCGAGTGCTTCCAGGCATAGGAAGAACTTATCGGTGGTGGCGCCATCGCGGAAGTTGGGCGCGTTAAACAGAGGATGGTAGAGAGACGGTAGCCCATTGAGCGCAAGCATGCCGAAAGCGGCGGAGAGACCGGCAAAGAGGATGGTCCACTCGTAGGCGGGGACGATGAAGGCCGGCCAGGAGTAGGTGGGGCGCCCAGCGATATTCAAGGGATAGGCCAGCACGGAAATCCAGGTCTCCAGGGAAAACATGGCAGCCAGGCCCATCAAGCCACCGATAAGGGTGATAAGCGGCACCTTGTTGCGGTGGAAGCCGATGGCCTCGGCTGCTTCTTCGACGGGGTAGGGCGTATAGCAATCCATGCGGCGCCAGCCATCGTGGCGCGCCTTTTGCGCAGCACGCACCAAGTCGCTGGGGGTATCGAATTCGGCCAGCAGGCCGTAAGTTCCTTCGCGTGGGGGCATAGTTAGTCAACCACCTCTGCCGGGGTTTGGGGCTGGGTCTTGGGTCCGATCTTGGCCGACGGCAGCATCATGCGGATTTCGTTCATGGGAATCATGGGCAGGAAGCGCACAAACAGCAGGAACAGTGCGGTGAACAGGCCCAGGGTGCCCACGTAGATCATGTAGTCCCACTTGGTGGCGCGGTAGGTGCCCCACGAAGAGGGAAGGAAGTCGCGATACAGGCTGGTGACGACGATGACAAAACGTTCAAACCACATGCCCGTATTCACGATGATGGAGATGAGGAACATGAACGGGATCGAGGTGCGTAACTTGCGCCACCACAAGGTGCACAGGGGGAAAGCGATGTTGCAGAAGATCAGCACCCAGTAAGACCAGCCCATGGGACCGAACATGCGGTTCCACATCATGAAGGCTTCCCAGTGCGAGGCCGAGTACCAGGCCATGAAGACTTCCATGCCGTAGCCGTAGGCCACGATCAAGCCGGTGGCCAGCATGACTTTGCCCATGTTGTCGATGTGGCGATCGGTGACCAGGCCTTCGAGGTGGTAGAACTTGCGCAGGGGAATGGCCAGCGTGAGCACCATGGCGAAGCCCGAATAAATGGCGCCGGCCACGAAGTAAGGCGGGAAAATGGTGGTGTGCCAGCCCGGCAGTACGGCGACCGCGAAGTCAAAGCTGATGACGGTGTGGACCGAAAGCACGAGCGGCGTGGCCAAGCCTGCCAGCAGCAGCGATGCGGTCTCGTAACGCATCCAGTGGCGGGCCGATCCGCGCCAACCGAGCGATACCAGTCCATAGGTATACTGTGCAAACTTGGAATGCGCCCTGTCGCGCATGGTGCCGAAGTCGGGAACCATGCCGATGTACCAGAAGACCACGGAGATGGTGGCGTAGGTCGAAACCGCGAACACGTCCCAGAGCAACGGCGAGCGGAACTGCGGCCACACATTCATGGTGCTCGGATACGGCAGCAGCCAATAGCCCAGCCATGGACGGCCCACGTGGATGAGCGGGAACATGCCAGCGCAGACCACGGCAAAGATGGTCATGGCCTCCGCAAAGCGGTTGATGGAGTTACGCCAGCCTTGCTTGAAGAGGAGCAGAATCGCCGAGATCAGCGTGCCGGCGTGGCCGATACCGATCCACCAAACGAAGTTGATGATGGCGAAGCCCCAGGCCACGGGCTGCGTGACGGCCCAGATCCCGGTGCCCTTCAGGAACAGCCAGGTCACAGCCACAAGAAGCAAGGTGGCGACTGCGCCGCCTACGCCGAAGAGCGCGAACCAGCCCAGCGGCGTGGACGGCGTCAGCACAATGCCTGCGATTTTCTCCGTGACCGACCGGAAGGTCTGTCCCGGCGCAAGCACCCGGAATTCTCCCGTGACGGGATCGAGACCCGCCACGCGCGTCGGGTCCTTTGGACTATTCGGTCTCAGGTCCGTTGTCGCCATCGTCCTAACCCTTCGCCGGCGCGTGCTCCACCGGCTTCTCTTCGAGTTCCTGATTCACGTTCAGCACCGCAGCCACATACGTGGTTCGCGGACGCGTGTTGAGATCGGCAAGCACCTGGTAGGTGCGCTCATCGCTGCGCAACTTGGCTACCCGGCTGCCCTTGTCGTTGATGTTGCCAAAGGTGATAGCGCTGGCCGGGCAGGCTTGCTGGCAGGCGGTTTGAATCTCCCCGTCGGCGATGGCCCGGTTTTCCTTGTCGGCGTCGATTTTGGCGGCGGAGATACGCTGCACGCAATAGCTGCACTTCTCCATGACGCCACGGGAACGAACCGACACATCGGGGTTGCGTGAGAGTTTGAGGCTCTCCGTCTCGAAGTCGGAGTAAAGCAGGAAGTTGAAGCGGCGCACCTTGTAGGGGCAGTTATTGGAGCAGTAACGTGTGCCTACGCAGCGGTTGTAGACCATGGTATTGAGGCCTTCCGGCGTATGCACCGTGGCGCCGACCGGGCAAACCTGCTCGCAGGGGGCGTTCTCACAATGTTGGCAGGCCATGGGCTGGAAGTGGGCACGTGGGGCGGAAAGGTCGCCCTCGAAATACGTATCGATGCGGAGCCACTGCATGTTCCGGCCGATGCGCACTTGCTGCTTGCCCACCACGGCAATGTTGTTCTCGGCATAACAGCCCACGATGCAGGCATTGCATCCGGTGCAGCTGTTCATGTCGATGGACATGCCCCAGGCGTTGTCCTTGTAGGTCCAGTTGGGGAAGAGCGTGTTGTCCTTTTCGGTCTTCTCGTGGCCCTCGCCCTCATTCGCAAATCCGGGGTTGGCCTTGTACTCGTCGAGCGTGGCGTAGCGAATGATGCCGCGTTCGTTGATCGCCTCATCGGCTTCGAGCGAGTTGTTGCCATTGCCTTCGCCGCCAAACAGCTTAGAGCGATGGTCCTGGAAGTGGCTCTTGGTGATTGCGAGGCCCCAGATTCCATCGATCTTCTTCAACGTGCCCGTGGCGTAGAACGGGGCGTCCGCGGTGCGGATCAGGTAGGCATTGAAGCCCGCCCCCGAGCCTACGCGGCCGGCGAAGCTGCGGCCGTAGCCGAGATGAACGGTGACCGAGTTGTCGGGATGGCCGGGAACCACAATCACCGGCGCCTTCACCTTGTAGCCGCCGACGGTCAGCTCGATAATGTTGTCTTCTTCCAGGCCGAGCTTCGTAAGGGTTGCACCGGAGACCAGAGCCGCGTTATCCCAGCTCAGGTTGGTGACCGGCTTGGGCAACTCCTGCAACCAGCCCACATTGGACCATCGCCCGTCATACACATTCGGGTCGGGGCGGAAGATGATTTCCAGCGCGTCCTTCGGCGCTGGGGCGGGGATTGCTTTCAGCGCAACAGGACTTGCCGCAGTACCAAGCGCGGCCGCACTGCCTTCGATCCATCCGGAGTGGAGTGCCTTGCGCCAGCCTGTTTCGAAGTCGCCCTTGATGATCGGCTTCCAGGTCGCGCGAACCGCCTCGTAGGCGCTCAGGCTTGGCTCGTTCAGCAGAACCTGAAAAATATCGTGCGCGGTTTTGCCACCGTAGAGAGGTTCGATCAGGGGCTGCACCACCGAAGTCGAGCCGTCATAAGCGCGCGCGTCGGACCACGATTCAAGGAAGTGCGCAGCCGGAAGGTGCCAGTGGGCGATCTGCCCGGTCTCATCCATATGGGAACCGAGGTGCGCCACGGTCTTGGCCTTGTCGAAGGCCGCGGCGAACTCCAGATCGGCGGGCGCAGTGTAGATGGGATTGGCGTTGAGAATGACCAGCCAATCCACCTTGCCTTCATTCAGATCGGCAACCAGCTTCTTTAAATCGCCCAGCTGATCGGACGGAAGCGGAATGCCTGCCTCCGAGGAAGCGGTCACCGTCTTGCCCGTATTGCCGAGCGCGGCATTGATGGCGGCAGCGGATGCAGCCACCGAAGCATCCTGATAGAGGCCGGGAAGGACGGCGCTCTTGCCGGCGCTGGCCTTCAGATCTTTTGCGAGCGCGGCGAGAAATGCCCTCTGCTCGTCGGTCCAACCGTACGCCGGAGCGGTCACGCCCGTCGCGCCAACGGCAGCCGCGAGCGCGGCGGCGAACGCGGGGATCTCGCTGGCACGCAGACCCAAGCGATGTTCCGCTTTCAGGCCCGTCGTGGTCGGCGTGGACTCAATCGCATAAAGCCGGTTCAGCTTATTCGGATCCTTGCGCCGCGCCGCATACTCCCCGACCAATTTGTGGAAGCCGGGATACGAGGCACCGGAAAGGAAGTCGGCGTCGAGAGAAACGATCACATCGGCGTCGGCCAGGTTGTATTGCACGCCGACGCCCTTTTCCAGGACCGTTCCCGCAATCGCAGGATCGTATTGCACCAGCATCGCCTTGGGATACGCAGCCTGCACCGCCTTCCACTGGCGAGCCAGGGTTGGGGAAGTAATCGTCGAGCTGAGAAAGTACAGGCCGGCGCCGTCTTTGCTGGCCGCGGCCTTCAGCCGCAGCTCCTGGGCGAACTCCGCGTAATCCCGATTCTCGCCGCGATAGGTCGCATGCTGCGAACGATCGGGATCGTAGAGATCGAGCAGCGTGCCCTGGGTAAAGGGATCGGACGAGCCGTGGTTATACGGATGCTCCGGATTGCCGTCAACTTTGATAGGACGGAACTGGTCGCTCTTCACCAGAAGCGGGACCGCACCCGTGGCGAACGGATGCGCTGTGGCGAAGTAATTCGGCTTGCCTAGAATCAGGTCTTCGGGCGCCTTGACGTAGGCGTAGATCGGCTCGTCGGGCTGTTTGGTGCAGCCGGCCAGGCCGGCCAGCGCCATGGAGGCGCCCATCAACTTCATGAATCCGCGCCGCGATACGGGGTCGACCCACTCCTGCGCCGCGGAGGGAAACTCGCGCTCGACCGCTGCCTGGAATTCCGCCGTATCGGCAAGCTCGTCGATCGACCGCCAGTAGCGCTTCCCTTTCACGCCCTTCAACTCGCGGCGCACGGCTTCCAGCGTCATCGGAACTGGCTGGCCCGGAGCGGCGGAGGAAACTTCGCCTGTATTGCTGTTGTTTGCGATCATCTGGCCATTCTCGTATTTGCTCATCGGTGGCAGACCTCGCAGCTGGTCAGGTCTTTCGGAGTGCGGATCTTGTAGCGATCTACGAGGAAGTGGCCCAGCTCATCCTGGCTCGTGAACTTCTTGTAGACCGGAGCAGTGGACATTGCAGCGGCCACATCGCTGCTCAAACCATGCGCGCCGCGCAGGGGGAGTTCCAGAGAGGCCACTTCGGGGCCGGCGCCCCCTGGATCCTTGGTGGTACAGCTCACGCTCTGCGCTGTCGGCGTTCCCAGCTTGTCATCGTTCACCGAGCACCACACCGGCCGATCTTCGGCCGGCTTCTCCCAGGCCATGTTGTAGATCTCACTGGTGGGGCGGATATTCTTGGCCGGATTGCGATGGCAGTCCAAGCACCACTCCATCTGGAGGGTGTTCTGCGCGTACATCAACGGCATCTGATCCACGCGACCATGGCAACTGGCACAGCCCAGGCCTTTATTCACGTGAATCTCGTGGCTGAAGTAGACGAAGTCGGGCAGGTCATGCACCTTGGTCCACACCAGCGACTCGCCGGTGGCCCAGCTGGTGCGCACGGGCTCCAGCAGTTGGGCATTGGTCCAGATTTGCGCGTGGCAGTTGATGCAGGTCTTGGTAGGGGGGATTCCGGCGTAGCTCGACTTCTCGACCGTGACGTGACAGTACTGACACTGCAGTCCCAATCCCTGGACATGATGCTTGTGGCTGAAAGGCACCGGCTGGTCCGGACGCTGGCCCTGCCGCGTCACCCAGGGCGAGCGCTGCAGCTGGTCCAGAGTGACCCCCAGGGCGATCACGATCAGCCCGGTCAACACCAGGCTCGCGCGAGCCAGGGCGTTGGAGCTGCGGTCAAATATCTGCGCCATGAATGCAATCCCTGCTAGTTTTTCGTTTGGGTCCCATCAGCTGTGCTGACGGTCACACAGGTTGTGTTCAAAAAACGATCTTGGGCAAACAACACCCGAGAGGTGGAGAACCCCGAAAATTCAATATAGCAGCAGCGAGCCGCTCCGGGGCAGTTGAAAAAGCAATTTTTTCTGAAATGGACCGGAACGGAACCAATTTGTAATGTGCTGAAAAGACTACCAGTTGTGATAACCGCGCGGGAAGGGAATGACCGATCGGTCCCCGGCCGCCAAGCGTACCAGAGATTGGGATGATCAGCCTCAAATTAACACGGCGAATCGGCTCGCCGCCAGGTTCTGCTCAGGCCTGCTCAGCCCTTCCAGAACATCACGACACATCCTCCGGCCACAATCAGCGCGCCGCCCGCATAGATCGGCGTGGTGGGCGATTGGCCGAAGCGGATCCTATTTAACAACTGGGCCATAACAAAAAACAGCACCACATACGCGCCCAACAACTTGCCGAAGTCCCAACGGGGAATGTTCACGACCGAGCCATACGCGGTTAGCACCGCCGCTCCGGCCAAGATCGCCAGCACCTTTCCGATTCCGGAGGCGCGGTAAAAGCCGACCTGGAAGAAGGAGTCGCCGCACGCTTCCAGGAAAGCGGCCAGCGTGAGGACCGCCATGGCCCCCAACGGGTTGGCAACTAGCCGGTCAAGAAGATTCATGGGGACGACCTCCGTGGATGGTGAGACAGCGAGGGGAACTCCGGCGCGCACGCCGTCCCGAAACTACTTCCACAGGCTGGCACTTATACCTGCTTGAATGATCGTAACAAGACGGTACATTAAGATGTATAAGGGTCTTGCACCTTCCGACGCGAAGGATCACATCGCAGTACGCGGCCCATCCGTACCGAGGAAAAAGCATGAAATTTGCGGGGTTGCTGGTCATGCCAGCGGGATTTTTTCTCTCCATTGCCGCCCTCGTGTTGTTCCCCGCCACGAATCCCGCTGCGCGGGGCGGCTTTGTTCTTTGCGGATTGGCCGTTGAAGCCCTCGGCTTGGTGGTCGCCGTCCGCGGGCACATGGAAGCGCAAGGAAAGAGCGCCCTATGATGGCCGGTTCGCCTCCCGTGCTCACAGAGACCACAGTTGTTCTTGTCCTTGTAGCGCTGCTGCTGGCGCCCTTGGCCATTGCCGGCCTGGCGCTGGTGAACGCCGGTTTGGGGCGTTCGCGCTCCGCGGCGCAATCGTTGCTCGGCAGCCTGGCGTTGGTGGCCGTCGCCGCGATCGTCTTCGCCCTCGTCGGCGCGACTTTCGCGGGCACATCGGGAGGCGCCAGCCACGCGTTTTCCCTGGCCGGCAAGCCCTGGAACTGGCTTGGGGCGGGACCGGCATTCCTCAGCGGGCTCAATTCGGCGCCCGCGCGGGCGCAACTGGAAGTTCTGTTTGAATTTCTGGCGGTCGCCTTAGCCGCGCTCATCCCGTGGGGATCCGGAGCCGATCGCCTCCGCTTGGCCGCCGGGTGCGCAGTGGCTGCTGTGATGGCCGCAATCGCCTTTCCGCTGCTCGTGCACTGGACCTGGGGTGGAGGATGGCTTGCGCAGCTAGGCGTCAACTTTTCCCTCGGCGCAGGGTTCGTCGATCCGGCTGGAGCGGCCACGGTCCACGTCCTCGGCGGACTGAGCGCCCTCGTCGTGGTATGGATCGCCGGTCCCCGCAAGGGCAAGTTTCCCCAGGGCGGGTTTGCCACCGCCATGCCGGGTCACAACGCCATCTACATCCTATTCGGCTGCCTGCTGGCTTTGGCCGGATGGCTAGCCTTCAACGTAGCCGGCGCTCTTCTCTGGGTGCATGCGCCGTTGTCTGCGCTTCCAGGCGCCGCGATCGATACCCTGCTGTCGGCCTCCGGCGCCCTCGCGGCCACTTTCGTCATTACGCGCGTGCGCTTCGGCAAGCCGGATGCCAGCTTGTGCGCCAACGGCTGGCTGGCCGGCCTGGTGGCCTCCAGCGCCACCGCAGCCGTGGTGTCTCCCATCGCCGCGCTCTTCGTCGGCATCGTTGCCGGCATCCTCACTCCCCTGCTGGTCGAAGTGCTGGAACTGGCGGTCTCCATCGACGATCCTTCCGGCGCCATCACCGTGCATGCGGCCGGCGGCCTTTGGGGACTGATCGCTGCGGGCATCTTCTCCGGCCAGGCCGGGCAGTTCCTCGCCCAACTGGTCGGCATCGCCGCTCTCCTCGGGCTCATGCTGCCGCTGGTCTACCTGCTTTGCTGGTTGCTCAACCGCGTGGTTCCGTTCCGCGTGGAATCGGACGGCGAACGCATTGGCATGGATTTGCACGAACTGGGTGGCGGCGCGTATCCGGAGTTCGTTATTCACCGCGACGACTCGTATCGGTGAAGCAGGGAGCTCTGGAACTGAGGACCGGTTCGTGCCGGTAGAGGTTTTCGCGCCTTTCTCTCGATTCTCCCCGATGAAACGATAAGAGGTCAGAAGGACAAGCGGGGTATGAATGGGAGCATGGAGACTCTCCGCATCTCGGAAGACGAAGCTGCACGCGACTTCGCCGGGCTGATGGCCCGCGTTCGTGCGGGGGCGGAGGCCGTGATCGAATCTGGCTCCGCGGCCATCGACTGCTCTTCACTTCGGCTTCGATGTGGCCCCGCTGAAGGAGAAGCATTTCCAACCGATTGCCGGTTTGAAGACTGTAACGCCCTAGATTGGCTACCGCTAGATCTCGGCGCGAAAGAAGTTCCGTTTCACCGCTTGGCCAGCAGGAGCATGAAGCCGAAGAGCACAATCGGCACCAACGCCAGCCCCGCATACAGCAACAGGCGGCGAAGTCCAGGCAGTTTCACGCCGCCGAGCTTTGGCGCGCGCGCGCCCGACTCCACGCCCACCTGCTCCTGGTGCTCCAGTTCCCAGGCCATCTCGCTGGCCGTCTGGTAGCGGTGGCGCGGGTCGCGCACCAGCGCCCGATTGAGGATCTCTTCCAGTTCGGCGGAGACTTCCGGCCGCCGTTGCCGCACCGGCTCGGGATCGTGCAATAACCGCTCGTTCATGACCGCGAGCGGATTGGATCCGCGAAACGGGGGCTCGCCGGCCAGCATCTCGTAAAACATTACACCGAGCGAGTAGATATCGCTGCGCTGGTCGCCGCGCTGCCCTTTGACCTGTTCCGGAGAGATGTAGTCTGGCGTGCCGAGGGTGGGCGACATCTCGACGAATGTCAGCCGGCGCGCGTCTTCCTTCATGGCGATGCCGAAATCGATCAACTTGATTCGGTCCTGGTCGTCCACCATGATGTTTTCCGGCTTCAGGTCGCGGTGCACAACGCCGTATTTGTGCATGGTGTCGAGCGCATCCAACATTTGCAGGGTGAGGTTCGTGGCACGGTCGATGGGGAGTTGCCGCTCTTCGTTGAGAATGGCGCGCAACAGCCGGCCATTCACCCACTCAATCACCATGTACAGGCGGCTGCGCTCTGCCGAGTCGAGGGTCTTCACCACGCCGGGATGATCGAGTTCCAGGCCGATCTCCTGTTCACGGCGAAAGCGTTCCACCAAAACCGGATCCGCTTCCATCTCCGCGTGCGGAATCTTGATGGCGACGGACCGGCCATCGCGCTGGTCCGTCGCCTTATAGAGCGTTGCCATACCGCCGCGCGCCACGGTTGCTTCGAGGCGGTAGTGGTCCAGCGTGTCTCCGGTTTCAAGGATGGTCATGGTCAAGCACTTCATAACACTCTAATTGTTCCATCCAAATCGTAAGAGTTTCGTCAAGAAAGCCGGCAGCGGTTGGCTGCCGTTAGGATTATGATTGGATTCCGCATGTTTCGTTTTTTTCCATATGCTGCAGCCTTGTTTCTTCTCGTCGCGCCCTTGCCGGCAGCGAGGGCCTCCTCGCTGTCTGCCGCAAAAGGGGACGAACCGAAGGCGCACCACGAAAAGCCCGAACCGCCTCAGGAGACTGGCTTCCTCAATCGCAAAATCGAACTCCACGGCGTAACCTACCGCTTCCAGGTGTATCTTCCGGAGGAATGGCGCCGCGACGACCACCGGCAGTGGCCCATCATCCTGTTCTTACATGGCCGTGGCGAGCGCGGCTCCGAGGGCATGTGGCAGACCCAGATCGGCCTCCCGGCACAGGTGCGCGATCATCCCGAGCGTTGGCCGTTCATTATCGTGATGCCCCAATGTCCGCTGGGCAGCGTGTGGACCGATCCAGAGATCCTTGCCATGGCCATCGCGGCGCTGGACGAGGAGACCGCCGAATTCCACGCCGACGTCGACCGCACCTATCTGACCGGGCTCTCCCTAGGCGGCTACGGTGCATGGGAGTTGGCGCGCAGCTTTCCTCATCGCTGGGCGGCCATCGCCATCGCCGCCAGCGGCGTGTTCTGGAGCTATGCGCCGGAACGATGGCAGGAACTGGCCACACTGCCCGCCGAGTATGCCAAGGCCCTCGGCCGCACCCCGGTCTGGCTCTTTCATGGAGTCGACGACCCTGTGGTGCAGCCGCGCGAGAGCGAGCTGATGTTCGATGCGCTCAAGGCCAACGACGGGCATGTGCGGCTGTGGATGTATCAAAGCCTGAAGCACGACTGCTGGACGCGCGCTTTCAATGAGCCCGAGCTGCCGCGCTGGCTGCTTGCTCACCGCACCGGACCCGCCGCCCCGGAGTTGCCCGCCCTCGCGGAGCGCCTCGTGATTCCCTTCCATCCTCCCGCCCTGAAGCTGGCGCCGGCTTTGCTCGACGCCCTGGCCGGCCAATACGAGGACAAGAACGGCCACCCCGTCATCACCATCGTTCGGCAGGGCGAGCTGCTGTTCGAGAAGAACCTGCAAGGAGAAATTGCCGAACTCGCGGCGGAGACATCGAGCGAGTTCTTCTATTCCAACGGCTCGAGCACGACCCGTTTGTTCTTCGAGCACGATGCCCAGGGCCGAATCACGGCGCTGATGCTGCGCGACGATCGGCATGAAGAACGCTGGGAGAAGCGGGTTCAATAGAACGCGCTGCTGGCTTCTCGCTTTTGCTCGCAGGTGCGGTGGGTGAAACTGGAAAGCTCTCGGGGCCCCCTGACTCCTGACGAACAGGGCTGATTGAGCCCTGAGGTTTCCCACCCAAGCGCCAAAAACAAGCCGCTTGGACGGGGCACGGGGCATTTGAGGCACTGCCGACACGGTGTTCATACCGCGTGTCACTTGCCAGACTTCAGGCTCACGCCCTTGGAGCGAGAGGCTAGCAGCTAAAAGCTGTCTGGACGGAACCTTGTGCCATGCCCGTGCGTAGTAATCTCAGAACGTCCTGCAAGGAGGCGCCATGTTTTGCAGCGGATGCGGTCACGCGATCGCCCAGGGTCAACCGGTTTGCACACAGTGTGGCCGACCGGTTGCACCAGTCGTCCCAGCCGTGCCCGGCTTTCAGTTTCAGCTGGAAAGCTACGCCAGCAAGGTAAGAACGCTGAGTCTGGTCTGGTTCGTCTACGCGGCCATCTCGCTGCTCACCGGACTGGCCGGACTCACGTTCGCGCAGGCGTTTTTCTCGCATCACTTTGGTCCATTTGGCCGTGGCCCCTGGGGCTACAACGATATGCCGGACTGGTTCGGACCGGCCATTCTGCACTTTGTTTGGGTGGCTCTTACCGTCCGCACCGTGCTGGCGCTGATTGCTGCATGGGGTCTTTACGAGCGGACCCAGTGGGGCCGCATCCTGGCCATTGTCATCGCTTTCCTCAGCCTGCTGAAGTTTCCCTTCGGGACAGCGCTCGGTATCTGGACGCTGGTGACGCTGCTTGGCTATCAGAACTCGACGCTTTATGAGCAGTTGAGCTGGAACCCGCAGACCGGCGGACCTCGCTAAACTGTCGTTCCTCACAATGCGATGAATGTCCATGTCCTACAATCGAGACCATGAGTTTTCCAGAGACACGCATGCGCCGCCTGCGGCGTAGTGAATCGTTGCGCGCTTTAGTGCGCGAAACCACACTCGAGCCAGGCGATTTGATCTATCCGCTTTTTCTCTGCCCCGGCGAAGGTGTCCGGCGCCCAATCGGCTCCATGCCGGGTGTTTTCAACGTATCCGTGGATGAAGCGGTTCGCGAAGCCGAAGCTGCCGCCGCGCTGGGTATTGGCGGCCTGCTGCTGTTCGGGTTGCCGGAGACGAAGGACGAGCAAGGTACCGGCGCTTGGGATGAAGACGGCGTTGTGCAGCAAGGACTGCGCGCCTTGAAGAAGTCGGCAGCCGCCAAGAAGATGGTCCTCATCGCCGATGTGTGCCTGTGCGAATACACCAGCCACGGCCACTGCGGGGTGATCGTCAAGTCCGGAGACGAGTTTTCCGTGGACAACGACCCTTCGCTGGAATTGCTGGCCCGCACCGGCGCCAGCCTGGCTCGAGCCGGCGCGGACATTGTGGCCCCCAGCGATATGATGGACGGCCGTGTGGGCGCCATCCGCCAGGCTCTGGACGAGGCCGGCCAATCCGACATACCGATCCTCAGCTATGCGTCCAAATTTGCCTCGGCGTTTTACGGTCCCTTCCGCGAAGCTGCCGACTCCGCCCCGCAGTTCGGCGACCGCAAGACCTACCAGATGGATGGAGCAAATCTGAGAGAAGCGATGCGCGAGATCGACCTGGATTTGGAAGAAGGCGCCGACATGATCCTCATGAAGCCGGCCATGCCGTATCTCGATGTGATTCGCGCTGCTCGGGAGCGCGTGGATGTGCCGATTGGCGCCTACCAGGTGTCCGGCGAGTACTCCATGCTGCAGGCGGCGTTTGAGAAGGGCTGGCTGGACCGGGATCGCGCCACGCTGGAGTCGTTGCTCGGCATCCGCCGCGCTGGA
>Ga0302319_10015530_pt1 | contig 14111 bp, 8 predicted proteins | sample Bog_T0_2_FD_203319 | JGI IMG/M metagenome (GOLD analysis project Ga0302319, IMG submission 203319) | Peat permafrost microbial communities from Stordalen Mire near Abisko, Sweden - Bog_T0_2 | ecosystem: Environmental > Terrestrial > Soil > Wetlands > Peat | place: Sweden: Abisko, Stordalen Mire... | reverse complement strand
GCCTCTTCGGGAAACAGCGTTGCATGGATCCCGCCGTAGACGACCCAGGCACCGCGGGCCCGCGCTATCCGCCCAACCTCGTACCCACGCAGCGCATTGCCGGTGTGTACGCTGATCCCAAAAATGTCGCCCACCGCAATCGTCTCCGGAACAATCTGCTCCAGCGACTCATCGACCAAAATCGGATCGCCCGCTACTTCAGGAGTCGCTGCTGCCAGAACAAACAGCCATCTGGGAGTGATGACGGCTGTACCAAATGAATTGTCGCTGGGGTTTACAAGATGCACACGCATAGAGCCCTACCTTTCCTCGAACGAGTACGGTGGCTTCAGTGAGTGTCTTCACAATGGACGAAGATTGTCTTGCTACGTAGACAGGGTTCGTAGATCGCGGAAATGCCCGCTTAGCTATGTTTTCCATCATACATTTCTAGGTCGGTAGACGACCAATTTGACGCCGGGCCGTAGATGAATTTCGTTCGTTAGAATTGAGCGTCTCAGAGACTCTTCGTCATTCGGATTACGGGCAACGCCTCGCCGTTTGGAAGCGGAATCATGATCCTCTCGCCCTCCTTATACCCCCGCAATCGATACAGCGGCACCCCCGTCAGCGTCGACCCCATCTCAAGCCGCCTGAATCCCGCCGTACGCGCCTGCTCCTCGCAATACGCTAACATCAGCGTTCCGAGGCCTTTACGCGCCCACCTCGGATGCACAAAGATTGCGCGAATCTTCGCCGCGTCCTTTGCGGGATCCAGATTTTCCGGTCCCCGCCTTGACATCCCGTCGCTGCCGAATAACGTTGCGCGATAGCTCCATCCCCCACTCGCTACGATCTCGCCTTCCACCTCGGCAATAAAGTACGTCCCATCCGCCACCAACTGGGAGTCCAATCCCAGCGCATGCCCCAGCGCGCCCTCGATCTCCGCTTGCGTATAATCGGCTGCCTGCAATCCCCGCACCGACGCCTCAATCAGGACATGCAGAGTCGGAATGTCGGTCTCGACCGCCCGACGAATCAACACACTTCCCATCGGCAGCCTCATTACCATCTACAGCGTCAGCAGCACTTTACCCGTAGTCTTACGGCCCGCCAAGTCTCGATGCGCCTGCGCCGCTTCTTCAAGCGTATACGTCGCCCCTATCCGCACTTTCAACTCCCCGCTCGCCACCCACCCAAACAACTCGGCTGCTCGACTCTCCAGCTCAGCGCGCGTCCGCACATAATCCTTCAGCGTCGGCCGCGTCAGGTACAGTGACCCCGCCATCAGCCGTATCGGGTCCATCGCCGGCACTGCCCCACTCGATGCTCCATACAACGCCAACATTCCCCTCGGATGCAAACACTTCAGCGAGTCCTCAAACGTCGTCTTCCCCACCGAGTCATACACCACCGGCAAACCCTCCCCACCGGTCTGCCGCTTCACCTCATCCACAAAACTCTCCGACGTGTACAAAATCACTTTATCCGCACCCGCACCGCGCGAAAGCTCTGCTTTTTCTTCCGTTGACACCGTGGTCAGCACTCGCGCCCCCAGTCGCTTGGCCATCTGTGTCAGCAATAAACCCACACCGCCGGCGCCGGCATGGACCAGCACCGTCTCGCCCGCCTCAATCTTGTGCGTGTCGTGAGAGAGATAATGCGCCGTCATCCCCTGCAGCAAGACCGCCGCGGCCTGCAGAAAGCTCATTTCCTCAGGGATTTTCAACAGCACTTGAGCTGGCGCGCACGCATACTCCGCGTACGTCCCGCGCGTCCCATTCCAGGCCACGCGATCGCCCACCGCAAAACCGCTCACCCCTTCGCCCAGTGCAACCACCGTCCCGGCTGCTTCCTGCCCCGGGATAAACGGGAGCTCCGCTGGGTAGCGCCCCTCGCGCAGGTACGTGTCAATGAAATTAACGCCCGACGCTTCAATCTTTAGCAAGACCTGTCCCGCCTCGGGCTTCGGCGTCGGCACCTCCGCGAGCTCCATTACCTCCGGCCCGCCGGTCGTCCTAATTTGTATCGCTCGCATACTTTATTCCTGTAGCGTCTCTGTTATTCCAGTCGCCTGGGGCTCTGTTTCAGCAGTCGGTCTACCGACTCATGCTTTCTTCCGATGGACGTATTCGCACGATCCGGTCCACCGCATACGGCGTATTCTGCGACTGCGCGAAGAAATGCCGAACCTGTAGTTCGCCCAACAAGCCGACCCCAACCAGCTGAATCCCCGCGAGGATTAGCACTGCTGCCACCGTAAACAGCGGCGCATGCTCATCCATCACGTTATTGCCCGAAAACAGTTTATGCAGCAGCAGCCAGCTCGCGATGCCTCCTCCGCCTAAGATCCCCAGGGCACCGAACGTACCAAAGAAGTGTAGCGGCCGCGTCATGTACTTCAGCAAAAAACGAATCGTCAGCAGGTCAAAAAACACGCGAAAGGTCCGGGAAATTCCATAGTGGCTCTTACCCGACTCGCGCGCAGGATTCGTAATTATCACCTCGCAGATGCTTGCGCCGTACCAGCTTGCCAGCGCCGGAATGAATCGGTGCATCTCGCCATACAGCGGAATATTCTGGATCACATCCCGCCGATACGCCTTGAATGTCGTCCCAAAATCGTGAATGTCCACGCCTGAAAGCCGCGCCATCATCCAGTTCGCCACCGCGCTCGGCACGCGACGAAACATCACGTTGTCCGCTCGCTGCGCACGCCATCCGCTGACCACGTCGTAGCCCTCTTCCAGCTTGGCCAGAAACATCGGGATTTCCGCCGGATCATGCTGCAGATCCCCATCCATCGCCAGGATGTACTCCGCCGAAGCATGATCGAAACCCGCGGCCAGCGCTGAAGTTTGCCCAAAGTTTCGCCGCAGTTTTACCAGCAACACCCGCGAATCCACCGCAGCAATCTCTTCCAGCAGACGGTACGTCCGATCCCGCGACCCATCGTCAACGAAGACCAGCTCAAAGCTCGAACCCACCTGCTCCATCACGCCCTTTACCCGGTCGTAGAGCTTGGTAACGTTCTCTTCCTCGTTATGAAACGGCACGACGATGGAGTATTTTGGCACGATTTCGATTTTACGCTGCATCATTGCAATCCTCAGCTTTTCTCTACCCTGTTGCCGTCCGCGATACACTATTTTCGGGCGTCGCGGCTTATCCGTGATGTTCTCAAGCCCTTTCAAGTGGCCCGGTAGCTCAGATGCATAGAGCAGCGCACTCCTAACGCGAAGGTCGGCAGTTGGACTCTGCCCCGGGCCACCACTTCTCTCCAATAAACAAGAGTGCTTCCCGCACTATTCATAAAACAGCAGAAAAGGATTCTCAATCTTGGGATGCTTTAGGATACTGACGCGAACACGATAGATGTGTCCGACAAAAACCCGTCGAGAGGAACATGGCATTCCTGGCGTCGTAGCACGTACATCGACAAGCTGCACCCCGCGGTAGTAAAACGTTCGGGGCGGTTGCTTCCAGCCACGGCCTGTAGCGAACGATCCCAGCAAAAGTAAACCCGACAAGGAATTCTATGACGCGGCTTCAACCCCGATTGGTTTGGACGGCTCTGATGATGAGCCTGGCGATGTATTCGATTTCAACAAGTGCCCAGGCAGCCACCAACATCCACTTCGACCCGGCAACGAAGGTCTTTCGCATCGATGCCGGGGAGGTGACGTACGCGTTCGGCGTCAACAATGCAGACGAACTGCAACCGGTTTTCTGGGGCGCGCAGATTGCGAGCGAGGACAGCCTTCCGGCAGCAGTTACGATGCAAGAGGCGGCTTCGTTTGACTCCTCCTACACGACGACTCTGAATGAGTACGCTGGCTGGGGCGGAGGACTGTTTGTAGAGCCGGCGCTGAAGGTCAGTTATCCGGATGGCAATCGTGACCTGATACTGCACTACGTTTCGCATACGATCAAAAGCGATGAGCTGACCGTCCTGCTCAAGGACGTGGATCGCGATCTGTATGTCGAACTGCACTATGTGTTGGACGACGCCACCGGTATCCTGGGACGTTCGGCAGTGATCCTCAACAAGACAAAGGCACCTGTGGTGATTGAGGATGCGGCGGCAGGGACGTGGAGCCTTCCACGCGGAACGGATTACACGCTGCGCTATTTGACGGGGCGGTGGGCCGGTGAATGGAACCTACAGCAGCAACCGATTCGTCCGGGCGAGACGGTTCTGGAGAGCAAGCGGGGGTCGACCGGGCATCAGAATAATCCGTGGTTTGCGATTGAGCGCGGAGCGCAGACGGACGAGGACTCGGGGGATGTGTGGTTCGGGGCGTTGGCGTGGAGCGGATCGTGGCGCATTACGGTGGAGCAGGACCAGTTGCAGCAAGTTCGGGTGACAGGCGGATTCAATCCATTTGATTTTGGATACAAGCTGATGCCGGGCGACAAGCTCTCTACGCCTGTGTTTTATGGCGGGTACTCTCATCATGGAATCGGCGGGGCATCGCGGCTGCTGCATCGCTTTGAGCTTACGAAGATTGTTCCCCAGGCGCCGAACCCCAAGCCGCGACCGATTATTTATAACTCGTGGGAGGCAACCGGCTTCAATGTGGATGAAGCCGGACAGGAGTCGTTGGCGGAGAAAGCTGCGTCGATTGGGGTTGAGCGATTCATCATGGATGACGGCTGGTTTGGGCAACGCAAAGACGACCATGCAGGACTCGGCGATTGGTACGTCAATCCAAAGAAGTTTCCGCAGGGGCTGAAACCGCTCATTGAGAAGGTGCACTCCTTGGGTATGGACTTCGGCTTATGGGTGGAACCAGAGATGGTGAACCCCGATAGCGATCTGTATCGAAAGCATCCGGACTGGGTGCTGAATTTTACGGGACGACCGCGAAGCGAGGGACGCAATCAACTGGTACTCAATCTGGCGCGAAAGGATGTTCGCGACTATGTGTTTGGATTTCTGGACGATCTGCTTAGCCACAACCAGATCGCGTTTTTGAAGTGGGACTATAACCGCAATTGGTCAGAGCCTGGCTGGCCGGCGGTGGCTCCTGACGAACAGAGGCAAGTGTATGTCGAGTACGTGCGTAATTTGTATGGGATTCTGCGCGAGCTGCGTGCGAAGCACCCGAACGTGGAGATCGAGTCGTGCTCAGGCGGAGGAGGACGTGTTGACCTGGGAATTCTGGGGCTGACCGATGAGGTGTGGCCTTCCGATAACACGGACCCCTTCGACCGGTTGAGCATACAGGACGGATTCACCTATGCGTACACGCCGGGCGTAATGATGGCGTGGGTGACAGACTCGCCGAACTGGGTGAATAACCGTACGGTGTCGCTGACGTACCGGTTTCTGTCGTCGATGCAGGGGTCGTTGGGAGTGGGAGCGAATTTGGATCACTGGACGCCAGCGGACTTTGCGACTGCGAAGGAATTAGTTGCTGCGTACAAAGGCATTCAGGACACAGTGCAGCATGGGTCGCTGTACAGGCTGATTTCTCCGCGGGATGGAAGCGAGCAGTCGGTCACAGAGTCTGTGTCCCTGGACAAGAAACAGGGGGTGCTGTTCACGTTTCTGCATTCCAGCACGATGGGGTATCCGTTTCCGAGGGCGTTTTTGCGCGGGCTTGATCCGGAAAGAACGTATCGCGTGAGCTCCGTCGCCGGCACCTTGGCCAAGGGTACGCCGGTGACGGCGACTGGGAGCTACTGGATGTCTCATGGCGTGGATGTGGAATTGCGCGGCGATTTTCAGGCGGCAGCGTTCCGGTTCGATGCGGCTGAGTGAGTGTTAGCGTTGAATCGTCGATGACAAAGAAAAGGGGCAGCGGAGACAGACTCTCCGCTGTCCGATATTCCAAGGCCTAGACGGCTTCCAATGGCGCTGGCTGCAGACGGAACTCTACGGTCTGCGAACCCAGACGCGGATGCTTGGCCGTGAGGCGAACCGTGCCCGGGGTTTCCTTCGCTCGGATCCAGACTGCGCCGGTGCCACCGATGAGGGCGAACGGGTTGTCGCCGATAAGGTGCGCGGCGCCTTCCAGGGTGAAGATAATAGGATCGTTGGCATAGGTGCGAACGGCATCGAACTGGTCGGTAATGCGAAGGACGACACGCGTGGTGTCGGCACCATCAGCTATCAAGGTTTGATCATCTGGCAGGAGAGTGAATTTGCGATTATCTCCGGCTCCCGAGAGGGATTTGGAGATGACTTGCTTGCCTTTGAGGAAGCCGTCGATGCGTAAATCTCCCCAGGGAATCTCGGGCTCGCGATCGAGCGTGAGCACGAAGGGGGGATAGGTGAGGTGCTTGAATTCCTCGCGATCCGGATCCAGTTCCGCGATGAGCTTCCACGGATTACTTTCGAGGCTCTGTTCCCTAATAAAGAACTTGAGGTGATCGCAGTTGGAGCAGACAACAGCTTTGGTGAAATGAACGGACTCGTCGCTGTTGGCCCAATGGAATGCCGGCTCGAGAACGATCTCTTCCGAAGGATCACATTGCGACTTGTAGAAGCCAGCGGCAGGCTTATTTTCGCGGAAGATGTCGGTGACACCGTGGTAGCAGATGCGGTCGCCGGCACCGAAGTTCGAGTGCGTGTTGTAGTCGAACGCGCACCAGCCGATGCCGCCGGCGTACTGCGGGTCTGAGGCGAGTTGATTATGAATGCGGGCGTGGCGGAGCGTATGCTCGCGCTGCCGCTCGTCGTCATCGGTGGTCTTGGTGGGGAACGTATGGCCGACGAACTCCGTGTTGAGATAGAGAGGGTGGTTGGGCTTTCTGAGAGGAAAACCAAAGTCATTGATGGTGAAGACATCCTCAAGGAGCTCAGACTCTTTGAAGTTGCGGATGCCTCCCCTCTGGCGCGTCGTATCGAGAGCATGCGCGAGCGCGTTGGTGCGCGTGTAAAAGCTCTGATCGTCGGGCGACTCGTTAATGCGAACACCCCAGAGGATGATCGCTGGATGATTCCAATCGCGGCGAATCATGCGGCCAACGTTGTCGATGGCGATCCGCTTCCAGGGCTCGGGGCCGATGTGCTGCCAGCCCGGAATCTCTTCGAGAACGAGCAGCCCGATCTCGTCGCATCGATCCAGAAAGTGACGGGATTGCGGATAGTGCGACGTTCGGACGATGTTGCAGTGGAGACCGGTACGAAGGATGTCTGCGTCCTTGCGCTGCACGCGGGCCGGCATCGCCTGGCCGACGAAGGGGAAAGTCTGGTGGCGATCGAGCCCGCGGAGTTTGAGAATTCTTCCGTTGAGCGAGAAGCCGTGATCGGTGAACGTCGCCTCGCGGAAACCGATGCGACGGGAGTCTTCATCGATGAGCTTATCTGCGCTGAGGAGACGGACGTGCACCGTGTAGAGATTGGGATGTTCGTGATCCCAAAGCCTAATGCCTTCGAGACCGGCGAGAGTGAGGGTGTGCTTCGCCGGGTCCATGGTGGTCTCCGTGCTGGCGTAGACAGGCGCGGAGGTTTCTGGGTCCATCGCGGAGTTGGGGTCGGGGTTGTCTACCAAGGATCCCGCGCTGTGAGCGCGAGCGATCACATGCTCACCATCGCGAAGCTCGACGTCAATGGCCAGATGGTCGGACGACCGGCCTGCTAGGAAGACGTCCACGTCAAGACGCGGATTTGCGGAGAGCACATCCATCGGGCGAGCGAAAATATTGTCGATGTAGGTTGGCGAGACGATGCGTAGAGAGACCTCGCGATAGATGCCTCCGAAGGTCAGGTAGTCGATTTCGTTGCCGAAGGGCGGGATGTCAGCTCGCTCGGTAGAATCCACCTGAACGACAAGAACATTCTCCGCGTCGTAGTGGAGGTGGTCGGTGAGTTCGAAGGAGAATGGCGTGAAGCCACCTTTGTACTCTCCCAAAGCAACGCCATTGATCCAAACGGTGGATGCGGTCATGACGCCTTCAAAGTCTATGAAGACACGCTTGCCTCTGGCTGCCGCTGGATAGCGAAAGCGGCGACGATAGGTGGAAACGAACTCATAGTCTTTGTCGTTGAAGTTATGCCACGGAAGGCTCACGTTGGTGTGGGGAATCACGATGGGCTCAAACGCAGCGTCATTGAACGCCGGCAGGTGCGATCCTTCGACACTGGAAGGGTGGTATCGCCATTTGCGGTTGATCGGCAGTACAGTGCGTGCTTGAGTCCCCTCCCCGGCTGCAAATATTGCGGTGGATCGAAGGGCGGAGGCAGCGATAACCGTACCGGTTGCCTTGATAAATTCGCGTCTGAGCATGATGTCTCCGAATGGATTCTTTGGATTGCATTGGCTGACCGATGGACTACCCGATGGCAAGTGAGACAAGACTTTTGAGATCCATCGGAGAGTCTGACTGAGCCCCTCTCGGCAAGGAAGGGGCGATCACAAGAGCCTGGCTGTGCCCCTCGAACCAGACGAGAAACGATGCGCGTTCCGCACCCGCGAGACGCTGCTGGTTGATCCAGTGATAGTAGGAACCCATGTCTGCATCGACGAGCGAGCCGAGGGGATCGAGTTGCGGACTCGAGGTTGTGCCGGAGAGCAGTTCATCCATCGGCTTCTGCCGTTGGCGGGGAGCAAACCGTACCAGCAATGTAAGCGGTTGGGCACGCCGCAGAGCCTCGCGCGCTGTCCACTGAGCAAAGGTCGTGCTGAAGATCTGCGTACCTGAGCCCTCGGTAAATAGCTTGACCTGAAATCGATCCAGAACAGCGTCTCCCTCCTGCTTCATGCCGAGGTCCTGAGGCAAAAGCCGGGCCAGATTGGTACGCAATTCTTCTGGGCCCATCCCGGGACGGGCAACTTCGTTCTGCATGAACTTCAGCAGGTTCTCGCGCACGGCGCCAAGGGCGGCATAGGACACGGTGGTGAGCAGAGGAGTCGTCCGGAAAGGCTGTCCTCCATCGATGTACCAATGGCGATAGGGGCTGGGATAAGATTTCGCGCGCTCCTCGACAGCTGCAAGAAGCAACGCCAGACCGTCGTCGGGCTTGATGTGGGTGAAACAGGTGCCATGCTCCCGCAGGTTACGAAAGAGCGGAAAGTCGCAGGAGTCAACCCCTTGGCCAATGACGGCGATGCCGAGCCGCCGCACCGGCAGCGACTCTATTCCAATGACCGCCTGCAGACGGTCTCCATAGTTGGTGGCTGCAGCGGTGAACGCATCCATTTGATGCGTCGTCCAAAGGTGGGCCGATTCCTGTTCGAGGAATACGGCGGGCTGATTGACCCAGTCTACGCGCTCCAGTTTGGACGACAGCGTGAGGTGAAAAAAGCCGCCGAACCACTCCTGGATCTGTGCCGACGACAGTGAACTGAGATTTGCAAGCTCCTTGTCGAGCGCAGCTTGCTCTGCTGGAAATTTGTAGTCGTACTCGATGAGCTGGCGCAGAAGACCCGGCAGAAAGCTGAGCGGTAGCTGTTGGAAGGCTTGTACGTGCGCGGCGGCCAAACGCTTCGCCTGGGCAGGGTAAGCGGAGAACTGATCGGCATGGAGTTCTTGTGGCAGCATTAATCTATAGCAGTTCCCGGATAGGCTTCCCTTGCGCCTGGGCAGCAGAAAATCCCATCATCGCTCCTAGACTTGGGACCAAATCGATCGATTGTATAGGGCTGTCGTAGACCACTCCGTGACGGACACCTTGACCTAGAGCCATCATCCACGTGGTGCGGGAAGCGGCATCGCCGGTGCGGTGGTGCTGAAATCCATTCCCACCGGAATCCTGATCGGCGTCGCGGCCGAAGTCAGGAAGGATGAGCATGGTAGTGTTGCCGGCATACTCCGGCTCATCTTGGACAGCCTTCCATAGTTCAGCGCATAGACGGTCAGTTCGGCGAATGGCATCCACATAGAGTGAAAAAGCTCCGGAATGGGCAACGTCGATGTCGTGCATGGTGATCCAGAGAAGGCTGGGTGACTCTTGCCGCATGAGCTGGCGCGCAATGTAAACAGAAAGTTCATCAGGGCTGGCGAGACTTTTGGCGTGCTGCGTGAAGTTGTCCACCGACAGCTTGAGTACGTTTTCCAGCTGCCGAAGTTCGAACTCGCCACCACTTATTTGGGGAGCGTAGAGCGGTGTCTCGTAGTTGTCGTGCAACAAGTGGGCATAGTCTGTCTTGCTACCCGAACTGGCGGCGCTGAGGAGATGTTTTGGCAGGATTACTTGGGCGCCAAAACCTGCTCCGTAGCTGCGGCTGTCGCTTTCACCGATGCGATTGAAGCCGTTACTGGGCGCGACGACCCAGGCGTCCGAGATGGGCCGGCCAAGATCTTTGCGGAAGTATTCGAAGATGGTGGGGTGATCGGGTGGGACGGCGGAGAAGTTGTTGAGGGTTTCATAGACACCGGTGGCCAAGCTCGCGGTGGCGACATAGTGGCCGAGAATTCCGTGGTTGGTGACTTGGGTGAAGAAGCTGGACTGCGGCGCGAGTTCGCCAAGCATATGGGGAATGTTGACCTGGCCTTCGGGGGCGAATGTTTCCTGATCGCGTGCGCCGCCGCCGAAGGTGACCACGATGATTTTGCGTCTCTTGATCAAGCTCGCCGCGCGAACAAACGGGCTGGCGCTGACTAGTGCGCCGCCGAACGCCATGCCGGCAGCATCGCGCAAGAAGTCGCGCCGTGTGCGCCCGAGATGTCGCGCGACATCCTGCGGCGGCAGGTTTCGAAGCCGGGCGGAGGCAGATCGTTCGCTCATGAAAGAGGCCATTGCGTGTCTCGATTATGGATTGCCAGTGGGCGACTTGGAGGTGTACACGAACTGCTTCAGCTCGTCGCCCTCCTTGTCGGAGGCGGAAAGATGTTCGGCTCGGAGTTTCTGGTAGATAAGGTATTCGGCCTGCGACTCATCCTTTTGTCCCATGTGGTTGTAGTCGGAGCCGAGACGGTAGTGCGCATCGGCGAAATTCGGATCCAGTTCGATCACACGGAGATATTGTGGCACGGAGTCCTGGTAGTCGTGGCGGTCGGCGTAGAGATTGCCGAGCTGAAAATGCGCGTCGGAGAAATTGTCGTCGAGCGCGATCGATCGTAGCAGCAGAGCTTCCACTTTCTGCGTGTCGATGGTTGCGCCGGCGATTTGTCCACCTTTCCAAAGGCTCATCGCGTAATAATACTGCGCCTTCGCATTGGCTGGCTCCTGCTCGGCGTAACGCTGGAAGTGCTCGGTGACCTGTTGGGTGTGGCTCTGCTGACTGTAGTAAGCCTTGGAGAGGAAGAGATAGCAGCGCGGCTCTTTGGGATCAAGGTCGGCACCCGCCAGAAGAGCTGTGACGGCGTCGTCATAAAGCCCGCGCGCGTAGAGCGAGATACCCAGGCCGATCATGATTCGCGGCGAGCGGGGATAGCGTTTAGCGGCGGCGCGAAAAACCTCGATCGCAGGATCGTAGGTGCGGTGCAGGAGAAGCTCGCTGCCCCAGTCGAAGAGATTATTTTCACTGGGGTCAAGGTGCGCGGCCATCTCAAACTCGTTGGCGGCGTCAACATACTTTCCTTCCTTTTCGTCAATCTGGGCGTCGAGATCGTGCAGTTCGCCAGTGTTCTTCTGCTGGAGAAGCGAGTGCACCACCTGATGCGCAGAATCGAATTTGCCTACCATCAGTTCGGCGGTAGCGAGATCATAGCCGTTATCGTAGGCGTCGGGTTTAACCCGTTGCGCCTTTTCGAGCAGCGGCACCGCCTCGCCGAGCTTGCCAGTCTGGATATAAAACTCGCCGAGATTGTGGTTGGCGGTATAGTCTTGCGGGGCAAGCGCGAGCGCCCTGCGAAACTCATCGAGAGCCTGAGCGGTTCGACCGAGCCGGAGAAGGCTGGCGGCGAGGTTGGTATGCGCCTCTTCAGCCATGGGGCTGATGTGGGCGGCGGCTTCGAGATACGGAATGGCGCGCACGTCCTGTGACATGGCGGCATAGCAGAGGCCAAGAAGCTCTTCAACGGGAAAGTATTTACGATCGGTCGGCCCCATGTTTGAGTTGCGTGCGTGCGGCAGCGCGGCTTCCATTTTTGCAGCGGCTTGAGACGGGCGGCCTGCGACATAATCCGACTGTGCGGATTCGACGAGCGCGGACAACTGCGAATCCGTTTTAGGTTCCGAGTCAGGCTCGGATTGCTGGGCCATACTAAGCCCAGCCATCGCGATCGAGCTCCAGAGGATGCAGCCGAAGGCAAATATTCGATAGCCGTTGCTCCGGCCTTTTATGAACACCGTCGACCTCGCGCGAGCGAACTGCTCGGTCTAACAATAAACCTCGCTCACGATGAAATCCCAGGGGAACGCGTGAAGCGTTCCCCTGGGACTATGACTTCCTGTCTAGAAGTACAACTTGAAGGCAAACTGGATCTGGCGCGGATCGTTGGGATTGTCACGCGTAGAGCCAATGAGACCAAAGTTGCTGTTGTTGAAGTTCGTTGAGCCGCTGATCGCGACGACGCCGTTTCCTCCAAAACCAGGAGCGCTGAAGTTGGGATGGTTGACGATGTTGAAGATCTCCGTGCGGAACTGACCGCGGAACCGCTCGCTGAACTTGACGTCCTTGAAGAGCGAGAAGTCAAAGCGATGGAAGCCGGGTCCTGAGACGGTATCCTGCGAGTCGCCGAGCAGCCCAGCCCCGGTTGCCGGAATGCAGCCTGGGGTAGCAGCAGCGCCCAGCGGGCAGGGTTGCTGGAAGGCCGCCGGATTATTGAACCAGCGAGGCCCGTTGGCAGTAATGTGGATCCCCAGATCCGGATTCTCTCCCGGCACACGAACATCATTGCAGCCGGTACCTGCGGTGGTGGCGCTGGGGCAGCCGAGGGTGATGGGTTGGCCACCCTGCAGCGTAAGAATGTAGTTGGTCGACCAGCCTCCGAGCGCGAGGTTCATGCCTTTGCCAGCTGACCCCATGAAGCGCTTGCCGGTGCCAAAGGGGAGATCGTAAGTACCGCTGAGATGCAGTACCTGCCGAACGTCGAAGTCCGCCGGGCCGTAGTCGAAGCTGGGTCCGAGGCCCGGAACTGCCGGAGCACGGAACCCTCCGAGACTGCCGCCGTTGAGGAGGTCAAGTGCGTCGCTAAGGGTCTTGGAGTAGGTATAGGCGAAGAGGAACGTCAGACCGTTGGAGTAACGCTTTTCAACCTTGGTCTGCAGTCCGTTGTAGTTGCTGAAACCGGAGGTCGATTGATAGCTGGCGCCCTGCGAAAAGTCAGGGAACGGAATGGTGCCGTTTGCCCCAGGGTTGGCCGTGTCCTTGGTGTTGGCAGTTTCCGGCAAAATCGCGGTTACGTTATTGCTACCGGGTCCGATTTGCAGATGCTGAGCCTGCGTAAAGACATACGAAATGGTAGCGGAGATTGTAGGAGTGATAGCGTATTCCACGCTGAGGTTGGTGCTCAGCGTGCGAGGAGTCTTGTAATTGAATTGAAGACCTTCCAACGCTAGGCCTTCCGGATTGACGAGAGCTGGATTGAAGCTCAAGCAGGAGAGACCGGAGGAGATGACGGCTGTGCCTCCCGGACCGGCTGTGGTGCAGCCTGCGTACGCCGTGTTGTAGCTGACCGGGGAAACTCCTGCCTCGCCGGGGTTTGTACCTGCTGTCTGTCCCGTGTAATTGAATTGGAACTGGAACGGGTAATTTTCACCGATGTTCGGGCCATAGCCCTGGTTCTCGAACGAGTTGAAGAAGTAGCCCATACCGGCTCGGACCACCAGCTTATTCGTGGCCTGATACGAGACGCCGATGCGCGGAGATACGTTCGTCTTCTGCGTCTGTACTAAACCCTGGCCATACTTGTCGGTTTGTTCGGGTGTAATGCCGTCCTTCAAGAGCAGATTGTAGAATGCAAGATAAGTGGATTGTAGAGGAGCATCTTCCTTGCCGGAAGCTGGGATGAGGTAGGTGGGAACGCCGTTCGGGGCACCGCTGGGGACGAAGTTTGCCTGGCCGCCGTTCGTTTCGCGGATCGGGCTGAAGTAGTCATAGCGGATACCGAGATTGACAGTTAGCTTGGGAGTCGCCTTCCAGTCGTCCTGAATATATCCGGCGAGGTAGGTGCGATAGTCGTCGGTCTTGCTCGCGTTGGAGGCATTGACCGAATCAGCTCCGCCGGAGTAGCTGAACCCGTTCGGCACAGTGGTCGCCTCAGGTGTGATGAGGAACTGAGCCAGGCCTGTCGTA
>Ga0302319_10015525_pt1 | contig 14114 bp, 8 predicted proteins | sample Bog_T0_2_FD_203319 | JGI IMG/M metagenome (GOLD analysis project Ga0302319, IMG submission 203319) | Peat permafrost microbial communities from Stordalen Mire near Abisko, Sweden - Bog_T0_2 | ecosystem: Environmental > Terrestrial > Soil > Wetlands > Peat | place: Sweden: Abisko, Stordalen Mire... | reverse complement strand
CCCCGGTGCAGTTCGTGCAGGTCGCGCGGCGGTTTGTGTAGAAGATCCAGAAGGCCTTCTCCCGGGTGTTCCAACTGATGGTCGGATCGGCGGCGCCGTTCCAGATGGGATCCCGGAAGAGCGGCGCGGGAGCGGTCTGCATTGTGGTCAGGGTGTCCAGCGAAATGTCGGGCAGGGAATCCACCAGGTTGGAGACGGCGACCTTCTTCGGCTGGAATCCGGGCTTCCAGAGGTGGAGCGTATCGACAGCACCGGCCAAAGAGCGCGCCGAGACAACTCCGCCGGGCGCGGTTTCCGCAGGGGAGGGGTTCGTGGCGACGATCCGGCCGTCGAGCAGGGTGATCCGGTGGATCGCAACGGGCACCTGCGGGCCTTGCGAGAGGGAAAGGAAGTAGATGCCCGACCCCGAGACCGTCGCCACCGCGGGGGTGACGTCCAAATCCCCGACGGAGGTGGTTCCGAAGTCCATTGTTCGCACGACGTTTCCTCGGAGGTCGCGCAGCGTGGCCTTCGCGCCGGCATCGCCGATTCCGGAAACGAGCAGTTTGCCGCCTGCCAATCGCCATCCGTCCTGGGCGGGATCCATGCGGGAAAGTTCGCTTGTCGCGGACCCGAACCGGTACACGCCGTTCGACGAAGAAACCACGGCGGAATCGGTCACGAGAAGCCGCACGAACACCGAGTCCAGGGGCTTGCCCGACGTCGTGGAGAGGACCCTGCCCCGCAGGCCGAGCGTCTGGGCTCCTGCGGCGCAGAGGGAGACGAGAACCAGGAAGGTCGGGATGGCGAAGATTCCAGTACGCAATGGTTCCCTCTCGGCGAAAGGTGGAGACGCAAGCAGGAAGTTATGACGGGATGCGCGGGAAGGAGGCTTGATTGGGCGCTGCGGAAAATATCGAACCCTCACTCCCGAAGCACGGCGGGAAGAATTGCTCATGGAGATCAAAACCGCGAATTTCGATAGGCATACGCTGGCCCCAATTCAAGGACATGACGCAAATACATGCATATTAATTGCGATAATATATGTGTAAACTGGATATAACATATAGATTTATCACAATTTGTATATGTATTCAAGAGGCCGGTTTCAGATGGATGAACTGAATTTCCTGAGGGATTTGTCACCGGAGAGGTTTGATACGGCACCTCTGCTTAAGCGCTTGACCGTCACCAGCCGGAGCCTGGCGGAACTGAAGGGCGTGGCTGGAACGCTTCCCAACCATGACATCCTGATCAGGACCTTGGGGCTGCAGGAGGCCAAGGACAGTTCCGAGATCGAGAACATCGTCACCACCCACGACGACCTGTTCAAGGACGACTCGCAGGGAGGCTCGGGAACCAGTGCGGCGGTCAAGGAGGTGCATCGATACCGGCAGGCCATGCAGGTCGGGTTCGAGTCGGTTCGATCCAAAGGAATGCTCACGTTGAACCAGATCCTGGAAGTCCAGTCGATCCTGGAAGAGAACCGGGCCGGGTTCCGCAAGGTGCCAGGAACTGTCTTGAGGTCGGGGGACGGGCGCGTGGTCTACACCCCTCCGCAGCATCCCGATCGGATCGTGGAACTCATGGGGGAACTCGAACGCTTCCTCAACGACCCCGAGGTCTTCCCGGCCGATCCGCTCATCAAGATGGCTTTGGCGCACCACCAGTTCGAAAGCATCCATCCTTTCTACGACGGCAACGGACGCACGGGGCGCATCGTCAACGTGCTCTACCTGATCCAGCAAGGGCTCCTGGAGACCCCGGTGCTGTACCTAAGCCGCCACATCCTGCAGACCAAGACGGAGTACTACCGGTTGTTGCAAGGCGTTCGCGACCGTGGAGCATGGGACGAATGGGTCCTCTACATGCTCGACTGCGTGGAGCACACGGCGCGCGACGCCATCGCCACGGTCCATGCCATCCGCGAGGCGTTCTATGCCGCCAAGCATCGCATCCGCGACGGCTACAAGTTCTACAGCCGGGACCTGCTCAACAACCTGTTCTCGCACCCCTACACCAAGATCGAGTTCGTCCAGAAGGACCTCTCTGTGTCGCGGATCACGGCCACCAAGTACCTGGACCTGCTGGCGCGCGACGGCGTGCTTGAAAAGCGCAAGGTGGGCCGGAACAACTACTACGTGAACAGGGCGTTGGCGGGGATATTGATTCGTGTTCGGTGAGCATATTTTCCAATTCCCGTTCCTCGATAACGCAGGGGAGAAGACCGTATGAATCGGAAGTCAATGCCTCGATACGCCCTCCGCACCTTCGCTTCCATCCGTGACCGTCCGTGTACCTGATCTACATCGACGAATCTGGTGACACCGGCCTCAATCTCAAGGATGATCAGCAGCCCGTATTCGTGCTGTGCGCCCTGCCGGTCCAGGAAGATCAGTGGCATCGACTGGAAGCGGACTTCATGGATCTGGTCGCCGGATTCTTCGGGAGACGGATTCCAACTGAATTCGAGTTGCACACCACCGACCTCAAAAGCCGCCGAGGATTTTTCGCCGAATTCACACCCGAGCAGACCTTCGCCTTTCGGGATCGGGTCATCGCGCTGATTGAAAAGTTCGGTCTTCAAGCCCGTTATATGCGCATTCTCAAGCGGGACTTCGACAAATTCAGCCAGAAACAGTACGGATCGGGCGTGAAGGTGGAGCCTTATTTCATGGCGTTGCCGTTCCTGTGCCGGGACATCGATCGGTATTTGGCCGAGCGAGATACTCGCGGGATCCTCATATTCGACGAACACCGCATGGCGAGTGACATCGACAAATCACTTTGGACCTTGCGATTGGATGGGGGATCCAGCCTGCGTACCGAACGGATCGTGGAGAAGGGTTTTTCCATCGAGTCGCGACTGTCCGTTCCGCTCCAATTGGCCGACTTCCTTGCCTACTATCTGCGCAAGTGGGAAGAGCACAAGGCGGGATTTCGCACAAGTCCATACGACCAGGCCGTGTTCCCCCGTTTGGGGGCCCTGGCCCAGACCTTTGCCGTGGATGGCTTCCAGGACATCTTCGAGTGGGTGGCCATGCAGACCCTGCGCAAACAACGCCCTGGAACAGAAGAGAGCGGCCGTCCCTAAACGGAGGAGTCGCGAGAGCGCGGCCCACTGACAGTCGCTAAACGGGAATTTACACAGAAAACGCGATGCAGGCAAGCACCAAATGCGAGGCGGGTGAGCATCTGATCACCAATTTCCCACCAATTCGCCAACTAGGCCTGTTGCCTCCCTTTCAGCCCATGGAGGCCCCGGAGCTACCTTGACTTCCCATTGACCGGGCGAGACGCGCGGGCCACAAGAGCCTGGATCTCCCCTCCGAGCCGCCCCCGGAGAGAGCATGAACCAAGAGAATCTGGCCCCATTCATCTGGAACATCGCCGACCTGCTTCTGGGCAGGTTCCGGCCTTCCGAGTACGGGCGCATCATCCTGCCGTTCACGGTGCTGCGGCGCTTGGAATGCGTGTTGGAGCCCACCCGCGAGCAGGTGCTGGAGCGGGCGCGAGAGATGAAGGGCACGTCGGTGGACCTGGACCTGGTCTTGCCCAACGTGGCGCAGGCCAAGTTCTACAACCTCTCGCAGTTCAGCTTGGCCACGGTGGGCTCCACAAGCACGCGCGCCAACCTGGAGGACTACATCGCGAAGTTCTCGGGGAACGCCCGGCAGGTGTTCGACCACTTCGACTTCGGGGGTTGGCTGCAGAAGCTGGAGAGCAGCAACCTGCTCTTCTTGCTCACGCAGAAATTCGCGAGTGTGGACCTGCACCCGGACTCCCTCTCCAACCATGAGATGGGCTTGGTGTTCGAGCACCTGATCCGCAAGTTCGCGGAATCGTCCAACGACGACGCGGGGCAGTTCTTCACGCCCCGCGACGTGGTCCGGCTTGTGACAACTCTTGTCTTCTCCGCCGACCACGACGCCCTGAACGGCGAAGGCGTGGTGCGCACGGTGTACGACTGCGCGGCGGGCACCGGGGGATTCCTGAGTTCCGCCATCGAGCAGGTCTACGAGTGGAACCCCAACGCCCGGTTGATCCCTTACGCCCAGGAGCTGAATCCAGAGACCTACGCGATCTCGGTGGCCGACAAGCTGATCCAGGGCTACGACACCAAGAACATCAAGCTCGGCAACACCCTTTCGGACGACCAGCTGCCCTACGAGCACTTCGACTACTGCCTGGCCAATCCGCCGTTTGGCGTGAAGTGGGAGAACGTCCAGAAGCAGGTGCTGGCCGAACAGCGCGACCACGGGCTCGCAGGCCGCTTTGGCGCGGGGCTTCCGCGCGTGGGCGACGGATCGCTGTTGTTCCTGATGCACCTGTTGTCCAAGCGCAAGGCGCTGGCGAACGGCGGAAGTCGCATTGGAATCGTGCTCTCGGGGTCGCCGCTGTTCAACGGCGGGGCCGGTTCGGGCGAATCCGAAATCCGTCGTTGGATTCTGGAGAACGACTGGCTGGAATGCATCGTGGCGCTGCCCAACGACCTGTTTTACAACACGGGAATTGGCACCTACGTGTGGATCTTGTCGAACAAGAAGGACCCCTCGCGCAAGGGCAAAGTCCAACTGATCGACGCCACCTCCCTACAATCGCCCATGCGGAAATCCTTGGGCAGCAAGCGCAAGTTCCTGTCCGACGAGCATATCAGTGACGTGGCCCGCCTGCACGAGGCCTTCGAGCCCGGCCCCACCTCGAAGGTCTTCGAGACCACGGCCTTTGGCTACCGGCGGATCACGGTGGAACGCCCGCTGCGCCTGCGCTTTGCGGTCACGGCCCAGACGCTCGCCGCCTACCAGGCCATCAAGGGCGCCGAACACGCGGAGTCATTCGCGGCCCTGGCGGATTCCGGCGTGACCTGGGACGACCTGGTGTCGTTCCTCAAGGCCGCCAAGGTGAAAAAGCTGGGCAAGGGCGCGCTCAAGGCGTTGTTCGCGACCCTCGGGACCAAGAACTCGGAAGCCGCCATCGTGACGGATTCCGACAACAAACCAGTGCCCGATTCGGACCTGCGCGAGAACGAGAACGTCCCGCTGGGCCAGGACATCCACGAGTATTTCCAACGCGAGGTGCTGCCGCACGTGCCCGACGCGTGGATCGACGAGTCCAAGCGCGACGAGAAGGACGGCCTGGTGGGCATCGTGGGCTACGAGATCAACTTCAACCGCTACTTCTACCAGTACCAGCCTCCGCGCCCCCTCGCGGACATCGACGCCGACCTCAAATCGGTGGAAGCCGAAATCGCCGCCCTGCTGGGCCAGGTGACGGAATGACTACCCGCTACAAGCCCTATTTGGCCTACCAGGAATCGGGAGTGGAGTGGCTGGGTAAGGTGCCGGAGGGGTGGGAGGTGAAGCCATTAAAGCATTTTTCCACAATTGACAGTTGTGGGTGCTATGGCTCAGAACCGAATGAATCAGGAATCGTTTTACCAGTTGCAACTACAGCACAGATTGATACTGATGGCCGATTTTCAGTAGATAGAATGCCTGATCGAGGTTTTACCCCTGCTGAAGTTCAAAGATACGGATGCGCATCAGGAGACATCCTTGTTGTCAAGTCCAGCGGATCAGCGACGAATATAATTTCCGGAAAATCCGGAATTGTTGATGAGACTACGCCTAAGTTTATTTTTAGCAATTTTTTAATGCGGGTCCGACCAAATATAGAGATTGCTGTTTCGAAATTCGTGTTTTTGCTTTTGAAATCTCATTTAACTCGACAACGAGTTGAATTAATGTGTTCAACAACTACATATCCAAATCTTCAAGTCAGCGAATATTCTTCATCGCCATTACCCATACCTCCACTTTCCGAACAGCTAGCCATCGCCGCCCACCTCGACCGCGAGACCACTCGCATCGATGGGTTGGTGGAAAAGAAGACCCGGTTCATCGAGCTTTTGCGCGAGAAACGGCAAGCACTGATCACCCACGCCGTCACCAAGGGCTTGGACCCGCACGCCAAAATGAAGGACTCCGGTGTGGAATGGCTCGGCGAGGTGCCGGAGCATTGGGAAGTGAAGCGGACGAGGCAAGTAGTCGCACGAATTGAATCTGGTACTAGTGTGAATTCGATTGATGTGCCTGCAAGTGACCAGGAATACGGTGTTCTGAAAACAAGCTGTGTTTCTTCGGAAGAATTCTGTTTGCAAGAAAACAAAGCAGTTGTGGCGGATGAATATGATCGAGTCTCTTGTCAGTTGAAAATCGGGGCGTTGATTGTCAGTCGTATGAATACACCTGACTTGGTTGGTTCAGCTGGACTCGTCAGAGAATCTAGGATCGGAATATTTCTTCCCGATCGGCTTTGGCAGATGTCGTTTTGTGATTTTGATGCAGGCTTCGCATTCTATTGGACAAAAACAACAGGGTATCGCACTCAGATTCGAATGGCTTGTACAGGTACTAGTTCAAGTATGCAAAACATGTCTCAAGATCAATTTCTGTGCTTTACACTTCCGGCCCCCCCTCTCATCGAGCAAAATGCCATTGTCGCTCACCTCGACCCCGAGACCACCCGAATCGACTCCCTGATCGCCAAGACCGAGCGGAGCATCGAGTTGCTGAAGGAGCGGCGGGCGGCGCTGATCACGGCCGCGGTTACCGGGCAGATCGATCTGCGGGAGGCGGCATGACTGGCGACCACCGTTCGAACCTTTTCTTCGTTCCGGCCTTAGTAAAGAATTTGGCACTTTCCTTAACTAAGTCTTCTTCTAAGTAAAGAAAAATGCGATTTACTTTACTTAGATGGGGGATCAAGGAAAGGTTCGCATGAAGTTCGAGAGCTTCGAGGCGGGGAGTTGGCAGGCGCGCTACCAGTACCGCAGCTTCGAACCGACGCTGGTGAATCAGTCCTGGACGTGGGAAGACGCCGAAATTTCGGTGCTCCTGGAAGCGGCCAACCGGGCCATCGGGGAGCTGAACGCCTTTTCGCTGATTGTGCCCGACATCGATCTCTTCATCCAGATGCACGTGGTCAAGGAGGCGCAGACCTCCAGCCGCATCGAGGGCACCCGTACGGAAATGGACGAGGCATTGCTTTCGGAAGATCAGATCACTCCGGAAAAGCGCGACGACTGGCACGAGGTCCGCAACTACATCGACGCGGTGAATCTGGCGATTGCCTCGCTGGAAACGCTGCCCTTGTCCAATCGGCTTCTGAAAGAGACGCACGCGATCCTGCTGCGCGGTGTGCGCGGCGAGCACAAGATGCCGGGCGAGTTCCGCACCAGCCAGAATTGGATTGGCGGGTCGAGCCTCAAGGATGCCGCTTTCGTCCCGCCACATCCGGACGGAGTTCCCGCCCTGATGGGCGACCTGGAGCAGTTCTGGCATAACCGTGGCATCGCGGTGCCCGACCTGATCCGCATTGCGATCAGCCACTACCAGTTCGAGACCATCCACCCGTTCCTGGACGGCAACGGGCGTATCGGGCGTCTGTTGGTGCCGCTGTACATGGTGCACTGCGGGGCGCTGGCCAAGCCTTCGCTCTACCTCTCGGACTTCTTCGAGAAGAACCGCGCCAGCTACTACGACGCCCTGACGCGGGTGAGGATGTCCAACGACCTGGTCCACTGGGTCCGCTTCTTCCTGCAAGGCGTGGCCCAGACGGCAGGCAAGGGCCGCGACGTGTTCCGACAGATTTTGCAACTGCGCACCGAGGTGGAATCCACGGTGCAGACCACGGGACGTCGGGCGCCGATGTCGCGCACGCTTCTGCAGCACCTGTACCGCAACCCCATGGTCACGGCATCCGAGGCGGAAAAAATCCTCTCGGTGTCCAAGCCAACCGCCAACGCCCTCATCCAGGATTTCGTGAAGCGCGGGATCTTGACCGAGACCACGGGCCAGATGCGCGGACGCATCTGGGTGTTCCAGCGCTACCTGTCGCTGTTTGTCGGATGAGTCCCAACGAGGTGTTCCCATGAGCCAGATCCACCACGAATGCGAATTGGAACGCCACATCGTGGCGCAGTTGGTGGATTCCGGATGGCTCGTGGGAGAGTCTAGCGGTTACGACGCGGCTCGCGCCCTGTTCCCCGAAGACGTGGTGGGATGGCTTCGCGAGAGCCAACCCCTGGCCTGGGAGAAGCTGAAAGCCTTGAACGGCGATGCCACCGACACCGTGGTGCTCGATCGGCTGGTCAAGATGTTGGAGGCCAAGGACGGCGGAACGGTGAAGGTCCTGCGCGACGGTTTCGCGGTCGCGGGGGGCGGCATGCTCGCCATGAGCCAAGCCCTTCCCGAGGACGACCGCAACGCCTCGGTCCTGGAACGGTACCGGGCCAACCGGTTGCGCGTGGTGCCCCAACTGCGTTACTCCCTGGACAAGGCCGACCGCATCGACCTGGCTTTTTTTGTCAATGGGTTGCCGGTGGCCACCGTGGAGCTGAAGACCGACTTCACCCAATCGGTGCAGGCGGCCATGCAGCAGTACAAGCAAGATCGGCCTCCCAAGAGTGAAACCACCGGCCGGGCCGAGCCGCTGCTGGCGTTCAACCGTGGTGCGGTGGTGCATTTCGCGATGAGCGATAGCGACATCCGGATGAGCACCAAGCTCGCCGGTCCATCGACCTTCTTCCTTCCCTTCAATCGCGGCCACGACGGCGCGGCGGGAAATCCTCCCGGCGAAAATGGCACCTATCCCGTCAGCTACCTGTGGGAGCGGGTGCTGCAAAAGGACAACTGGCTGCGGATCTTCCACCGGTTCGTGCTTCTGGAGCGCAAGGAGATCCAGGACGCGAAGGGGAATCTGTCCTTCAAGGAGACCTTGGTCTTTCCGCGCTTCCACCAATGGGAATGCGTGAACAAGATGCTGGAGGCCGTTCGTGTGGAAGGCGCGGGGCAGCCCTACCTGATCCAGCACAGCGCGGGTTCGGGCAAGACCAACACCATCGCCTGGACAGTCCATTCCCTGATCCGGGTGCGACGCCCGGACGGCGAGCCGTACTTCCACAGCGTGATCGTGGTCACCGACCGCAATGTGCTGGACAAGCAATTGCAGGATGCCATCGGGCAGATCGAACACCAGACCGGTGTGGTGCGCGCCATCGACCGCGAGGCGTCCTCGAAGCCCAAGAGCCAGCAGTTGGCCGAGGCCATGCTGGACGGCACGCCCATCGTGGTGGTCACCCTCCAGACCTTCCCGCACGCCCAGAAGGCGATCTTGGGTGAGACTTCGCTGCGCGACCGGCGCTTCGCCATCGTGATCGACGAGGCCCACAGCTCCACCAGCGGCAGCACCTCCGACGACCTGCGCTACGTGCTCACCGGCCAGAGCGAGGAGGAATGGGAGACGCTCACCAAGGAACAGAAATTGTCGGTGTGGCAGTCGAGCCGCCAACGCCCCGGCAACGCGAGCTATTTCGCCTTCACGGCCACGCCCAAGCATTCCACGCTGAGCCTGTTCGGACGTCCGTCGAACCCGGGATTGCCCGCATCCAAGGACAATCCTCCCGTTCCCTTCCACCTGTACACGATGCAGCAGGCGATCGACGAAGGCTTCATCCTGGACGTGCTGCGCAACTACACCAGCTACAAGGTGGCGTTCAAGATCGGAAGGGACTTCGAAGGAAGCGCCGACGCCCGCGTGGACGAGAAGAGCGCCCGTCGCGCCCTCGCAAAGTGGCTGTCGCTGCACCCCACCAACGTCGCCAACAAGGTGGAACTGGTGGTGGAGCATTTCCGGACCAACGTGGCCCACCTGCTGGCTGGACAAGCCAAGGCGATGGTGGTCACCTCCAGCCGTGCCGCGGCGGTCAAATACCACCTGGAGCTGGAGCGCTACTGCAAACGCATGGGCTACGAGGACATCCAGTCGATGGTCGCGTTCTCCGGCGAGGTGTCCAACAAGGAGACCAAGGAAGAGGCGTTCCCGCCCAACCACAACTTCGACGAATTGAACATGAATCCGGGATTGCGCGGCCGCGAGATGCGCAAGGCCTTCGATACCCGCGAGTACCGCGTGATGATCGTGGCCAACAAGTTCCAGACGGGATTCGACCAACCCAAGCTGGTGGCCATGTACCTGGACAAGAAAGTGTCCGGCGTGGAAGCCGTGCAAACCTTGTCGCGCCTGAACCGCACGCACGCCGGGAAGGACCGGACCTTCGTGCTGGATTTCGCGAATGACGCGAACGAGATCCTGGCCGCCTTCAAAATGTTCCAGCGCGACGCGCGCGTGTCCGACGTGCAAGACCCTAACATCGTGTACGACATCAAGTCAAAACTCGACGATTTGCTGCTGTACGAGCCTTCGGAAGTGGAAGCGTTCGGCAACGCCATCGTCCAACGCGACGTGACCCACCAAAGGCTCTTCAGTCTGACCCAGGCGCCCACCGAGCGGTTCAACGACCGGCTGGCCTCGTTCAACCAGCAGATCACGCATTGGGACGACGCCTGGAAGCAGGCGGAAGCCGCTGGCGACAAGACCGCGATGGATCAGGCCGACGTCCAGCGCTCCGAGGCCGCTACGGCCCGCGACCAGCTCATGGTGTTCAGCGAAGGTCTGTCGAAATTCGTCCGCACCTACGAATACGTGGCGCAGTTGGTGGACTTCGGCGACCCGGCGCTGGAGGCCTTCGCGAGCTTCGCGCGCCTGCTTCGCAAGAGGCTCAAGGGGATCGCGCCCGAGCAGGTGGATCTGAGCGACCTCAAGCTCACGCACTACAAGGCGCGCCGCGACACGACTCTTTCCGGCATCCTACCCGCCGCGGAAGACGCTCCCGAACTCGAACCCATCACGGACAACGGATTGCGCGACGCCCGCGACCGCGAGAAGAAATACCTCTCCGAACTGATCGAGAAGCTCAACAACGCCTTCGGTAAGGAGATCGACGACAAGGACCAGGTGGCTCTGGCCGTGCACGTGAGCGAAACGCTGCGCGGCAACACCCAGGTCATGGCGCAGGTGCGCAACAACACCCGCGACCAGGCCATGAAGGCGAACCTGCCCGGGGCCACCGTGGATGCGATCGTGAGCGCGATGACCACGCACCGCGATCTCGCCACGCGCCTCTTGAGCGACGACGTCACGCGTGGCATCTTCATGGACGTGGTCTACGAAATGCTCAAACGCGACCTGGCAGCTGACATGATCGCCAGGGCGAGGGGTGCGGCGTAAGGGCGATTCATTTCACCCACACCCGCAGAGCCCCCGCAAACGCCCGCTCAAACTCGCAGGCCTCCTCCCGTGTTTCCAGCCAATCTGCAATCCGCCCGAACCCGATCCCTCGCTCCGGGGCTACCGGCTCGTGGGGCTGCACGTAGAGGATCTCCAGGGTAGGGTTGAGTCCCGTCCAGGCGTTGTGCTCGTCCAGCTGACCTACCTCGCGGAGTTTTGACAGAAAGTGACTTATGGGTCCAGTTCATCGGGGGAACGTCGCCTTCCAGATGGTGAACGATTTGAATTCAACGTAGGACCGGCGGTTCAATGAACGACGAGGCGGCCTTTGTGCGGGGACAGGCCGATCTTCAAACGGCTTCCGGCGTTGAATTCAAGGAAGTCCGATTCGATCCCATCGCTGAAGACCACGCCGTTGTCGGGCATCTGGGAAACGATCTCGAAGCTCGTCGACGGGTCGATGGTCCCATAGACCAGGCTGTTTCCCGTGGCCTTGCTGGGGAATGCCTCGCGGACGGCGAAACGGAGAGTCTGGGCCTCCCAGGGAAGGACGCTTTCGATGGAGTCGAGGTCCGTGGAGGTTCCTGTGATGGCCTTCGCTTCCTCCACGATGCTGCGCATCCATCCGGTGGATCCCAGACCCGTGGAAACAACGATGCCGCTGGACGACTGGCGTTCCACGACGCCGTCGACCTGCAGTTCGTAGCGAGCCGAGACATGGGATTTTTGACCCACGAACAGGTCGTTCACCGCCAGCAGGGATTGGCCGTCTCCGAGGGTGGCCATGGCCATGGAGATTTCCCGGATGGAACTCCTTTCCAAAACGACTTCTTTCAGTACGCGGTCCATTTGCTTCGCCGAAAATGGCGCCAGGATTCCATCCCATCTCGAGGGCGAGGGGTTCACGCCCACCAAAGGTTGTCCGGAGAGGTATTTGAGGATGTTCGCCACCATGCCGTCCTGTCCCACGGCGACGACGACATCGGTCGGGGCGAACAGGAAGTTCGGCAGGAAGGACCTGTCCAGGATCTGGATCCGGCATACCCTGGCAGCCGTCGCGACCGAGAGGGAAAACGCCTCCTGGTATTCCCTGTGCTCGGTCCGATAGTCCTCGAAGTCGGATCCCAGGTGCTCCACGTAGAAGCGTGCCTGGCTCTCCGAGTTGAAACGCGCGATCAGCTCTTCCAGCCGGGTCCGCCGACGGACAAGTACGATCTTTCTGTCCACAGCAGCGGGGGTCTCAGGAAGGTTTCTTGAGAAGCGTTTGGAGAAGATCGGGCGAAATGTTGAGCTGCCCGATGTGTCCCGCTCGCTCGGCGATCCCCTGGAAGGCCTGGGCGATCATCTGCTGCGGTCCCATCCCCATGCTCGCCAGGGCCTGGATCGTGGCCGGATTCACGCCCTCGAAGGCCTTCATGGATGTCGAAACACCATAGGCCTTGGCGTCGGCTTCGGTGCGCTCGTTGGTCGTGGAGAGTTCAACGAGGACCTTCCGCTGCTCTTCCAGCTTGATGGACGACTCGAGGTCTTCCGCCTTCATCCGGTTCCGGCGCTCCTGCAGGGAGCGTTCGGCTTCCATCTTCGCATCCTGGATTTCGCGCTTCTTGTTCTCGATGGCGATCTCCGTGCTCAACTCGTTCTCCTTGATCAGCCGCTCCTGCTCCACCGCGGAATTCCTGCGGCTGTAGATCGCGTCGTCCGCGCCTTTGAGGATCCGTTCCCGAGTCTCGGCTTCGAGCGCGCGCGCGGTTTCGGTGTTGGGCCGGATCGCCAGGACCGAAAACCCTAGGATCTCGATCCCCAGGGAACGGATCTCCTTCTCCTCCGCCAGACGCCTGCCGACTTCCGCGACCATCGCGTCGGCACAGCCGATCGCATCCTTCAGCGCCAGACCGGACACGTGCTTGCGGGAGAGGACCTGGACGATGCCGACGATCCTGGAAGAGAGCTTCTGGGGATCCTCGGAGATGTAGGACGAGCCCTTTTCGTCCAGGACGAAGTTCAGCATCTTCGCGATGGTCTCGGGCGCGACGATGCGCCAGGTGACGGATCCCTGGATGGACAGATTCTGGTAATCAGAAGACAGTTCTCCGAACATGAACGGGGTCTCGACGCTTCCGAGCGGGATCGCCATGAGGGACGTCGTGGGTGCGTAGTAGAAGAAAGAGAGTCCGGCTCCTTCCTGCACGGTCCGGCCCTTCGAGACGCGGATCGCGTGGGTGGTGGGCTCGAATTTGACGAAGCGTATTCCGAACATCGGGGGTTTCTCCTTAGGGGGGGCGGGTTGGATGTGGACTCAGGTTTCGACGAGCCGAGAAAGGGCGCGGACGGTTTCGATCTGTGCGCTGGTCTCCAAGGCGCGGGGAGAGCGCCGAGCGCGGACGGTCGCGATGGCCTGTCCCGGATCCATCCCAGTCAGGACTTCGACGCAGGCGGCGATCATCCCGGAGCGGCCGATCCCGCCCACGCAATGGACCACCACGGTGGATCCCGCCCGGCAGGCATCCAGGATCTCCCGAGCGATGGACAGCGCCGTTTCCGGATCGCAGGCCTTCTGATCCAGGATGGGATATCGTCGGGTGACAATGCCCCGAACCTCCAGTTCCGAGACGATGCCGCCCACCCCGAACCGGGAAAGCTCTTCGTCGGTCACGAGATTAAACACGACGTCGGTTCCCAGCTCGGCGAGGCGGTCGATATCTTCCGCGAGGTTCCGCCCGCGATCTCCGCGACCGGGTAGGATGGTCAGGCCCAGTCTGCCCGGTGCGCCTTCCAACGGGATCCAGTCGACGCGCAGCCTGCGATCCTCCTCGAGGTGATCGCGGCACGCCTTGGCGAGCAGGCCCGCGTGCACCAGGGCTCCTTGCCTTTGGAAGGTGGAAGGCTCCTCGAAACCGATGGTGTGGGCCGCGTATCGCAGTGCCGCGATCCGGTGGTGCCACGGATCCCGAAAGACGCCGATGGGCCGGACCATGGACTTCCGGATCATGCGCAACGTTTCC
>Ga0302319_10015524_pt1 | contig 14116 bp, 7 predicted proteins | sample Bog_T0_2_FD_203319 | JGI IMG/M metagenome (GOLD analysis project Ga0302319, IMG submission 203319) | Peat permafrost microbial communities from Stordalen Mire near Abisko, Sweden - Bog_T0_2 | ecosystem: Environmental > Terrestrial > Soil > Wetlands > Peat | place: Sweden: Abisko, Stordalen Mire... | reverse complement strand
GCGTGCCTATCAAACATCCTCCACCAAACCGGCTTGTTTTCGCGGCGATGAAATTCGATTAGATGGCCGAGCATTTCCTGAACGAGCCACTTGTCAGCTTCTTTGTTACGCTCCTCAACATTTTCTGGAATCTGTGATTGCAGCCGGTTTGCCAGTTCAATCCTTGCAGCAATTAAAGGATCAACAACTTTGGTTTCTGATTCCGGCACATTGGTTCGTGCCGGGATATAAGCAATCCCTTGAATTTTTTGTTGGTTGCGAAGCCAATCAATCAGCAGGACGAGGGAGTCGCAGTCGTCTTTATTGTAATCGCGAATTTTGCGGAGAATGTCAGATGAGTTCCAGTTTCGCGATTGGCCGCTTTCAATCCAGTTCGCATAATAAACAATGGATTCACCCGCAGCGGTGACATCGCCGGAACGCTTTTCGCGGTATAAATGTTCAACGTCCTTAATTGAATAACTTGGTTCGCCGATGCGAAGTCCCTGCCGAACAACTTGGTAGAGGTCAACAAACACTTCATTTCGCAACAGATTGTCCACTTCATCTTCCCTCGTTCCATATCGGCCCATCAGGCGGCGAAGAGCGCTGACTTCATACTTTGCATAATGATATATGTGCATCGTCGGGTCAGCTTTCCAACGGGCATAAGCCCAATCTACGAAACCCTCGAATGCCGCCTTTTCTTCCTTGTTGTCATGCGCCCACCAATCTTGAAACAGTAATTTTCCGCCGTCGTCCAAGTGCGACGCGCCAAAAAGGTATTCGAGGCCGCCTTCAACCAGCGGGAAACCCTCCATGTCAAAAAAAACATCCCCAAGGGATGAAGGAGGCAGCGTGGCCAGCCCGCGCCTTGGATCATTGCCATCCGGTTTCAAAATGCGGAATGTTGGGCGCACAATTTCATCCGGTTTTGCCTTGGCTCGCAATTCGCGTGTTGTTACTTGCAACGACGCCTGTTCAGCCAATCGAATCATTATGTCACGACTCAATTTCGGAACCGATTTGTCGCTTGAACCGACAAGTTCAGACACTTTGTTGATACCGGCCTTATTTAGTTTTTTAATCTGGCCGACCGTGATTCCTGCTACTTGAATCAAGTGGTCTTTTTCGATGAGATATTTCTCTGCATAAGAACGCCAGTGACCGTGATCAGCCCTTGGGTCGGGGACTGGTGGCTGGTTGGGATCAAACTCGTCCATTTGCTTGAGAAACGCCTGCTTGAGATTGCGGTAATAATAATAAAAATCATCCGTTCTAAATTCTGGAATTGAGTTGTCGCCTAAAACCACCCGTAGCTTCTGCGGTCTGACTCCTTGAATTTTCTCCAACATTTCGGCATAGCAGCAAAGTTGAATCAGGTAGTATGGCTTGGTTTTGCGGGCGAGTTTTGTGTCCCATACTTCGTAGCGGTTCAAACCTGGACTCGGCTTTCCATCGCGGACAAGAAAATCTGCAAAGCCTCGAAAGGGCGGTAACGTGAGGTGTGCTTGGTAAATTATCTCTCGCCCTTCACTGATGGCGCTCAAAGTTTGTTTGATGGCGAGCGGAAGATCTGTTTTCTGAATTACACAAACGTCGCGGCCTTCGGTGTGAAGTATTTGAAGGTATTTTTCTTCGTGCTGGTTGCCTGTTTTTGCGACCAACTTCTGTTCCTCGGTTTCTTCGTCAGGCGGGAATTTGCCCGGAAATTCCAAATTGAACCGCTCCATCCAAGTGGCAAATGGTGACTCCATGAACCGAATCAAATCGGTTGGCGAATAAAACAATGTTCCATCTTTCTTCATGACGGCTCTAAACCTAAATACCGCAGATTTCGACCACGATTGAATGGTGGTTTTCGGCGAGTATGTGAACGGCTTTTCCGTAGGCAGTGCGGAGCTTATCTGCGCCTGCGGTTGGCGCGATGAAGACGAGCTTCTTGATTTTCAAACGAGAATTGTGCGCGTTGTGGACGGCGACTTTGAAGATGTCGCGGTAAAACTCGAAGTGCGTATTGTTCTTTGAGACTTTCAACTCATAGGCAACTGCGTCTTGCAAATCCACCAAGTCTATTTTCTCTTTGAATCCGTCGCCGACAGGATGCTCCGCTGAAAACCGGTCTTTGAAATTATCCTTCACCGCCTGCTGCCACGAACGGCAAACTGATTGGGCTGCTTTTGTTTGCTCGCTGACATTGGAACTTTTTTTCCACGACTGCCGGTGCTTCATCCCGGCCAATTCCACAATGTCGTTCTGGGTGAGATTCATGTCCCGTTTCATTCGATGTCTCCTTTGCAACCAAGCCAAGTTTCCAGCACAACTGAATTGTCAAATTCCCGAATGTCTTTGTAGGTAAAATCGTCAGGTAATTTTGGCGAGCTACTTGGATATAGACGAACCGGCCCTTCTCCGCGCCAACTTTCGTAAGTGACTTTGGCCTTGGGCGCTTGAGCAATGCGCAACAGTAAATGATTAAATTGAACCGTGAATTTGAATCCGTCCCCATTTTTAATTATTACGCTTGGCTCGTATTTCCCGCCATTGACAACGCGAAAACATCTGGTGATTGAACCGCCCACTGTGGATTCCTTGGCATAGGCTAAATCCACCCAACAATTTACCGGGATAATTCCATTCTTAATTTTATGCGTGATTTCCAGCGGGAATTCGATGGGAAGCTCACCCCTGATACAGGCGTGGTTGAACATAACTGCGGTTTTAATGAGCCAATGTGCCAGATGATTGCGCTCGGATTTTAGCGCCTCAATCATTGGCAATGCGAGCTTGGGCCAATTGGGTTCAATTAGGAATCCCAACCGTTCCTCAAACCATGTTTCCAAAATGTTCATCCAAGTGCTGTTGCAATTGGCGCAAACATGACGAGTTTGGGCCGCTTCAATGTGATGTTGCTTTCGTGTGTTCGTTCCCTTGCCTTCGGTGAATACTCCTGAAATTACTGGAAAACGGACAGCACCGGCGCGCTTGCACAGACGCTTTGCAAAAACGTGTTCACGACTGTCTGCCGGAGAACCACAGAACACGCAACTACGTCCGGCACCTATTTTCATTTTGCTGCGTCCTCCACGATTTTGATTTCCTCCGGCGTCAGGCCGTAGAGGGCGTAAACGTGTTGGTCAATTTTACGCTCCAGCGCAACGGTGTCTCGGTCTAAAGATTTCTTCTTGGTAGTAATAATTTCGGCGACCAGTTCGTGAATAGCAGACCGCGTTTTTTCAGACGGAATCCTGAATGGTAGAAGCTTCAAATGAATGCCTTTGATATAGGGAAAGACATCGGGATTTGTTACCATCTTGTGCTGGAAGTAATAATTCAGCAGCCTTGAATTTAGCAACGCGAGGCAGAACTTGAGATCAAGTTCGCAATTCCGTTTTTTGTAAAGGTTGTAAATGCTCTGGTCAGTATAGAACTGTTCATCGTCGTAACTTGCCAAAAGGAAATTTCCTGTTTTTCTTACCAACACCTTTTCCGGCTGAAGATAAACGGTCTCGTCGGTATTGCTGTGCAAGCGCGATATGTCAAAGTTGATATACAGCTCTGCCGGTGCATTGATGAAACGCTTCATGTGTCTTCCTTGAAGATATTTTTTGAACTGCTTGTTCTCTTTCGTGGTGGAGAGGAACTTTTTTATTCCGCTCGCAACTATTCCCACATATACCTCCAAGAACTCATCCAGCCTCGTTGCACCTTTTTCAATATTTTCGAGTAACGCTGATTGTTCTGTATCAACCTTGATGTTGATGACGCATCCATCTTGACGAAGCCAGTGTGATTGTAAAAACGGTTTCGTTCGCTTGGAACAATCATCAAACACCAAGTCGTCTTGACGAATTGCCTCCGTGATGGAGTCCACCGAAAATGTGTTTTCGATAAATAAAATGATAGAGTCAGTAACAGCTAGAAACACCTTGTTGCCAAAAGAAACTAGCTTCGCAAGGTGGTATTTCGACAATATGAGTCTTCTGATTTTCTGCAAATACTCGTTCTGCAAAATCGTGCTTGGAACGATGAAGGTGAGGACACCATTGGTTGCCAAAAAACGCAAACTTCGGTCAGTAAACAAGGCATAACTATTCACCTTATATTCAGCCGAATTAGGGTAAAGTGAGATTAGCAGCTTAACTTCCGCATCTGTAACACCAACACGCTCCTTGCCTCGGTATGTAATGTATGGCGGATTGCCAATACAAACATGAAACCCGTCTAAGATTCCAAACATCCATTCCGGGTCGAAAAAATCTGCTGAAGCATTTTGATCGTAGGGATTCCAGTTTGCTAGACTGCGGGCGGTCGCCGTATCCCAGCCATCGCCTTTGAGCAGTTCGGCAATTTCAGCGCGGAGTTTTTCGTCCTGCTCGCGGCATTTCTTTTTCTGCGTGAGCGTGCGGGCAAGGAAATGGCGTCGCCGCACTTCCCGGAGCGTTGCTTCTTTTGCTTCAATGTCGCGGTTGCGGAGTAATTGTTGGCCTGGGCGGTTCACGCCAATGAGCGTGTTGGCCGCGACAAACTTGGTTTCCAGATTCGGCAACGGACGCACGCCGCGATTGGGCTGCGTGTCGTCAATCTTCTGCTCCACGATGAGCGAAATGAAAAACCGCATCTTGGCGATTTGGACGGCGATGGGCTGGATGTCCACGCCGTAAATGCAATTCTCAATCAGGTAGAGCTTGCGGCCGTAATCCAATTCGTTGAGTTCAAAGGCTTCATTGATACCGGTGATTTGCAGCTCAAGCTCGCTCATCGCGCGCTCGCGGGCGGTGGCATCGTCAATTTTTTCGGCGGTCGCCATTGTGTCGCGGACGCGGGCAATCTGGCGTTCCTTCCATTTCTCGTTGCGTGGGTCGAGCTTGCCGAGAATGAAAACGAGCTTGTGCAGGATGCCCATTGGGAACGCGCCAGAGCCAACCGCCGGGTCGAGCGATTTCAGGGAGTCAATGGTGGCGATGAGCGCGTCCACTTCCAGCGCGGAAAATTTGTGCGGTTCGTTATTGTAAGCGAAAAGTTGGCGGAGACGTATTTCCACGTCTTTCGCGTCCGTCAGCGCGGTTTCCAATTTGGTTTTCAAGCTGGCGATGAGCGCCTCGTCCACCATGTAGTTGACGATTTCGCGCGGGGTGTAAAACGAGCCGGTCTGTTTGCGGGCGGTCGCGCCGGTTTCAGGGTTGTAGGCCGCGAGCAGATTTTCAAACACCTTGCCGGACAATTCGGGATCGAGCGCGATTTCTTCCTCAATGGGCGTGTTTTCCGCGACGGTGAATTTATAGTGATTCAACGTGTGGATGAGGCCGCGCACCTTGACCTTCTTGAATTTGTTGTCGCCGTATTCCGCGCTCAAATCCACGTCGTGTTCCGCGCCGAAGAAAAGAAAATCCGGCACGATGGCCTGGCTGTCCTCGCGGCGGGAGAAGCCGTCAATCCGTTCGTAGCGCGGACGGGCGTTTTCGCCGTGGTCTTTGTCCAAGCACTCGAACAAGCCGCCGTTCAGGAACGGAATGTTTTTGAACAGGTCAAGGGCGTCGGCGGGTTTCTGAAATGATTCACGGAAGCGATACAGGCTGTGCGCCATGAAATTCTGTTCTTCCTTCGTCCAGCCGCGCTTGTCCATTTCGGTGTTGAGCGTGGCGAAGAAAAGATTTTGCAGGATGGCGCGGTAAAAAACCGATTCCTTGTCGGCGGTTTTTGCGGGCGCAAAACCGTTGAGGATTTGCGGGAGCTTGCGTTCGTCAAACAGCACGTCGGGAACAAGTCCCTTCTCCTTGATGAACCAGACGAACATGAGTCGGGTGATGAGGCGGATGACGCTGATGTGATCCTTTCCGTCCTGCTTGGGCGCATCCTTGGGAAACTCGGCGTATTTGAGCGCCCAGAAATACCAATTGGCGACTTCGAGGAAGAAACGCTTGTTGAGTTCGGAACTGTCGAGGGACTTCTTCCAAGCGGCGTGAAGCGCGACGAAATTGGAGAAGTCATGCCGCTCGCGTAGCGAGTCGAACGACAAGTCACACAAGATTTCGATGTGGGCGCGGTGCGGATTTACGAAACGGATGTCCTTGATGAGCGTGACTTTTTCCAGCACGTCCTTGGCGTCGTCGCGTTTGTGCAACCGGCGATTGATGACGGCAAGCGTGAGCGTGTCGCCATGCCGGAACAGGAGCATGGCGGGCATGGGGAACAGACGGTTGACGGCGCGGGTGATGCCGGAAAGTTCGGTGCGCGTGTAGTGCGGTTTTGCCAGCGTGATAGCGAAGAAAAGATAAGATTCAATCGCCGCGCCTGCCCATTTACCTTTGCTCTCAAACAGGAATTGCTGGTTGCCCATCGCGGCGGCGCGGACTTCATCGTCCGTGAGTTGGAATAAAAAATCCACGGATTGCCAGTCGGCAAGGAGTGCGTTATCTGGATTTAGCGGTTTGTCTTTGGCAAACGTGGCGACGAAAGTTTCGGGCGTGTTTGGTTTAAGAACGATGCGCTTTTCGCTTTTGTAGCCGAGCGATTCAAAGAGCGCGGTGGCGGCGGCGGCGAGCGGCTTGTCGGCGAAACTTTTCAGCGACGCGACAATGGCCTGTTTGGTTTCGAGTTCGTTCATGGCGTTTTAATGACAAGCCAAGTGATGAGATCAAAGTCGGTGGTTTCACGCGCCTGTTCGTGCTGATTGGGAATCACGAAGTCGCGGCTGGTTTGCAGGCCGGCGGCGACGCGCTTCTGGAACGTTTTGGCGATTGAATCCACGGCGGCGACGAGCAGTTTGTTGTAGAGCTTCATGTCCGCGCCGTTGTTTGTCTCGTTGTCGAACAACTGGCAGAGTTGTTCGTAGGCCGCAGTTTTGCCGGTGCAAAGCAGCCGGTAGATTTCGAGAATTTGCTTGGGCTGCGCGAAACCAAAACGAACCGTGCCGTCGTCGCGGACATAAACAAGATAGTAAAGCTGGAGTGGGTTCACGGTGTCGCCGCTTTTCGGCTCGCCTTTTTGTTTTAAGCAGAACACAACACCTGGCGCGATGATCTGTTGTTCCGGGTGCGGCGGCACGACGGCATACAGACCAAGCGGCGCGTCTTCGAGCAGCTTGCGGTTGGCCTCAATATATTTGCTCAACTCAATGCGGAAGTCATCGAGCGTGAATTCATTCAGGGCGACGCTCTCGCTGAAATCTTCAAGGTCGAGGACTTCCTCGCGCAACCGCAGAAGTTGCTTGTCGCGGTAGCGCATATCCTCGTGGATAAGTTCCTCGATTTCGTCCGTTTTTAGAATGTTGTCCTCGAACGTGGCGGCGATGTCCACCAGCGCCATGCGCGCTTCGACGCGGTTTTTGAGATTGACGTATTTGTCGAGGTCTTGTGTCGGCCAAAAATTCACCAACTGGACGGTGTGGTTAACGCTGCCGATACGGTCAATACGGCCAAAGCGTTGAATGATGCGGACGGGATTCCAGTGGATGTCGTAGTTGACGAGATAATCGCAATCCTGAAGGTTCTGCCCTTCGGATATGCAATCCGTGGCGATGAGCAAATCAATCTCACCGTCCTGCTGCATTGTCGGAATTTTGTCGCGGTTTTTAGAACGCGGGGAAAAATTGGTGAGGATTTGGTTGTAATCTGTTTTGCCAAACGTGGTGTGATTGCCGCCGCCGCCCGTGACGAGCGCGATGTGAATGCCTAAATCATTTTCCGCCCACACACGCAATGAATCAAACAAGTAGGCGGCGGTGTCGGCGAACGCGGTGAACACGAGCACCTTTTTGACTTGCTGGCCGAGTTTGTTGGTGGCCGGGTTCGCAACTTTGGCAGCAATGAGTTTTTTAAGTTCCTGCAACTTGGCGTCGGTGTCCGGCGTCACATTTTTCGCAGCGTTGAAAAGGATGCGGAGCTGGTCTTTGTCCTTTTTCAAATCCTTCAACCAGTTCTTGCCTGAATCCAATTCAAGGTGTTCAAGTTTGTATTTGAACTTGCCGCCGACGAGCAACGCCTGTTCAAGTTCCTCGTCCTGCCCGGCCTCACCCATGTCCAATTCCAGTTCGTCGGATTCAGGATTCTGATCCGGCGTGGCGATAAAATTGTGGATTTTCTTTTCCAACGCCTCAATTTTGCCAATCGTCCGGCCTATCGTGATTTCAAACGACTTCACCGAGCTTTCCAGCCGTTTCAGAAAATTCATCTTCATCATGCCGACGAGGAATTTTTCGCGGTCGGCTTGGCTGAACGGATCGCCACTGTGCGTTTCATACATCGGCAGGGACTTGAACTCGGCTTTAAGATAACGCGACGGCGCAAACAGCGACAGTTTGTAGCCGTTGATTTCGTCGTTGAGTTTGTCGTAGGAAAGAAACTGGCCTTGGGTGTCAATGTCCGGGAAAATCGTGACTGGCTTCTTGCGTTCCGGGAATCCACCAAGCGCGGCGATGCTGGCTTTGTAATAACGTAGAATGTGTTTTCGCGAGCGAGCGATGGTCAGTTCGTCCAGCAATTTGAAAAACGCAGAACTCAATTTTTCCAGCAGGTCTTTGGTTTTACGCTCGCCGGACTGTTTTTTTGCCCAAACGGTGAAAGTTTTTTGCGCGGCGGCGAGCGTGTCCTTCAGGCTGCCGACACCGATGGTGTCCTTGAAAGCGATGTCGCTGCCCTCGGTCAGGAAATAAATCTGGTTGCGCAGGTCGCGCAGGTCGTTGTTGACCGGCGTGGCGGAGAGCAGCAGGACTTTCGTTTTGACACCGCTCTTGACGATGTCGTCCATCAAACGCTGATAGCGGCTTTTGCGAATGAGGATGCCTTCTTCATCGCGCCGACCGGGTGTGTTGTTGCGGAAGTTGTGCGACTCATCAATTACGACGAGGTCGAAGTTGCCCCAATTGAATGTTTCCAGATTGATGTCGCCGGAAAGCCCGTCTTCGCGGCTCAAGTCGGTGTGAGATAGGACGGAGTAGGCAAACCGGTCTTTGGTGAAGGGATTGAGCAGGCTGTTGTTTTGAGCCTGATAAACAGTCCAGTTTTCGCGGAGTTTTTTCGGGCAAAGGACAAGCACGCGCTCGTTTTTCAACTCGAAGTATTTGATGACGGCCAGCGCCTCGAACGTTTTTCCCAAGCCGACGCTGTCGGCAAGGATGCAGCCGTTGTGTTTGAGGATTTTATTGATCGCGCCTTTCACGCCGTCGCGCTGGAACTCGAAACAGGCTTTCCAGATTTCCGTGTCCACGATTTTGATGTTCTGGTCAAGCAGTCCGCCTTTCTCCTGGTCGGCAAGGAAGTTTTCAAAAACGTGGAACAGCGTCTTGTAGTAAATGAATTCCGGCGCGTGATTCTGGTAAAGCTGTCCGAGGTATTGGAGGACTTCCGCCTTTACGTCCTCCACGAGCGCCGAGTCATTCCACAATTCATCGAACCAGATTTTCAGGTCGCGTCGGTCGCGATTACTGTCCACTTCCAAATTGAGTTCGATGTTGTTGTTGCCCGCGCCAAGGCCGAGGCCACGCACGGTGAAATTGGAACTGCCGAGAATGGCTTCCTCCACGCCCGCATTGGCAATGTGATACATCTTGCCGTGTAGAAGCTGCGCATGGCGGATGGATTTGATGTCCACCTTCTTCCTCATCCATTCGGCACAATCACGAGCGACGCGCTTTTGTTCAAGGCGGTTGGCGAGTTGCAACCCTTCATCTTCAATTTTGAATGATTTCTTGTCTGTCTTATCGGGATCGAGGGACGAAATAAATCGAGGCTCGCCGAAAAGGAAATCCAGATGGTCAATCTGGTCAAGGTGTTCACGAAGCGCGTCGTAAGCATAAATCGTGAAATACGCAGAAACGACGGAAAGGCGCGAGCCGGAGTGAATTTTCGCCTTAAGAAAATCGGCCACGACGCCGCGCTTGTGGTTGTCCCTGATTCCTGAATTGGTCGTCGGATTTGGCATGGCCTGACTGCATGATGTCGGAACTGGTTGGCGAATTCAAACTGATTGATTCGACTCGTGGAGCGATGGGTTAGCGGCGCGAACGTGGAAGCCGGATGTTTGCGCCGGGTTTGGCGACGTTGACGCCTTTGACTTTCAACATGGTTTTTGCAAGCAGCCGCATTTGGTCATCGGCCACTTTCGGCGGGAGAATTTGCGCGAAACGGCCTTCCATTTTGTCCATACCGGGAACGGTGGTTTCGCCGAGGTTGAAAAATTTGCCGTTGCCGTGGCGGATGATGGGCAGAAATTTTTGCTTCTGGCCGTCGTGCGACTCGCCCATGAGGACGATGACTTCCTGCCGGTCAAACGCCTCGGACGGCGGTTCGGTCATGTCCATTTTCTCGCCGGGCGTTGCGGTCTTCATCCAGGCTTCGAGCGCCATGACGGAAACCTTGGCGGCATGGGCGATACACACGAGCCGGGCGGTGTTTGCGAAAGCGTCTTTCTCATCGGCATTCACCAACGAAGTTGGGACGAACATTAGCGGGCCGTCCGCACCAATCATAAAAAGCGTGGGCGACATTTTCCCACTGTTGCGCATACAAAACCCGGCGTAATGCTCGGCTTGTGCCATCAGGTCGTCGAGGGTTTCGAGTTTGTTCGGTTGCACTTGTAATATGGTGACGCGAGCGGAGCGAAAGGACAAGAATCGGTTCACGCGGTGGGCATAGGGCGGTATAATGGGAAGTGGGCGCGGCAAACAGACCCGAATCCAAAAATTCGGAGTCCGAATCAAAACCCGAATCTGGCGAGGTGGTGGAGCGGCTTGGGGGAGCAAAAATATGTATGAGGCAAAGGCAATGAGCCGAATTCCTTTTCTAGCGCAGCGGCAAATAAATTTGATTTTTAGAATTCCGTATCAATCGCTGATGAAATTTTTGCTAACGAGCCGGAGCCATCCCAAACATAAACTTGAAACCCTTCGGGCAGTCTTCGATAAATAAGGGAAATCGGATTTTTTGTTGGCGAAAATTCAAAATTCGCCATTTTCTTCATGGCGGTAATATCGTGTTCGCTTGGTCTTAAAGAGAATCCCGTATGTTTGTGCCAGTCTCCCACATAATCAATGTTTCCATTGAATTCACGCCTGACTTGATCGCAAAATTTTTGCGCGTGTTCACCGTCAATCGTTACGCTATATCGTTCTAGTTTTGCCCTCGTCCCTGGGCCTGTTGCATCAGCAACGACGAGCGTCCCGTCTTTTGCAATATATCCGACTAACGGCCCGCCGGTTTCGATACATCTTGCCTTACGAGATTCCATCCTGATGACGGATAAGCATTTCGGCAATAATATGACACGGTTAAATTTCATTTCGAGAACCGCAGTATAGACATTCTTTTTGATGGCTGGTCGGTAAAATTTCGGTCAAGTAAATGGGCTGGCCTGTTCTATCTTTTCCAGACCAACGAATGTAATTTTTTGAAAAATCTTTGCTTCCCAATAATGTATCAACGGCTATTGATGTTGCCAGATTTGCTACCATTCCCAATTCATAGGTAGTGCCGGTAAAAGTAGGCTGGTCACATCCCGGCGCAAAAATTTCGGCTGTTAAATCGGGAGCGGACGGGGGTTTGTTGTCATAATATTGATCAAGCCAGCACAACCAGCATGGAGTTTTTCCTGGAATCGTTCTCACGATTTCACCGCCCCATGCGCCGTTTGTTACCGTTGCAAACAATGTCGGGATTCGTAATTCAAAGGAAAGTTCATTAAAAAAACGGCTGACGGAATGTATTGCAGTCGTGTCAATGATGAGGTCAGATTCGTTGACAATTTTGTTAAATTGAAGTTCTCGGTCGAACGTATTTGTCGCACCCACTTGAAAATTAACAGAACTGGAATTTTCTGCGACAGCCGGATTTAATGAACTGAGTCGGTTTAATAATGCGTGTTCTTTGTTGAGACCAAAGCATTCGACGCCAAGTTCGTGGCGAACAGAATTATTAGGTTCAAAATAATCACAATCAACCAAGTGAAAGCGGTTCACTCCCGACGCCGCTAAATTTACGGCGATTTTTGATCCCAGACTACCGCAGCCGACAATGGTCACGCACTTTTTTTCAAGGCCTTCCAAGCCGGGAATTCTGACATATCGTTCGTTTTCAATATATGGAAATGTCCTGATTAAGTGGAATTCTCCTGCGGCATTCGCCCGCACAATGAGCCATGTAGTCCGAGTCTGACCAGCTACTCCGGTTTCCTCGCAAAAAATCAATCCAAGCCAATAGAATGGGGCTTTCTTCACTCCATGAATTTTTTGAAAACATTTTTTGATAACGTCCTGTAAGTTTTCATGTGTTGGTGGATTTTGTAAATAAAACCAATCGCCAATAATCTCCGCGCCATTTTTCCCAAAATAATTGGAATACTGACGCGAGCAACGCATTTTTTCAGCGCCAAAACTGGCTTCAAGAATAACTCCGCGTCCTCGGGTCTCGCGTTTGAATTCTCCATCGTGGACAAACTTTGCGGAAAACCTCCCAACCAAAGAATTCAATTTTGCAAAGTCTTTGAAAGTTGAAATTGGTGGAGGCACTAACATCGCGGCATTCGGTATGTATTGAATCGCCCGCGTCAACGGTTCGGGCGGCTGATTTTCCAGCACTGCGCTTCCGGCCTTGAATTTGGAAATTAAGTTTTCAGCCTCTGCAAGCGCATCGGCAACTGATAGAGAAGCGTTCCAATTATTTTCGCTAAAACTGAATAGGCATAATTGGCGCGTATCATTGCGATGATGCCGTGTCAGTAACTTGCTCGAAGGTTTATCAAAAATCTTTGGCGCACACGAAGGGAACGCCTGTGGAAATGCGACAATAAGCTGTCTCTGTGGATCAACTTTTGAATGACCTTCAAAGACGATTTGGCGATGTTTGCTTAAAGTTTCTTGGTTTAATTGAAAACCGAATGATTTGAGAATATCCGACTGTTGTTCAAACAATTTTGGATATTTCTCAAACCATGTTTTTGAAGCTTCCTCCGCACTCATTGAGCGTGCCGACGGTCTGGCTGCGGAGGGCGGTCATGGTGCTTGTGCGGTTCTTCTTTATGATGATGTTCAATTTTTTCACACTCCAGACAGTGTTTCCTGTTATCAGTTCCTTCCACACGGTGCTTATGTTCGATGCGCTTTCCGTCTGGGCAGTCGTCCTGATCGTGATATACCTCGCGGCGATGTTCCGGTGAGTTTGTATGATATGGATGTATTTTTGCCATGAATAAAACGTATCAAGACCCTCAATTCTGTCGAGTATAATTCGACGGAAATTGTATAATCAAAATTCTTGAATCCGAATGTGACACCCTGCGTCAACCCGTCCGGCTGCAAGCCGGAATTCGTCGCTTGAATCCGACAGGGCGGATCAAGCGAGTTGGTTGGGTTTCCGAATACTTGCAGGAAAGCCCGATCCTGCTCGCCCGCCCGTCCAAGCCAAAGTCTTGGATGTTTTGAGTCCGTGCAGGGTGTCATCGCCGAAGGGGGTTGGCGAAGAGGCGTGACCCCGAAGCGGCGAAAAACTCCGAGTCTTTGGCGCATAACCCTACCGTAATAAATTTGCGTGCTGTTTCAACCATCGCTCGGCCTGCGAATAATCAGGAAACAGACGCTCCACTTCCTGCCAGAATGTTTCCGAGTGGTTCATTTGCCGCCGATGCGCTAGTTCGTGCAGGATGATGTAGTCGCGCACAAAACCCGGTGTCTGAATCAATCGCCAATTGAGCGAGATGGTTCCGTGCCTTGAACAAGAACCCCATCGAGATTTTTGATTCCTCACGGTGACGCGGGACACATTCACTCGATGCAGTGCCGCCAATTCCATGACGCGGGGCGGCAGTTCCTCCGATGCAAGTTGGCGAAGGCGTTTTTGGATAGCTGGCCGCAAGTCAGCGTGTGCATCGGAAACATTCATCCGTTCGGTGCTGAAAAAGATTGAGCCGTCAGCGTCAGGTTCAATGCGAACCAACTCTCCACGAAAAAGAATCTCCGTTCCCAGATTCCAAATGTTAGGAATTTTTGGCCGGGCTGCCAGACGTTGGAATTGTTGTTCAAGCCAACCGACGTTTCGTGAGGCGAAATCTCTGGCTGCTCGAATGCTTCCGTTGCGTGGGATCGTCACTCGCGCTGTGCCATCGGGACGAAGCCGGAGCAAATAGCGACGCGCTCGCGGATGATGCA
>Ga0302319_10015523_pt1 | contig 14116 bp, 12 predicted proteins | sample Bog_T0_2_FD_203319 | JGI IMG/M metagenome (GOLD analysis project Ga0302319, IMG submission 203319) | Peat permafrost microbial communities from Stordalen Mire near Abisko, Sweden - Bog_T0_2 | ecosystem: Environmental > Terrestrial > Soil > Wetlands > Peat | place: Sweden: Abisko, Stordalen Mire... | reverse complement strand
CTAATCAGACGGGAGTTCCCCCGGCTCTGCCGGGTAGGCCGTAAAACTTTGAGAATTCCGGGAGTATTCCCTCGGCTGTTGCTTTGGTGTTGTCGAAGCTCCTTGTCGAACGAGCTCCATGCTGTTGCAGTTGCTTTTGCTTTTCACCGGTTGCGATCAGGCCCCTTTGAGGGGCCAGCAACCGAAAGCCTCCGGCTCTGCCGCATAAGCGCTAACTTGTTTTGGAGAATTCCTGTTCTTGCGATTTGCGCTTGCGAGGCGCTTCCGCTAAGCCTTTAGCGATCTGGCTCCAGTTTTCCAGCATGTCGCTCAGAGCAAGGGCCGGTTGGATCGCTGCGGTAATTTGGTGAAATGCAAATGAAAACTCACGCCATCGGCTGGGAGGTCGCTTGGTGTGCCAATGGGTATCCCCAGGGGGAAATGGCACGAGCGTGCTGGATGAGTTTCTCGGTGAGTAGAGTGACGAACAGCTTTCCATAAAGCCAGGCTTTGGCGCTGTCTTGATCGTATTTAGGCAGGTGGCCCAGCTGGGCGATTTGCTTAAATCGTTTGAAGACCAGTTCTATTTGCCAGCGAAACCGGTAGTGGTCAAGAACCTGCTGTAGGGAAAATTCCGACGCGGGAAAAGTTGTCAAAACCATAACATATCGCGCATAGACCAAGGTTTCAGGTTGCAGTTGGGTGCCGTGCTTCGAAGCATAACGCCTGAGCTTCTTCTGGGCCAGTGCGATGGCCGTTTGACTCTTGCGAACCACGCATAGCCGAGCTGAAACCGGAGCATTGTCTTCGTAGGGAACCAAGACCTCCCATTGCTTCGTCTGCCCCGTTGCGGCGATCGATTTCAATCTTTCCAACAAGCCAAACTTAGATCCATCGGGCGCCTGCAAGAGGATGCCGTCCGGGTTGAGTCGAACCGCAAGGTAAGCTTTTTGGCTGGCAGCATAATGGATTCCACTCGCATGACAGTAACCGCGGTCGACAATAACGTAATCTCGGGGCTTTAAGGGAAATTGACGCAGCGATTCACCATTTCCCTTTCCCTCCGCCGCGGTGATCTTGAAATGATCGCAAACCAGTGTGGGCCATTGCAGACTGTAGTGAATGCGCCATTGACTGCCCGTCTTTCCTGGCTCCTTGACTACCGTCGCATCGATCAACCGTAGGGTTGAAACGGACTTCGATTCGGTAATCAGACCGCGTTCTTCAAATAATGCACAACAGAGCCGATACAGCCATTCCTTGCTTTTGCGCAGCCGTTTGAGCAAGGCTACGTCGGAAAGTTCCGCGATCCTGGCCTGCCGAGCCCTCACCACGGTCTCTCGCATGGAAAAGCCGCACCCCAAGTGCAGCAAGAGCGTGCGCATATAGTTTTCTTCACCTTTATCCTGACGTAACCCTTTAAGCGCCTCAGTCACTTGCCCCAGCTCTTTCCAGTTCGGCGGAAAGAAGGAAAGCAGGAGTTTCCAATCCTCATTCGCTGCATTGGCGGTCGTCATGCATCCAACGATATCAAAAGTCAGGCGGCCAATGCAACAAACAAGTTAGCGCTTATGCGGCTCTGCCGGAGGATACTTACTTGCGGTGGTGGAAGGGCTGACAAAGTGCGAAGCCAAAGAAGATGAACAATCGGCTGCTTTGGTGCAAATAGGAAATCGAGAACGAATTAACCGAGACGGGAGAACAAAGTGGACCAATTGCAACCGATGAATGGATTCGACGAAGTGTCAGAACTTGAAGCGATCTTGATAAAGGACGGCCATGACGAAGTGCGGCGCGAGATCGTGCATTTGCAGGCCACGCTCAAAGCGTTGGCCGCATTGCTCCCACACCCAGACAGGCAATGATGAATTAGGGAAAGGGCCGGCCGGCATCTCTCTCATTCTCTTGTGGCGAGAACAGTGACCCAGAAATGACCCGCTGCGCATTGAAAAGCGAGCCTTTCGAGAACCTGGGACCCACAGACACGCACATCATAGTCGTTGCCCTCCATGACAGTGGGCATGGAAAGGCGCACACCTGCTGCCATGCCACTCTTCAAATTCCCTCCAATCATGTTCGCTAATTCGCCGATGACGTCGCGCACGTCGTCATCCACAGCCTCGGGTGGGTCCATGGCGAGAATAAAGCCTGCGAACTGGCAAGCCTGATGCCGGTTGCATTCGAACAACACCGCACCGTTCCAAGCGCCCGTGAGATGGACGAAGGACGTCAATCGGTCGCCATGAGAAGTAAACGGCGCATCGCTTTCGGACACTTCCAGGCCCATCATCGTCGTGAATACAGACTTCACAATTCCCGCCAGCATATCTAAGCTCACTTCGGTTTCCATCAGCATCCTCTCATCGGGCGACATACACTGTCGTGTTGCCTATTGTTCTTTTTTCAAACCATTCGTCAACGGCGAAGGCCGTCTCGGCGCCGCCCAGAAGTAGCCAGCCACCTCGAAACAGGGTGCTATGTATTTCTTTCATGATGTTCAGCTTGGTTTCGTTGTCGAAATAGATCATGACGTTGCGGCAGAAGACCAGATCGAAAGGCCCCAGCGTGCGCATGCTATTGCGCAGATCTATGGTTTCAAATCGGGCCATCTGGCGCACCTGATCACTCAACTGCCAGTCCATCCCGGAACGGCGGAAATGCCTTACCAGGAGCGCTGCCGGCAGTCCCCGGTTTACCTCAATCTGTTGATAGGTGGCGGCCTGGGCACGCTCCACGACCTTTGAAGAGAAGTCGGTTCCGAGGATTTGAATATTCCAGCTCTGGAATCCTTCTTCAAGGAGCATCATGGCCAGGCTGAAGGCCTCTTGACCAGTGGAGGATGCGGCGGACCAAAATCGCAGTTTCCTTGCCGGTCCACGCTCTTCTTTCAGCCTGGGTAACAAGACGGTTCGTATGGCTTCATATTGGGCCGGGTCGCGAAAGAAGTAGGTTTCGTTCGTTGTCATGGCCTCCGCAATCTGGTGGCCTACTTCCGCGTCGTCCCTGAAGTGGAGCTGCGCGCACAAGTCGTTGATGGAGCCGAGGCTGAGTTGCTTGACAAGATTCGCAAGGCGGCTTTGGAAGAGGTACTGCTTACTGTCATCGAGCACGATACCGACATGGGAATAGACGTACCCCTGAAGGAAGCGGTAGTTCTCCGGATTGATGTCAGTAGCCAGCGTTTGAATTCCCATTGGACTGCCCCTAACTTCAAGATGTTCTTCGCAAAATCTCTGGCACAACTTCATCGAGCGGCAGCACGCGGTCGGCAAGGCCTGCATTAACCACAGCTCCCGGCATGCCCCAGACGACACTGGACGCTTCATCCTGAGCAAGTATGCTGGCCCCGTGCGCCTTTAAAATCTCCGCACCGCGCAAGCCATCCTGGCCCATACCCGTTAGAACGACAGCCAGGGCTGCCCCGCCGTATACTTCTCCAGTCGACGCGAAGAGCGCATCTACCGCTGGGCGGCATGAATTCTGGCGGGGCGATTGATCCAGGATCACTCGTGCGGAACCCCCATTGGAATCCAACTTCATGTGAAAATCTCCGGGCGCAATCAAAATCTTGCCGGGCTCAATCGGGTCGCCCTGGCTCGCTTCCTTCACTCGCAATTGGCAGGTGGTGTTCAACCTTTCCGCGAGCAGCCGGGTGAACAATGGCGGCATATGTTGGACAACAAGGATGGGCAGCGAAAAGCAGGCAGGCAGCCTGGGAAGGATCGTTCCCAGAGCAGTCGGCCCTCCCGTGGAGACTCCAATCACCACCACTTTGGGCTGCAAACTCCTCATTCGCAAGTTTGGCGGGCCCGGGAAATCTGAATGGGCTTTCGAGAATCGTCCCGCTTCTGGGCGTGGCGCAACTCCATTCAGAGTTGGAAAGCGGAAGAACTGCTTGATCTTCGGGATCATCTCCTCCCTCAAGCGGACCATGGAACGATCAAGCGAGCCCTCGTTGGAGACCTTGGACACGTAGTCGTCGGCTCCGAGAGTCAACGCTTCCAGCGTCTTCGCGGCTCCGCGCTCGGTGAGCGTGCTGAACATGATCACCCGCAGTTGGGGATAATCGCGCCGAACGCGCCGCAACATCTCCAGGCCGTCCATATCCGGCATCTCGATATCTAACGTGATCACATCCGGATTGAACTGTGGGATTCGCTGCAATCCGATGGCGCCGTTTGAGGCAGTCCCCACGATCTCGAGTAATGGATCCTGCTCGAGCGCGAGAGCCACTAGTCTCCGAATGACCACTGAGTCGTCGACCACCATTACTCGAATTCGTTCGCCCGGCTGGAGCAATCGCTGGTTCAGGACGCCCATGTCTACTCCCCCGCGAACGACGGGATGCCGAGAAGTTCGAGTTTTTCCTTGAGAATGTTCTTTGTGAAGGGCTTCATAATGTACTCATTGGCGCCGGCTGCCAAGGCCGAAGCCATTTGGCTCATTTCGGTCTCGGTGGTGACCATGATGACCTTCAGCGACGTATATGCAGGATTCATGCGCAGCTGCTTGACCAGTTCCAGTCCGTTCATCTCTGGCATGTTCCAATCGGCCAGCACCAGGTCAACCGTGGCATGCTCGGCGTCAAGCACTTCCAGACCCTCTCGACCGTTGCACGCCTCGCACACTTCATATCCCAGCTCAAGAAGGATTCTGCGGATGATCATGCGAATTGTTTTGGAATCGTCGACAACCAGTGCTTTGCTCATCATTGATCTGCTTTCGTGTGCCGAGGGCCGGCCCGACGGGATTCAGATCCCGCCGGACCACCCTCACGACTCTTGATGCGGTCAGAACGTGAACTTCGAAACGGAAGCTTGTAGTCGGGCTGCCATCCTGCTCAACTCCAGGGATGCGGTCTTGGTGTCATTCGCTCCCTGTGTCGTGTTCTTTGCCGAGGTGGCCACACCGCTGATGTTCTTGGCGATGTCGTTGACTCCTTGCGCTGCTTCGGTTACGCTGCGGCCAATTTCATTGGTCGTCACTGTCTGTTCTTCCACTGCCGAGGCGATGCTGTTGGAGATGTCGTTGATCTGGTTGATGATTGTGCCAATCTCCTCGATCGCCGTGACAGCGCCCTTGGTGACACCCTGGATAGCCTCGATCTTCTGGCTGATTTCCTCGGTGGCCTTGGCAGTCTGCTTGGCGAGTTCCTTCACTTCGTTGGCCACCACCGCAAAGCCTTTGCCCGCTTCTCCAGCGCGCGCGGCCTCAATGGTTGCGTTCAATGCCAACAGGTTGGTCTGCTGCGCGATCGAGGTAATCACCTTGATCACGTTGCCGATCTCCTGGCTGGATTGGCCAAGCTTCTTCATGGTTTCGTTGGTTGACTGCGCAACGCTGACCGCATTTTTTGCCACGCGCGCCGAGTCGTTTGCATTCTTCGAGATTTCGCGGATCGAGGCTTGCATCTCTTCCGATGCTGTAGCTACCGAAGCCACATTCCTGGAAACCTGCTCGCTGGCGGCCGACACCACGTTAGCCTGAACTGCAGTCTCTTCCGCAGTGCTTGCCATGCTTTGGCTCACAGCAGTCAGTTCTTCAGAGGACGATGCCAGCGTGCTGGCGTTCTCGGCCGTTGCCTTGAGGGGCTCGACAATCGCTTCCAGCATTTGGTTCACTCCCTGGACAATCTTGCGATAGTCTCCCAGGTGTTTGCTTGCGTCAATGCGCGTACCCACGCGGCCTTCAGCGGCCGCATTGGCTAGCATGTCTGTATCATTGATCAGTGCGTGGATGTTAGTCCTCAGCATTAAAAGCCACTCGTGAATCTGGTCCTGGTCTGAAGCCTTGGCAATGGATGCATTCAAGTCGCCGTTGGCAATCTTTGTAATGAAGGTGACCAGATCGGTTAGCCAAGTATGCACGCCGTTAATGGCATTCTTCATCTTCTCGTGATCGCCCTTGCAGGCAATCTCAACCTTCTCGCGCAGATTGCCGCCACGGATCAAAGTGAGAACTCGGTTACCTTCGCCGATGGGCAGCAGGATCGCATCCAGCGTATCGTTGACGTTCGCGACGATGCCGGCGAATGCGCCCTGGAAGTTGGCGGGATTGCCACGTTCCGTGAGCAGCCCTGCATGGGATGCTGCTGTCAGGCGCCCCAGCTCATTGTGCAGCCCTTGCAACACAGCGCCAACGTTGTTGATTGACGCCTTCATCTTTTCGTGGTCGCCGTTGTACGATTCCGTGATGAACTCGTCGATCTTGCCGGAGGAAATCTGTGCCAGGACGCGGTTGCCTTCGCCGATGGGAAGCAAGATGGCATCCAGAATCCGGTTTACGCCCTCGATTACGTTGCGGCTAATCCCATCAAACTGCTCTGGCCTTCCGCGCTCGGAGAGGCGTCCTTCGTGCGAAGCCTGGACAAGCCGGGCGATCTCCTGCTGAAGGCGATCATCATCTTTGGCTTTGGAGGAGTGATTCACTGGGCGGTCCAAAACGGCCCCGCCGTTGGACGAATTCCGGCCGGACGGTACCTGCCGAGCGTTTCTCAATTGAATTGCCATTTCTGTTCTCCTAGCAACATAGTTGTTGCTCTTCGGTGCCGCTACCGGCGCCTGATTATCCTGCTGATCATGCTTGCGAAAGTCGAAGGGCTCTCGCCGAAGGCGAATGAGGATCACTCATCGGGTGGTTGACAATGCCTGGCTTCTGGCATTAATCCGCCCTCCCAATGGCGAGGTCCACAGTGCGTTCCTCATCAAGAACCAGCAGCAGACGGTCCTGTAGCTTGTAAACACCGCGGATCAGTTCCTTCGCCGCGGAATCCAGGTTCTCCGGCGGCCTTTCATAGGTGGTCACATCCATATCGAGGACGTCCCCGATTTCGTCGACCAGCAAACTCACGGCGCCGTCTAAGGTGCGGACCACCATGTTCATGGGCGCGTGATCTCCCGCTCGCTGTGGGAGCCGAAGGCGTTTGCGCATATCGATTGCAGTAACAATCTGGCCTCGAAGGTTAATCAATCCCTCGATGACATCAGGCGCTTGAGGCACAGCGGTCATCTGTTGGGAGCGCAAGACTTCCTGCACATTGAGAACATTCACGCCAAAGAACATGTCCGCGACAAAAAACGTTGAGAATTGGCCACTCGCTTTTAACGGCTCGGATTTCGAATCAGTCGCCATTGGTTAACTCACCTTTCCTGCATAGACCGGAAGTGGCTGGACGCCGCCCATTGGCGAGGCCAGCCGCGCCACCGATTCAAGCACCAATAGTCCGTCGAACTTTGCCTGACAGTCCTGGAAACCGGCAAATCGAGCTGCCGAGGCCTGGACTTCATCGATTGAGGCAACCAGCGCCAGGACCGGGATCTTTGCCCACTCCGGACGGCGCATGGCAGCGAGGAGAGCGGCACTTCCATTGGGCGGAAGATCGAGCGCCGCTACAACCACGTCCACCGGTTGTTGTTCCAACTTGTGAATCGCCTCGTCCACGCTTGAAGCTTCAAGGACAACGTAGCCCGCCATGTCGAGGCCGCTCCGAATCATCCCGCGGGAGAAGGCCGAGGATTCGGCGACAAGGATTGTTTTATGGTTGGCGTTTACGTCCGTGCCCTGAATCCAATTCCCCGCGGACGCACGAATCACTTCGTTCAGGTCAAGGAAATCTGTAACGTGCTTGCCCACCACCGCAGAGCCGAGCAGACCCTTGCGCCCAGACCTTTGTCTTACTGTGACCGCCTCTTCGGCGACATCCAGAATCTGGTCCACTACCATACCTACACTGTGGTCGCCATCGTTGAAAACAACCACCTGCACTGGGTCCATCAACACCTCGTTCCCGGATGCGCCGGGTTCAAGAACATCGCGAAGCGACACGAGGGGAAGGATCCGATTCCGGTATTGCACCACCTGGCCCCCGCTGGCATGTTCGATGGTGGATCGCGGGAACTCCTCGAGCCTGGCAACCAGGGAAAGCGGTACAGCCAAACGTTCGAAGGAACCGGCGCGGAACAACAGCAACCGCTGCTGTTCTATGACTGCTTGCGCCTTTTGTTTGTCCGATGCGCGCGATGGTTCGCGCAATTCACCAAACACGCCGGAACGCTGACCGATGCCAAGCACGTCGAGAATGAGGGCCACGCGGCCATCGCCCATGATGGTTGCGCCGGCATAGAGAGTAAGTCCCTTCAATTGCTTTCCCAGCGGCTTGACTACGATTTCCTGCGTGTCGTTGATGCCGTCAACCACAAGTCCGAACTGCCGGTCTTCAGCTTGAAGAACGACCATGCTGACCGCCTCGGCCCGGTCGGTTGATTTCAGCCCCAGTACCTGATTCAGGTAGGTGATGGGAAGCAGGCTCCCGCGCCGGCGATATACCGGGGTCCCGTGCACATACTCGATGTGCTTTCCAGAAGAATCTCCCTCCAGCCGGATCAATTCCAACAGGCTAACCTGCGGAATTACGAATCGTTCGCCACCACTTGTGATGACGAGGCCGGGAATGATGGCCAGCGTGAGTGGAATCCGTATCTTGACAGTTGTCCCTTCACCAGGACGGCTGAAGACATCGACCACGCCGCCAATTCTCTCGATGTGGGATTTGACTACATCCATGCCCACGCCGCGGCCTGAGAGATTGGTGACCTTTTGAACCGTGGAGAATCCGGGCAGGAAGATGAGGCCCAGTGCTTCCCGATCACTCAGTTTTTCCGCTTGTTCCAGGCGGAGGAGTCCGTTCTCTACAGCTTTCTGTTTAACGCGTGCGACATCTATCCCCGCCCCGTCGTCGGCGATTTCGATGTTGACCTGGCCGCCTTCGTGATATGCGCGAAGGCTCAACGTCCCTTGAGCCGGCTTGCCGGCGCGCATTCGCACCTCCGGCGATTCGATGCCGTGGTCGCACGAATTGCGGACGAGGTGCATGAGCGGGTCCTTGATGGCCTCAATGATCGTCCGGTCGAGTTCTGTGTCGGCCCCGTCCATCGTGAGCTGTACGCCCTTGCCTAACGCAATCGCCATGTCGCGAACCACACGCGGCAGCTTATTCCACACCACTCCGATTGGCTGCATGCGCGTCTTCATAACGCCCTCTTGCAACTCGGTCGTTATCAGGTTCAACCGCTGTGAAGTAGCGTTGAGGGCGGGGTCTTCTCGCTCCGTGTTGAATTGCAGGATCTGGTTGCGTGTAAGCACCAGCTCACCCACAAGATCCATAAGCTTGTCCAGGAGGCCCACTCCGACACGGATATTCGAATCCGCAGCGGCGGAATGTTTCTCAGCATCTTCATCCCTCGGTCCCGACTGGCTCCTTCTTTCCACTCCATCCCACGATCCCGACCCCCTGCTCGTGTCTCCACGACTATCTGCTCTTGCGGGTAGGTTGTTTTCGAGAACTGCGCCGAAGATTTGGTCAGCCTGTGGCTTGGCAACAGGGCCGGCAGGTTCAACCTCGCCGGCCGTGATGGGGAGAGGATGGCTCTCAGTATCATCCTTTTGATCCGCCGCCACGCGCAGGCGTGCGGTCAACTCCTCAAAGGCGAGAGGGCCTTCCTTCCCATTCGCTTCAATTGAGGCCAGCACCTTGCGAGTTGCGTCCACTGTCTCCAGGATCAGGGAGACCAGGGCCGGAGTGAGGCGCCGCTTACCGTCGCGCAACTGACTCAGGAGACTCTCGGCCTGGTGTGTGATGCGCTCCAAAGTTGAAAATGCCAGGAAGCCGCATGCACCTTTGATGGTATGGATGGTGCGGAAGATGTTGCCGAGGAGAGCCGTATCCTGGGGACGCTTCTCGAGCTCAACCAGATCCTGATCCAGCCGAGAGAGGTTTTCATGACTTTCGATCAGAAACTCACGGATCGTCTCCTGATCTTCTGCACTCGTGTTCTCCATGATGCCTTTCCTTTTCTTCTAAGCTCCGAACTGTCCGCAGCATGACGACTGAACGTAGCGTCACGCTCTTCGCCTGACAATCGTCTATCGGCATACTCATTGGGGAATTTCATGTCTGTGCAGTTGCTCTCGCCCTTCGCTTCTAACCGGTCGAATCTATGTAGGTTAGAGAGACATGGTCCGGTGGCGCAGCGTGGCGAGGCGATGTCAACGGGACCCAACAGGATGCAACATTTGCGCAGTCTCAAGTTTCAGTAGCGGGCACTGAAATTCTGGCGATATCCAGCCGATAGACGGAACGACCTAGTATGGCGGGATCGTCCGTCCAGACCTTAACACCGAAAGGGATGCCGAGGAATGAAGACCGAGGACAACGTCCGCAGATTTGAATTCCGGCCTCGCCGCGTTACAGCCGGGTTTGACCTTGAGTTTGTTGCGGAAGGAAAGTGCCTTCGTGGCTTCTGCGAGGATGTCAGCAATGAAGGAATTCGTGCGAGGCTAGATGGCTCCGTGGTCGTTGGCAGCTTCGGGTTGGTCATTTTCAGCCATTCAACAGGTGTGCTGGAACTGGAAGCACAGGTCGCATATCTCGATGGTCATCATGTCGGGCTTGTATTCCTATTCCAGACACCATGGGAACGAGGAGTGATTAACCGCCTGATCGCATCCATCCAAAGCAGCACCAGCGGTTCAACCATCGTCTCTTTTTCATAGCCAGGCGGCGAAAGTCTTTGAAGGCATTGTCGCCGCGTCGAGCCAACCTACTGCCGCAATCGCCAATTCGAAACAGAAAGTTCGCTATGCTTAGATCGATCCATCCTTCCGAGGCCCAAAACGATGGCCGCTTGTTTGTCGCCGTCATTGGCCCCGACGATCCGGGGCGCATCGCGGCCACTACCGCTTTGGCACAATGCGAAAAGGTCCAAATTCATGAATTTGCCAAGTATCCTTCCAGCGTTGACGATGCCCCGCATTTGCTGGAGCAGGGCTTTGACGCCTTCCTCATCGATTTGGACGGGAGCCCCCAATCCGCCCTCGAACTTGTAGAGACGCTCTGCATCGCACAATCCTCGATCGTCATGGTGTATTCTGCGCATGCCGACCCTGAACTCATGCTCCGCAGCATGCATGCTGGAGTTCGTGAGTTTTTCACTCTACCCTTTTCTCAAGACACTCTGGCGAAGGCTCTGCAGTTGATAGCCGCCCGCCGGCAGGCTGGCCCCGTCGCAGGAACGGCCGATGGGAGCATGCTTGTTTTCTTTGGCTCGAAAGGGGGCGTAGGAGTCACCACGCTCGCCACCAATTTTGCGGTTGCTCTCGCCGAGGAGTCCGGTAAAAGCACGCTGCTGATCGACTTGAACCTTAACCTTGGCGATGCGGCCATATGCCTTGGAATTGAGGCGCCGCATTCCATTGTCGACGCGCTCAAGTATCCAGACTGCCACGACTCGAGTTGCCTTTCGAAACATCTCGTACGACATAGTTCTGGGTTGTCTGTTCTCGCGGCTCCAGTGCGATTGACCTCAACCGAAGCCTGTGCTGTCGATTTCGGCAGTCTGCTGGCAGCGGCTCGCCAAATGTTCACCTACGTGGTGGTCGACGCTGGAAAGAAAATAGACCTCCAGCAAATGCATCTTTTCGATGAGTGCGCTACCGCCTACCTGGTCACACAGGTTGGGATTCCCGAACTCCGGAACGCAAATCGCCTGATCTCTCAGTTCTCAGTGGATCATGGCCCCAAGCTCGAAATCGTGATCAACCGCCATCAGTCACGCTCCATTGGACTTACGGAGGACCACCTAGCAAAGGCCTTCGCCAGGCCAATCCAGTGGAGGGTTCCCAACGACTTTAAAGCGGTAAGCGAGATGCACAGTAGCGGTAAACCAATCGTCTACCAGGATTCGTCCATCGGACAAGTTATCCGGCAGATGGCAAGGACCGCATGTGGTCTGCCAGTCTCCCCTCGAAGCGCAATGGGCAGTAGGTTCTCCAAAACCCCGTTTCACCTTTTGTGGAAAGATGCGGCAAGACGTTTGAACCTAGACAGAACCAACGTAGTTGCTGAGCAAAGCAACCTGTCGCCGGTTCGTCCATTGCCAGGTCTATTACCTCGCTGAGTACTTATCCTCAGAGACCCTGGCTTCGCGGCACGCAGGTCTTCGGATCCGCAGAGCTTCGCACGCCTTCAACAGGCAATCGGCGAATCGGCCGCTTCGACAGGGGCTACGAATGGTCGGCGGTTGAACTCGGAGAAGTGCTCCCTGCCGGCTGCCTGGCTATCCACCTTATCGTGGATGGAGGCATTGGATTAGGTCAGCATTGCAGAGGAACTGTGCGTGAGAACAAAGAGCCTCTCGTTACGACCGCGTCAAGTGTTTTCGAGGCCTATCACATCGAAGGGTCGATGGCAGATCGTCCAAACAGATCTTCAGAGGCTTTGATCGCTAGCTTGCATATCTCACAGGTCGATTGTCGATTTGGTTGAGTCTGGGGAGCGGAAATAGGTGGAAAGGCCGTCTTTTCTGTGTCATAACTACGTTGTCGAAGCGTGGTTCTGGCCGAGGAAAGGGCGGCCCTTCTCATGACAGAGTGTAATCAAAAAACCTTCTCGTTTGCATCTCATTTTTCTCGCCGCGTAGAGGCCAGTTTCACAGCGGGTCAGATATCGACCGATGGTGGAGCGTTGTTGTTGCGCCAGGCCGATCGCAAGATCGGTTTGCTGAAGCGGGTGGCGTCCTGTTTCATCGACCGGCGGTCGCCGCTGCTGGTCCAGCATCAGCTTGGTGAGATGCTCTCGCAGCGCATCTACGGGCTGGCGCTGGGCTACGAGGACCTGAACGATCATGAGCAGTTGCGCCACGATCCGCTGATGGCGGTTCTGGCGGGCCGGCGCAAGCTGGAAGATCCGCTGGCCGGCAAGAGCACGCTGAACCGGCTGGAACTTCCCAGCGGCAGCAAGCGCTATCACAAGATCGATTACGTGCCGGAAAAGATCGACGCGCTGCTTTGCGATCTGTTCATCGAGTCGCACAGCGATGCGCCCGACCAGATCGTGCTCGACCTGGATGCAACCGACATCCCGCTCCACGGCCATCAGCCGGAGCGCTTCTTTCATGGCTACTACGACAGTTACTGCTATCTGCCGCTCTATATCTTCGCCGGCGATCAACTGCTGTGCGCACGGCTCAGGCCGGCTAACATCGACGGGGCAGCCGGCGCGCTCGACGAGGTCAAGCGCATCGTGGCGCAACTGCGCACCAGGTGGCCCAAGGTGCGCATCGTGCTGCGCGGCGACTCGGGCTTCTGTCGCGAGGAACTGATGGCCTGGTGCGAGGCCGACGAGAACCACGTGGACTTCCTGTTCGGCCTGGCGCGCAACAGCCGGCTTCAGAAGATCATCGGCAAGCAGATGCACGAGGCCAGGCTGCTGCACGCCGAGACCGGCAGAGCGGCGCGGGTCTTTACCGAGTTCGCGTACCGGACCAAAAAGAGCTGGGCCCGCGAGCGCCGCGTGGTGGCCAAGGCTGAGTATTTGGACAAGGGCGAAAACCCACGCTTCGTCGTTACCTCACTGAGCACCGATGAGTGGGCGGCGCGCGAGCTGTACGAGCAGTTCTACTGCCAGCGCGGCGAAATGGAGAACCGCATCAAGGAACAGATGTGCTTGTTCGCCTATCGCCTCTCGACCGAAGAAATGAAGGGCAATCAGCTGCGGCTGTACCTGTCGGCGTTGGCCTATACGTTGGTTGAAGCGCTGCGGCGGCTGGCGCTGAAGGGCACCGAGTGGGCCGAGGCACAGGTGGATACGATTCGGCTCAAGCTGTTTAAAATCGGCGCCCTCGTACATATCAGCGCCCGGCGCGTGTGGCTGGAACTCAGCTCCACCTATCCGTGGAAGCAGATTTACGCTCGGGCCTTCGACGCGCTGCGCTGCTGACCGCCTCTACCGAAAACAAAACAGCATTTCCACACAAAACCCAAGAATCGGCATTGCGGAGCTATGCGACAAATCCGGCTTCGATCTGCGAAGTGCCCTTCTGTGCCTTCGCCACAGCCGTCGCCAAGGTGATTCCATGCTGAGAAATGGCCCTACAATGCCGGCCCACCCTGTGGCTCACGGCAAAACCGATCCGTGTGAGAAATGCGGGCTAAATCTAATACTGTTCACTTAAATATTCTGATGGCTTTTCGGATGTTGATCGGAGGCAGAGGAATGCTTTGTCGGGGTCGGAGCGGGAAATTGCTCATCTTGCGCTTAACGCCGCGGAAATTGCGGCGGTTGCGGCTGGAGACGACGCGT
>Ga0302319_10015522_pt1 | contig 14117 bp, 9 predicted proteins | sample Bog_T0_2_FD_203319 | JGI IMG/M metagenome (GOLD analysis project Ga0302319, IMG submission 203319) | Peat permafrost microbial communities from Stordalen Mire near Abisko, Sweden - Bog_T0_2 | ecosystem: Environmental > Terrestrial > Soil > Wetlands > Peat | place: Sweden: Abisko, Stordalen Mire... | reverse complement strand
AGAAGAGGCGCATCGGCGAGCTCGAGGTCGTCTCCCCGGCGTTCATCGAGCGCGTCTTCTCGATCACCTCGGGCCTTCCGCCCTTCGTCGTCTCGCGCAACGTCACCATGCCCGCGGGCGACATCCGCGCGTGGTTCGAGGCGCGGATCGTGGGGCAGCGCCCCGGCATCGACGCGGTCGTCGAGTCCATCGCGCTCTTCAAGGCCGGCCTCCACGACCCCGGCAAGCCCATCGGCACCTTCCTCTTCGTCGGCCCCACCGGCGTCGGCAAGACCGAGCTCGCGCGCGCCCTCGCCACCTTCATCTTCGGAAGCCCCCAGCGCCTGCTCCGCTTCGACCTCTCCGAGTTCAAGGACTACAGCTCCTTCGAGCTCCTCCTGGGCGACCCGGACAAGCCCGACCAGCCCGCCCGCCTGCTCGACCCCGTGCGCGCCCACCCCTTCCAGGTGCTCCTCTTCGACGAGCTCGAGAAGGCCCACGCGAACATCTGGGACCTGCTCCTTCCCCTGCTCGACGAGGGCCGCCTCACCGCGCCCGGCGGCGACACGGTGGACTTCCGCAACACGATCATCATCGCGACCTCCAACGTGGGCGCGCTCGACGCGGCGTCCAAGTCCGTCGGCTTCGGCGAGACGAAGGAGTCGCCCGAGGCGCGCGAGCAGGTCATCAAGAAGGCGCTCGAGCGCGCGTTCCGCCCCGAGTTCTTGAACCGCTTCCAGCACGTCACGGTCTTCCACGCGCTCTCGCTCGACCAGATGCGCACGGTGGCGCGCCAGGAGATGGCGCGCGTCCTCACGCGCGAGGGCATCTCGGGGCAGAACCTCGTCGTCGACGTGGAGGACGATGCGCTCGATCAGGTCATCCGGGACGGCGTCGACGAGCGGTACGGGGCTCGCGCCCTGAAGCGCGAGGTCCAGCGGCGCATCGTCCTGCCGCTCGCGATGACGCTCATGGAGCGCGAGGTCTTGCCCGACTCCATCCTCAAGGTCACGGTCAAGGAAGGCCAGATCCGCATCCGCGTCGTGGACACCGACCAGAGCCGCAGCCACAAGGAGGAGCAGCTCCCGGCGCGGTCCGCCGAGGGCCGCAAGATCACGCTGGGCGAGCTCGGCGAGCAGCTCCGCGCCGCCCGGGAGGGTCTCGGCAAGCTGGCCCTCGGCGTCGACGTGCCGGCGCTCGAGGCCGAGCGAAAGCGCCTGCTCCACCAGCAGAGCAAGCGTGACTCCTGGCGGGACGCCGAGGCCCGGGAGCGCGCGCAGGCGGAGCTCGATCGCGTCGCCACGACGCTCGATCGCGTCGAGCGGCTGACCCTTCGCGCGGACGAGACGGACAAGGCGCTCGCGTCCGCGACCACCCGCTCGTCGCTCGCGGACCTCGCGAACCGCGTGGGCACGCTGGAGCGCGCCGTCCGCGACGCGCGCCGGGATCTCCTCGTGATGGGCTGGGACGGCAGCGCCGACGCGATCATCCAGATCCGCCCCGTGGGGGGCAGCGGGCGCGAGGCGCGCGACCTCCTCGTCGAGACCTACCTGGCGTGGGCCGAGCACCGGAAGATGCCCGTGCTCTGGCTCGAGGAGCCACGCGAGGACTCCGAGCCCGCGACGCTCGCGGTGCGCGGCCTCTACGCGTTCGGCCTGCTCCGGGCGGAGGCCGGGCTCCACCGGCTGCGGCTCGCAGGGGAGGAGGGCCGCAAAGGCAAGCTCGTCATCGCGGCCGTGCGCGTGGGGCCGTGGATGGAGAGGACCGTGAAGCCGGTGAGCCTCGTCCAGAGGCCGCTCAAGGCGGTGGGGCACTACGGGGGCAAGATCCGATCGCGGCTCGAGTGCGAGGCCCTCGCCTCGGAGTCGAAGAGGAGCGCCGTCCTGGTCCTCCAGAACGAGCGGACCCTCACGGCCAACCGCGAGCTCGCCGCGCAGCTCCTCCACGCGTGGTCGGAGCTGCCGTCTCCCGACGAGGCGCTCGTCGTTCGCCGCTACGACCGCTCGCCGCCCCGGGTGCGCGACGTGCTGACGGAGCTCACCTGGGGCCGGCCCGACGCCCTCGCGCCCAAGGCGTTCGACGAGCTGCTCCTGCTGCGCGTCGACGCGGGAGCGACGCAGGCCGCGCTGCCCGAGCCGTAAGACACCGGGGTAACGCGCGATCCAGCTCTCCCCTCGCACACCTACCGACTTACTTTTTCCCTCCGCGACGCGAGCGACCTCGACCTTGCTAGCCTGGTAGCGAGCGGAGGCTTCGCATGGGCAAGTGGGGCGCGGGCGGTGCGTGGAGTGGTGTCGTCCTGGCGGGCGTGCTCGCGGTGGCGACCGGGTGGAGCGCCGGATGCGGAAACGGCTCGACGAACGACAAGCTCACCGGCAGCAGCCACCCGCCCCCGGAGGACGCGTCGACGGTCGACTCGACCGTCATCCAGATGTTCCCCGACGCCTCGGAGGAGTCGATCACCATCCAGCCGCAGAACCAGACGCTCACGTCGATGGGGCCCGGAGGGACGCAGCAGTTCACGGCGTACCTGGCAGGCTCCATGAGCCCTGTCCAGGCCACGTGGAGCATCACGTCGGGCGTCGCCATCGGCTCGATCGCGGCGACGGGCCTGTACACCGCCGGCGGCAGCGTCGCGGGCACCGTCAACGTCCAGGCCACCTACGGCAACCTCACCGCGCAGACGCAGCTCCAGGTCGTGCTCGATCTCACGGACAACGCGGGGATGGTCCCCACGGCGACGCAGCAGGCCCTGCTGGCCGGCGGCACCGCGGACGCCGCGTTCGCCTGGCTCTACCCGTACGACGGGACGGTGTTCCCGCGCGGCCTCTTGCCGCCGACCATGCAGTTCGCGGGCACCGCGCCCGACGCCACCTACGTCCACGTCTCCTTCGGATCGCTCGACTACAAGGGCTTCTACGGCGCCTCGAACCCCGGCCGCGTGGCGTTCACGCCGCAGATGTGGACGACGATCACGGAGAGCGCAGCGGCTTCGGACGCCGTGCAGGTGCAGCTCACGAAGATCTCGGGCGGCATGGTGACGGGCCCCATCACCGAGAGCTGGACCATCGCCCAGGGGAGCCTCAAGGGCACGGTCTACTACGAGTCGCGCTACTCGAACCCGACGGACCAGGGAGCGACGATGCGCATCAAGCCGGGCGCGGCGCAGCCCGACGTGCTCTTCGGAGGGTGCAACGTCTGCCACTACGTGAGCGCCGACGGCTCCACCATCGTCGAGACCCAGCGCAACACGCCGCCCTTCTCCAGCGCGAGCTACGACCTCACGAACAACGGCGCGCTCCTCCACCAGGAGCCGGACGAGTCGTTCACCTTCGGCGCCCTCTACCCGGACGGGAGCGTCCTGTTGCGAAACGCGGCGCTCCACGAGGGCTCCTCGACGACCTCCCCGTGGGAGCCGGACGTGCCGGGCGTCGGCGACGAGTCGCAGTACACCTCGAGCCTGTACAACGTGAAGACGGGGGCGCAGATCCCCGCGCCCGGCTGGGACGGCGTCGTGTCGAACGCCTTGATGCCGGCGTTCTCGCCGGACGGGACGAAGCTCGCCTTCAACCACTACGACACGGGCATGGGGCACTCGCTCGCCGTGATGGACTACACGAACGCGACCAACACGTTCGCAAACCTCACCGACGTGTCGACGGACCCGATGCACTTCCTGGGCTGGCCGACGTTCACGCCCGACTCGAGCTGGCTCGTCTTCCACACGGACTCGAACGCCGACTACGCGACCTGGGAGCTGGCGAAGGCGGACCTCTCGATCGCGCACCTTGCGTCGAACACGACCGCGACGCTCGACAAGCTGAACGGCGTCCTCAACGGCCAGTACTACCTGCCCTACGGGGAGATGGCCGAGGGCCACATGAACTACCTGCCGACCATCCTCCCCGTCGCGGTCGGCGGCTACTACTGGGTCGTCTTCACGAGCCGGCGCGAGTACGGCAACACGATCACGACGTCGGACCCGTACTACGCCACGGCCAACACGACGCCCGGCGCGCTGCCGTGGCGAAAGAAGCTCTGGGTCGCGGCGCTCGACATCGACAACCCCGAGCAGCCGAGCACGATGGCCCACGACATCAGCCACCCGGCCTTCTACCTGGACGGCCAGGACCTGCAGACGGGCAACTACCGGGGCTTCTGGGCGCTCGACCCGTGCCAGCAGAACGGCATCAGCTGCACGAGCGGTGACCAGTGCTGCACGGGGTTCTGCCGTCAGGCGACGGGGGATGCAGGCGTCGCCGCGGACGACGCTTCGACGTCGAGCGACGCGGCGATGAGCAGCGACGCGGGCGCGAGCAGCGACGGCGGCGGCGGCCCCGAGTACGTGTGCGTCCCTGCCCAGGCGTGCGCCATGGAGTACGAGAAGTGCACGACGACGGCGAGCTGCTGCGGCGCGGGCATGGGCATCTACTGCATCGCCGGCTACTGCGCGACGACGGCGCAGTAGGAGCTCACCGGAGGAAGATGAGTATCGCGATGCCGAGGACGATCCGGTAGTAGCCGAAGGGCTCCATCCCTCGCCGCTTCACGTACGAGAGAAACGAGGCGAGGGCCGCCCACGCGACGAGGAACGAGACGACGAGGCCGACCGCGAGCGCCGGCCCGCCCGCTCCCTCGAGCAGCGTGTGGCGCGCCTTGAGCCCTTCGAACACGGTCGCCGCCCCGAGCGCGGGGAGCGCCAGCAAGAACGAGAACTCCGCGGCGGTCGCCGTGGACAGCCCGGCGAGCTGGGCGGTCACGATCGTCGACATCGAGCGGGACGTGCCGGGCCAGAGGGCCGCGCACTGGCCGAGGCCGATGAGCAGCGCGCGGCGCGGCGTCACGTGCTCGAGCCCGTCGAGCGGCTGGCGGTCCGAGCGGGAGCGCATCCACCGGTCGACGACGATCATCACGACGCCGCCCACGATGAGCGCCGCGGCGACGGGCATGAGCCCGAAGAGGAGCTTGTGGATGATCGACCGCAGCGCGAGCCCGACGACCGCGACCGGCAGGAAGGCGATGAGCAGCGCGACGAAGAGCCGGATGGCCACCGGATCGCGGCGAAGCACGCCGGCCGCCCGCTCGAGCAGCAGCTTGCGGTAATGGATGAGGACGGCAAAGACGGCGCCGAGCTGGATCACGATGTCGAACGACGCATGGTCCTGCACGCTCCCGAGCAGGCGATCGGCGAGGACGAGGTGGCCTGTCGACGACACGGGGAGAAACTCGGTCAGACCTTCCACGATGCCCAGCACGAGCGCGATCCAGAGCGGCATGGCTCACCGATAGCAGGGCAGCCGGGGGGCGTGGAAGACCGGAGCCCGCCTCCCGCTCGGGCTCGCGGTCATCGAGGGGAGACCTCCTCCGCGTCTACTTTCCCACGCACCGCGGAGCGAGCGCCTCGAAGCCCGCTCGCAGCGCCTGCTCGTTGAGCCCGCGCGAGGCCGGAGGCAGGAGCGGGTCGAGCTTCCACGCCTTCTGGTGGATGGCCCACGCCTGCGTGCAGTCGCCAGCCTTCGCCATGCAGCCGGCCGCGAAGGTCCGCGCGTTCGCGGGGGCGAACTTGATCTCGTCGTCGTCGGGCCCGTTCGGCTTCATGCTCGGGAGGAGCCGCTCGTACGTGTGGAACGCGCGCGCGCACTGGGACACCGTCATCGTGGTCTTGTAGGAGCCGAGCTTGAGCGTCTCGACCGCCCCGAGGTACTGCTCGCGCGCGGACGGCTCGCGGGGAGCGCTCGGCTCCGCCCGCGGCGCCGGCGGGACCGCGGGCGCCGCGGACGGCACCACCTCGGGCGTGGCGGGCGCCACCGTGGGAGCGTTCATCCCGGGCTTCGGCTCCGGGACCTCGGGCACCGCCGCGGCCGCGCGGATCGAGCTCGTCGCCGCGGGAGCGGCCACCCCGGGCGCGCGGACCGCGAGGAACGCGAGCCCCGCGATCGCGCCGCCTCCCAGGAGACCTCCCACCAGCAGCGCGGCACCGAGCATCCGACGGCGCGGCGGCGGCGCTGCCGACTCCGCCGGGATGGAGCGCGCCGGGGCGCGCCCCCGGTCGTCGTCCGCGGTGACCGCCCCCGTCGTGCTTGCACCCGCGGGCTGCACGCCGGGTGCAGGTAGAGGCGCCGCGACCGGGACCCTGCCATCGGATTGCGTGGGCGCGAGCGCGTCCGCAGCGACCGACGACGGCCCGACGGGCATCGCGAGCGACGTGCGCTCCAGCCCCGGGGCGTTCGGATCGAGAAAGCCACGAAGCGCCTCGAGCTGCGCGTTCGCGTCCGCGAACCGGGCGCCGGGGGTCCGATCGAGCGAGCGCGCCAGCCACCCGTCGAAGCCCAGCGGCAGCAGCGCCGGGGGCAGGCCGAGCTCGCCCGCGCGGTGCGACGCGAGGGGGATGGGCTCCATCACCGTCTCGCGCAACAGCTGGGCGAGCGTCGATCCCTCACGCTCCGCGGCGAGCCAGAAGAAGCGGCCCGTCAGCACGCGGAAGACGATGAGCCCGATGGCCCACACGTCCGCCTGCGGACCGACCGTCCCGCCCGCCGCCGTCTGCTCCGGCGCCATCCACATCGGAGTCCCGAGGGCCGCCGTGTGCGCCGTCTTCGCCTCCGCGACGAGCTTCGCGATCCCGAAGTCGAGGACCTTGACCATGCGCGCGCCCCCCATCCGCCGCGTCGCCGCGATGAAGAGGTTCTCGGGCTTCAGGTCCCGGTGGACGATCCCCGCCACGTGCGCCGCGCCCACGGCGTGGCACAGCTGCGCGACGATCTCGAGCGCTTCGCCCGGAGGCAGCGCTCCCCCGCGCAGGAGGAGCGAGGCGAGGTCCTCCCCGCGGAGCAGCTCCATCGCGATGTACGGCGTCCCCGTGGCGCGATCGAGGCCGGCCGCCACGACCTCCACCACGTGCTCGCTGTCGATGCGCGAGCCGATGCGCGCCTCCTGCTCGAAGCGCTCGCGGAGCCTCGGATCGGAGACGAGCTGCGGCAGCATCAGCTTGAGCGCCCGCTGCCGGCCGGTGCTGAGCTGCTCCACGACGTAGACGGCCCCCATCCCGCCCGCGCTGAGCGGCCGCTCGATCCGGAAGTCGTCGGCGAAGATCGAGCCGGGCTGCAGCGGCCCCGGGCCGGAGAACGCGTCCGTCATGGGGCGCTCGCAGAGCACGCGCCAAGCCCGCGCACGTCGAGGAAGCTCGCGGGAGCCCGGGCCATGAGACAGTGTAACGCGAGGAGCCCGCGCCAGGCTCGCGGACTTACCCCGCCGTCCGCGCCGGTCCAGTCGGAGACGCCCTCCTTCGTCACGGTCCGATACCGGAAGGAGTGCACGGCGCCCCGTACGAGTCCGTGGATCGCCCCCTCGGCCCGGGCGATGCGCGGTCTGAACAGCCACCCGTCCTCGCCTTTCGAGTACTGCCGGTCGTACGACGCCCACGCGTCTCCGTGTCCCACTGTCCCACTTGGCGCGACTTGCTTCTCAGGGCTCCCTGTCGGGAAGCTTGAACGCACCTGGTTCGCGTATCCCTCTCGCAGGCAACGTACCGTCTCCCCGACCGAGTGTGCGCCGACCATGATGAACGCGGCCTGCATGGAGCAGGGCAACGCGGTCGGGGCGTGCATGCACCAGAGCTGCGCGGCGCAGTGTGCTCCGCCGGGCACCACGGCGCGGGCGAACGGTGGCGTCGGCACCGGTCCCGCACAACCCGCGACGGATGCCGACGGGTGCGCGGCGCTCACGGCGTGCTGCGCGCAGCTCGGCCCGAGCGCACCCCCGATGTGCGCGAAGGCCGCCGCGACGAACATGCCGCGGGCCTGCGGCGCGGTGCTCCGGATGTTCCGGAGTCAGGGCCAGTGCCACTGAGACGAAGTCGCAGCGTCGCGACCCATGGGTCGGGAAGCGCGACCTTCTCGCACAGCCGCCCGGACAGTGGTTCGTGGGCCACGATCCTTTCCCACAGCCGCTCGAACAGTGGTTCGTGGGCCACGATCTCTTCCCACAGCCGCTCGAACAGTGGTTCGTGGACCACGATCTTTTCGACCAGCCGCCCGAACAATGGTTCGTGGACCACGATCCTTTCGACCAGCCGCCGGAGCCTTTCGACCAGCCGCCCGAACAATGGTTCGTGGGCCACGATCCTTTCCCACAGCCGCCCGAACAGTGGTCCGTGGGCCACGATCCTTTCGACCAGCCGCCCGAACACTGGTTCGTGGACCACGATCTCTTCGACCAGCCGCCCGAACAGTGGTTCGTGGACCACGATCCTTTGGACGAGCGGCTCTCGGAGCTTCTCGAGCGGCTCTCGGAGCTTCCCGAGCGGCTCTCGGAGCTTCTCGAGCGGCTCTTCGCAGCTCGAAGGCGTCGGCCCGTGAATCTCCGTCCACACCTCACACGCGACTGGCCGTCCCCAGGACCCCTCGGCTCACCCCACGAGAAACGTGATGGGGTCGCTCCAGTCGCCGAGCACGTCCTTGAAGAACGAGCGCACCCGCAAGAGGTAGCGGGTCCCCGGCTTGAGCCCCGGGATGACCGTGCTCGCCTTGCTGGTGCGCCGCCAGTCGACCCAGCCGACGCCGTCGGTGCTGTGCTGCCAATCGTACGACGCGCCGCGGCCCGCGCGGGCCGTCTTGAGCTTCACCTCGCCCGATCGCTCCCCCTGCGCCGCGGTGAAGACCCACTTCCCTGGCCCGGCTGTCCGTTTCTGGTCGAAGCCGGAGCTCGCGAGCACCGCCTCCGCGTCCACACCACGCTGCTGGGCGACGCCGACCACGTAGGTCGCGAGCTGACCCAGGAGTCCGTGCACGACCTGGAGCTTCTGGTCGCGCGCGGCGGCCGTGCCGCGCGTGCGTCGCCGGGTCGCGACCTCCGCCTCGTCGAGCTCCTGGACCGCGGCGAGCAGGGCGGAGGGCGCGACAGGCGGCGTCGGGAAGTGGGCATTCCCCGCCATACGCGTCGCCACGAACCGGGCAAAGACGAGCGTCTCGCCGGCGAACCTCGGAAAATCACGAACGACCGTGATGGTTCGAGCCATGGGGGATGAAATGTATCCTGTCGCGAGCCCGAAGTGACGCGTGAAGAGACAGAGACGCCTTCCTCGCGCGCCTCCTCGAGCCAGCCCGCCGGCCACGGTCTTTTCGCGGGGTTTCAGAACCGGCGCGTGAAGACGGGCGTCACGGAAGGTGACGCGCCCATCGTTGCGTCGTGCCACGTCGGGAGGCGAAGCCACGCGTCGCCAGCCGTGGACTTCACCGCAGACGTGCTCGTGGCCCCGCCATCGACCTTGATGCCTGTGCTGAGGTTGGCCGCGATGATCGCAATACCAGAGCCGAGCATGGCCACGCCGACGGCGATGATTCCCCCGCCAAGTACCTTCTTGCCGTCTCCCAGGTGCGAATCGCTCGTCACGCACTGCCCTTCCCCGTCGCAGCTCGATTGTGGATTCTCCGCCTCTCCGGTAGCGAATGCGGCGATACCGAGGATCACCACGATGGGAGAGAACCCCGCGAGGACGACGCCCCCCGCAAGTGGCAACTTCTTCCCGCGGCTCACCGTGATGATCACGCGCGGTGCCGGGGCCTGAAGGGCGCCGCCAGATGGAGCTCCTGTGGCGAGCGTGAACACGCGTGACGTACGGGTCCCCGCGCCAACGATGATGTAGTCGTAGTCGATCGGTGCCTGCTGATCGCAGGGCGCCTCGCACGCGAACGTCCACGATTGGTCCGGCGCCCCGCCCCTGAGCAGGACGGGGGCATCCGCGTCGACGTGAATCAGGACCGTCGTGCTCGGCTGGTCACGGTCCCCGCCTGCCGGTGCCGCCGACGGAGGCGGCTCGGCGTACGCGTACCGCGAAAGGGTCACGAGGCAGACGGTGAGGGCGACCCGAAGCGGCGACGGAGAACGCATGAGAAAGCTCGAGACTACCCTTTACGTGGCTCCGGGGGCCGCTCGGTTCGGCAGCCCGGGCGGGCTCTGGATCTGCGCCCAACGCAACGACTTCAGGGGGGACGCCCGCGCGTCACGACGGGTCACGGCTCACCTCGCGTCCGCTCCACGTCATCCGCCAACCGATCCCGCGGCGAGCCAGCTCGTCCATGTATATCGAGGAGCGCCGGATCCTCCGCGACACGAGGGTCGCGGCGCCCGTCGCGACCAGCAGCGGCAACACGATGGAGTAATCGCCCGACAGCTCGAAGACGAGCACGGCGGCCATCAGCGGCGCGTGGGTGGTCGCCGCGCAGACCGCCGCCATCCCGACGAGCGCGTAAGCGCCCTGCGCATTCGCGTGCGACCGGGAGAGCAGATCACCGAAGACGCCGCCCAGCGCGGCGCCGAGGAACAGTGACGGCGTGAACGCACCACCCGGGGCCCCGGAGCCGACCGATAGGCTCGTCGCCAGCATCTTCGCGACGAGCAGCACGAGCATCACCTTGACCGCGAGCCCGCCGTCGAGGACGCGGTTGATGATCTCGTAGCCATTGCCCGTGACGCCGGGGAGGAGCATCGCGAGGCCACCGACGAGGGCGGCGCCGCCCGCTGCCGTGAACGGCTGCTTCAATGGCAGCTTTGCGAAACCCCGCTCCACACCGGACAGGAGGGCGCTGAACGACGCTCCCACGACGCCCGCCACTGCGCCGAGCGCGAGATGAAAGAGAAGCTCGAAGTCGGCGCCGAGCACGAACGTACGGGCGCCGTAGATGGGCCCCCCGCCGACCGCGAGGCGCGTGATGGCGGTCGCGATGGCGGTCGCGAACACGGTCGCGAGGACGACGTCGAGCGTTATGACACCCACGACGATCTCGAGCACGAAGAGGACCGCAGCGAGCGGAGTGTTGTAGGCCGCAGCGAAGCCGGCCGCGGTGCCGGCGGCGATGAGGATTCGTTTGCGCTCGGGCGCCATCCTCCCGATCGACCCAACCGTCTCGGCGATCGCGCCGCCGAACTGGATGATGGGCCCCTCGCGCCCGACCGAGCTCCCGGTCACGACCGCGACCCAGCACCCCAAGGCCTTCCACAGCGACGAACGCAGGGAGATCCGCCCGGTGCCGAGCGCCACGGCCTCCATGACACCGCCGACTCCCTGCCCACCCTGGCGGCGCGCGGCGAGCACGCCGATGAGACCCGCGAGCAAGCCGCCGGTGAGCACCGTCGGGGCGCGCACCCAGGGAGACAGCTTCTCGAACGCGCTGACGATGTCCGTCGCGTCGAAGACGTGCCGGAACACGAACGACGCCGCCGCGCGGAAGACCACCCCGAAGGCAGCGGTGACCACCGACACGGCGAGCAGCGCCGCCACGTGGACGAAGAGACGCGGCGAGGCAGGGTCGAGCCATGCCGACGGCGGTGGCGATTCGTCCGGTTTCATCCGCGCAGTAGAGCGAACCGCGCACTGCGGAGGGAGTTTTTCCGGGTCGAGACGGAGAATTTCCGTCGGGTGACGGGGCTCACGGCGTGAACGCGCGCCGAGGCCCGCCGAGAACCCACGGCGATCTCGGGCGAACTGTCGACGATTGCGGGGCTTTCGACGGCACCACGGGACGGATGCACTGGCGGCCACGGGCTGTCGCCGCCGGCAGCGCGCTGGCGCATGAGTTGCTCTTACCGAGGTCACTCGGGCCCCGGACATCGCCGGGCCGCGAGGAAACCACCGGCGAGGTTTCGCTCGCCCGTCGACTGCCCGCCCCAGGGGCGAGGCAGAAGGGAGAATCTCGTGAAAAGGTCGTTGTTGCTCGTCGCGGTTGCCCTGCTCGCAACGCTCTGTGGGTGCGAAGCAGGCACCCCGGTCTACCAGTGCGTGGACTCATCCCAGTGCGCGCAGGCGAAGGCTTGTCGTGCCGCGTGCGTCGTCAAAGACGACCGTCTGGATCAGTGCTTGAAATTCTCGGCGGCGTCGGCAGCCGTGTGCGCCCCGTTCCTCGAGAGGCCGACTTACCCCGAGCTGTCGAGACGGCGAGGGATGTCACCGTGGTAGGGCCGGCGACCGGACGCTCAACGACAATCCCGGCAACTCTTTCGTGGGGGACTTTGCGGGCCAGGCCTCGCCGAGCATACGCGACCGAATCGGGCGAGCTGGAGGCAAGCGTCTGGATATGTTCAGATCGGTGGCATGAGGAACGTGCGGTCGCCTTTGGAAGTCTGCCTTTACCTCGCGGTGCTGGGCTGCAGCTCGTCGTCAGGGGGACAGGCGCCAAGCGACGCGGGAGCTGGAGGCGACGGAGATACTGGAGCGGACGCTCCGGCCACGGACTACGGCGGTCGCAGTGAGGCGGGCGCCGCTGAGGCAGGCACCGCGACGAACGTGCGGGGCGAGCGGTACTGCGAGGTCCTTGCCGCCGAGCTCACCGGCTCGATGATCCACGTGGACGTCTACAGCACGTTCGGCCTGAACGCGTGCCCCGAGGCGCAATGGTCCACGCTCGACAGCGCCACGCTTGCGAAACAGCTCGGTGTCACGGAGGCGCTTCTCAACGGACCGCGCTATTGGATGATGGACACGCTGACCGGCACGCTGATCAACCCGACGACGGTGACGATTGGCGGCATCGCGATGCGCGAGGCCGGCGCGATTGACCTCGAAGCCGGTCCATCCGCGACGCTCGGCGCTGCCTACGTGACGCACCAGATCCAGCGAAGCACGGTGGTGACGTTCGCGGCTGGCAAGCCCGTCTTCGAGCTGACCGACCCTCAAGGCAAGATCTACGACATGCAGTCGTACAGTATCCAGAAGGTGCCCTCGCAGACGCAGGCCACCCTGGCGAGCCTCGGCTCCGTGCTCAAGCCCCCCGCCGGCTGGAGTTTCCGGACCCGTGTGCTCACGTCCGACCTTGTCCTGACGACACCTGGTGGCACGGCGACCGTCGTACAGGACGACAACGACAACACCTACCAGCAGTCGCAGCAGTAGGACGACCCCGCCGGGTTGGCTCCGTTGTAGCCGGACCCGTTGCTGGAGCAGCCCGCTACGCCAGTCGCCCGTCGCCCCGCAGACGTCGGTGCCGACCGCGACGGGGACGAGGACGCCGAGCTGTACGGCGTTGAGATGCACATTGATCTCGTCGGCCCTTGGTGGTCTGCACATCGTGTAGGGCTTCCTAAGCACGAGTCGGGCCCCGGCCGGGTGACGGTTCCCCCGGCGCGAGACGCTTGTATGGGCCCGCGACTCACGCTCATGGGAGCCGTGGCCAGCACGGAGAATTTCCGTGTCGCCGGGAGAAATTTCTCCGTCCCCTTCCCCGTTCAGGGGGCATCCGGAACAACCCGCGCTGCCGGGAAAGCGGACAGCAGATCCTCGACGGAGCGCTGGAGGTCCTTGTCGTCGATTCGGTCCGGGTCGAGCCTGGCGCGGCTCGCGCCGTGCCACACCTTCGTGCGGGTGCTGCCATCGAACGCGTCGATGACCAGCGATCCCTCGACGAAGTCCGCATTCTCATCGTCCGGCAACCACTCGCCACCGATCGTGCTCGATTCGTGGATTGAGACCTCCCGTCGGCCTGAGCCGAACATGATGAAGATGTCCCGTTTCCCAGGCGCGGCGACGTATCCCCGCTGCGTGAGCGCGGCCGCAATGAACGGCCGAAGGCGGCGTTGGAGCTCGGCGGACCGGGCGGTCATCTGGTATCCGGCAGGCGCTCCCTCCGACGGACCGAAGGAGAACGTACGGAAGCCGTCGAATGACACGGCGGGATTTGCGACCGTGTGAATCCGCGCGCCCGAAGACGTAGTGAAGACACCAGGGCGGCCATCATGAGCTTCCGCGGCACACGCCGCCGAGCCGAGGAGTATGAAGGCGAGGAGGTAGGGACGCATGCCGTCCGCTGGAGCAATGCTCGTACCACTCACGGCTTGCGGAGCGCTCGGGGCGCTCTTAGTGAGCGCAAAGCCTCTTGGCGCTGCACTCCACCATCGACTCGACCTCTCCCATGTTGCCGAGACACACTTCAGCCCGAAGAATCTCCACGCACTTGTCGACTTGCGGCTTGTCGACACCGACCGTGCACGGGGCGGCGTTCAGGTTACGTCGTTCGTCCCTCGCGACGGCCTCCCGGCACTCGGTGCGCGTGGAGAACGCCTGGCCGCCAAGGCTATTGCACTCCGCTTGACGCTCGCAGTGGGCCTTGGCGAGCTCGCCTGCCGCGTCGTCCACGGACACGGCGGCG
>Ga0302319_10015521_pt1 | contig 14117 bp, 10 predicted proteins | sample Bog_T0_2_FD_203319 | JGI IMG/M metagenome (GOLD analysis project Ga0302319, IMG submission 203319) | Peat permafrost microbial communities from Stordalen Mire near Abisko, Sweden - Bog_T0_2 | ecosystem: Environmental > Terrestrial > Soil > Wetlands > Peat | place: Sweden: Abisko, Stordalen Mire... | reverse complement strand
GCCCCCTAATTAGTCCCGACTAAAGGTCTTCCGTACTCCGACTGGCCCGTTTGCTGCTTAAAAGCTGCCAAAGCCGGAACCAGCTTGCTCTTGTCTCAAAGTGAGACTCAGGCGGACAGCATGCCTCACATAATCGCCCATTCAGAACCAGTGGATCCGCCATCCGGCTTGAGTTGGATCGTTAAACCTATCATGAAACTGAAGTTTTTGGCGCCGCGAAAAATCCTGGGTCTGGGGGCAATCTGTCTCCTGACTCCCGCAGGTTTGCGGGCGGCTGACGCCACTAACCAGCTCTCGCCCGATTTTGTGCGCCAGATCCTCGAACGGCTGGACAAGGACGAACAGGAGATCAAGGATTTGCGCAGCCAGCTTGCCAATCGCCCCGCAGCTCCGTCTGCGGCCATCGCCTCCAATTCGCCGGGAGCCCAATGGCAGCAGCGCATTGAACAGGACGAGACCGTGCTGACCAATCTCAATTCCGAGATCAGCGAAAAGAACCTGGCCGAGCAGAAGGCAATCTATCCCAACCTGCAATTCCATGGATTTGGCGACGTGGACTACGCGGCGGACAATCGCCGGCCCAAGAATGTGCCCGGCAACGCGCACGGCGTGCCTTACGGCGTTGGTTTTTACGGGGTAAAAAACACGTTTTATCTCGGGGAACTGGATATCTTTCTCAACTCGCAGCTATCTGAAAACACGTCCGTCATCTCGGAAACTGCGCTGTCCGCCGACTCGAACAACGAAATGGGAATCGATATCGAGCGTCTTTACCTCGAATATAGGTACAATGATTATTTCAACGTAGATATGGGGCGGTTTCACACCGCCCTTGGCTACTATAACTCCACCTACCATCATGGCACCTGGCTCCAGACGGCCATCGGTCGCCCGACATTTCTGGAGTTTGAGGATTCCGGCGGCATCCTGCCCGTTCACATGGTGGGCGTGGACGTTCATGGCGCCGTGCCCTCCGGAAGCCTGAACCTGACCTACTACGCCGAGGTCGGCAACGGCCTGGAGTATTCCGCCAACCCCAATCTAAACCAGGTTCAACAAGTGCTGTCCGTGAGCGATTCGAAGGCGCTCAACCTGGCACTGGTCGCCAAACCCAATTGGATGCCGGGGCTGCAATTCGGGGGAAATATTTATTATGATTTCATCACCCCGGACAATGCCAGCACGACCAACAACGTCCCGCACAACGACCAGGTGATTTTCGGGGCGAACGCGGTTTATAACAACGCTGACTGGGAGTTCCTCAACGAAGGCTATCTCATTCTCGACAAACCCACCGGCGGCAAGGAACACTACGACCCGGCGTTCTACACCCAGATCGCCCGCAGGTTCGGCCTGTTCACTCCCTATGTCCGTTTCAACTACTACGATATCGCGACGAGTGACACGCTCTACAGCCTGGATTGGGCCGGCGGGGTCAATGCGGGTCTGCATTATGGACCGAGTGTGGGGGTGCGGTTCGACTTCACCACCTATGCGGCCCTGAAAGTCCAGTATGACTATCTGGTAGATCATGGTTATAACGACGCCAGCCGCATCAATGCCCAAGCCTGCTTCACTTTCTAAATGAACCGGCATCCCGTCATCCTGAACTTCTGGGCGGGCAATCAATTTTTGATCTTTGCCTGTTGGGTGTGGCTCACCGCCGGATCGGCGCAGGCCCAAAGCCAAAGCGCGGACGTGGCCATCGTGGTCAATCCCGCCTGTTCACTGACGGATGTGTCACTGCCGGATCTCGCGAAAATCTTCAAAGCCCAACGAACAAAAACCCCGGACGGCAATAAATTTGTGCTCACCTCGCGCGAAACCGGCTCACCGGAACGCGAGTCGATCCTCTCGGCTGTTTATCAGATGAGCGATCCGCAATACGAAAAGTATTTTCTGGCGGCCACGTTCGCCGGCACCATTCAATCGGCGCCTAAAGTCATCGTCACCGGCGTTTCCGTCTGCCAGTTCGTGGCCTCGGAACCCGGTGCCATTGGCTACCTCCGCGCCACCGAGACAGATAACACTGTCAAGGTGCTGAAAGTTGAAGGCAAGGCCCCTGGCGATCCCAATTATCCGATCAAAATGAAATAGCCATAATTTTCCGCATGAACCGAAACATCAGCACATATCCGGCGATCGCCAGCGTATTGCTCGGGTTCATGACGTTCTGTGCGCCGTCGGGTTATGCAGGACCGGTGTTGGCAGGCTGCTGTCAGGGTCCTGCCGTGGCTCCGTCCGCCGTGCCGAATCCGGGTGATTCCGTCGCCGGAATCTCGACCGCATGGGAAACCGACGCCGGCAAACAAATCAAGCTCTCCGATCTGAATGGCCGGGTGCACGTGATTTCGATGTTTTACGCGACCTGCCAGGGCGTGTGCGTCACCACCAAGGAGGATATGCAGCAGATTGAAGCCTCGCTTTCGCCGGCGGCCCGTCAGCGCGTGGGTTTCGTCCTCGTGACGCTGGATCCCGTACGTGATACGGACGCCAGCCTCCAGACTTATCGCCGGACCGAAAACCTTTCGAAGCGACGGTGGACGCTCCTGCGCGGCGATGAAGCCGCCACGGCCAAACTCGCCAACTTGCTCGGCGTCTCCGCCGGGCGCGACGCCTCGGGTCGCTTCATCCACTCCAGTGAGTTGATCGTGCTGGATGCCTCCGGCCGGATTCTCCAGCGCCACAGCGGACTGCACGCCAACCTTTCGGCGATCACCAGGGAAATTGAAATCGCGGCATCGTCCCAGACCAAAAACCTATGAAACTTTCACCTCGAACCTGGTTACGCAACCTGCCGATTCATCGACAGATGGTGATCGCCACGCTGACCGTCTGCGCCATCGGGCTGGTGATGGCTTCCACCGTGCTGTTTTGGTTCGAGTCGGAGCAGTATCGCAAGAGCTTTGTGACCGAGATGGAATCACTGGCCGCCATTACAGCGCAGAACAGCATCGTTCCGCTGGCCACCAAGGACACCCAGGCGGCGGACAGCCTCCTCGCGCCGTTCAAACTGAAACCGGAGATTGTCGGGGCTTACATCTTTGACGCCGACAATACGCCCTTTGGCATCTTCCGCACGGAGGAACCCAATGCGGCGATTCCCGCCGGGACTCCGGAAGGCACGGTCGCATTTGCCGACGGTTGCGCCATTATCCGGGTGCCAATTGTCCAGGGCAACGTGCGGCTGGGCACGCTGCACTTGCGGGCGAATTTCCGGAAAGGTTACGTTGCGCTGCTGACCATGTACGCGGGCGTTCTGTCTGCCGCCTTCCTTGGCAGCAGCCTGCTGATTCTCCTGCTTTCCTCCCGCATGCAAAAATTAATTGCCGAGCCCATTGTGGCGCTGGCAAAGGTGGCGCGGGATGTGACCGAGAGCCAGGATTACTCGCGGCGGGCGGGTGAAGCCGGGCGGGATGAGGTGGGCCGTCTGACGCACGACTTCAACCGGATGCTGGAGCAAATCCAGTCCCGCGAAATTGCGCTGCGGGAAACCAACCGCTCGCTCCAAACCGAAATCACCGGGCGAAAACTGGCCCAAGCCAGCCAGGCGCGCCTGATTGCGATCGTTGAGGGCACCACGGATTTCGTCGGCTCGGCCACGCCGGACGGCCGCTGCCTGTTCGTCAACAGCGCCGGGTTACGCATGGCCGGGTTCGGCAAGGACGTGGACATCGCCAGCTTAAAGATTCCCGATTTCCACCCGGCTTGGGCGGCGCGAATCATTGTCGAGGAAGGATTGCCGACGGCCGCGAGCAAGGGGTCCTGGATGGGTGAGTCGGCGGTCGTCACCCGTGATGGCCAGGAAATTCCAATCTCGCAACTTATCATGGCCCACCGCGGTGCGGATGGTGCGGTGGAGTATTATTCCACCGTCGCGCGCGATCTTCGGGACAGCCGCCTGGCCGCCGAGTTAAAACAAAGTCAACAGCGCTATGAAGTCGCGGTCCTCGGTTCCAGTGACGGTCTCTGGGACCGGGATTTGAAGGCAAACGAAGTTTATTTTGCCCCCCGTTGGAAGAACATCCTCGGTTACTGCGAGGAGGAGCTGTCCAATGACTTGGAGACGTTTCACCGTCTGCTGCATCCGGAGGAAAAAGAACGAATTATTGCCAATCAGAATGGATATCTGGCCAGCCATTCGCCCGCCTACGAGGCCGAGTTCCGCATGCGCCACAAGGACGGAAGCTATCGCTGGATACTCTCGCGCGGCGCGGCGCTGCGCAATGCGCAGGGAGAGGCGTTCCGGTTTGCCGGGTCGCACACCGACATCACCGAGCGCAAGCTGGCCGGGGAGCAAATGGTGACCATGCAAAAGGAATTGCTGGAGGTCTCGCGCAAGGCGGGCATGGCGGAAGTGGCCACCGGGGTCCTGCACAACGTGGGCAACGTATTGAACAGCGTCTGCGTCTCCGCCTCCCTCATGCGCGAACAACTCACGGTCTCGAAATTGAAAGGCCTGGTTCGCGCGGTCGGCATGTTGCGGGAACATCCGGGCGACCTGGGTGAATTCATGACGCAGCACGAAAAGGGAAAACTGTTGCCCAACTTTTTCGTCAAGGTCTCCGAGCAACTCGAGGCGGAGCAACAGCAGTTGCAAAAGGAACTTAACAACCTTGGCTCCAACCTCGAGCACGTCAAGGAGATCGTGGCGATGCAGCAAAATTACGCCAAAGTGGCCGGGGTCATTGAAACCCTGTCCCCCCGTGAATTGATGGAGGACGCGGTCCGCATGAACGAGGTGGCGCTCAACCGCCATGGCGTCAATCTCATCCGCGATTTCCACGCGGTTCCGGAGGTGGCGGTGGACAAACACAAGGTGCTTCAAGTTCTGACCAACCTCATTCGCAATGCCAAGTATGCGACGGACAACTCGCCCACCAGCGACAAGCAGATCATCCTGCGCATCCTGCACCCGGACAATAACGGCCACGTGCAACTGAGCGTGATCGACAACGGACTGGGCATCGCCCCGGAAAATATGACGCGGATTTTTGGCGGTGGATTTACCACCAAGAAAGAGGGCCATGGTTTTGGCCTGCACAGCTCGGCCAATGCCGCCAAGGAAATGGGCGGCAGGCTCTTTGCCGAAAGCGAAGGCCCCGGCAAAGGGGCGACGTTCACCCTGGAACTACCCGTCGAAGCCGCCGGCGGGCGGCCGGCCGCCGAAATTGTCCCCCGCCTTGAAACCATCCACGCAGCTTGATCGATTATGAAAACCAGTGAACTCCCCAAGCAACCGCACCGAATCCTCGTGATCGATGACAACCCGGCGATCCACGACGACATGCGGAAGATTCTCTGCCCGGCAGCCGCACCGGACGATTATCTGGCAGCGGAAGCGGCGCTGTTTGACAGCGCGGCCGCGCCCGCGGAGACCGTCAAAGTTGAGATTGATTCCGCTTATCAGGGACAGGAAGGGCTGGCCTTGCTGAAAACGGCGCTGGCCGAGGGCCGCCCTTACGCCATGGCATTTGTGGATGTGCGGATGCCACCGGGCTGGGATGGCGTCGAAACCATCAACCATATTTGGCAAGCCTATCCCGAGCTGCAGGTCGTCATCTGCACCGCTTTTTCAGATTATTCCTGGTCAGACATCACCCGTGAAATCGGCAAGACCGACAGCCTCCTGGTCCTCAAAAAACCCTTTGATAACATTGAGGTGCTCCAGCTCGCCCATGCCCTGACCGAAAAATGGACGCTCAACCGCGAGGTCAAGGGACGGCTCCGAAACCTGGATCAGTTGATCAGCTTGCGCACCAACGAACTGGTCGCCAGCAACGAGGAACTCAAGTCCGCCAACGAACGCCTGAAGCGGGAAATCGCGGACCGGATAAACATCGAAAACGCCTGGCGTCTCTCGGAGGAGCGCTTCACGAAGGCCTTCCGCGCGAGTCCCATTCCCATGTCCATCCTGTCGCTAAAACATGAGACCTTCATGGACGCCAACCAAGGCTTCGTGGAACTGACCGGGTTCAAGCTCGAGGAATTGCTCGGACAAAAGGCGGAAGGGTTTAATTTCTGGGCGGACTTCAACGACCACGCCACACTGCTGCAGAAGTTGTCTGACCACAAATCGATCCAGAAACTTCCCCGCAAGCTGCGCCATCGGGCGGGCCAAAACCGGGACACGCTCTTTTCCGCGGAATTGTTCGAGCTGGGCGGCGAACCTTTCATCCTCACGATTGTGCAGGACATCACGGAGCAGACCAAATTGGAGAATCAGTTGCGCCAATCCCAGAAAATGGAGGCGGTGGGGCAGTTGGCCGCCGGGGTGGCCCATGATTTCAACAACATACTGACCGTGGTCCAGGGTCTGGCCAGCGTGCTCCTCGCCAACCGTCCGCCAGAGTCCAAGGACCGCAAGCCCCTGGAAACCATCGTGACCGCCTCCGACCGGGCTGCCAGGCTGGTGCGCCAGCTCCTGACGTTCAGTCGCCGGCAGATTTTCCATCCCAAGCCGATTGATTTTGGGTCCAACCTGGCGGTGCTTTCGGAAATGTTACCGCGCCTGCTCGGGGAAAATATCACCTTAAAGATCCCGGCCCCGGCCGACCTGCCCATGATCAACGCGGACGCGGTCATGATGGAGCAGATGTTGATGAACCTCTCGCTCAATGCCCGCGATGCCATGCCCAACGGAGGTCAATTGACCATCATGGCCGAGGAAATTGAGGTCACCGCCGCGGCGCCCCGGGAGAATCAGGATGCCTATTCCGGCCACTTTGTCTGCCTAAGCGTGAAGGACACCGGTTGCGGCATGGCGCCCGAAGTGTTGGCCCATGTGTTTGAGCCCTTTTACACCACCAAACCGGTGGGCAAAGGCACCGGTCTTGGCCTGGCCACTGTTTATGGTATCGCCCAGCAGCACCGGGGCTGGGTTGAGGTCCAGAGCGAAGAGGCGAAGGGCTCATGTTTCAAGGTCTTCATCCCGGCGCTCGCCGAAGGCGGCCGGCCGGCGGCCGCGCCCCAACCCCAATCTTCCGCCACCGGTGGCAGCGAGACCATCCTGCTCGTGGAAGATGAGGAACCCGTGCGGAAATTTGTCTCGGACGTGTTGCGCTCCCATGGATATTCGGTGCTCACCGCCGACTCGGGCCCAAGTGCCCTGGAGGAATTCGCCAGACGCGACCGAAAAATCGATCTTTTGTTGACGGACATGGTCATGCCCGGCGGCCTGAGTGGTCGCGAGCTTGCGCGGAAGCTGCTGTCGGAGATGCCCGGCCTCAGGGTGATTTACACGAGCGGCTACAGCCCGGGCCTGGCCCGCAACGATCTCTCATTGCTGGAGGAAGGAAATTTTCTGGCCAAACCTTACGTGCCGTCCAAGCTGCTGCAGATGGTCCGCCGTTCGATGGATCGCCTGCCGCCGGCGGACAAAACAGTGCTGGCCAATTAAATTTAACGGTGGCTCAATTTCCTGAAACCTGGCTGAGCGAAACCAAAAAGACATCGTTTTCGCGCATCAGCAGATGCCATTCAAAATTACCGCCGGGCCCAATCTGGACGACCTGATTCAACGCGGAATGACCATCGCTTTTATTTTTCAACTGCTCGAGTTGCGCCGGTGACAAATACAGCGGACTGCCCAGGTCCAAATAATCGGCGTAAACATCGTACAGCCGGTAACCGACGCCAAATACTTTGTACTGGTATTTGCCCGCCGGCAAATCCTGCGTGAAATAATTCTTATCAGGCTTGTCCTGATGCAGACTGGTGAAGTTCCACACCAACGCCTGCACACCATTGGTCGACCGGCAGAAGATCGCGTCGGGCGCGGCCGTTTGCAATTCCTGGTCGCCCAGCTGGTGCAGGAATTGATACCCGTAATACGCCGGTTTGTGCAGGCCCTGAACATTGATCAGGCCGAAGCCGCCATGAAATGGTGAAGGCGGCAGGGCATAATTATTTGCAAAGCAAATTTATTTTTGGCCAACCGTCAGCAATTGGACCGGCCCGAACAAACCCGCAGGCTCCAGCGGCGTCTTTGCGGTCAGTTTGCGGATGTTGGTGCGGGTGAACCGCTCCGCCGGCGGCAGGCTGGCGTCGCCGATGATACGGTTTGGCCAAAAGTTTACGACCCCGACTTCAAGTTTGTTTTCGCCGGGTTTCACCGCGGCGGAAATGTCCGCGCGGAACGGGGGACACCAGACGATGCCGCAACTTTTGCCGTTCACTTTTATCTCCGCCAGTTCGCGCACGCTGCCGAGATCGAGCAGCAACTTTTCACCCGGAGACGGCGCCGGGGAAACCGGCAGATCAAAGGACTTTTCATAAACCGCCGTGCCGGAATAAAACTTGATGCCCGGTTCGGGACGGGTCGGCCAACTCACGAGCGAAGGGAACTGTGCGGTTGCCGGCCCGCCCCACTTCGGATCAAAGTGCACCGTCCACCGGCCGGAAATATCCTGCACGGGCACAAGGTTCGGCGAATTGGATTTGGCGGTGGGCGGATGCGCCGGCGCCGGCTCGCGGAAAATCAAAAACCACGACCCACATGGGTCGAAATCCAGCGGCACAAAAATGCGCCCGTCCTTCTCCGAGTAAGCGGCGGCGAATTTCCGCTCGCCGGTGACGGCGTTCCATAGTTCCGGCGCTTTGCCGGCCACTCGGAAGGCACAATTCACCGAGACGGCATTGGTGGCGCGGTTGGCGACGAAATAAATTTCGGCATCGTCAGCGGTGCGGTGGATGTAATCCAGCGGCCAACCGGCAGCATCCAGAAATTCGCAATCCGGCGGGATGCCGTCGGCCTGCAAAACCTCGCGCGCCGTGCTGCCGGTGATGACGCGGCCGGCTCCCATTTTGCCACCCCAAACTTCGTCCGCGAGTGTTTGCACTTCCGTGTCGGCCGCGGCGAAATTTTCCAGCGTTTCAGCGCGCGCCGGCTTCGGGCCGATGACGGTGGCGCCGGCGGCCACCAGCGCTTTGATTTTTTGCAGTACCGGCAAGGAAATCTGGTCGCGATCCGGCAACACCAGTAAGCGGTAGTTCATGCCGTCGGGCAGGTATATTTTTCCCTCCCGGACGCTCGCGCGCTCAATCAGCGCCTCGGCGGTGATGACATCGTAGTCGTAGCCGGGCTGGATGTGCGTGGGATCGGAGGACTTGAGCTGGGAAAAGTTCGGGACGTGGTCGCCATAATAATAAAGCACATCAGCGGCGAAATGGCCTTGCTGCAGCAAAAATTCGCAGCGGTCAATGTAACTGAAGAAGGGTGCGGACTTTTCCCACCAGGTCACCTTCGGATTCAGGTGGCTGCCGGCGAAATATTGCTGGCCGGGCACGCCCGCCTCGTCCGGTGAGCAGACAAAGGCGTGCCAGACGAGCCGGTTCATGCCTTCACACAGCGCCTGGTCGAAGGCCGGCTTGAGGTTGTCCCAGATTTTTTCCTGCCAGTTCGGCCCAATGGTGGTAAACCCCTCGTCCTGCGTGATGCGATGGCCGTAAGTGTGCGCGGCGCTTGCGGGCTGTTTGACGAAAAAGCGGTTGGCGTCGCCGATGCGATGCTCCCAGGACCAAGCCCAGAATTCGCTCATTGGGACGTCGTCCCAGCCGAGACAACGCTGCGCGTCGATCGGCACGGCGTGCGGGCCGCCGGATTCGGGATGAATCTCCAGGCCGTGCGCGTGCGCGTGGTCCCGAAACAGCCGGTAGTGGTTGTCAATCGCCAGATCCCCCAGCGTCTGGCGGTAATCGAAAAGAAACCGGTCACTCTCGGGGCGGGAATTCACGATGTGCCCGGCGAGCACAGGCAGCCACGGCCGCAAATCGTAGCCGTGGCGCCTCTGAAATTCCACCGGCAGAGTCGGCGTCCAGTTGGCGAGTTCGATTTCCCAACTGTCGGTGTGGAGGTACTTCAAGGTTTTTCCCGCCAGCGGTCCGGCATCGTCGATGAGGGGCTCCACGATTTTGTTCCAGTAATTTTCAAACGCCGTGGCGCTGTAAACGTCCAGCGCAAAGCCGCCCCAGCCCTGGCTGCTGGTCGAGACGTAGGCGTTGTCGCCGATGGTGTAACCAAAGCGAAAGATCTTCCAGTCGCCGGCGGGGGCGTCCCAATGCAGCGCGCCATCAGCGGAAACATGGGCGGTCAAATCCAGGACCTCCGACGCGTCGGCATCCTGCTCACCGGGCGTGGCGGGAATTTCCTGAAACAGCGCCGTGGACAAGGGCGAGGAAAAGGGCTTGAGGGATTCCTGCAAGGCTTTTTCCTTCCAGTTTTTCAACGGCGCGTGCGGGTTCAAACCCTTCAGGCGATAGGCAACCACGGCGCTGTCGCGGTAAAAATGTTCGCGCGCCGGGGGCTCGGGCAGGTTGATTTGGAGGTTGGTGCGGCCGGGGATTTCCAGCTCCGACCAGACATATTTTTTTGCGGCATCCTCCCTGGTCACCTCCGGCCCGCCGAGATTCCAGCCGCTCAAGATATTGAGGCTGATCTCCAAGCCAAGCCGGTCCGCCTCGCGCAGCGTGTGCTTGTAAAGCTCGCGCCAGGCGGGCGAAAAAAAAGTCGGCCCGTGCGGCACTTCGGCATTGCCCTCCTGCGAGGCCCCGCCGGCGTCAATCAACACGGCGCCGCCAAAGCCCTTGGCCTTCATTTCCTCAAGGTCATGAGTAATGGACGCCTTGGTGACATTGCCGTTGAGCCACCACCAGTAGGCGCGCAGGCGCGCTTCTGTCGGTGGATTTTGCCAGCCGTCGTCGAGTGGCGCAGACCGGGCCGGGCGGGCAGCGAGAGCGGCGCAGGCAAGCAGTCCGGCAAGGATGGTTTGGCGGATATGTTTCCGGCTTTTGTCAGAATACATATTCATAGATGCTGACCAGCATGGAGCTTATAAGAAAGTAGGAAAAATTGCGTCAGCGTCACGCTCGGCGGTGGCGCGCAAACTTGGCCGGTTGGGACAACTTCAAATGGAGTGTGGATGCGAAATTGTGCATACCGAAAGGTAACGCGTCAAAAACATTCCAGCCATCTCGATTGCTCGCGGTGCCTGCCGCCGAAAAAGGCTCCACGTAAAGCAATTGAACGGGAAAATCATGCCAGAGGAAAGTATGCCTTCCAGAGCAAATGCTAATGGACAAATTGTCATTTGAGGTAGACAAATTAATTGTTGCTTGATTCGCGGCTGATTGGAGGGCCTGGAAGCGAGGGATAATCGACGACCCGCGGCAGGCACGCTTCGCTCCGCATCAAGCACCGAGGCGCCAAGGAGATAACCGTTTGGAAATTGAACCGAACGGTCTGAAAAGAGTGAAGTCCGATGCCGGACGAGCAATGGGTGGCCAAGTGCCCGGCATTGGGCTCAAGCCGAGTCAGGTGGACGGCATGCCGTTTAAACAGGTCGAGTTTTGCGGCCGGCGCGATATACATGTTCTGCATCCGAGGCGATCTTGACACGGGAAAACCAAAATAAAACGACACCGTCCCGTTTAAGCCCAGATTTTCCGGAATTACCGCACACGAAGCCGCGAAGCCTTGGAAGCAGGAAACGCCGCGTGAGCGTACGCGGCCTAAACGATTTTCCGGTTAATCACTGGTTCTTCAGGCTAGAGCGGATCCAGAAAACTATAACCGCGCGGCTCGATCAAGGCATGGAGAGGGAAGCGGCCTTCCTGGCCTTGGGCCAGGTTCCACCGGAAAAGGCAGGCTGCTGCCCAGCTAGAGCGCCGGTTGGAAGTCAAATAAATGAATGATTTCCTGTGCCTCGCCGATCAAGGCTGGCGGTTTCAGGCGTAAGCATCGACGCTTTTTGAACTGGCGGTGGACTGGCTGACCACATTATCGAGGGAGGCACTCACCGCGCCTTGCAGGTCGAAGAGGGCTTGCTCGGCTTTTTGGGGATCGCCACTTTTCACCGCCTGATCGACCGCATCCAATTTGGACTGGAGCTTGCGCTGGGCATCATCGGCCGGGATGGAATGAGGTTGCTGCGCGACCTGTAATTTCAACTGGCTGGCCAGTGCTGTCACAAAGTCCACGCGGGAACAAGGGCTGTTGATGTCGATTGCGGCCATAAGACACCTTTGCATCGGCGCTTTTGGAGAAAACTTTAGGAAAATCTCGCCAAGGTTTGTATTTTGAATGAAAGTCAGCAGAGTTTAGCCAGAGATACTTCACTTCAATAGATCCTGATCATATGGAACAGCGAAAACTAGGCGTGCAAGGTTTGACCGTCCCGGCCCAAGGGCTGGGCTGCATGGGCATGTCGGAATTTTACGGACCGCGCGATGAACAGGAGTCCATCGCAACGATCCAACGCGCCTTGGATCGGGGGGTGAACTTCCTCGACACCGCGGACATGTACGGCTGCGGCGAAAATGAACGGCTCGTGGGAAAGGCCATTGCCGGCCGCCGTAATCAGGTCATTCTGGCCACCAAGTTTGGCAATGTCCGCGACGCGCAAGGCAAGTTTCTCGGCGTCAATGGCCGGCCGGAATACGTCCGCCAATGTTGTGAGGACAGTTTGCGGCGACTCGGGGTCGGTGTGATTGATCTCTATTATCAGCACCGCGTCGATCCGCAGGTGCCGATTGAGGAAACCATCGGGGCCATGAGTGAGCTTATCCGTGCCGGCAAGGTCCGCCATCTGGGGATGTCTGAGGCCGCTCCCGCAACCCTGCGTCGGGCCGCCAAGGTGCATCCCATCACAGCCTTGCAAACCGAATACTCCTTGTGGGCCCGGGATGTCGAGGCGGAGATTTTGCCCACCTGCCGCGAGTTGGGCATCGGCTTTGTGCCGTACAGTCCATTGGGGCGAGGCTTTTTGACCGGCAAGATCCAGCAACTGGACGATCTGGCCGCCGACGACTGGCGTCGGAACGGGCCGCGGTTCCAAGGCGATAACCTTCAGCAAAACCTGGGCATTGTGCGGCGATTGGAAGCCGTGGCCCACCGGAAAAACTGCAAGCCGGCGCAAGTGGCCCTCGCCTGGATCCTGGCGCAGGGAACGGACATCGTGCCCATTCCGGGCACCAAACGTCGCAGTTATCTCGAGGAAAATGTGGTCGCCCTGAAGATCACCCTATCGCCGGCAGACCTGGCGGAATTGAATGAAGCCGCCCCCGTCGGCGCCACCGCCGGTGCCCGTTACCCCGCCCATTCCATGGCCGCCGTCAACCGGTGAGGGTGCGGACGTCGCATCATCGTTCGCCCAAGCTTCGGATGACAGGGCGAGTAGCCTTTGACCGCAACCCACCAGTATGACACCTGAAGGTGGGGCGAAAGTCTCTTGAGCCCATACTGTTACGGTTTTGGTTTTGTAATTCCGGCAAAAAACGATGGTGTCGCACCACCACCCAGGTGCAACCAGGCGGGGACGCTGGCTGCGACGATATGGAAAAGAGACCACCATACCGCTACCCTCGAAGCAGTAAGCTTATAGCAGATACCACACCCAAAACAAAACAAAGGCCGATGAAAACGAACAGCGCTTTGGGTGGGGTTTTCTGATCAATTACAAACGCGACCAGAGCTTCCTTAACCTTTTCGGTGCCGTGCATAATATTAGCAGCCACAATATAGGCGATCGGTAAGAAGGCCATTAAGCCAGCTCCAATCCCAAGCCCCCGCCAATCGTGGTCATTAATCAAATGGGTGATGTAAAAGAGCCAACCAATAAAAAGTCCAATCAGCGAAATCGTTTTGGCTGTTCGAACTGTGCTTCTATACTCCTTTAGCAAATGCTTCTTTCCTTTCTCACCTACCTTTGTAGGCATCCAACGAGACCAGCGTTTGACTTGCCAATGGAAGAACAACGAAGCGATCACCGCAGAGATCACGGCTCCGATGGGGCCGCAACCGATTGACCGTATTTCCTCTGCGCTCATAGAATAAATGTGATTACAAAACTGAGCGCGCACAACATCGTGCGCAGGCGCCCTCTTAGCTCATTTTCTGCCAGGACTTTATAAAAACAAACCGTCAAGTTTCTGCCGGCCCATCAATGTCCCAAGGGCATGGCCCCTTTCTCTTCCACGTATTTGAGGCCGTGAATGCGCCGCTTGCCGACCAGAAATATGCCCAAGCCCGTCCAGGACGTGACCGCCATGATGATGGTCACCGGCAGCATGCTGTGTGAATCAAAAACCCCGATGCTCGCCGAAGCCAGGCCGGAGACCCC
>Ga0302319_10015519_pt1 | contig 14117 bp, 6 predicted proteins | sample Bog_T0_2_FD_203319 | JGI IMG/M metagenome (GOLD analysis project Ga0302319, IMG submission 203319) | Peat permafrost microbial communities from Stordalen Mire near Abisko, Sweden - Bog_T0_2 | ecosystem: Environmental > Terrestrial > Soil > Wetlands > Peat | place: Sweden: Abisko, Stordalen Mire... | reverse complement strand
GGTCCCGCGGTGCAGCGCGAAGATGCCGCTTGTACGTTGCGTTGACGCGATCGCACCACTCACGCGCCTGCTGGTTCATCTCCGGCCAACTGGAGAAGCTGCGGCCGGCCAGGAAGTTGTTCTCGATATGATCGAACTGCCGCTCGACATGCGCCGACCTGTTGGCGTCGCCCAACTCATGCGCCGCGAACTGGAAGCCGTATCGCTCTGCAAAAGCCGCCATCTCCGGCACTGGCACCATCGCGCGACCGGTGCCGCGCAGGACGACAACGTGGGTGTTGTCTATCTCGACACGCTTGGGAGATGCGCCTATGTATCGCAGCGCTTCGGTCAGGAAGACCTTGCAGTCGAAGCGCGTGAAGGTGGGATAGATCTGGAAGAACAGCATGCGCGAGTAACATAGAACCGCCGATGCGGTCTGCGCCTTGTAGAACTTGCCAGCCACTTCCACCTTGTGCGGCGAGGTATCGTGCTGAAGTTCGATTCCCGGAAGATGCGGATAACGTCCCGAGGCCACGATCGGCTCCTGCCCGATCCCATGGCGACGGCAGAAGGCTGTCAACGCCGAGTACGACAGCGCCGCTCCAATCGCAGCCAGTTCCTCCTGCACGCGAACAAGATTGCTCTTGCAGCGCGGCAACAGCTCGATGATCTGCTGCCGGTAGGGCTCGCATATCTCCGCGCGCTCCAGCGCAGGAACCTCCGTCGTGTTCAGCCGCAACACCTCGCGCACCGACCAGCGGCTCACCTTCAACAACCGCGCGATCGTGCGACTGCTCTGTTTTTGCGCATGCATCTCCAGGATCGCCGCGCGTTGACTCTGACTCAGCATCTTCCCCTCCTTGATGAGATGAGTTCGTGACTTCTTCAGGGCTCTCATTCCGATCAGCATGCGTGGCTGGATGCGGGAGCTTGATCGCCAGCCGATTCAGCTCTTCCAGCGCAAGACGGATCTGGGCCTGCATCTGGGCGCATTGCGGAAGATCCAGTTCCACCGTGGCGCCACGCAGACGGCGGTTGGCGCGACGCACCATCGCGATCACCATGCCCAGATCGCGCGACAACTCGACCAGCGCCGGCGCGGCCGGATTCTTCTCGCCTTGCCGCTGCGCCTTTAGGAACAACTGCGGCTCGGCCAGCAGGCGTTGACGCACGGCCGGCGTGGCTCCGCGCCAGGCCGCATACAACTGGCCCGCTTCGCGACTGCGCATCCGATGCCGCGCAAAACTCTCTGCCATGCGGCAACAGTCTTCCGGTCCCAACCGCGCCACCGGCACCAGGAACTTCATCGCCACATGCGCCGTGATCGCGCCGCTGCGCACCTGCTGCTGCACCGCCGCGGGCAGCAACTCGATCAGACCCATCCGCCGCGAGACCCAGCTCACGCTGCGGTCGAATCGCCGCGCCAACTCCTCCTGGTCATAGCCGAATCGCTCCGACATCTCCGCCAGCAACCAGCCCTCTTCCAAAGCAGTGGCCTGCTCGCCGGCGCGCATCGAGCGGTCCAGAAAAAGGGCTTCGGCCTCACTCAGCGACCAGACCACCGCCTCGACCGTGTCCCGGCCCAGTTGCTCCAGCGCCCTGACCCGCCGGTAGCCGTCGATGAGCAGATAGCGCTCGGGCTGATCTGTGGCGACGACGATGACCGGCGTCTGCTGCCCACTGGCCGCCAGCGATGCCAACAGCCGATGCTGGCGCTCCGGCCGGTGCGCGCGCAGGTGCTCCAGGCGCCGCTCAAGTTGATGAAATTCCAGTTGCATGGCTCTCGGCCTCGACGCCGCTACCCGGTAAATATGCAACAGACGGAATCGAGGATTGCGCGCCGGGGGGCCGAAGTCCCTCCGTAACCGCCGTAATTTCAACGTGATACGCGGCTATCTCGGATTGCGCCTGGCGCAGCAGTAGTCCAGCCATAATGCCAATAAAATCAGCGCCTTGCGCCCCGAACTCGGATTGCGCGATGTCCCAGGGTAGTTGATTCAAAGGAGCGCGAAGACGAAGCGGCGCGGGCGGCCGCGACGAAGTGGGCGGAGACAAGGTGGGCGGCGCAAATGGCGTGGGCGGAGAAGACCGCCCAGGCTGGGCGGGCGGTGACGGGGGCAGATCACCCACCATCCGCGCCTGAATCCGGCGCCCGGAAAAGTAGTCCGGATTCCGCGCTCGCCACGCCACCTGCATCTTGCGGCGACGCTGCCGCTGGCAATCCGGGCTGCCGCAGGTGTGCTGGCGGCCACCCACTCGATTGTCGGGGAAAAACCAAACATGACAGATGCAGCAAGGACGCTTCCGGCGCGATGGCATGATGATCCATCATCCCGGCGAACAGCCGACCGGATACGTGCCGAACTTGGTTACAAGAGGGGTGGATCAGTTTTGCTTAGCAGGCATGGTCTGGTCCTGGAAAGCGCTGAAGCTGGAATCAGCTCCGGGTGCGCGGCACTGGGATGTACCTGAACAGAGAGCATCTCGTGTGCGTCGAGAAACTTGAGCAGCAATGGAAAGCGGCTGAAGCGGGAAGACAGCTTCCCCATCAGCTGTTCTCGGAACCGCTCCATTACTTGCCCCAGCGTCTGGCCCTTGAGCGGTCCATTCGCAACCTGGCTTTGGTGGTCGCTTCGGTCGCTCAACACCCACGCTTCGCCCACCGGCCCAACGGCAGGAAGCGGCGCAGAGAGCAAGCCAGACAAGCGCCGTCCGCCCCACAACCGATACTGATAGATTGGGTCAAACCGCAAAGGGTACAAAGGCGCTTCGCTCATTGCTATTCACCCGGCTCTTGAACTTTGCATCTAGAAGTCGATTCCTGCCAGTAACCGCCGCTACGGGCGCCAGTGCGAGCCGGAAGTCGCCGGCGGATTGGCGACTCAGGGAAACTGGTGGCCGTGCGGTACCCACGACAGGTTCTCGCTGAAGATGTAAACCGCGAGCGCGACAGCCATGAATACGGCACCTACCCAGAAGCGCCAATCACGATGCATCCTTCTCCAGTAAGGTCCTGGATCCGGCTCACCGCTGTCGCTACTATTTCCTTCGGGATTGTGCTTGTTTCCAGTCATTTTGCCTCCATTGCATCTGAATATTCGCCGCGCAGCGCAGCCTGGTTGCAGCGGGCACGATGATACAGAGCTTGCTGTGCAGCCAACGCATTTGTCTCCTGCCCCTTCCAAATCTCCAGGGCCGGCTGCTGGATGGCTCGGGCAAACGAAAATCCCAATGCCCAGGGCAGCCGTGACTTGAATCTCACGTTCATCGCGTTTAGGCGGGCTGTGGCCAATTCCGCGGGTTGGCCGCCCGACAGGAACGCGATCGCCGGCACAGCAGCGGGCACGGACCGCAAGAAGCAGTTCACTGTGGCGTCGGCTACCTCGTCCAATGTTGGTTGGCTGCGTGAGGACAGTGCGGGAAGCACCATGTTGGGCTTCAGGACCATGCCTTCCAGAACCACCCGTTGCGCGTTCAGCTCGCTGAACACCGCTCGCAGCACTTCGCCGGTGGTCTCGCAACACTCGTCCAACGTGTGCTCTCCATCCATAACGACCTCAGGTTCGATAACCGGGACGAGACCTTCCTCCTGACACAGCGCCCCATAGCGAGCCAGCGCATGGGCATTGGCTTCAATGCAGCCCCTGCTCGGAATGCCACTGTCGATGGCAATCACCGCGCGCCACTTGGCAAAGCGCGCGCCCATTCGAGAGTATTCTTGGAGGCGATCACGCAATCCGTCCAGGCCTTCTGTGACCTTTTCACCGGGATGGCCAGCCAGTTCCTTGGCGCCTGTGTCCACTTTGATACCGGGAACGATTCCCGCGTCGATGAGGACCTTGACAAAAGGAGTGCCGTCGCTTTTTTGCTGACGGATCGTCTCGTCGTAGAGGATTGCGCCGCCTATTGCTTTACCAAGCCCTGGAGTGGTCACAATCAATTCTCGATACGCTCTTCGAGCTTCGAAGGTCTGCGGAATTCCAAGCTCTTCGAAGCGCTTGTTACACGTCCCGTTGCTCTCATCCATTGCAAGCAGGCCCTTGTGATCGGCAAAGAGCGACTTTGCGGCGTCTTGCAGCAATTCCGGATTCATTTGAGCCTGCTCGCTTTCTGTTCCCGTTCCGGGTAACTGCCCGATTGCAATCAATGCTGGCACATAATAAAGTACCTATGGGTTCCAGATGGTATCTGTATCATTTCAGGAATGAGTTTCAGAGGCTGCTCGAATCACCTCCGGCCGTTCGTTTGCAGCGAGAGCGAGGAGAGTGAGTGCCGCACCCACATACGCGAGGGGATTGCGAGCCTGGCCAATAGCGCATGTGGTCGCCTTCACCTCCGAGCCGTCTGCTCCCTCTGCGACTAATCGGAAGCAACGCCTCAAGACAAAGCACCCAATAACTGAAAGAAACAGATCCCATATGATCGCTCTGTATCCACGAATGCGGTTGGCAATTGAAGGCTTCATCGCCTGACCTTACTCCGGCCAACCCGAAATGAATGTACATTCTTGCTCGCTGAAAGAGCAAATGGCGGCTCGGCTTCGGCTCGAAGGGGCGATGTCCGTTTGGAAGTGGTCTTCTTCCCGGGGGATACTGCTCTTGAAGCGGCATCCACTGCGCCGCTCCAGTCCGCCCCGGATTGTGTTTTTCCATTCCGCGACCGCCCACCCACAGCGACGGCCAAACAGGGAGATGGGTTCGCCTTCCGGCGAATCCGCTTCAGAGGCATTGTGGATTGGCAAGAATCCAAAGGTCCGAGAGTTGATGCGTGGGGCACTGCTGTCCGGCTATAAGCTGAACAGAATCAGTTGGTTGGAAAAGCAGGGTTCGCCATGATCACTTCGATGTACAGGGCCGAGTTGGTTGTCGGCGTTGAGCCGCCGGTGGTGTAGTCGATAACCGCTCCGGGCAACGGATCCGTGATTGCCAACTGCAAGCCGCCGTTGTAGGTGCCCGGAATTGGGGCATTGTTCGTCGCACTGGAACGCCGACACAAGCCCTCACCGTCACCAAGCTGGACAATTCCCCCACCGTTTCGCCGTGTGCGTGACCACATCGCAAAGCCTCACTCCTTCAGGCCAGACCTATCGAACTTAGGTAACCAAACTTAGGAGTACTTATTGGTCTTACTTACTAAGACGAACTGAAAACTGCGGTCAATTTAGCTCAAAAGTTGTAATCGTATGTCTGAAGGACGTATTGCTGCAAGCTCCTCATGCTTCGAACATTAGAGATGCACAAGTAGATGGGCCTAGATACGCGAAACCTTCGGAAACACCGAATCTTCCAGCACATCCTGCCCAGTTCGAATAAGTATGGAGAAAGTCATTATGCCGCAGACATCGCAATCCTCTGAAAACCCTTTCGTGCCCACGTCCGCCGCGCTCCTTTCAGCTAACACGTTCAATGCCTTGGTTTACAGCTTTGCCCTGCGCCTCCAGCGCTCGGCGGCGGCCCTGCCCGTTGTGGCATCCAGGCTGAACTCCCAGGTCCGCCGGCGGAAGGATTCAGTGGCAAGGTTGCGTATGATTGCGCCCAGCATGCGACCGGTCTCTCTGTTCTTCCTGGCCATCGTCGCTGTGGCCGGGCTACCTCTCTCGGCGTTTGCTACGGTCGCCGCCTCGGACATCATCAAGGTCCAGAACGCCACCGCCTGCACGGGAAGCCAGCTGCAGGGCGCCAGCACCGGGACCATCTGCTTCAGCGGCACCAGCGGCAACTTCGTTCCCTTCAGCCTTACAGCGCTGGAGAATGGGACCGAGTCGCTCCCCTCCGTCATCGGCTCGCAGACTGCACCCGTCTATCTCATCAAGAACGACACCGCCAGCACCTCCATGACCCTCACCTACACTGGTGTCGTTCAGAACTACGAGACGCTGCTCTGCCAGGAAGCCGGAAACTACGCCTCCGCCGCATGCTCCATTGACGGTCCTCTGGGGCTGTCGGCCGGGGTCGCCAGCGCGACGTATGGAACCACCTCCACCACCTGGCCCAATCAGGTTGTCGTCCAGTACATGTTCACCGGCGTAGCCGTCGGCACAACCTTCGATTTCGCATTCACCGCCTCGTACAGCACGGACTCCGGCACGCTCAGCGGTCCCTGCTATGGTGCCTGCCAGGTGCCTGCCTCCTGCTCCGGCAGCGCCAACACCACCGTTACCGGTACGGTCTATATGCCCAACGGCACTGATCCGCTGCCCAACGCGCTGGTCTACATCCCCAACACGCTTCCCGGGCCGCTCACCGCTGGCGTGCAGTGCCTGACCAACGGAACCCCCGCGCAGGGAGGAGCCGTCACCCAGACCTACTCCGCCGTGGACGGAACCTTCACGCTCACCAACGTCCCAACGGGCAGCAACATCCCCATCGTCATCCAGTCCGGCAAGTGGCGTATGCAGGGAACCATCTCCTCCGTAAAGGGTTGCGTCGGCCAGACCGCTCCCCTCTGGGCCACCACCATGCCCAGCTCTCACCTTGAAGGAGACATTCCCAAGATCGCCCTCGTCACCGGCAGCGTGGATTCGCTTGAGTGCGTCCTACGCAAAACCGGCATCAACGACTCGGAGTTCACAGACAAAAGCGGGAACGGACAGATCAACCTCTACTACGGAGCCGGCTCGGCCGGTGTCAAGATTGACAGCTCCACACTCTCTGAGACCACCCTCGAAAGCTCTTCCACCACTCTGGCCGAGTATGACATGATCATGTTCGCCTGCCAGGGCGGCCAATACACCCAGTCCTCTGCCAACCTGGCCAACGTGCTCAACTGGGCCAACTCCGGCGGACGCCTCTTTGGCACCCACTACAGCTACGTATGGCTTTACGACAATCCAACCTCCAGCACTGGCTTCGGATCAACCGCCGACTGGAACGTCAACTGGGATGCGCCTTCTCCCGATCCCGGCATGGCAACGGTCAATACAGCCTTCGCAGGCGGCTCCACGCTCGCCAACTGGCTTCAGCTCTCCGCCGTCGGAGCCTCCACCACACTGGGTCAGATTCAGATATCTACCCTGCGCCTTGACCAGAGTGGCATCGTTTCGCCCACACAGTCCTGGCTTACGCTCAACTCCAACACGACGGACCAGAGCAACTATTCTTCGCCCAAGGAACCCGCCAACCCGGTGATGCAGATGACCTTCAACACGCCGGTAGGAGCAGCCGCAGCCAACCAGTGCGGTCGCGTTCTCTTCAACGAGTATCACGTTGAAAACAACTCCAACCTCGGCGGAAAGTTCTTCCCCACAGAGTGCACCACGGGCGCAATGACCCCGCAGGAGCATCTGCTGGAGTACGCTCTCTTCGATCTCTCCACCGCCATTACCCCGGTCGTCACGGCCACCGTTTCACAGAGCTACGTGAATACCCCGGCCTCGTTTACGCAGGGCGATAGCGCAGACCAGATTGCCATCGATGTGACCAACACCAGCTCCACTGTTGACCTGAGCGCGTCTCTCCAGGTGGCGGGCACGCTGCCCACCGGCGTTACGGTCAACACATCCTCCTTCACCTCCGGCGGATGGAGCTGCACCAGCCCCAGCGGCGGAAGCACCTTCACCTGCACCCGGACCACCATCCTTGCAGCGGGAGCCAGCGACACCATCGACGTGCCAGTCGCCGTCGGCTTTACCGCTGTTGTCGGCACGGGAACCTCGCTCACCTCCACCGCATCCGGCGGTGGAATGGCCTCCAACGTAGTCGGTTCTGATCCGCTCACCATCCTGGCCGGCAGCAGGCCCCAGGCAATCGTGTTCAGCCCCTCTTCGCCGGTCAGCTACGGCGTATCGCCCATTACCCTCAGCGCCACGGGCGGCGCATCGGGCAACCCCGTCACTTTCTCCATCGTCTCCGGCCCCGGAACGCTCAGCGGCGTCAATAACAGCACGCTCACCGTCACCGGCACAGGCACCATCGTCATCGCCGCGAACCAGGCAGGCAACTCCACCTATACCGCTGCCCCCCAGGTTACCGGCTCCATCGTCGTGAACCCCGCCGCCCTTTTCGTCACGGCCAACAGCTTCACCCGCTCCTACGGCACCGCGAACCCCACGCTGACCGTTGCCATCACCGGCTTCGTCAACGGCGACAGCTCTTCGGTCGTCGCCGGTTCCGCCGCCCTCAGCACCTCGGCCATCATCACGTCGCCGGTCGGCAGCTACGCCATCACCGCGGCACAGGGCACTCTGGCCGCTGCAAACTACATCTTCAGCTTCGTCCCCGGCAACCTCGCGGTCACCAAGGGCTCTGGCGCCATTACGTGGTCAACACCGGCCGCCATCACCTACGGCGCTTCGTTGAGCGCAACGCAGCTGAACGCAGCCGCCACCTGCGCCGGTTCCACAGTCTCCGGAACCTACGCCTACACACCGACACTCGGCGCAGTCCTGGCCGCCGGAACCCAGACGCTCAGCGTCACCTTCACCCCGGCCGACACCACCGACTGCCCGGTTGAGAGCACGACCGTCTCCCTCACCGTCAATAAAGCGGTCCTCACCGTCACCGCCGCTAACGCCACCCGGACCTACGGCACGGCCAACCCCACGCTGACTAGCTCGATCTCGGGCTTCGTCAATAGCGACAGTTTCAGCGTCGTCACCGGCGCAGCCGCCCTCAGCACCACGGCGACAAGCACGTCGCCGGTCGGCAGCTATCCCATCACAGCCGCCCAGGGCACGCTGGCCGCGTCGAACTACACCTTCTCGACCGTCAACGGTACCTTGACCGTGACCCAGGGCCTGGGCGCGATCAGCTGGGCCAGCCCGGCCGCCATTACTTACGGCGCGTCGCTGAGCGCAACGCAGTTGAACGCGGCTGCCACCTGCGGCGGCGTCACCGTCGCCGGCGTCTACAGCTACTCGCCCGCGACAGGGTCGGTTCTCACGGCGGGCACGCAGACGCTGCATGTGACCTTTACGCCGACCGACACCACCGACTGCCCGACGGTCTCGACCACCGTCTCTGAAGTGGTGAACCCGGCGGTGCTGACTGTTACGGCAGCCAACCAGAGCCGCACCTACGGCACGGCCAACCCGACGCTGACCAGCTCCATCGCCGGCTTCGTCAACAGCGACATCTCGTCGGTCGTCACCGGCGCAGCCGCCCTCAGCACCACGGCCACCAGCACGTCGCCGGTGGGCAGCTATCCCATCACCGCCGCCCAGGGAACGCTGGCCGCATCCAACTACACCTTCTCGACCGTCAACGGCACGCTGACCGTGACCCAGGGCCTGGGCGCGATCAGCTGGGCCAGCCCCGCCGCCATTACTTACGGCGCTTCGCTGAGCGCAACGCAGTTGAACGCCACCGCCACCTGCGGCGGCGTCACCGTCGCCGGCGTCTACAGCTACTCGCCCGCTCTTGGAACAGTTCTCACGGCCGGCACGCAGACGCTGCATGTGACCTTTACGCCGACCGACACCACCGACTGCCCGACGGTCTCGACCACCGTCACCGAGGTCGTCAACCCCGCGGTCCTCACCGTCACCGCCAACAACCTCACCAAGACCTACGGCTCGGCTAACCCGACCCTGACCAGATCCATCGCGGGCTTCGTCAACGGCGATGGCTCGAGCGTTGTTACCGGCGCGGCGGCGCTCAGCACCACGGCCACCAGCACTTCGCCGGTTGGCAGCTATCCGATTACCGCGGCGCAGGGCACGCTTGCCGCATCGAACTACACCTTCACGACCGTCAACGGCACGCTGACCGTAACCCAGGGCCTTGGCTCGATCAGCTGGGCCAGCCCGGCCGCCATCATCTACGGCGCGGCGCTTGGTTCCACGCAGTTGAACGCAGCTGCCACCTGCGGCGGCGTCACCGTTGCCGGCGTCTACAGCTACTCGCCCGCTCTTGGAACGGTTCTCACGGCGGGCACGCAGACGCTGCATGTGACCTTCACACCGACCGACACCACCGACTGCCCGACGGTCTCAACCACCGTCTCTGAAGTGGTCAACCCGGCGGTGCTGACCGTGACCGCCAACAACCTCACCAAGACCTACGGCTCGGGCAACCCGGCGCTGACCAACTCCATCACGGGCTTCGTCAATAGCGACAGCTCCTCGGTCGTCACCGGCTCCGCAGCTCTCAGCACCACGGCCACCAGCAGCTCCCCTGTTGGCAGCTATCCCATCACCGCCGCCCAGGGCACGCTGGCCGCATCCAACTACACCTTCTCTTATGTCAACGGCACCTTGACCGTCACCCAGGGTCTGGGCAACATCAGCTGGGCCAGCCCCGCGGCCATCACCTACGGCGCAGCCCTCGGCACTTCGCAGCTGAATGCCTCCGCCACCTGCGGCGGCGTCACCGTTCCCGGCGTCTACAGCTACTCGCCTGCATCGGGCGCGGTCCTTACCGCCGGCACACAGACTCTGCATGTCACCTTCACCCCCACCGACACCACCGACTGCCCGACGGTCTCAACCACCGTCTCTGAAGTGGTCAACCCGGCGGTGCTGACCGTGACGGCCAACAACCTCACCAAGACCTACGGCTCGGCCAACCCGGCGCTGACCAACTCCATCACGGGCTTCGTCAACGGCGATGGCTCGAGCGTTGTTACCGGCGCGGCGGCACTCGGCACCACGGCCACCAGCACTTCGCCGGTCGGCAGCTATCCGATTACCGCGGCGCAGGGCACACTGGCCGCATCCAACTACACGTTCTCTTATGTCAACGGCACCTTGACCGTCACCCAGGGCCTGGGCAACATCAGCTGGAGCGCCCCGGTCGCCATTACCTACGGTTCGGCTCTCGGTGCAACGCAGTTGAACGCGGCCGCCACCTGCGGCGGCGTCACCGTCCCCGGCGTCTACAGCTACTCGCCTGCATCGGGCGCGGTCCTTACCGCCGGCACGCAGACGCTGCATGTGACCTTCACGCCGACCGACACCACCGACTGCCCCACGGTCTCGACCACCGTCACCGAGGTCGTCAACCCCGCGGTCCTCACCGTGACGGCCAACAACCTCACCAAGACCTACGGCTCGGCCAACCCGGCGCTGACCAACTCCATCACGGGCTTCGTCAACGGCGATGGCTCGAGCGTCGTCACAGGCTCCGCGGCGCTCAGCACCACGGCAACCACCACTTCGCCCGTCGGCAGTTATCCCATCACCATCGCCCAAGGAACGCTGGCCGCATCCAACTACACCTTCACGACCGTCAACGGCACGCTGGCCGTCACTCAGGGCAACGGCGCCATCAGCTGGTCCGCTCCGGCAGCCATCACGTACGGTTCGGTGCTGAGCGCAACTCAGTTGAACGCAGCCGCAACCTGCGGCGGCGTCACCGTCCCCGGCGTCTACAGCTACTCGCCCGCATCGGGATCGGTTCTCGCAGCCGGCACACAGACGCTGCATGTCACCTTCACGCCGACAGACACCACCGACTGCCCGGTTGAGGCCACAACCGTCTCCCTCACCGTCAATAAAGCGATCCTCACCGTCACCGCCGCCAACCAGAGCCGCACCTACGGCACGGCCAACCCGACGCTGACCAGCTCCATCGCCGGCTTCGTCAACAGCGACAGTTTCAGCGTCGTCACCGGCGCAGCCGCCCTCAGCACCACGGCCACCAGCACTTCGCCGGTTGGCAGCTATCCGATTACCGCGGCCCAGGGCACACTGGCCGCATCCAACTACACCTTCTCGACCGTCAACGGCACACTGGCCGTCACTCAGGGCAACGGCGCCATCAGCTGGTCCGCTCCGGCAGCCATCACGTACGGTTCGGTGCTGAGCGCAACGCAGCTGAACGCAGCTGCCACCTGCGGCGGCGTCACCGTCGCCGGCGTCTACAGCTACTCGCCCGCATCTGGATCGGTTCTCGCGGCCGGCACGCAGACGCTGCATGTCACCTTCACGCCGACCGACACCACCGACTGCCCCACGGTCTCAACCACGGTCACCGAAGTCGTCAACTCCGCCGTTCTCACCGTCACCGCCAACAATGTCAACATGACCTACGGGGGGCCGATTCCCAGCTTTACTGACACCATTACCGGCTTCGTCAATGGGGATTCCTCCAGCGTGGTCAGCGGCACGGCCACCATGAGCACCACGGCCACTACCACCTCTGCTGCAGGGACGACTTACCCGATCAGTTTCGCAACCGAGAACCTGGCGGCCTCGAACTACACCTTCATCTACGTGCCCGGAACGCTGACCGTTACCCAGGGCAGCGGCGCCATCACTTGGACCGCCCCCGCAGCCATCCCCTACGGCACGGCTCTGAGCGCCACGCAGCTTGACGCAAACGCCACCTGCAACGGATCCACGGTCGCCGGAGCCTACGTCTATACGCCGGCACTGGGCACGATATTGAACGCTGGCGCGCAGACCCTGAACGTCACCTTCACGCCGACCAATACCGCCAACTGCCCGGCGGAAACCACAACCGTTTCGCTGAATGTGACCAAGGCTGCCCTCACCGTCACCGCCAACAATCTTACCAAGGCCTACAGCGCCGCCAACCCGACACTGACTGATGCCATTACCGGCTTCGTCAATGGCGATACCTCCGCCAGCCTGTCCGGTGCGGCAACCATGGCCACCACGGCGATCACCACTTCGCCAGTGGGTGCCTATCCAATCACCTTCGCAACTCAGACGTTGGCGAATCCCAACTATGCCATCTCCTACGTGCCTGGAACCCTTACGGTTACCCAGGGCGTCGGCGCCATCACCTGGGCCACCCCGGCAGCCATCACCGCCGGCACTGCGCTGAGCGCTACGCAGCTGAATGCTGTTGCCACCTGCGGCGGCATCTCGGTTCCTGGCGTCTACACCTATCTGCCTGCCGCCGGAACCATTCTCACGGCCGGCACTCAGACCCTCAAGGTCACCTTTACCCCGACCGACACCACCGACTGCCCCACCCAGTCCACGACTGTCCAGTTGGTTGTGAACCCGGCACCGCAGACCAATGCGGTCACCATGACCTTCAGCAACACCGTGTGGACCTACCCCGGAGAAGCCAATATCACGGTCTGCGTCGCTCCTGCCACCAGCGCCGTCGCCACCGGAACGGCCCAGATCTTCGACGGCACAACACTGCTGACCACCGTGACCCTGCAGCCCGGCGGATGCGGCTACTGGTACATCACCCCCGGACTCACCGCGGGAACCCACGTTCTCTCCGCCACCTACTCTGGCGACAAGAACAACCCGGCCGGCACCTCTGCCCCCTCCACCATCAACGTCGCCCTTGGGCCCATGACGATGGAAGCTTCCTGCTGGAACGACTCCTTCCCGTATGGAGCCGACTACCAGTGCAATGCCAACACAGACTCCGGTCCCAAGTCGGGCTATATGACCTATAGCTACGACGGTGGAGCCCCCGTCAAGATGACGCTCGACAAGAACGGCGCCACAGTCTGGTCCTTCTCCAAGCCCCCGGTCGGCAAACACACGCTCCTCATTGCCTACCCGCAACAGGGCAACTATGTGAGCGCAGTCCTCCCGCTAAATACCTTCGTCGTCACCCCGGCCCCGGTCCTCGTGGCCATCACGCCGTCCTCCTGGTACCTGAATGTGGGCACACCCCTCACCTTCAACGTTGCCCTCACTTCCTGGAGCGCCGGACCGCCCAAGGCGCTCGGCACCGTCTCCTTCTACGACGGCACAACGCTCCTCGGAACCTCGCCGGTCAACGCCGCGGGTCAGGCCAGCTACACCACCTCTACCCTGGTAGCCGGGACTCACAACATCGCAGCAACCTACTCCGGAAGCGCCAACTACGGAACAGCCACCAGCACCATCACCATCACCACCGTGGCTGCTCCCCCGGCCTTCTCGCAGGCTGCCGGCGTCTATAGCGCGCCTCAGACCGTTGCCCTGGCCACCACCACAAAGGGCGGCGTCATTTACTACACCACCAACGGTTCCGCACCTACAGCCGTCTCGGCCCGCTACACCGCGCCCATCAAGGTAACGGCCTCCACCACCATCGCGGCCATCACCGTCGCCACCGGATATACCAACAGCCCGGTCGTCCAGGCGCAGTACACCATCGTCGCTCCCGCGGCTACGCCAGCGTTCTCGGTCGCCGCAGGAACCTACACGTCCACGCAGACCGTCACCAGCACCGATGCGTCCGCCGGGGCCCCCATCTACTCCACCACCAACGGCTCCG
>Ga0302319_10015518_pt1 | contig 14118 bp, 11 predicted proteins | sample Bog_T0_2_FD_203319 | JGI IMG/M metagenome (GOLD analysis project Ga0302319, IMG submission 203319) | Peat permafrost microbial communities from Stordalen Mire near Abisko, Sweden - Bog_T0_2 | ecosystem: Environmental > Terrestrial > Soil > Wetlands > Peat | place: Sweden: Abisko, Stordalen Mire... | reverse complement strand
GCGAACTCCTCCGTCAGGGCCGCCAGCGCCGCGTGGACGAATGGGGAATCGGTGCTGACCTCGACGCCGGGCGTGCCACTGAAACAGGCGAATTCGGCGCGGGCGCCCGGCGGCAGGCGCTCGGAGACGAACCGCTTGAACGACTCGAACACCGCGCCCGGGTCCTGGTCCGGCACCAGCCGGAACGATACCTTCGCCCCGGCCTCGGCGGGGATCACCGTCTTCGACCCCGGGCCGGCGTAACCGCCCCAGATGCCGTTGATGTCGGCGGTCGGCCGGGCCCACAGCCGCTCCGCCGCGGACAGGCCCTTCTCCCCGATCGGCGCGGTCAGCCCGATCTCCGCCAGCGTCGCCGTGTCGTCGATGCCGAGCGCGTCCCACTGCGCGCGCTGCGCCGCGGACAGCGGCAGCACCCGGTCATAGAACCCCGGCAATTGGATGCGCCCGCTCGCATCGATGAGCTGGCCCAGGATGGCGGTCAGCGCGTTGATCGGGTTCAGCGCCGAACCGCCATAGGTGCCGGAATGCAGGTCGCGCTTCGGCCCCCGCAGGATGACCTGCGTGTAGACCATGCCGCGCAGCCGCGTGGTCAGAGCCGGCGTATCGACGTCCCACATCGCGGTGTCGCTCACCAGCGCCACGTCGCTGGCCAGCGCTGCCTTGTTGGCGAGCAGAAACGGCTCCAGATTGGCGCTGCCGATTTCCTCCTCGCCTTCGATCAGCACCGTAAGCCGGGCCGGGATGCCACCGCCGGCGTTCCGCCAGGCCCGCAGCGCCTCCAGGAACATCACCGACTGGCCCTTGTCGTCCACCGCGCCGCGGGCAACGAAACGCTTGCCGCGGGGACCATCAACCAGCTGGGGCTCGAATGGCGGGCTGTCCCAAAGCTCCAGCGGCTCGACCGGCTGCACGTCGTAATGGCCATAGAACAGCACGTGGGGACCCCGGTAATCGGCCGGCCCGGGATAGTGGGCGACGACCACCGGCAGGCCGGCCGTCTCGTGGATGGCGGCATTGAACCCGAGACCGACGAGCGCGTCCCGCCACCACGCCGCCGCGCGATCGCAGTCCGGCTTGTGCGCCGGTTGCGCGCTGACCGAGGGGATGCGCAGCAGCGAGAACAGGGTTTCCCGCGATTGGTCCAGGCCGGAATCCACGTGGCGCAACACGGCGTTGAGCGTTTCGGGCGATGGCGCTGGCATGGCGGTCCTCCGGTCGCGGGTGGAGTGGAAAGCTTGGGCCAGCGGGGGGCGTGGGGTCAAAACACGCGATCAAGCTCCGAGCCTGCGTGCAGATGCGGCCATCGGACGGCCGCCGCATAGCCCGGACGTAAAGCGATTTGTTATCGAGCCATTATGGCGGGCCCAGGCCCAGCGGCCGCAGGCGTGCCCTGAATTCGCGCTTCAAATCCTCGCAGCCCGCCATGGCGCGGTCGAGGTCCACCTGCTGATTGCCCGTCAGGTCCCGGATGGCCGGATAGATGTCCCCCAGGACGCCGGCGACGATTTTCTTTTGATCCAGGTCATTCGAGTTGTTTCGCAGCGCGCCAACGGTTCGGGCAAACGCCGGGTCGCTGCCGATGATGCGCTCCATGGTGTCTTTGTCGCCCGTCTGCTCCAGCTCGGGGTGCACGGCGTAGAGGGTCCAGCATACCTCGGCTCGCTGATACTGGAGGCCCTGCCACGCGCCGCGGTCGATCTTCGACGCCGACGCCCCCATCGAGAGCCCGGCAAGAATGGCCGGCGCCAGCATCGCAACGCGGGCGAACGGCAAGACGGCTCGCATGAGGATCGATCTCCCTGGTTAATCTTTTCTGATGAGGAAAATACCCTACCTCGCATCGAAATCCTATTGGCAATCCCGCCTGGTGCCCCGGTCTGACGCGCCATCTTTCCGTCGTGAACGGGATGGCGGGAGCGGCGGGCCGGCGCGCGCGTGCCGCCAGCCGGCGCCCGACCTCGCGTTTCCAGCGGGACATCGATCCGATTGACGGCAACGCTGGCGATCAGCCGCCGGAGCCGCCGCTCTTACCCGGCAGTCTCATTCTCAGGGCTCGGACGCAAAGCACCCCGCAACCCGAGCGTAGCGATCGATGGGAAGCCGCATCGTAATGTCGCGCTTCATGCCGAAATTGCCAGCCTCGACGCAACGACGTGCAACTTATGAAATCTTTTTGAGTGGGATGAAAGGCGTATTGTTAGGGGTGGTTTGGGGTGGTTACACTTCCGGTCGCCGGCTGGCTGGACAGGCGGCCCGAGTAATATCGGACCATAGAGAGTGGGTAGAAAGGTTGATTCAAATGATAAAACCTCTGACGCTCGCCGTGGGTCTTGGCGCGGCGACAATCGGTATCGCACGCGCGGACGTAATCTATGACAACCTGGCTAACACCCCCGCCAGCATCGGGCCGGGCGCGGTGCTTAACGAATCGCCCGCCGATTCGTTCTCGACCGGGGCAGCCTCCGCCACCCTGACGGATGTCAAACTGTTGATGGATCTGGGCGCCAGTGGCGCCACGGGAAGCTTCACCGTCAGTCTTCTGGCCGACTCCGGAACCCATCCGGGTAGCGTCATCGCCACCCTTGCCACCGTCAGCGATACCCGTTTGAGCGGCACCGGACTGGCGGTGTTGGACCTTGGCCGCACGACCGGCGTGACCCCGGTCGCCCTTGCGCCCGACACGCGGTACTGGATCCAGCTTACCACTGCCAACAACAGCGACGCCTTCTGGAGCTTCGACAACGACGCGACCGGCATCGGGGTGGCCGGCGAGTCCTGGTTCAACTCGACACTTGGCGTCAACCTGAACGCCATCGGCAATGGTCCCTATCAGATGCAGGTCGACGTGCCCGAGCCGGCCAGCCTGGCGCTGCTCAGCTTCGCCCTCGCGGGGCTTGGCGTCGCCCGCCGCCGGTCCTGACCTTATCGTCGTTCGGGGAGCGGTACGGACCCTGATCCGTGCCGTAATCCTGAGGTCATCCCATGGGCGGCTGCCCCAGAGGACACCAAGCCACCCGGCGAGCGCCGAGTTCAGCTGAACGGCCCCGTGGCGCGGCGTTATGGCAACCAGTGGGTATCGAAGGCCTGGAAGCGATGCGGGATCCGCCTGATGTCGGCGATCAGCTCACGCTGCAGCCCATCCGGCACGTCCCGCGGAAATTCCAGGTCGATCGAGTCCGCCGCCCCGCCGTAGCGCGCGTCGATCGCCGCGACCAGTTCGGGATACGGCGCGCATGCGGCAAAGATTCGCACGACGTCATCGGACACCAGCGCTGGCATCTCGCCCCACCGTCCCCTGACCGATAGCGCGTGCAACCTGCTGCCCAATTCTTCCAGCCCGTGCAGGGACAGGATCGGCAGGTAGGTGCGCGTCGAGCCGTAGAACGCGATCCGCGCCCGCGCGGCGTCCATCGCGGCCGCGACAGCCGCTTCGTCAGGTCCGGTGCAGACGAACCCTCCGCCGCGCACGTCGAAATGCGCGCGGGTGCGGCCGCTGAGCTGCATGCCTTCGGCAACCCGCGGCAGGCAAACCTCCTCCAGGTAACGGCGTGAGCATAGCGGGTGCAGGCGCACGCCGTCGCACACCTGGCCGGCCACGCGCAACATCGCCTCGCCGACCGCCGCGATGGTCACCGGTATCATCGGCAGCCCGGTCGGCTCGGGCGAAAAATCCGGGGTCATCAGCGTCAGCGTGTAGTGCGAGCCGTGATAGTCGAGCTTGCCTCCCGTCTCCCAGCAGCGCCAGACAGCCCGCAACGCCCCGACATAGTCGCGCAGCCGCGGTGCCGGCGGGGTCCACGGGATGCCGAAGCGGCGCTCGTTGTGGCCTTTTACCTGGCTGCCCAGGCCGAGCACGAACCTGCCGCCGGAATTGGCATGAAGGTCCCAGGCGATACTCGCGAGCACGGTCGGGCTGCGCGGGAACGCAATCGCCACCGAGGATGTCAGTTCCATCCGCTCGGTCGCCAGCGCCGCGAACGCGAGCGGCGGGAACGGATCGTGCCCCAGTTCGACCGTCATGGCGCCATCGTAACCAGCCGCTTCGGCAGCCGTTGCGGCAGATGCAACGTCCCGCCAGTGCCGCATCGGCAATACAGTGAACACGCGCATGGATGACCTCCACCGCGCAGTCTGCCGGTGGTCGTGGGGCCCGAGTCAAGCGGCGGCTCGGCCCTGCCAGGGATCAAGCCTCCCGATTCAGCGTTCCCTCGTGTGGCGCAATACGCCTATGTTGCGCGAGGCGGGCGGCCACGCCCGCGCGAACGCCAGGGATGGAAACCCCTTCACATGGTACAGGACAGAGGCCTCGGCTCAACGCTCTCGGCACATCCGTTTTTCAAGGACATGGACCCGGTTGCTCTGGGCACAATAGTCGGTTGCGCTGGAAATTCACTATTCCAGCCCGGCGAGACGATCTTTCGCCAGGGTGAAGCTGCCGATAAATGCTATCTGGTCCGTGAAGGCCGGATCGGGCTGGAAATCCATGTGCCGGGCCGTCAGTCCGGCATCTCGATCGAGACCGTGGAGGCTGGAGACATCGTCGGCTGGGGTTGGATCACGCCGCCCTATCGCTGGAGCACCGATGCCCACGCGCTCGAGACGACCCGAGTGTTGCAGCTCGACGCGACTTGCCTGCGTCGCAAGATGGAGGATGACCGGACCCTCGGCTACGAGATTTACCGGCGCTTCGTTCCGGTGATGGCCAGCCGCCTGGCCGCCTACCGGGTGCGGATCGTGGAGCTGGCTGCCGAACCCGAATCCCGGTAGCTGCTCGCGCACTAAATCGGCTGTGTTGGCGTCAATCCATGGGCGTCGCCGGCGCTATCCATTCACTGCCCTAACGAGGCCATGGCCGGGCGCGGAACCCGGCCATGGATATCGTTTGGTCAGAGCCCTTCGAACAGCGCCGTCGTGATGTAACGCTCGGCAAACGATGGGATGATCGTCACGAACAGCTTGCCGGCGGATTCCGGCCGGCGCGCGACCTTCAACGTCGCCGCCACCGCGGCGCCCGAGGAAATGCCGCCGGGGATGCCTTCGGTCCGGGCGAGGCGCTTCGCCGTGGCGAACGTCTCCTCGTTGCTCACCTGCACGATCTCGTCCACCAGCGAGGTGTCCAGGACCTGCGGCACGAACCCGGCGCCGATGCCCTGGATCGGGTGCGGACCGGGCTTGCCGCCCGACAGGACCGGGCTGGCCTCGGGCTCGACCGCGATGAACTTCAGCCCGGGGCGCCGCGACTTCAACGCCTGGGCTATGCCGGTCAGCGTGCCGCCGGTGCCGATGCCGGAGACGATGACGTCCACCTGGCCTTCGGTGTCGTGCCAGATCTCCTCGGCCGTGGTCAGGCGATGGATCTCCGGGTTCGCCGGGTTGCCGAACTGGTTCGGTTGCACCGCCCCGGGCGTCTCGGCCAGCAGCTCATTGGCGCGCGCGACGGCGCCGCTCATGCCCTTCTCGCGCGGCGTCAGCACCAGCTCGGCGCCGAGATACGCCAGCATCTTGCGCCGCTCGATCGACACCGATTCCGGCATGGTCAGGATCAGCCGGTAGCCGCGCGCCGCGGCGACGAAGGCGAGTCCGATTCCGGTGTTGCCCGAGGTCGGCTCGATCAGCGTCGATCCCGGCTGGATCTTGCCCTCGCGCTCCAGCGCCAGGATCATGTTGACGCCGATACGGTCCTTCACGCTGGCGATCGGGTTGAAGAACTCAAGCTTCAACGTGAGGTCGGCGTTGATGCCCTCCTCGGCGGTGATGCGCGGGATGCGGACCAGGGGCGTATTGCCGATCGTTTCGGCGATGCTGTTGTAGATCCGGCCGCGCAGCGGGCGGTCGAACACCAGGGGCTTCTGTTCGGACATGGGGTGTCCCTTTCTGCGAGGTTGGTATCGGAAAAAGAGGACAGATTTCCATCATCCGCAAGGCTTCCTCGCCAAAATAAGACTTCGTGCTATCTGTCACGATCAGCAAGAAAAATTCTTCTAATTTGAGCGGCCGGTGCGACATGCCATCGCTGCCCCCGGCGGCGTTGCCAGTGACGCGTCATCCTCGCATGCTTGGCCACCGACGGAGCCCTACGGATGATGGACGAAACCCTGCGCAAGGCCGCGCTCGACTACCACCGCCTGCCGCGGCCCGGGAAACTCTCGGTCGAGCCGACCAAGCGGATGGCGACCCAGCGCGACCTTGCACTGGCCTACTCGCCTGGCGTTGCCGCCGCCTGCGAAGCCATCCGGGCCGATCCGGACAGCGCGCGCGATTACACCGCCCGCGGCAACCTGGTTGGGGTGATCTCCAACGGCACCGCGGTGCTGGGGCTGGGCAATATCGGCCCGCTCGCCGGCAAGCCGGTGATGGAGGGCAAGGCCGTCCTGTTCAAGAAGTTCGCCGGTATCGACGTGTTCGACATCGAGGTGGACGCAGCCGATCCCGCCCGCTTCTGCGACGTGGTCGCCGCGCTGGAGCCAACCTTCGGTGCAATCAACCTGGAGGATATCAAGGCGCCGGAATGTTTCGGCATCGAGGCCGAGCTGCGCGCCCGCATGCATATCCCGGTCTTTCACGACGACCAGCACGGCACTGCGATCACCGTGGCCGCGGCGGTGCGCAACGGGCTGCTGTTGCAGCGCAAGACGCTGGCGGATGTGAAACTGGTGACCTCCGGCGCCGGCGCGGCGGCACTGGCTTGCGTCGATCTGCTGGTCGCCATGGGGCTGCGGCCGGAGAACGTGACGCTGACCGATATCGCCGGCGTGGTGCGCACCGACCGCGAGGGCATGCTGCCGAACATGGCCCGTTACGCCCGCGACACCAGCGCCCGGCGTCTGCCTGACGTATTGCCTGGGGCTGACATTTTCCTCGGCCTGTCGGCCCCGGGCGTGTTGAAGCCCGAATGGCTGCCGCTGCTTGCCGACCGACCGCTGATCCTGGCGTTGGCGAATCCGAATCCGGAAATCCTCCCCGACCTCGCCCGGGCGGCCCGGCCCGACGCGATCGTCGCCACCGGCCGCAGCGACTTTCCGAACCAGGTGAACAACGTCCTGTGCTTCCCGTTCATCTTCCGCGGTGCGCTCGACGTCTCTGCCACGACGATCAACGAGGCGATGAAGATCGCCGCGGTCGAGGCCATCGCGCAACTCGCGCGGGTCGAGGCCAGCGACGTGGTGGCCGCCGCCTATGGCGGAGCCGAGCCGGTGTTCGGCCCGGAGTACATCATCCCGAAGCCGTTCGACCCCAGGCTGATCCTGCAGGTCGCTCCGGCGGTGGCGCGCGCGGCGATCGCGAGCGGCGTGGCGCGCCGGCCGATCACCGACTTCGACGCCTACCGGGTCACGCTGGAACGGTTCGTGTTTCGCTCCGGGCAACTCATGCAGCCGGTGTTCGAGGCCGCCAAGCAGGACCCGAAGCGCATCGTCTATGCCGAGGGCGAGGACGAACGCGTGCTGCGGGCGGCGCAGATGCTGGTGGACGACGGCATTGCCCGGCCCATCCTGCTGGGCAGCCGCGAGGCGATCACGCGCAAGATGCAGGAACTCGGCCTGCGGCTGGACCTCGATGGCGCGGTAACGGTGCTCGATCCGGCGGCGGATGACGCGGTGTTTGGGCCGCTGGTGCCGGCGTATCAGCGGCTGGTCGGGCGGCGCGGCGTCCGGCCCGAGGCCGCGGCGCGGCGGATTGCCACGCGCAACTCGGTCGCCGCCGCCATGATGCTGCACGCCGGGCTGGCCGATGCGGCGATCTGCGGTGGCGCGGCCGGCTGGTGGCGGCAGATCGAATACATCCTGCCGATCATTCCTCCCCGGCCGGGCGTTGATCGCGTCTACGCGCTATCCTGTCTGATCCTGCAGACCGGCGTGCTGTTCATCTGCGACACCTACATGGTGGTCGATCCCACCGCCGAGCAGATCACCGAAATGACGCTGCTCGCCGCAGATGCGGTGCGCGGCTTCGGCATCACGCCCAAGGCGGCGCTGGTGTCGCACTCCAACTTCGGCGCCAGCCGGTCGGAGAGTGCGCGCAAGATGCGCCAGGCGCTGGGGTTGATTCGTGAGCGGGCGCCGGAACTGGAGATCGACGGCGAGATGCACGCCGACGCCGCGCTGGTCGAGGCGGTGCGCAATCGTTCCGTGCGGGACAGCCGGCTGAGCGGCGTGGCGAACCTGCTGATCATGCCGTCGTTGGATGCCGCGAACATTGCCTTCAACCTGCTGGGCGCCGCGGCGGACGGGTTGTCGATCGGGCCGATCCTGCTGGGCACCTCCAAGCCGATCCATGTGCTAGTCGCGAGCGTAACGGCGCGCGGAGTCCTTAACCTGAGCGCGCTGGCGGTCCTGCAGGCGCAGGCGGCGGCGGGTGAGATTGCGCGGAGCGAACGTGAAGGCGCCTCCGGGGCACGGCGGGCGTGACGATCGAAAACGGCGCGGCTTTCCGCTAATCTGTTGCCATGCTTTGGCTCGTGCTCGGCGGCCTCACGGTTTTCGTGCTCCTGGCTGGTCTCAGCGCCTTCGAGCGCGCCTCGGTCAGCACCATCAAGTCGCTGTTCGCCTGGATGGCCGCGCTGGCTGGTCTCAGCCTCGCCGCGTTGTTGTTTTTCTCCGGCCGGGGCGGGATCGCGTTCGGCCCGCTCATGCTGTTCGGTCCGCTCATCTGGCGGCGCCTTCGCGGCATGCTGCTGGCCACGCCGCCCGCTGCCGGGGGTCCTCCGCCAGGAGCGCCCCCGCCCGGTCCGCAGCCGCGCCCACGCGGCGGTGCGATGACGCTCGACGAAGCCTACGAGGTGCTCGGCCTCGCACCGGGCGCCAGCGAAGCCGACATTCGGGCGGCCCATCGCCGGCTCATGCGTGTCGCCCATCCCGACACCGGCGGCTCCGACTGGATCGCCGCCCGGGTGAACCAGGCGCGGGACTTGCTGCTTAAGCACGCCGCCTGAGTCGAAACCGAACCGCGCCTTATTCCCCGGGCGCCGCCATGATCGCCGCGCACGCGGCGGGCAGTTGCGGTGGGCGATGCGGCGCGGCGGGACCGGGGGCGGCGGGGTGATCCAACTGATCGAACCACCATTGCAGCGTCGCATCGCAGCCATCGCCTGGTGGTGGCGGGCCCGCTTGCTCGCATTCCGGCTGATCGGACGGGCAGCGGAAGCGGATATGCATGTGCGCGGCGTGGCCGTACCACGGCCGAATCAGTCTCAACCAGGACCGGTCGCCCTGTACCTCCTGGCAAAGCTGCCGCTTGATTGCGGGGTTGACCAGAATCCGGTCCACCTCCGGCAACCCCGCGGCGAGGTGCAGCAGCGTCACCTCGTCCGGCGACCAGTGCGCAGTGTCCACGCCGCGCTGATCGGCGCGCACCATGCTTGGCAGTTCCACCGATTCGCGCGCGGCCCCGCTCAGAGGTCCCTTCGGCCGCACGTCCAGACCGACATCGGCATCGAGCCCAAGCTGGTGGCTGATATGCCCACCCGGCAGCGGTCCGCCGCGCGGGCGGGAGATGTCCTCGACGTAGAAATCCCCAAGCCCCGCCTGCCGCGTCCGCTGCCCGAGCAGCTCGATCCGCGCGATCGTCGGGGGCGCGCCCCAGAACGCACTGCGGCCGAGATGAATGGTCTGAAATCCTGGGCCGGAGTCGGGCAGACGCACCGCACCCGCCAGGCACCCGCCGGCCTGGCCGCCGATGATACGCAGCGGCCCCGGCGCGGGGGTTGTGGCCGGCCCCGGTCCCGCCGCCGCCAGCAGGCCGAGCAAAACGATTGCGCTACGCCGCATCAGAACCGCCGTTCGAAAATGGTCACCACGTCGCCGGGCTGGATGAAACTCTGACGCGCGGCCTTTGCTTCAGAGGCCGTCCCGCCGACCGTTCGCACCACGGAAGCATAGTCGTCGACCGCGCGATAGGTGAAGCCGCCGGCGACCGCCACCGCGGTGACGACGGTCATGCCGGGCTGCCACGGATACTGGCCCGGCTTGTTGACCTCGCCGAGCACGAAGACCGGACGGTAGGCGATGACTTCCACCGCTACCGACGGATCGCGGAGCAGGCCTGCCCGCTTTAGAGCCACCGCGACCGCCGTTTCCAGTTCGGTCGAATCGAATCCGGCCGCCCGCACCGGCCCTACCAGCGGCAGCGCGATGTTGCCGCTGTCGTTGACGCGAAACTCCCCGGTAAGCCGCTCCTCGCCGAAGGTGATGATTCGCACCTGGTCGCCGGCGCCCAGCCGATAGCCGCCGGCCGGCCCGTCGGCCAGCGGCGGCAGATCCCTGCCCGGCGCGCAGGCGCCGAACAGCAGAACCGTCAGCAGGCAGGCAATGGATCGGGCGGAATGCGGCGTCATGGTGCTGGCCGCATACCATGATGATGACCGGTTAGCCCGGCGTTAAGTCAGCGGGAGATATCAACCGCCGCATGCTTGATCGACCGTCCGGACATGAGGCCGAGGCTCCTCCGAACCGGCGTCGAGCCACACCGGGCGCCGGCTCCGGACCGTCGGAGCAGGGACTGAACCTGCCCCTGCTGCTTGCCATCCTGCGCCGCCGCCGTGCGCCGCTGCTCGCCGTGATCCTGGTCGTGCCGCTCGCCGCGATGGTCGCGCTGTCCCAGGTAGCGCCCCGCTATACGGCCACCGGCACGCTGATCTTCGAACCGCCTGAGTACAAGCTGCGAGAGCTGCAGAGTATCCTGCACAGCGACCCCGCGAACGAAGCCGTGATGGCGAGCCAGGCGGAGATCATCCGCGGCCGCCACATCGTCGAGCGCGTCGCGCAGCAGCTTGCGTTGTTGGACAAGCCCGAGTTCAACCCGGCTTTGCGACCACCCTCGATGACCAGCCGTGTGCTTGCGATGGCGCAGGGCGCGGTCGCGCCGCTGGCCGCAAAGCAAGAGCGTGGTCTCGGCCCCCCCGTTGACGACGATCGCAATGTCGCGCTGCTCGCCGTTCAGGCGGCCTTCAGCGTTCAGCCGGTCAAGACCTCGCACGTGCTTGAGGTGAGCTTCACCTGTGGCGACCGGCTGCTGGCCGCCGCTGCCGTGAATGCCGCGATGGGCGTCTATGTGAAGGAGCAGCTTGCCGCGAAGTACCGCGCCGTCCATCGCGCGAACGACTGGCTGGAGGGGCGGGTCGTTGAGCTGCGGGACCAGGTGCGGGACGCCGAGGACCGGATCGCCGCCTACCGCGCCCGGCAGGGCATGGTGCAAGGCATGCACGCCGGCGTCGATGCCGAGCAGATCAGCCACCTGACCGAAGGTTTGGTGAGGGCAAGGAGCGATCTGGCGGCGGCAGAGGGCCGGCTCGATGCCGCGGGCGGCTCCCAGGGGGCCGCCGCCCAGGCCGCCATCGCGCCGAGCGTGGTGCAGCTCCGCGCGCAGCAGGCGCAGATGGCTGCACAGCTTGAGGCCCTGTCGAGCCGCGCCGGCCCGAACCATCCCGACGTGGTCGGACTGCGGACTCAGCTTGCGGAGGCGCAGCGTGAAGTGGCCGCGGAGGCCTCCCGGGTGGTGGCAGCCAGTCAGGCCGAGGTCCGTGCCGCGCGGGAGCATGTCGCCATGCTTGAGCAGAGCTTGGGCGAAGCGGAGCGCGCCAGCGATCGCGGCTCGGTCGCGCAAGTCCCTTTGAATGCGATGATGCGCGATGCCGAGGCGTCCCGCACCCTGTTGCAGGTGGTGCTTGAGCGCATCCAGGAGACCGCGCAGCAGGCGGCGATCGAAACGCCGGACGCGCACGAAATCTCGCTCGCCTTGCCGCCGGTTCGGCCAAGCGCCCCGCGCACCGGCCCGATGCTGGCGGCCGCCGCCGCCGCCGGCGTCCTGCTCGGCCTGTTGACGGTCTACGTCCTGGAGCTGACCGATCGCACCTTTCGCAGCGGCGAGGACATCCGCGCCGTCCTGGGACTGCCGTGTTTCGCGCTGATCCCGGAGGTACGCCGCCGGACGCTGGGTGGGCTCAGTGTCGACGCCTACGCGGCGCGGAAGCCGCACTCGCCACTGGCCGAACAGGTGCGCGCATTGCGCGCCGGGTTGTGGCTGGGGCCAGCCCGTCCGCGCATCATCGCGATCACGGCTGGCCGGCCGGCGGAGGGCAAGACGGTTGTCGCTCTGGCGCTCGCACGCGCCGCGGCGATGGCCGGTGAACGCGTGCTGGCGATCGACTGCGATATTCGGCACCGCTCGTTCGGCCGTCACCTGCACGTCGACACGGAGCCTGGTCTTGGCGATGTCTTGCAGGGACATGCGACCCTGGAGCAGGTCGTGCGCACCGAAGCGGCGAGCGATCTGCACTACATTTCCGTCGGCAGCGCCGATGCCGACCTGCTCGGACTGCTGCTGGCGGAGCCGGCAGTCCAGCTGTTGCAGCGCCTGCGGCGCGAGTACGACCTTGTGGTGCTGGATGCGCCGCCCGTGGCGCCGATGGTAGACGCCCGCGTGGTGGCCGCGATCGCCGATGCGACGCTGTTTTGCGTGCGCTGGCACAGCACGCCGCGCGGCATCGCCCTGCACGCGCTGGAAATGCTGGAGGACGCCCAGGCCAAGGTAGCCGGCGTCGTTCTGACGCGGGTTGACCCTCGCGTGCATGTACGGTCCGGATATGCCGATGCGGAGGTGTATCATCCCCGCTACGGCAGGTATTTCCGGGAGTAGGCTGCGATGGCGCGACGTTTTCTGGTGACCGGCGGAGCAGGTTATGTTGGCAGTCACCTCGTGGCCGCCTTGCTGGACCGCGGCGAGACCGTCGTCGTCGTGGACAATCTGCGCACCGGTCATCGCGAGGCGGTGCTTCCCGGCGCACGGCTGATCGAATCCGATCTTGCGGATCAGGCCGCGATGGATGACGTGCTGGCCGATGGCCCGTGGGACGCGGTGTTTCATTTTGCCGCGATGTCGATCGTCGGCGACAGCATGCGAGAGCCGTTTCGTTACCTGATCGAGAATGCGCTGAACGGCATTCGGCTGATCGAAGCCTGCGTGCGTCATCGGGTGCCGCGCTTCGTGCTGTCGTCCACCGCCGCGCTGTTCGGCACGCCGAAACAGATGCCGATCGCCGAAGACTGCCCGGTCGATCCGGGTTCGCCCTACGGCGACAGCAAGGCAATGATCGAACGCGCGCTGTTCTGGGCCGATCGCATCCACGGCCTCCGCAGCGCCTGTCTGCGGTATTTCAACGCCGCCGGCGCCGATCCGGGCGGCCGGCTTGGCGAGGACCACAAGCCGGAGACGCACCTGATCCCGCTGGTCATCGACGCCGCGCTGGGACGGCGCGCCGAACTGCTGGTGTTCGGCAACGACTATCCCACCCCGGATGGCACCTGCATTCGCGACTATGTGCACGTGAGCGACCTGGCGGATGCGCATCTGCGGGCGCTGGAGCGGCTGGAGACCGGCAGCATCACGTTCAACCTGGGCAACGGCCAGGGCCATTCGGTGCTGGAGGTGATCGGCGCGGTCGAGCGGGTTGCCGGCCGGCCGGTGCCGTATCGCGTGGTCGATCGCCGTCCGGGCGATCCGGCGGTGCTGATCGCCTCGTCCGACCGCGTCCGGCGCGAGGCTGGATGGCAACCGCGCTTCGGCGATCTCGACGCGATCGCCCGCACGGCGCTGGCATGGCGCGAGGCACATCCGGACGGCTATGGCGACAGGTAGCAGGACTGTCGCTCCGCGGGGCGTTTGCCGGCGCGATCCGCGTGCGATTGTACCGCTTCGCCGCCTCCGGTCGCCTTCGCCGCAAGCCGCTGTCGGCGTGGCCCGAACGTCGCCGCGTGGCCCTGCGGACCTCGGATGAAGGCCGGCACGGCGACCAATGTCTTCTGGTCGGCGTTCGAAGCCGGCACCTCCGCGGTGCTGTCCTTCGCCTCCGCGTTCGTCGTCGCGCGGCTGGTCGGCCCTGCCGAGGTCGGCATCGGTGCCGCCGCTGTCGCTGTGCATGTGCTGCTGTGGGTCGTGGTGAACGCGCTGTTTGCCGACGCGCTGGTGCAGCGCCCGACAGTCGATGATGCGACCGCGAGCAGCGCGTTTTGGACCTCTACCGCGATTGGTGCGACAGCGGCGCTGCTACAGGCGGCGGCAGGCTGGCCTTTGGCGCACGCCTTGTCCGACGCGCGGCTTGCGCCGATGGCGGCGGTCCTGGCGCTG
>Ga0302319_10015517_pt1 | contig 14119 bp, 15 predicted proteins | sample Bog_T0_2_FD_203319 | JGI IMG/M metagenome (GOLD analysis project Ga0302319, IMG submission 203319) | Peat permafrost microbial communities from Stordalen Mire near Abisko, Sweden - Bog_T0_2 | ecosystem: Environmental > Terrestrial > Soil > Wetlands > Peat | place: Sweden: Abisko, Stordalen Mire... | reverse complement strand
ATAAGCCGCGCACAGGGCGATGCCAGCGACATTGTGGATCTTGCGGGCAAGACCGAAGCCGATCAGACCGGAGCTGCTGCCGGCATAATGCAGGCTGAATCCCGAAGCGATCAGAAGCAGGATCAGCGCTGCATTCAGCCAGTGCCAGACGCGGATCCAAAGGCGGAAAATATAAACGCGCTCGGACATCACTTTCTCCTGTTGCGGCGCCTGAAAGCGATCAGCCGCAACCCGGCATGCCCGATCAGTCCGGCCAGCAACAGGCCGGTGATGATCCAGCTCGCCTCATCCAACCATTGATTGCGGGTGGCACCGACGACATAGGCTTCGCTCAGCACCGCGCCGTTGAGGAACCCCGCTTTTTCAAGACCCTGGTCCGAAAAATGACGGTATAGCCGGGTGCGCAGGCTGGAGGTGGCATTATGGCAGGCAGTGCACTCCTTGACCGCTTTCTCCTTGCCGAGGATGACGTGCGAGGTGCTGCCATTTTCGCGGGCCGGCGTGTGGCAGTCGATGCAGCGGGCGGCTTTCCAATGCAATTCCGGATTAGGCAGCCACTGGTGGAGCACCGCAAGTTCGGGTCGCGGTTCGGCACTGTACTGGGCGTAACGCTGATCGCTGTCATGGCAGTCGAGGCACATGCCATTGTCCTGGGCGACCAGCCTTTTTTCCGTTCCCAAGGTCTTTGCCGCTTCCAGCGTGTGTGGATTATGGCAACTGGCGCAGTTGAAATTGTCGGGATGATTCTTGAAATGCAGCGTATTCTGAAATTCTGGAACATTCTGACGTTTCGCCGATTTGTGGCATTCCGGGCAGGATTTGATCTGCCAGCGCGCGTTGGCCACATGCGGGACCGTTACGTAAGGTTCGCCATGACAGTCCTTGCAGCCTTCGTCGCCATGCACCGACTTGGCAAACCGTTCGGGGCTGACCATGTGATTGGCAAGCCCGGCGATGGCAAGATCCGGGTGCGGCGTCGCTTTCAGGCCGGCTTCACTGTGGCATTCCAGACAACGCGCATTGGCCAATTTGGTCTGTTGATCGCTTGCCGCAGGGGCGTCGGTCGGGGCCGGATCGGCCGCCCGACCGGGCGCTTCGGCCAATAGCATCGACAACGCCAGAAGCGCCGCCCATCGGTGGAGTGGGATCACTTGGCGCTGCCGTAATAGGCCACCAGCGCATCGAAGTCGGAGGTTTGCACCTGGTCCAATTTCGGTTGCATCTTGGTCGGTACCGGCCGCTTGCCGGTCTTGTAATCCACCATCTGGGCCTTCAGATAGGGCATCCATTGTCCGGCCAGGATGCCGGAATCGTCGCTCGCAGCGCTGCCGCCTTCGGTGTGGCATTTGTCGCACAGCTTGTCATGAATCTCCTTGCCTTTGGCGGCCAGGGCAGGGTCGGCCGATTGTTTGGCGCGGATGAATTTCTTGTTCGAGTAGATCTTGGCCAAGGCATCGATGTCGGCGTCGCTCAAATCGGCCACCGCTTTCACCATGTCGCTTTTGCTGCCTTTCTTGTCGCCGCTGATGATGGTCATTTCCGTCCCGCTACGCAGCTTTTTCTGGTAGGCGTGCATGCTGTCGGCGAAATAGTCGAACGACATGCCGGTGATGGTGGGGACGGATGCGTCGCTGCTGATGCCGTCGGTGCCATGGCAGCCGGCGCAGGCGGCGGCTGGATCGCCCGCCCGCGCCACCAGTGCCGAGCCGAGACCAATCGACAGAATTAAGGTGACGGCAGGCAGCTTCATGGCGGGTTCACCCCTGTTAGAATGTGACTCGGACCGATGTAAACACCGATTGTACGCGATAGCTCGGATTGGTTTCACCGGAAGAAACCTGCAGTCCACCCGCCGTCAGGCTGTTCAGGAAAATGGCCGGGTAGGTGTTGTAGGCCCAGTCATTGTCTTTGAACATGTCATAGGCATAGCCGACCGTGAGCGTCATGTTGGGCGCGATATCATAGTCGCCGGTCAGCTTCAGCGCATGCATCGTCGTGTTTACATTCGGTGGATTCTGCAAATTCACTTCCGGGCTGGTGGTCCAGCCGGTATTGGCGGTGGTCAGGCCGTCGAACATGGCATAGCTCAGGCTGCCGCTCGAAAAAGTATAGGCGCTTTTCACTTTCAGCCGATCGGTGATCTTCCAATCCATCGATGCGCCGACCGTCTGGATATGGTTGGTGGTGGCGATGCTGGCGCCATAGTCGTTATTCAGCGCATAGGCGGCGCTGGCTGCCTGGTCGCCATGATAGATCTCCTCATAGCTATAGAAGAAATGCGTCACCAGGTCGGGGAACGGACGATAGGACAGGTCTGGCCCGACCGATCCGGTATAATCGCGATTTTGCCCCACCAGCCCGACCGGATAATGGTAATCGTGGACAGCCAGTTTGCCATTGACGCCGACACCGACCTGGTCGGCGGCGCGATAGTCCGAGCGCAGCGAAATGGTGTCGCCGGTCATCGCCGCCTGATACCAGGGAATCGCCAGCGACGCGATGCCGTAGTCATTCGCCACCAGGCTGGCGACCGCCGGGGACACTGTCGCACTCGAAGTCAAAGGCACCAGCGCGTACTGCACGCTGCCATTTCGGTTGCTGTGGTCATAGCCAACCGACGCCGTGAGATCCCGAAACGGCGTCGAGGCGAGCTTCACCGAGAAAGTGCTGGTGGCGGAATGCGACACTTCGGAGAGATCGCGATCCATCCGTTCCAGGCTATAGGCGATGGTCAGCCTGGTGGTTTGCCACAGGCGATAGGCGGCTTCCACCAAGGCCTTTTGCTTGGTCCATTGCTGGCCCAGGGAATAATTGTTGAATGAGGTTGCCGACGGTACCGCGGTGCCGGTTCCGTTGGCGCCGCCCGTAATATTGGTGCTATAGCCGGCTTCGCGGCCATCCAGCGCGTAAGACACCCGCATATTCAAATCGGTCATGGGTCGCGCTGTCGCGACCAGATTGACGCCATAGGCAGTGGCCGCCCCGGACCGCGACGGATCGCGCGCCAATTCGTTGGCATAGGGACTGCCGGGGGTCCAGGCCACCACCGAGGCCGGCGAGATGGTACCGCCGATCTGCTCCTCGACGCCGACCCGGCCATTTGCCATCACCCGGGTGGTGGCATCGAGATTGTAGGCGACCGATCCGTTGAAGTAATTGGCCAGGTTGGAGGGTGCGTTGGAATAGGCCGAGGTGGCTTGGTATAAAGTTGGGTAGCCGGGCTGGATGGCGGTTTCCGAGATGAAGAACGGTGCTTGCACCGAGGGGATGGAATCCCAGAACTTCGACAGATTATAGGCGAAGATCGCCTGCAATGTGGGACTGTTAAAGGCCGCCTGCACGAAAAAGCGTGTGGTGTCGTAATCGACCGGTAGCTGAAAGGCGAGGCCGCTGGTCGATTGGTCCATGGTTTCCTCGAGCGTACCGCTCTTGTGTTCGTTCTGCAGGCCCGACGTAACGATCCAGGACCCGAAATTGAACTTCGTGTCGGCGCCGATGATGTCGCGCCTTGTGCCGGCCTGTTCTTGTACCAATTTGCCGAACGGATTGACCGCGTTGGCCGCGCCGCTGGCATTGACCGCGGTGATCGCGCCGGCTTTGGCCGCGCCGGCGCCGCCAAACGCGGTGAAGCCCGGCTCGAGGCCCAGGATGCCGTTGGCAGGAGTCGTGAAAGCGGAATAAAATTGTTGTCCGGTATAGGTGATCGCGTTGTAAAAACCCTCGACCGAGAAATGCCGGTTGCCATATTGGGCGCTCAGCCAGCCCTCGGGCGCGAAACGGTGCGATGTATAATCCAGGTTCAGCCCTTCTACCCGGTACCAGTCGGTGCCGCCCGAATTCCAGGCATCGCCGCCGGTGAACAGAAATCCACCCAGGAATTGGGCGCCGCTATTGTCGAAGCCGTTATAGCGGCCGAACAAGGGCGAACTTTGTGACTGGCCGCGCACGCCCGCCCAGATCGCATTGTTGTCCGGCGGGGCATCGTCGGCGAGGGCGGCCAGCGGCGGCAGGCACAGGCTGGCCAAAGCGGCGGTTCTCAGGGAGTGAAACAGGCGCATATCACACCTCGTCGATCGCGAACCCGCGTCAGCGGAAGAAATAGAATCCATTGGGGCTGTTCGAGCCATGGATCGCCGAATGGCAATTCAGGCAGGAGCGCGCCTGCATATAGATGATGGGTGCCGCATTGCTGGTGATCCTCGCATTGCCCAGCACCGAGGCGCCGCCGAGGAAGGCGGTGCTGTTGCCCCTGGCATTGGCGTTGGTGATGCTATGGCCGCCGGCGACATCGGTGGAGTGGCAGCTGATGCAGCTATAGGGCATGCGGTCGGTCAACAGGCGGGCCTGCGACGAACCGTGCGGCGTGTGGCAGTAATCGCAATTCTCGCGCACCGGCTGATGCTCGAACAGCATCGGACCGCGCTTGTCGGCATGGCAGTTGTAGCAGGTCTCGTTGAGAGTGAATTCCTTCAGCAGGCCCGGCGCCGCCGACGGCGAGCCATGCACGCTATGACAATCGGCGCAGGCCACCTTGCCTTCGCGCACCGGGTGGTGCGAGAACTGGAAGCTATCGGCGCGCTGCTGGGCGTGGCAGGTGAAACATTTGTCAGGTTGTGTGAGCTTGGCCAGCACCGGATCCTTGCGCACATGCATGGAATGGCAATTGGTGCAGGCGATGTCGTTGTTGGCATGCTTGCCCTGCTGCCAATTGATGCGGGCATTGCCCTCATGGCAATTCAGGCAGATGGCGTTGCGGGTCTCCACCGGCGCCGCATGCGGCCCGGTGAAGGATACCGCCGTGACGACCGGCTGTTCGCCCTTACTGACATGGTTGGCGCTGCGGATATGCTCCGGACTGGCGCCATGACAGTTTTCGCAGCCATGGTCGCCGAACGGGGTGCGATCATCGCCCTTCACCGCGTGCGGCGTGCCCAGGATATCGGTCACCGGCGCGCTGTCATGGCATTTCATGCAGGTCAGTTCGGCCTTCGCGGCGAAAGCGGGAGCCGTCGGTGCGCCCTCGCCGCGCGCCAGAGTCGCCGTCGTCAACAGCGTCAGGCTGGCGAAAACTGCAAAAGCCAAAGTTCGTGTCGACATGACGTAATCCCCCCGGTTGGACCTGGGACGATGTTGGCAGGGTGCCGGACTCGATCGGCGGGCTGGCACCCGACAAGGCCGCTTTGTGCTGTGGCGCCCAGCCAAACAAATTTGCCGGACGATAATCAAGGTGACTGCACAAGGGATTGATCAGGATCAATTGTTGCAGAATTTTTTTGTGGCACCGTGATGCCGGTGGCCACCTTGCTGCGGATCCGTGATGATGCGACTGTTCACTCTGGCTTTACTGTGTGTCGCGCTACCGCTTGGGGCCGGTCAGGCGCAAATGGGAAATTCGACTTTGCCGCCCGGCCATCCGCCGATCGATCGGATGCCGCCCGCGCCAACCCTATCGCACAGCGGCACGGTGCTCGAGACCTTGGCCGCGCCGCCTTATGTCTATATCCGGGTCAAAGGCGAGTCCGGTGATGCGTGGCTGGCGGCCCCCGCCGTCGGTCTTGCCAAGGGGACCAAGATCCGCTGGCCGGACGGTCTGGCGATGGCCAATTTCCATAGCAAAATGCTGGATCGCACCTTCGACAGCGTTACCTTCGTCGACAGCGTGGCGGTAGCAGGCGACCCCTGACTCACTCATCCCGCGCCGGCGTAAATCCGCGCGCCGCCATCGCGCGCGCCGCCTTGCCGGAATGCAGAAAGCCGAGAAAGCGCAGCACCTCGTCGCGCGGCCGCCCCGCCACCGGGGCGACCACATAGGTATATTGGGGTGCCGGCGCGTCCAGCAGCGGGCTGCCAACCTCATGCAGGCGGTCGGCATGCGCCAGATCGGCGCGCAAGGCGATGCCACAACAGGCTTCGCCCTGCTGCACCGCCTGCACGACGGCACGCGACCCGGCGACGATCAGGAGTCGGTTCTGCAGCGTCTCCCAGCGTCCTTCCTGACCGAGGACATCGCGTGTGGCGATGCCGACCCCGTCCGATCGGGGGTCGCCGACCGCAAGTTTCTCCGACTCTCCCAAGGCGGTCAAATCGATGGCTGCGTCGATCGGCGGGTCTTGGTTGGTGACCACCAGCACCAAAGGCGATGACGCCAGCGGCTGTGGATTACCGATCATCTGCTTGGAAAGCACGCGGTAGACCGCATGCGGGTCGCCGGCAATGAACAGATCATAGGCCCGCGCGCCCATTTCGATCTCGATCGCCTGGTCGTCGCTGTCGCCGAACACGACCTTAACACCGCCGCCGCCATCCCCGTGCCAGTCATCGACCAGCGCATTCACCACCGACGCCCAGGCCACCGGCGCCGCCAGCACCACTTCGGCGCGGCAGCAGAAGGACAGGATCGCCGCCGACAGCGCCACCGCCGCCAGCAGGGAGCGCGGCCACGCCGTCATCTTCTAAACCTTGCCCGGCGCTTGCAGGAACAGGTCTTTATAGCGGTGCGGGGGGGCCCGCCAATATTGCGGCGGGGCGGCGACATGGTCCCCCAACTCGGCTGCAGCGTGCCAGGCCCAGCGCGGGTCATAGAGCATGGCACGGGCCAGCGCCACCAGATCCGCCTTGCCGCTTTGGATGATCTCCTCGGCTTGGCGTGGCTCGGTAATCAATCCGACGGCAATCACGGGGAGGCCGGTGGCATGGCGGATCCGTTCGGCAAACGGTACCTGATAGCCGGGTCCGAGCGCGATCTTCTGCGCGGGCGAACTGCCGCCCGACGAAACATCGATCCAGTCGGCCCGTCGCTGCTTCAATTCCTGGGCGAAGGCCACCGATTGTTCGAGGTCCCAGCCGCCCTCGACCCAATCCGTCGCCGAAATCCTTGCGCCGAGCGGCATCGTGGCAGGCAGGACGGCGCGCACGGCTTCGAAAATCTCAAGCGGGTAGCGCATACGGTTTTCCAGCGATCCGCCATAAATGTCGCCGCGGCGATTGGAGAGCGGCGACAGGAATTGGTGGATCAAATAACCATGCGCAGCATGCAGTTCGATGGCATCGACACCCAGTTGCACCGCGCGTTGCGCGGCCGCCGCAAAGGCCGCCGCGATGCGCCGCAGTCCATCCTGATCGAGCGCGGTCGGTGCGCGTTGGCTGGCATCGAACGGCGCCGCCGAAGGCGCCATTGTGTGCCAGCCGCCGTCGGCGAGGTCGATCTGGCGGCCACCCTGCCACGGCACCTGGCAGGAGGCTTTGCGCCCGGCATGCGCGAGCTGCAGAGCAATGGCGGTCTTGCTATAGCGCCGCAGGCTGGCGATGATCGGTTTCAGCGCGGACTCGTTGGCGTCGTTCCACAGCCCGAGACAGGCCGGCGTGATACGTCCCGCCGGCTCGACCGCGGTTGCCTCGATACACATCATGCCGGCGCCCGACAAGGCCAGGCCGCCGAGATGGATCCTATGCCAATCGGTGGCGGAGCCATCCTTTGCCGAATATTGGCACATCGGCGACACCACCACCCGATTGGGCAGGGTGACGCTGCGCAGGGAAAAGCCGGAAAACAGCACGCTCATGGCGGTAACCATACCAGAACAAGACAAAGATGTTGAGCTGTCCGGCTGAGTGGTCAGGGGCCTTCGCTTGCCATTGGCGCTCGCCCGGTCTGAGCGGGTTTGTCATAGAACTCCCCTGATTGCTAAAAAATGAATCGGAAATGTGCACTACAATATGCCCCGAGATCGTAATGCCGGACCAAGAAGACGCGATGGTCGGGAATGTTTTCACCACGGTAACCCATCGTAACCCCGGACAATTGGTTCTTGGGGATTACGGGCGGTCTTGTGCGCCGTGCCAGACGTTGACGATGGTCACCTCGCCGCTGCTTGTCACCTGGTAGACCAGCACATAGGGGTGCAGAGCAACCAACTCCCTTGTGCCCACGACACGACCGATGCGCCCCCGGCGCGGAAAAGTTTCAAGGCTGTCGCCGGCCAGCAGAGCTGTCGCCGGCCAGCAGAATTTCCCGCACCATGCGGCGCGCGGCGAAGGAATTTTCCTCGGCAATGTGGCGGGCGAGACGGTCGACATCGGCGAGCGCTTCTTCTCGCCAAAATACCGTCACTTTGATCCTGGTCGCTCGGCGTCAAAATCGCCGTCCGCCAGACGCAAAAGCCATTTACGGACTTCGCTATGCGGAACGCTGGGACGCGGATTGGCCAAAGATTTCGCAACGGCAGCGGCGAGGGCCGCCGTTTCAGCCTCGCTATCATCCATGTCAGGAAGTGGCGCCATGTTGCTCATCGCGGTGACCATGCCAGAACAAGGTAAAAATGTCGAGCTATCCGGCTGAGTGGTCGTTGGTTGGTAAGCGGGTTTCAGATCTTGCCATGATCTTTTTTTGGAGCGGGTGAAGGGAATCGAACCCTCGTCGTAAGCTTGGGAAGCTCGATTTCGATATCAATCAACTTATTGATATTGCCAAATAAACTATGAACGCTCATATCGCCAGTCAGCAATATGTCAGCAGAGCATCCCCGAGGTTGTTTCCGAAATCACGGCGTTGCGAGCTTGCGCAATTCCTCGGCAGGGATACGCACCGTCTTGCCATTGCGCACCACCACCAACGCCGTGTTGGTTTGGATTGCCGTCTGCCGCGCCATCTCCGCCGCGCGCTGCATTGCCGCCAGCGAGGCGCGCAAATCCGCGTCCTTAGCCTTGGAGAGATCCTGTTGGGTCATCGGTTTTCACCCCATTCCAGCATGACGGGCCTACTGCCCGTATTATCGTACAAAGCCCAGACATCCACCAGCATACGGTAGTGGTTCTGGAAATTCGCCCATCCGGCGGCAAATCGGCGGCGGATCACCGGCTTTGGGATGTCATGTCCACCCTGTCGTACCCGTTCCGCTACACGCTCGATCGCGGTTTCGGCGTCGGGCAGTTTCAGGAAGTACAGGCTGACGCGATAACCCTGGTCCTGCCACCGGCGAATCTGCCGCAGATAGCCATGGCCCGACAGTGTGGTCTCGAACGCGAAGCTTTCGCCGCGCCGCGTACAGTCTTCGATTTCCCGCAACATCAAACGCCCGGCTTTGACGGCAGCGGCCTCCGGCGTGAATGGCGACAATCCCGCCGCGATCAGGTCCGCATTTATAAAACGCGGGAGATTGGCTTCGGCGGGCAGGAAAGAGCGGGCGAACGTGGTTTTGCCCGCTCCGTTCGGCCCGGCGATGATAATAATTCTCTTGTCTCGGGTTTCGGCCGCCATATCCGTCCTGTCCCGGCGAGATCCGCAAGGCTGGAGTCCAATAGAGCTGACGCATACACTGAACCGCATGCCCGAGCCAGCATCCATCTTTGATCACGTCGATGATGACATGAGATCACGCCTTCCTTTGCCAAGGATCGCCGGGTGCTCGCTCGTGTAAAGGCATCCACGCCGTAGGCGGCGCGGACCCTCCTTGACATGGGCTGCGACTCCCGGCGCTCCGGAATGCAGGTCGGCTCCGAGGAATGGTCTATTTCAGTCCCACCAGGGAATAGGGGCGTTGCGCGGGCCTGGCGTCGTTCGCCGTTTGTTATGAGCTGTCTCACCAGCCTGCCCGAAATATCCTAGCGGTTGAGGCCGCGCCATCGAGCGCGGCCGAGGGCCGGCGATGAGGCCCTTGTTCCGTTATATGAGGCCGAAAACTCTCAAGGCGATGACGAATTGCAGCGCAATAATTGACGTGAGCAAAACTGTCTTCAGGCCCAGCATCCTGCACAACTCGTGCAGTTGACCGATCGTTCCTCGGTCAGGCGCCGCCATCGCGAGTTTCCCTGGCGCGCCGCTCCGTTCCCCGCATTGCCAAAGCGCACGAAATCGACATAGGTATGTTCTTCATCGGTCGGCCAGTGATGTTGAAAATCATCAAGAAAGACCGGCCAGTCCGGGGGCAGGGCGTGGACCTCGAAATAGCGCAGCGGGAACGAAAAGCCGTGATCGATGCCAACCAGTGTCGGAACATCCCCGGCCAGAGTGTCTGTCAGCCATTCGGCGATGCCGCGCCGGGTCCAGTATTTGCGCGGGCTGGGTGGTGGCGGCACCTCGTTGGGCGTGGCCGTGCCGTCGGCCCGATAGACCCGCAGGCCCTTGAGGCTGGACTCCGGCGTCTCGGCGCCGGAATAGTCGATACCGATATAGCGGGCGAAGGAGGACATCAGTTTCGATTCAGCCCATAGTCGCCTCGCGTCAGAAGGATCCCCTTCCAGAATGACTCGCGCGCGAGGATCACATCGTCGGGCGTTATCGCAGGGCGGAATTCCAAAAGCGCAAATCGAAATGCTTTGCGGCAATAGTCCAGCGTGGGATCGGAGGCCATAGCGCGAAGCTCCACGTTGCCGCCATGCCCGGTGGTTACATAGTTGCACCAGCGTGACCAGATCCCTTGATCGCCATAGGCTGATCCAATGTATCGCTTTCCGGTGGTGATATCGGAAATCAAATAGATCCCTTTCACGCTCGCCAGCGCGGCCTGCCAGTCAGAGCGATAATTCCGGACGAGCGTCTCGAGTTCCTCGAACGACAGATCGATGTTCTCGAAGCCAGGGAATGGTCGCCCCGAATAGGGTTCCCGCAATATTTCCTGCACTTGGAAGCCGGGATAATGATTCTCGAAGTTCACTCGCGTCGATCGGTCGCGGTAAGGGCTTTGCAGCTTGAGCCTTCCGATAAACCCCTCGCCTTCTCGGCAGAGCTCGACCTCGTAGCGATCACTATGGCGACTGAGGACGCGAAACACACCGCCGAACAGCCAAACATCGGTCTCATGGTAAAAATGTTAATCGGCATGCAAAATTGACCCCCTAATCGGGGTAATCGGCGTTCAAAATTGACCCCCCTGATTTTGGTTTCATGCTTGTGAATGGCGGTCAAAATCCGCGTAAATCCGGCGCTAAGACGATTCCGGCATGAATTTGCCGATCCTGTCGGGTTGCATGCTCTGCCGGCGGGAGGGGCTTAAGCCCCGACCAGAGGCTGAGCATGCAACTCGGCTTTGCCTTTTTGTTTCCCTGTATTGATTTTTGTAGGTGCGGACGGCAGCCATGGGCTGACGGTCGGCAACTGGCGCGGTAAGAACCTGCTGACATTGGAGAGCAGGCACGGCGCCGATGTATCACCGGCAAGTTTTGCGTCGGCGCCGTGCCCTTACACCGTGCGGGGCACGAATGCGCCAACAGTATCGCACCGGGAGCGAGGTGCGTCTACTTCGGCGGGGCTGTGGCGATTTTGATGAGCCGGACAGCGGCCGCCTTTTCCTTTGTGCCCGCTGTCGGGTTCAAGTTCTGATTTGTAGCCATTGCGATCGTGGCCACCGCTATTGCGCTGAGGGTTGCGCTTGGGAGGCGCGCCACCAGTCACAGCGTGAGGCTGGTCGCCGATATGGAAGGAGTCGAGACGGTCGCTTCGCCTGCGCGGAACGGAACCGGCGTTATCGCATCCGACGCAAGAACGTGACGCATCAGGGTTCACCGCGCCATGGATCGGATGCTGTTCTGATGGTGACCACGGCGGTTGTCGCGAGCAAGCCGGTCACCGTCGACCGCGTGAGGCTGTGGCAGTGCCATTGGTGCGGAAGGCCATGCGCTGATTCTGTTCGCATTGCCCCAATGCGCAGCCGCCGGGTCCGAGCACGCAGCCAACGAGGACCCGAGCATGAGCATTCCCCCTGAGATCGAAGCGCAGATTCTGCGTTATCACCATGTCGAGAAATGGACCGTCGGTACGATCGCCAAGCAACTGCGCGTTCACCACAGCACCGTGTCGCGGGTGCTGATCCAGGCTGGCTTGCCTCGGATCATGCAACATCCGCGGTCATCCGGCCTCGATCCCTTCCTGCCGTTCATCCACCAAACCCTGCAGCAGTTCCCGACACTGACCGCCAGCCGGCTCTACGGCATGGTGCGGGAACGCGGCTATACCGGCCGGCCTGATCACTTCCGCCACGTCGTCGCCTGCCATCGGCCCCGACCAAAAGCCGAAGCCTACCTGCGCCTGCGCACCCTTCCCGGCGAACAGGGACAGGTCGACTGGGGGCACTTCGGTCATCTGGTGGTCGGGCGCGCGCGCCGCCCCTTGATGGCGTTCATCATGGTGCTGAGCTACTCGCGTCAGATCTTCCTGCGCTTCTTTCTGGACGCCCGTCTGGAGAACTTCCTGCGCGGCCATGTCGGGGCATTTACGGCATGGCAAGGGCTGCCCAAGGTCATCTTGTACGACAATCTCAAAAGTGCCGTACTGCAGCGGCATGGCGATGCGATCCGCTTCCATCCGACCTTGCTCGACTTCGCCGGGCGATACCGCTATGAGCCGCGACCGGTTGCCGTCGCCCGCGGCAACGAGAAGGGTCGGGTCGAACGCGCCATCCGCTATGTGCGTGACAACTTCTTCGCCGCCCGAACCTTCGCCGATCTGGACGATCTCAACGCGCAGGCCATGGCTTGGTGCAATGGTGCCGCCGCAGATCGGCCTTGCCCGGAAGACGTCAGCATGAATGTGCGCGAGGCGTTCGCGCAGGAAACTCCGTTACTGCTGAAACTGCCGGACAATCCCTATCCGGCGATCGAACAGGTTGCGGTTAAGGTTGGCAAGACCCCCTATGTTCGCTTCGATCTGAACGACTACTCGGTGCCGCACACCCATGTACGGAAAGCCCTGACGGTCTTGGCCGAACCCGAGTCCTTGCGCATCGTCGACGGTCAGACCGTCATTGCCGTCCATCAACGCCGCTACGGCAAGGGCGAGCAGATCGAGGATCCCGCCCACATCCAGACGCTGGTCGATCAGAAGCGCCAGGCGCGCCGCCATCGTGCCACCGATCGCTTGGCGCAGGCGGCGCCGGCCAGCCGCGACTTGTTGGTCCGCGCCGCCGAACGTGGCGATAATATCGGCACCATCGCATCCACCCTGATCCGTCTGCTGGATCGTTATGGCGCCCTCGAGCTGCAGGCCGCCATCACCGACGCGCTGGAGCGCGGCGTGCCGCATCCCAATGCTGTGAGCCTCGCGCTCGAACGCCGCCGTGAAGATCGGCAGCAGGCGCCGCCGGTGGCGATTATCCTGTCGGCGCATGTGCTGGCCCGAGACGCCGTCGTGCAACCGCACGCGCTCGACAGCTACGACCGGCTGACGGAGGTCAACCATGAAGAGCCTTGATCCGTTGCAGGAACGTGCCAAGGCGCTCCACCTCCATGGTCTGCTGGCTCATTGGTCGGAAGCCGTCGCCGCCGGTTGGGCTCAGACATTGATCGAGTGGGAGGAAGAGGAACGTGGCCGGCGCAGCATGGAGCGGCGTCTCGGCAGTGCCCATATCGGTCGCTTCAAGCCGATCTGCGACTTCGACTGGACCTGGCCCGCCTCGATCGACCGCGCCACCTTCGAGTCCTTGATGACGCTCGACTTCCTCAAGGAGGCGGCCAACGCGCTCCTGATCGGACCAAACGGCGTCGGCAAATCGACGCTGGCCCAGAACCTCGCCCATCAGGCGGTGATCCACGGCCATACCGTCCTCTTTACAAGTGCCGGCCAGATGCTCGGTGAACTGGCAGCCCTGGACAGCGACTCTGCCCTGCGGCGACGACTCCGCCATTACGCCGCGCCGGCGCTGCTTGTCATCGACGAGGTCGGATATCTGTCCTACTCGAACCGCCACGCCGATCTGCTGTTCGAGCTGATCAGTCGGCGATATCAGCAAAAGAGCACCGTCATCACCACCAATCGCGCCTTCGCCGAATGGCACGAGGTCTTCCCCAACGCGGCCTGCGTTGTCTCCATGGTCGACCGCCTCATGCACAACGCCGAGGTCGTCTCCATCAAAGGCGATTCCTACCGCGCCAAGGAAGCGCACGACCGCGCTGAGCAAAAAGCCAAGCTGCGCCGCGCAGCAAAATCAACATCTCAAGCCGGAGCACCTTCATGAAAACACCCGATATCAGGAAGATCGACTTCGAAATACCAATCTACTGGAACGACGATCAAGCGCTCGCCGTCTTCGAACTCATCGACGATATGAGGGAGAAAATCCTGGCCCATTATGGCACACGCATCTACCTCCTGATCGCGGAGGGCCAACAACCCGACAACAGTCCGATC
>Ga0302319_10015516_pt1 | contig 14121 bp, 9 predicted proteins | sample Bog_T0_2_FD_203319 | JGI IMG/M metagenome (GOLD analysis project Ga0302319, IMG submission 203319) | Peat permafrost microbial communities from Stordalen Mire near Abisko, Sweden - Bog_T0_2 | ecosystem: Environmental > Terrestrial > Soil > Wetlands > Peat | place: Sweden: Abisko, Stordalen Mire... | reverse complement strand
CGGGTTGCCCTTTTCACTTGCTTAAGCACACTGGCCTGGCGTCCATCCTCCTTCTATCTTCTAAACCACAGGAACGGCCCCTTTCAGCAGTAGTTCTTGTAGGCCTACCCTCGAAACAACGACTCAGCCACAGACTGGTGCTAAGTGGGGGTCTGGTTCTGGTTTTCGCTCAGGAGTCCGCGTCGCAAGGCCCTGCGCTTGATGAGCAGAAAAAATACCGGAACCAGAATCAAAACATGGATTGTGGAAGTAATCATTCCTCCCACAATCGGGGCGGCAATGGGTTTCATCACATCGGAGCCAATACCCGTTTCCCAGAGGATTGGCGCCAGACTCAGAATCACAGCCGCCACCGTCATCAGCTTTGGCCGCAGACGCTGCACCGCGCCTTCAACGACCGCCTGCTGCAGTGCTTCATCCGTCATGGACGAATTCTGCGCCAGGTGCCGCTGGAAAGCTTCATCCAGATACACCACCATCACTACGCCCGTCTCAACCGCAATCCCAAACAGTGCAATATAGCCCACCCATACAGCAACGCTGAAGTTATAGCCAAGCAGCCACTGCAAAAGCAGTCCTCCCGACATCGCGTAGAGTGTGGGCACAATCAGCACCACAGCCTCGATTGCTGATTTGAACACGAGATAGAGCAGCAGAAAGATGACGAAAAAAACGATCGGCAGGATCATCGTCAGGCGCTGCTTGGCGCGCATCTCGAACTCGTACTCCCCGGCCCATCGCCAGGTATAGCCCGCCGGCAGCGACAGCTTCTGGTTAAGCATCTTCTCCGCGCGACTTACATAACCCCCGTAATCATTTGTATTCAGATTCAGGTAAACGTAGCCGGTCAGCGCGCCATCTTCGTCGCGAATCATGGACGGGCCACGCGAGTAGTACACGCGCGCCACTTCGCCAAGCGGAACCTGCTCCCCGGACGGTGTCGGAATCAGCGCCTGCGACAGAGCTTCAGGATGGTCGCGAAAGTCGCGCTGATAGCGCACGGAGATGGGAAAGCGCTCGCGGCCCTCCACATTCTGCGCTATGTCCGCCCCGCCGATCTCCGACGCGATCACACGCTGCACGTCCGCAACCGTCAAGCCGTATCGTGCGGCCACCGGCCGGTTCACATCTACATTCAGGTAGAAGCCCTGCGAAACACGTTCGGCAAAAATCGAGTTAGTCTCCGGCATGGTTGAAAGTATCTGCTGCATCCGCGCTCCAACATCTTCGATGTGCGCCAGATCGGGGCCTTGAATCTTGATTCCCACTGCGGTCTTAATGCCCGTCAGTTCCATGTCGAGCCGGTTTTCCACGGGCATCGTCCAGGTGTTGGTCAGGCCAGGGAACTGAAGCTTCTCGTCCATGTCGTGGATCAGTTTTTCGTAGGTCATGCCAGCGCGCCACTGATCGCGGGGCTTCAGCATGATGGTCGTGTCGTACATATCCAGCGGCGCATTGTCGGTCGCGCTGTCCGAGCGTCCCACCGTTCCAAACACCGTTGTAACTTCAGGAAAGGAGCGGATGATCCGGTCCTGTTCCTGCATCACAGAAACCGCCTGCGTAATCGAGATGCCCGGCAGCGCACTCGGCATGTAGAGTGCGGATCCTTCATACAGAGCGGGCATAAACTGGCTTCCAATACGAAAATAAAGAGGGACGGTCGCGGCCAGAAAGGCAAGGTTGAGGGCGATCACCAGTTTCCAGTGCTTCAGGCACCAGCGCAGCACAGGAAGATACATGGCCTGGGTAATGCGCGCAGCCGGATTCTTTGACTCCGGGCGCAGCTTGCCGCGCAAACAAAACGGCATCAGCGCCGGAACCAGCGTGATAGAGAGCAGCGAAGAGAAGACGAGAACCAGCGTTTTGGTCCACGCCAGCGGCCGGAACATCCTGCCTTCCTGCGCTTCAAGCAGAAATACCGGCAGAAATGAAACCACGATGATGATCAGCGAATAGAAAAGAGCCGGCCCCACTTGCTGCGCCGCGCCAATCAGAATGCGCCGCCGCTCAGCTTCGTCTGGAACATCGCTTCGCTCTGTAAGATGGCGGTATCCATTTTCGACCATCACAATTGCCGCATCAATCAGCACGCCGACTGCCAGCGCCAGTCCGCCCAGCGACATGATGTTGGAGCTGACGTGAAGCAGGTACATCGGGATAAACGCCGCAAGAACTGCAATCGGGAGCGTCAGTATGGGAACCAGCGCGGAGCGGAAGTGAAACAGGAATGCAATGCTCACGAAGCTCACAATAATTGCCTCGACAACAAGGTCCCGCTTCAGAGTGTGAATCGACTGGTCGATCAGCCAGGAGCGGTCGTATGCGGTAACAATCTCAACCCCGGCCGGCAGTGACGGTCCAATCTCCTTGAACTTGGCCTTTACACCGTTGATTACATCCAGTGCGTTCATCCCGTAGCGCATCACCACAATGCCGCCTACCGTCTCCCCTTGCCCCTGCCAGTCAGCTGCGCCGCGCCGTTCGTCGGGCCCAAATGAAACAGTACCCAGATCCTTCACCAGAACAGGCGTGCCGTTTTTCGTCGCGACCGGAACATTTTCGAGATCGGAGAGCGACTTCAAATACCCCAGCCCGCGGATCATGTATTCGGCGCCGTTCATGTCCAGAACGTCTCCACCGACTTCATTGGTACTCTGTCGGACGCGGTCGATCACCGTGGATGCGGAGATGCCATACGAGAAAAGCTTTTTGGGGTCGAGGTTAACCTGGTACTGGCGCACAAAACCCCCGATGCTGGCGACTTCCGCCACGCCAGGCACCGTTTCAAGTTGATAGCGCAGGTACCAGTCCTGAAGCGCGCGCAGGTCTGCCAGGCTCCTGCTATGGCTGCGATCCACAATCGCGTACTCGTATACCCAGCCCGCACCGGTTGCATCCGGACCAATCGCCGGATGCACGTCGGCAGGCAGCTTCCCGGCAATCTGCTGCAGGTACTCGATCACCCGCGATCGCGCCCAATACAGATCCGTGCCATCCTGAAAAACCACGAAGACATACGAGTCCCCGAACATCGTTTGCGCGCGCACGTTCTTCACCTGCGGAGCCGAAAGCAGCGCAGTCACGATCGGGTACGTCACCTGGTCTTCAATTACATTCGGCGGCTCACCGGCCCACGATGTGTGAATGATCACCTGCACATCGCTGATGTCCGGTAGAGCATCGAGCGGGACGCGCCGCATGCACCAGAAGCCCGCAACCAATAGCAGCACCGCTCCCATGAAAACAAGAAACGGATTGCGCGCACACCACGAAATGATGCGTGAAATCATCACATCCCTCCGGAGGCGCTGAGGCTCAGTTGCTTTGTCGCCACCGTCTGGCCGCCGCGCTGCACCGTGATCGACACCTGCCATGTGCCTCCAGCAGAAAGCTGCAACAATCCCTCATAGAACCCGTTTCCCTTATCGGACAACGTAGCCGCGGCGTGCTCTGCCGCCATGCCCATCGCAGGCATCGCCGGCATAAAGAAAGTCGCCGTTACCTGGGAGCCAGACACCGGCTTGCCATCGGAACCAGTCAGCTTGATGCGCACCGTGTTCGCGCCTTTGTGCGGTGGAGATGGCTGCGTACTCACGTCGATCTCCATCTGCTGCACCGGGGCCCCGCCCCCGCCCGTCTGCGGCGCAACAGGCGCATACGCTCCCACCGCTGCCTGAAGCTGAGCCTCCGAGTCCACCAGAAAGTTCGCCGAACTCACCACCTTCTCCCCTGCCTTGAGACCGCTCAGAACAATCACCGAATCGTCCAGTTGCGTCCCGACCTCGATCGTGCGCGGCTCCAGTGTGCCGTTTCCGTGGTCGATAAATGCGATGGCCCGCGTGCCTGCCTGCAGAACTGCAGTCGCCGGTATCACCAACTGCCGCCCCAGAGGAACCGAGATTGCGACGTTCACATACATTCCCGGCTTCAGCACAACTCCAGGGTTGCGAAATACCAGCCGTACCCGTACGGTGCGCGTGGCCTGATCCACTTGCGGCAGAATCTGATCGATGCGGCCGTTGAAGTTGCGTCCCGGATACGCATCCACCGTTACGCGCGCGGAGTCGCCCGGTTTCAAGCGGCCAACGTCATTCTGAAACACATTCGCGTATACCCAAACCGTCGAGAGATCGGCAATCGTGTAGAGCTTCATCTCTGGCTGCACGTATGCGTTGGGCAATGCCGTGCGTTCCATAATGTAGCCGGACGCTGGTGAATTGACGGCCATGTCGTGCTGCACCTTGCCGCTCTTTTGTAAATCCTCGATCGCCTGCTCGGGAACACCGAATTGCCGCAGCCTCTCCTCGGCAGCGCGTAGCAGCCAGCCATCTTCCTGCACCCCCATGCCCTGCGCATCGGGCGCAAAGGCCTTCTGGTTCTGCCGCGCCAGCAGATACTCCTGTTCGCTGCTCACCAGGTCTGGGCTGTATACCGTAAAGAGCCGCTGCCCCTTCCGCACGTACTGGTACGTCGCATTCGCTGAGACATTCTGAATCCACCCCGCAAACCGCGTCTGCACGTACGACAATCCCTCCTCGTCAATGTCCACATTGCCGGCAACGCTCAATTCGTTGTTGACGTCCCTGCGCTCCACCGTCGCCGTCGTCACGCCGATCTCCTGAAGCCGCTGCGGCGACAGCTGAATAGACGCCAAGGCAGGCTCTGTGCCCGCAGCATTGGCGCTTGCCGAAGGCCCGTGCGGCGTCGCCACATCCGGCCCGCGCGCCACCACCGGGTCCCCTGTCGAAGCCGAAGCCGCACCCGCACCCCGGCGCAGAAGCACAACCGCAAGCCCCGCCGCAAGCAGGACACAAGCAGACACAGCGGCCGCCAAAGCAATCTGATACGTGCGCGTCTTCATGGCTTCACCTCGGTTGCAGGCAGTCCGGACTGCTCCAGTGGAACGCCCGCGGCCAATTCAAGATCTGCCAGGCGCGCGTCAAAATCTGCCACCGCATCGAGCCATGCCAGGTCAACATCGATGACCGCCATCTGGCTGTCGAGCAGGCTCAAAAGGTCCGTCTTGTCGTTCTCGTATGCAATCACGCTCGACTCCAGCGTGGCCTCCGCCTGGGGACGCAACTGGTCGTGATACATGTGCGCAAGCTGTTGCGCGGCACTCGCCTCAACCAGTGCATCCTGAATCTGTCCGAAGGCTGCATTGCGCAGCGCGGCCAGTTCGGCATCCTGCTCCGTGGCTTGCGCCGTTGCCTCGGAAATCTCCGCGCCGTGCTTGCGGTGGTTCAGCCACGGCAGATTCATCGACCCTTCCACCATGTACGCGTTGCGCATATTGGAACTCGGCTGCATCAGCATGTATCCGCCCGCAATCGTGAAATCCGGAACGTATGCCTTCTTCGCCAGCGCCTCCTCTTTGTGGCTCCGCCGCGCCGCTTGATCCGCGGCAATCAGATCGGGACGCGTCTGAATCGCAATATCGTCGAGTTTTTGCGCCGCAGGCAGAGATGTCAGCGCCGCGAATTCGCCAGTCGCCTGAAGCGGCGTGTCAGGATCGCGCCCCAGCAGCGTGTTCAGCCGCGCCCGCGCAAGTGCCGCGTCGTGGTCGAAGCGAATCATGTGCTCGGCAAGCGCCGTCAGCGCCACCTGCGCCTTCAGCATGTCCTGCTGCGGCACCTTGCCCACGCTGTATTTGATACGCGCCTCTTCAATCGCCTGACGCGCGATTCCCACATGCTGATGGTGAATCCGCGTCTCGTCGTCCGCCAGCAGCATGTCGTCGTATGCCTTGTGCACCCGCACCCGGACCTCCAGGCGCACCTCGTCAAGCATTGCCTTGGACACCTCAACATCCGACTCCGCCACACCGCTGCGCAACGCTCGTTTGCCGCTGCCAGAAAACGTTTGGCTGATGCTGAACATGTTTTGCGCGTCGTTGAAGTCCCAGGGCCGCTGCAATGGAACGCCCCATCCCCGATACATCGCCATGGGATCGTCAAGCGCTCCGGCAGCCGGAACATGCGCCTCAGCGATCGCGACTCGCCGGACAGCAACCTCGATCTCAGGATTTGCGGCCAGTGCCATCCGTTCCACTTCGTCCAACGTCAGCGCCGGACCGGAAGCCTCCGGATGGTGATGCTCTTGAAGCAACCCAGCCAGGGCCGACAAAACATCGCTCCTGGCCGGCGCCTGTGCGCGCGAAACACAGGCGCACACGCCGAGCGTCAAAATACAAATTGAAGAAACAAAAAACTTCATGACTCCCCCCAACGGATATACAGCTCATGTCCCGGTCATGCGCTCCTCGAATTGAAGGGCGCACGATGACGCACGAAGGCCTAGGTTCGGCCTGCGAAGTAAGGGGTTTTAGAGTCGAAGGGCGAACGCGCCGTCGGGTTGGAACTTCAACGGCGGCGTTTCGAAAGCATTACGTTGCTTGACGCCAGAAAAGGCGCGTAGTTGCAGATCTGCCTGACGCGGCACAAAAGCCAGCTTCTGCGATTGCTCAGAGGAATACAAAGGGGCCGTAGCGACTGCGGCGTTCTGCCGTTCGGCTTGGCAGCACGAAGGGTTCGCACACATTGAGGACGAGTCAAATTCCCGCGCCATCCCGCTGCAGCATTCCGGCTCACCCGTTGAATGCGCCGCAAGCATACATGCATAGGCCGGCAATGCGGTCCAAAGGACCACAACCGCCAACATCAGCATCGCGCTTTTTCTGCCCCAGTTCATCGCGTCAAAGTCCCGTGTCTCAGCTGTTAGCATCCGCTGCCGGGGTTCCGTGCGGCAGTGATTTAGATCACACCCGTCAAGCCCCCAACAGCAAATGCAGTCCCTAACATACCAAAGCCTGTGCAGCACTTGTGCGAAATGGAACAAAGCATGATGCGCAAATCCAGTCATAATCGCTGGTGCCCCCGGGTCCCTCGCATCTGGGGACAGGGGATGCGTGAAGCACGATCCAACCCAGGCCGCGCCGCACCAGCTCCTGTGAGCCTCCCACGAGTTTCTGCCCCACCCCATGTGGTTGACTTTCAACCCGAACTCGTTTATTCCTAGACAATATTCTTATGACTTGTTGTCAACCCACCTGTCGATAAAGTTCTGCCGCCCAAGCGGGCCTGGGGCCTAACGTCCCAACCCATCAAGATCCCCAAAAGTCATCAGGAGAATCCAAAGTGCTCCATGCCCTTTCTGCAGTTGTAGCTGCATCTCTGCGGCGATTGTCACCATCGATGTCTGCGTCGCTCTATATTCCTATCTATTGTTGTCTCCCCGCCTGTCGCTAAAAGTCCGCCATTCATGACGTCCTGGGACCGAAGGTCCCAACCCATCCATTTCCCCACAATTTAATAGGAGAATCCAAAGTGCATAAAGCTCTTGCTATGTCTGCTTCCCTGCGCCGGTTGTCGCTGTCCATCCCTGCTGTGTCGCCCATCCCTGCTGTGTCGTCCATCCCTGCTGTGTTGTCCCTCTCTGCAGCGTTCGTTCTGTTTACAATCGCGTCCGTCCTCCCCCTGGCCGCGCAAGACGACATCACCACGCAGAGCGGATCGTCCGCATACAACGGCGCATTCATCACCGGGCCGGCGTCAAACCCGTTAAGCTTCCTCAATGGAGCGGCCTTCCGTACCACCAGCAACCCCGCGCCCTACGACTTTCACGACGTTGCCCCCTTCACTGACCTCGATAGCAAGCTGCCCAAATGGATCGATTTCCAGGGCGAGGAACGCTTCCGTTATGAAGCGTACGACAACAACAACCTCAAAGCCGGCGTCAATGACTCCTACCTGTTGAACCGCTTCCGCTTCCAGGCAGATCTGCATGCGACAAGCTGGCTGCGGCTCACAGCGCAGGTCCAGGACGCCCGTTCGGGCTATCAGAACGCCCCCATCGGCCCGCCGAATACTGTCCGCTGGGATCTCAAGCTTGCCTACGCCGAGATTGGCAATCCTGAAAAGAGCTGGTACAGCCTCCGCATCGGCCGCCAGCTCATCAACTACAACAACACCATCATCGCCAATTCCGAGTGGCGCAACCAGGCCCGTTCCTACGATGCCGCCGTCCTCAACCTGAACGCCAGGCGCGAGCACCTCGGCCTCTTCGCCGCCTCCGCCGTGGTGCCGCAAGCCTATGGCGTCAGCCCGCATCAAGAGGGCAACAACCTCTACGGAGCCTACGGCCGCCTCGATGACTTTCTCGGCCATCACTCAAACATCGAGCCGTTCGTCCTCTGGCGCGTCCAGCCGGCCGAGGTCGTCGAAGCAGCCGTCGCCAAAACCACCGGCCACGAAAACGAGAAGGCCATCGGTGTCCGCCTCAAGGCCCAATCCACCCCGGCATTCGATTACACCGGCGAGTTCATCTACGAAACCGGCAAGGTCGGCAAGCAAGACATCGGCGCCTTCGCAACGCAAGAGGGCGCGGCATACCAATTCCTCAACGTACCCTCCAGGCCGCGCGTCTTTGCCCAATACGACTACGCCTCAGGCAACGGCAATCCTGCGCAGAACGCAACCCACTCCACTTTCGACACCATCTACCCCACGGCGCACGACCGCTTTGGCATCACCGACCTCTTCGGCTTCCAGAACATTGAGTCTGTGCGCGCTGGAGCCACCATTGAACCCCATCGCCGGCTCACCTTCACCGTCCAGGGGCTCGACTTCTGGGCCGCATCGGCGCTCGACTCCATCTACAACACATCGGGCAGCTCGATCGCGTTCAACAAATCCAACCACGGTCGCCACGTTGGCGCGGAAATCGATGCATACTCCTGGTATGAACTCAACAAGCACTTCAACGTGGGCGGCGGCATTGGCTCCCTCGGCGGTGGCCAGTTCCTGACGAATGTCACCACCTACCACTCCTACACCACCTATTACGTAGCCCTGAACTTCAAAGACAACGGAAAGAAGTAGCCTCAGCGTCATCGGCTCGGCTCTTCATAGAAGTCCTTCACGCGAGCCTGTGCCCCATCCATTCCGCGCTGCCGCCCCCCGGACAGGTCTTCGTCTGTGGCGCGGTCTGGCGGAATGGGTGGGAAGCACGCAGCCACATGGAAGGTCAGCTCCGCCAGCAGAGACAGCCCCAGTAGCTCCCGTAGGGTCGCAGTGAAGGTTCTCTGAAAAACCCACCCAACTTGCGCGACTCCCGCGCGCAACCGCACAGCAAACATATTTGAAATAACTTACTAATTATCAATAACTTAAGCCCAAACCACCTGCGCAATCAACGCACTTCCCCCAAATGCGTTCAATTCTCATCAACCCTTTACCTCGAAAAGCTCAATTCTGCGGTTACGAAACCTGCGAAAGGGTGCAACCCACGGTCTAAGTCTCGAAGAATCGCATCCATGGATTGCAACCTTTCGCATGTTTTGTAACCACCTACGCCACCTTTTACCCTATGTAGCGCAACCTGCCGATGCAACCTCTAATTCTCGAATTCCCCAACGGACAACTGCGAACTAAGAACTGTGAACTATGAACTGTTCCCTGTTCCCTGATCTCGCGTCTCCCCACGATACGTGATGCCCATCACGGCCAGCCGTACTTCGTGCTGGGTACTGTTCGACTCAGGAAGTCCTTCAGAAGATTGTTGGAAAACTCTTTGAGTTACCGGAATTGCACGGACATCCGCGTGCACGATCTGTTTGCAGGCATTGCACTTATGTACCAACTGAATTTTCGAGATTCGAAGAGAGGCTCAATGAACTTCAAGCTCACCACCGTAGCCGCGGCCATCCTGACCGTCGCCCTGGCCGCCACATCGGCGTACGCCACCGACCCGGCCCCCAAACCCAAAAAGCACGTCGCAACCAAAGCCAAAACCCCTCCACCACCGTCCGTTCAAGACCAGATCAAGCAGCTCCGCGACGCCCTCGATGCCCAGGGAAACAAAATAAACACCCTGCAATCAGACCTTTCCGCCAAAGACGCCCAACTAAAACAGGCCGCGCAAGAAGCAGCCGAAGCCAAGGCGCAGGCCGCACGGGCGGAAGCCGAAGTCTCCGCGCAGCAACAGGGATTAGTCACCAATGCCGCAGCCGTCACCACGCTCCAAACAACAGTCACCGATCTCAAAGGCAACCAGGCTTCACTGGCCACAACGGTCTCTGACGAGACAGCCAAAATCAAGAAAGCCATCGAAAACCCCTCCACCCTGCATTACAAAGGCATTACCCTCACACCCTACGGATTCTTCAACGGTGAATCGATGTGGCGCTCACACGCAACCGGCGGCGAAGAACCCACCCCGTGGAGTTCCATCCCATACGAGAGCGCCGATTCTTATTCCATGACAGAGATGGCCCTCACCGGCCGCCAGTCCCGCGTCGGCTTCATCACCGAGGGCAAAGTCAGTTGGGGCACCTTGCGCGCCAATTTCGAGGGCGACTTCCTCGGTGTAGGCACCACCTCCAACGACAATCAATCCACCAGCTACATATTCCGTCAACGCATCGCCTCTGCAGAAGCAGAGACCAACAGCCACTGGACCATTTCCGGCGGCCAGGGTTGGACACTTGCGACTGAAGACAAGAAAGGCATCACCACCGCGGCCGCCAACAAGGCCCTGCCCTCCATGATCGATCCCAACTACGTGGCTGGCTTGGTCTGGGCTCGCATGGGCTACCTCAGGCTCACCAAGAGCTTCAGCAAGGCTGCCTTTGCTATCTCAGCTGAGAATCCGCAACTGCTTTACACAGCCACGTTGGCCGGCAACACACCTTATGCGGTTGTGGGCAGCGCCGGGCTCAGCGCCAGCCTGCTCAACCAGACCATCAGCGCCTGCTCACCTTCGACCTCGATTGTGAACTACGGCAACCAGAAACAGACCGACTCGGCAGGCAACATCATCGATGTAGCCGTTCCGGTCTACAAGACCGTCAACTCCTGCGCCAACCTGGCCAACATCTCCTTCAACGAAGCTCCAGACGTTCTGGCGAAGGCCGCATTCGATCCCGGCTTCGGCCACTATGAGATCTTCGGCATTGGCCGCATCTTCCACGAGACCATATATCCCGGCGAAACCACCAACAGCAACCTCTACGGCGGCAACAAAGATATTGCCACAGGCGCGGCCGTTGCCCCTGCTCTCTCCACAGCCGGCGCAATCTCCAACAAGGTCGTCCTCGGCGGCATCGGCGGCAGTATGCGCGTTCCCGTTATCAAGGACAAATTCACCTTCGGCGCCAAGGGCCTGTTCGGACCCGGCGTGGGCCACTTTGGCGCTTCCACGCTCTCTGATGCCACCGCGAACTCATGGGGTGGACTTGAGCCCATCCACAACCTCTCGGGCCTGCTGACCGCCGAGTTCACACCCAACCCGCGCCTGCAGGTCTACACCTACTATGGCGGCGACTACGCGGGACGCGAAGATGAAGCTAACTCGTCCGCGACAACACTTGGCGCGCCCACTGCTGAATTCTGCGTAACCGGAACCACCACCTGCACTGCCAGCCCAACAGCTGCTCAAATCTCCGCCGGCGGCACATGGGGCGCCCACTGGGCCACTCCCTCCGCAGCAGCACTCGGCTACGGTTCACGCCTGCTCTCCAATTCCGCTTGCAATGCCATCACCGCTCCCGGCTATAACGGAAGCTCCACCGGTTACTACAACGGCGGTTCCTGTGGCGCACAAACGCGCGATGTACAGGAAGCAACAGGCGGCTACTGGTACGACATCTACAAGGGCGACAAGGGCCGCCTGCGTCAGGGTTTCCAGTACAGCTATGCTGTTCGTGAAGGATGGTCTGGCGCTTCCGGCATCGGCGCCAAGGGCATCGAAAACATGGTCTTCACCAGCCTCCGTTATTTCCTGCCGTAAAAACCAAACTCTCCGGTTTGGCCTCAGAAGCAAAAAGGGCAGCCCTCAGAGGAGCTGCCTTTTCTGTTTTACTGACCCAACTCGAAGAGTTTCGAAAGCCCCTCAGGCCCTGCCAGGCACCGGTGCAACGCCGTCCTTCAGCGTTTCCAAAACCAGCGCCAACGCACTTTCCCAAGCCGGCATGCGAACGCCAAATGTCTCTTCCAGTCGCAGGCACGACAGCCTTGAATTCGTCGGACGAACGGCCGGTCGCGGAAACTCGCTGGTCGGAACAGGTATAAGCTTAGGCAGGCTGGTGCCCATGCTTGCAGCTGATCGCGTGAGCAGTTCCTGCGCGAACCCAAACCACGTCGTTGCTCCCGCGTTAGTCAGGTTGTACACCCCGCTGCGACCGCAAAGTCCTGAGCCTGAAGGCCCAATCACCTGCGCAAGAATATTCGCCGTCCCTTGTGCAATGCATTCGCTCGTGGTCGGCGCGCCCGTCTGATCATCCACAATGCGCAATTCAGTGCGTTCCCGGGCCAGTCGCAACATGGTCAGCAGAAAGTTATTGCCCCGGGCGCCATACACCCAACTGGTTCGCAGAATCAGGTACTCGCAGCCGGACCCCTGGATTGCCTCATCCCCCGCCAGTTTTGTCTTGCCGTACACATTCTGCGGATTGGGAGTGTCGCTCTCTACGTACTCACCCTGCTTGGTTCCGTCAAAAACGTAGTCGGTCGAGTAATGCACCAGAATGCTTCCCAGGCGTTTGGCTTCCTCGGCAAGCACACCCGGAGCGGTGGCATTGATCGCCGTCGCCACATCTGGTTCGCTTTCCGCCTTGTCGACTGCGGTGTACGCAGCTGCATTCACAATCACCGCTGGGTCCGCGGAGCGCAGCGCCGTGCGCAGCGAATCCGGGTTCTTTAAATCGATCGCGGGGGACTCAAACCCGATCACCTGGCCATGACAAGCCAGCTTATGGCGCAACTCCCATCCCACTTGCCCATTGCGGCCAATCACCACAATTCTACTGTTGCGCATGTATTCCCTTTGCCAGAAATCCCGCCTCAAACACTTCCGATTCGCGAAACGCCTTCCCCGTGGCATCCTTTCCGGAAAGGATGGGCTCACCCGTGAGCGGCCAAACAATACCCAGGTCGGAATCGTTCCATAACACTGTGCGCTCAAACTGCGGAGCATAATAGTCCGTCGCTTTGTAAACAAAATCCGCAAACTCCGAGAGAACAAAGAAACCGTGAGCCAGCCCGGGAGGCAACCAGAACAGGCGCTTGTTCTCCGCCGACAGCTCAACGCCCGCCCATTTCCCAAACGTAGGAGAATCGCGGCGCATGTCAACCGCCACATCAAACACTGCCCCACTCACAACCCGAACAAGCTTTCCCTGCGGCCGGCTGATCTGGTAATGCAAACCCCGCAGCACATTCCGCTGCGACCTTGAATGGTTATCCTGTACAAATTCCGCGTCAATACCAATGCGCCGCATCTCGCGCGCATTGAAACTCTCCATGAAGAAACCGCGCTCGTCACCGAATACTGCCGGCTCGATAATCAAGACATCCGGAATCTTTGTGGGCTGTACTTTCATTCAATCGAACTCCGGTCTTTTAAGATCTCGCGCAGGTAGTCGCCGTAGCCATTCCGTATGCCATTAGCCAGCTGTTCAAATTGTTCGGCATCGATGAATCCCGCGCGGTAGGCAATCTCTTCCGGGCAAGCCACCTTCAATCCCTGCCGCTTCTCAATAATCTGAACAAAGGAACTCGCTTCCAAAAGCGAGTCGTGCGTTCCGGTGTCCAGCCAAGCGATACCCCGGCTCATGGTTTGCACCGTAAGTTGCCCCAACTGCAGGTAGCGCCGGTTCACATCGGTAATTTCCAGTTCTCCGCGCGGCGATGGTCGCAGATTCGCCGCAATATCTAAAACCTGGTTGTCGTAAAAGTAGAGGCCCGTCACCGCATATCTTGACTTTGGATGCGCCGGCTTTTCTTCCAGGTCAACGGCATTGCCCGCACCGTCCAACACCACTACGCCATAGCGCTCCGGGTCCTTTACCGGGTAGGCAAAAATCGTGGCTCCTGAAGGTTGCGCCGACGCGGACTGCAACATCGCCGCCAACTGATTGCCAAAGAAGATGTTGTCGCCCAGAACCAACGCGCAGTCCTCTTGCCCCACGAATTCCCGGCCAAGAATAAACGCTTGGGCCAGTCCCTCAGGGTTAGGTTGCACCACGTAACGCAACGACATTCCCCAAAGCGATCCATCCCCGAGCAGCTGTTCGAATCGCGGTGTATCCTGCGGAGTTGAAATCACAAGTACGTCGCGAATGCC
>Ga0302319_10015513_pt1 | contig 14121 bp, 16 predicted proteins | sample Bog_T0_2_FD_203319 | JGI IMG/M metagenome (GOLD analysis project Ga0302319, IMG submission 203319) | Peat permafrost microbial communities from Stordalen Mire near Abisko, Sweden - Bog_T0_2 | ecosystem: Environmental > Terrestrial > Soil > Wetlands > Peat | place: Sweden: Abisko, Stordalen Mire... | reverse complement strand
CGGAACTCGCTTCGAAAATGAAAGCGACCCGCGCGTATCGCGCGGGTCGCTCTTCGGGTCGGGCTAGTTCCAGTGGCCTTCCACCCAGAACCAGCCTCCGGGGCGGCGGACGTAGTGGCCGGGAACCCACACGCTATGGTAGTAGCGCGCCGGTCGAAGGATCCATGCGCCGGGGCGCCAGGCGTAGCGGTAGCCGGTCCAGTACCAGTAGCCCGCCCGCCAATAATAGCCGGAACGTGGCGGCGGGACCACTTCGTAGCGTGGCGGGGGCGGACCGACGCGGATTCCGATTCCGACCTGCGCGGAGGCCGGCAGCGTGGCCGCGCCGAGCGATCCGAGGACCGCGAGCGAGAGCGCGACCGCCTTGATCGATTTCATCGTCATGAAAAATTCCTTCGTGAGAGAAGAATTGTTGCCAAGGGGTTGCTTCAGATTATGGCGCCTGCCCTTCCCGGGTTCAAGGAGAGGCGCATGAAAAATCTACGAGTAGGGCCCGCCTGAATCAGACCGGATCGAACGCTCCGCGCACGATCATGTCCTCGCCGATCTTGCGCGCCTCCCGCAAGGTGCCGGCGTCACCGGCTTCCTTGCCGGACGCGATCAGCTTCGGCAACTCCTCATCGAAGAGGGCGGTTACCTCGGCGGCCGTGTGCAAGCCGTGCTTCACGCGCTGCGCGATCATCAACCGGTAGATCCGGTCGGTCGCGAGATCTTCCATGTAGCCGTCGAGCAGGCTCGCGCCCTTACCGTTGATGTAGCCGTTGCGATAGCGGATCACCGTGCGCACGGCCGCGCGCGTGCCGTCGATCGTCGTCTTGCCGACGCCGACCACGGAGGGCCGCATGTCGGGATGCGATTCGAACGCAGGATTGAAACTCGCCATCTGATTCGGTTCCGGAAACTGCGCGACCGCAATCGCGTTCTGATCCGGGTGTCCCGTCCAGGCGCCGTCCATCAGACAGTTCGCCTCGTTCTTCTTGTCTTGCGCGAGCACGGCGAGCGCGCGTTCGTTCAGTTCGGGATCCTCGCGGCTCGGGAAGAGCGCCGTCATGCCGCCGATCGCGAGCATGCCGTGTTTGTGGCAGATCGACGGAATCAGCGTCCGCAGGTTCTGGAAGAACGGCACGTCGTGCGGGATCGTGTTGCGATCGGGTAGCACCCAGGCCGGATCGTTCAAGTTGAAGTGGATCAGGCTCGCCATGTAGTCCCAGCGCCCGAGGTTGAGTCCGAGCAGATGGTCGCGTAAGTTGTAGGCGAACTCTTCCATTTGGAACGCGAACGGATGCGCCTCGCAGAGCGCCATGCACTTGATGTAATCCTTCGGCTGCCCTTTGAGATCCGCGAGCGTCTGGAACACGTCGCGCCACCAGAGCCCTTCCTCGGCGGCTTCGGATTTCGGGATGTAGATCGCGAGCGGGTGCTTCAGCCGCGAGAAATCCAACTGATATACGAGCAGCGCCAAATCGAAGAGCGACGCCGAGGTGAGTTCGTTCGCGAAGACGCCCGCTTGATTGAGATGCAGCCCGCGCACGCGCGTCCAGGTAACGGTCGCCGAATCTTTGATCCCGACCGTTCCGCCGCGCTTCTTGTCTTCGTAGGTCAGCTCGCCATAGAGGGCGGCGATCACGTTGCGCACGCCGAGGATCGTGTGGTCCCACTCGTTCGCCATCGAATCTTCGAGATCGAGCATCACGCCCGGCGCGCCCGAGTTCAGCATCTTCACCACGAGATCGGCCTCGTCGGCCGGCCCGGTCATCTGATTGCGCTGGTCGGCGCACCAGGCGGGGAGTTCGATTTTCCAGGCTGCTGTCGTCGCGTGCGAGGGTGCGAGATAGTTCGGTAGTTTACCGTCGTGCGAGGCCTCGAGCACGCGCTTGCGGGCCGCGGCCAGTTCTTGCTGGCGCTTCGTGAACGTCGCGTGCAGCGGGGCGTAGAACGCCGCGAAGCCGCTCGGCAGATCGCGCTCGAGCGAGAAGCCCTCCGGGGCGGCGTTCATGGGCGGCTGGGCGCTCTGGGTAAGATTCAACGGGTGCTCCTTCAATCGCGTGCGACCGGGCTCGCCGGCCGCTCCGCGCGATTCGCCGACAAGCCGCGGCTCCATTTCCGCACGGCGCAATCGTCGGCGCCGTGGAGGCGGCATCGGGCACGGGTTGAAAAGGTCAGGGCGCTTCCCGACCGCATGCGCCCGTAGCTCAATAGGATAGAGCGAGGGACTCCTAAGCCCTAGGTTGGACGTTCGAATCGTCTCGGGCGCACGTACGATTTCCCGTCACTCGGCCAGTTCGGCTCGCTCCACGACCGGGTCGCCGTCGCGGTCGACCGTCACCTCGAAGTCGATCGGGCGGCAGCAGACCGGGCAGTCCTCGATGAAGCGCTGGCGCCGCCCGCCCGACGGGTCCACGGCCACGAAGTTCGTTTCGAAGCAGGCCGGGCACGTGTAGGCGACATCGTGTTCGAGGGGCACGCCCCCGGCTTTCGGGCGGCCGCCGCGCCGGACCCGGCCCCGGCCCCGGGGCGTGTTGAACTCCGGCCCCCGCCTGTGCTATACTTCCCGGTGGAACGGACCGCGCGTCCGTATTTTTTATGTCGGCCGCCGCGGCCCGCACTCAGGAACGAAGATGGCGAAAAAAGAGAATCGCGTGATGGTCGTGCTCGCTTGCCAAGAATGTAAGCGCCGCAACTACAACACGCAGAAGAACAAACAGTCCAACACCGACCGGCTCGAGCTGTCGAAGTACTGCCGCTTCTGCCGCTGCCACCGAGCCCACCGCGAAACCAAGTAAAGGCGGAGCCTAGACCCGAAGTGTACCCGGAGGGTACATGAGGGTCGTAGCGACGCAGTCCAGCGGGCAAAAGGCGCCACGTGGCATAGAGGGCGGTAGCTCAATTGGTAGAGTTGCGGTCTCCAAAACCGTCGGTTGCAGGTTCGAGTCCTGTCCGCCCTGCCAGAGATTTTTCAAACGAGGGAGCACACGAGTCGCATGAATAGGCCAACGGGTGGAGGTGGTACGACGGTACGGCCGGGAGCGCCGAATCGTCCGTCGTCCCGTCCCGGTAGCGGCGACCGTGCGGTCCGTCAAGCGAACGCGGAGCGTTTCGTTCGAGACCTCGTCTCCGAAATGCGCCGCGTCACGTGGCCGAGCCGCCAGGAGTGGGTGTCCGCGACGATCCTCACGATCGGTCTCGTGATCGTGGTCGGTCTCTACACCTATTTGGCCGACCAGCTCTTCGGCTTTCTCTTCGGGTTCGTCCACCACTAGCACTAGGGGTTATCTTGGAAAATACCGTTTCGGACGCTCCCGAGTCGGCCACGGCCGCACCGGGAGCCACCAAAAAAGACGAACGCCGCAAGTGGTACGTGATTCACACGTACTCCGGCTACGAGAACAAGGTCAAGGCCAATCTCGAACGCCGCATCCACTCGATGAACATGTCGGAGAAAATCTTCCGCGTGCTCGTCCCGATGGAGGACGAAGTCGAGTTCAAGGACGGCAAGCGCAAGATCACCCCGAAGAAGGTCTTCCCGGGCTACGTGCTCGTCGAGATGGACATGGACGACCAGTCCTGGTACGTCGTGCGCAACACGTCGGGCGTCACGGGCTTCGTGGGTTCTCCCGGTTCGGGCGAGAAGCCGGTCCCGCTGCAAGATAAGGAAGTCAAGACGATCCTCAAGCAGATGGGCATCGAAACGCCCAAGCTCAAGATCGACTTCGCCAAGGGCGACCGCGTCAAGGTCACGAGCGGCCCGTTCTTCGATTTCACGGGCATCGTCGACGAAATCCAGCCGGAAAAAGAGAAGGTGCGCGCGCTCATCTCGATCTTCGGCCGCGAGACGCCGGTCGAACTCGAGTTCTATCAGATCGAAAAAGTCTAGCGCTCCGGGGCGCCCGCGCGCCTAGTTGCTATCGACCTTCGTGAAGCCGGCCGGGACGCCGAAGATCGGATCGGAATCGGCGAGCGGCGCGTGGACGTCGCCGCGTTCCATGATCACGTTGAAGCTGCCGTGACCGTGGCCGCCGCCATCTTGACCGGCCGCCGTCATGGCGGTGTCCTGCCACATCGCGAGCTTGCCCGCGGGTAGCGACGGCCCGGAATTTGTGAAGCTGAAGCGCGAACCGAGGTTCCCCCGCGATTGCAGCGCCTTCATCATGAGGCCGTAGTTCGCCATTGCCATCGACGCGAGCCCCGACGCCATGCCCCCGAAGCCGTGCTCGCCGCAGCCGAAGTGCGGCTCGTCCATCGCCGCGTAGTAGGCCGTCATCGTCATGTTGGTCGAGTGCGTCTCGGTTCCGCGCGTCATCGTCATCTTGATGTTCGTCGCGTATCCGTTCGTGGGCACGCCTTCGATCGTGAGCGGCCCGAGCGCCTTCGTGGTGACGTCGAGCGCCACGCGGGTACCGTCGTCGGTGGGCATCGCTCCCGGCGTCTCGTGATGGCCGCCGCTCGAAGGCATCGAGACCTCCGGCTGATCCAGCGAACGGACGCTGTACGTCTTCTTTGCGAGGTCGAGGTGCGTGATCGTGCGCGCCGTGCAGTCCGTGATGTCGGCCGTCTGTGCGGCGACCGCATCGACGCGCTCCTTGTTCGTCCCGATGTAGTGCTTCTCGGCGGTGCCGTTCTGAAACATCGCCGCGGCCGACTGGGCCTTGGCGAGCATCTTCCCGAGCCCGAAGGGCATCTTCGGGGAATCCCCGCCGCTCGACGCCGGCGCGGCCGCCGTCGCGAAATCGGTCCGGTAGGTGCCGGGCTGCGGGGCCGGGCCGTCGTCGCTGCCGGCGGAAAACTTGGTGACCGAGCCGTAGGCGAGCCCGCCGGCGGCCGGTGCCGCTCCCGGCGAGAGGAGTGCGAGCGACGCGGCGGCCGCACAGGCAAGCGAAATACGAAGGAAGGACGTCACGGTGTCGTTGGACCTCAAGGAAGGCGTAATCGGCGAGACGCGCGGGGCTTGCTTGGCGGAGTTCGCGGCGCAGCGTCCGGGACTCCTGGACGGGCGGACCCGGCCCGTGGTATCCTTGCGAGGTTGCCCCGCGCCGACCCCAGCCGGAGCAGCGAATTTACGAGGGGGAGAGGCCGCTTCGAGCGGTTTCGTTAGGAGAATTTCATGGCCAAGAAAGTCGTCGGGAAGATCGGCTTGCAGCTCAATGCCGGCAAAGCCACCCCGGCCCCGCCGGTCGGTCCGGCGCTCGGACCCTACTCGCTGAACATCATGGCGTTCTGCAAGGAGTACAACGAGCGCACGCAGGCCCAGGCCGGCATGGTGATCCCGGTCGAGATCACGGTCTACGAAGACCGCACCTTCACGTTCGTCACGAAGACGCCGCCCGCGAGCTTCCTGATCAAGCGCGCCATCGGCATCGAGTCGGGTTCCGCCGTTCCCAATCGCAACAAGGTCGGCAAGATCACGGCGAAGCAGCTCCGCGAAATCGCGGAAGGCAAGATGCAAGATCTCAACGCGAACGACGTCGACATGGCGGTGCGGATCATCGCCGGCACGGCGCGCTCGATGGGCGTCGAGGTCGTCTCGTGAAAAAGCACGGCAAGAAGTATAAGGCGCTCGCCGCGTCGTTCGATCGCACGAAGTTGCACGACGTGCTCGAAGCCACCGCCACCGTCAAGCGGCTCGCGACCGCGAAGTTCGACGAGACCGTGGAGATCCACGTTCGGCTCGGCGTCGACCCGAAGAAGAGCGATCAGAACGTGCGCGGCACCGTGCTGCTGCCGCACGGTACGGGCCGTAAGGTGCGCGTGATCGCGTTCGCCAAGGGCGACAAGGCGCGCGACGCGGAAGCCGCGGGCGCCGACGTGGTCGGCGAATCGGACCTGATCGACCGGATCAAGGCCGGCTTCATGGATTTCGACGTGGCGGTCGCCACGCCGGACATGATGGCCGCCGTCGGTTCGAACCTCGGCCGTATCTTGGCGCAGAAGATGCCGAACCCGAAGTCGGGCACCGTAACGCCGAACATCGGCAACGCGATCCGCGACATCAAGGCCGGTAAGGTCGAGTACCGCCTCGACAAGACGGGCATCGTCCACACGATCGTGGGCAAGGCCAGCTTCGGCGAACAGCAGCTTGCCGAGAACATCGCGACCCTGCTCGACGCGATCGTGCGCGCCAAGCCGTCCGCCTCGAAGGGCACGTATCTCCGGAGCGTCACCCTCACGAGCACGATGAGCCCGGGCGTGAAGGTCGATCCGCTCCGGATCAAGCCGACGGCCGCGACCGCTTAGCCGACCGAAACGAGGGCGCCGCTCGGTCTGGACCGTGTTTGCGGTTTGACGGGGACGGCGCTTTCGGCTATTATCAACGACGGCTCCGATGACCGTAGGTTCGCCGAAAGGCGAGTAATGCGACGAGCGCCTACCGAGGATGACGCAAACGTAAAATGATTTCGAGCCGGACGCCGATGGCGGACGGGTCGCGACGGTACGGCGGCGCTCATCGCGAGATTGGAGCGCCCTTTCTTTTGAAGAAAGCCGAACATTGCCGACCGCTAAAAAGGAACAGACGATCGAGGAGCTGCGAGTCCGACTCGCCGGCGCCAAGTATCTGTTCTTCACCAACAACGCCGGGCTGACGGTCGAGGAGCTGACGAAGCTCCGCACCGAGTTGCGGAAAGACGGTTCGACCTACGCGGTCGTGAAGAACACGCTCTTTTCGCGCGCCGCCGGCGCCGAACTCGCCAAAGCGCTCGAAGCGCACCTCACCGGACCGACGGCCGTCGTCTTCGCACCGACCGATCCGGTCGCGCCCGCGAAGGCGCTCCAACAGTTCGGGACCGACGTCAAGCCGCTCGAAATCAAGGCCGGCTACGTCGACGGTCACGTCATCTCCGCCGAGCAGGTCAAAGCGCTCGCTTCGATGGCGCCCAAGGCCGAACTTCAAGCGAAGCTTCTCGGCCTGCTTACGAGCCCGCTCCGCGGATTCGTGGGCGTGCTCGCCGCCAACCCCAGCGGATTCGTCCGCGTACTTTCCGCTCGCGAGAAGCAACTCGCCGAGTCGGCGTCTTAAGGAGTCACGACATCATGGCAGTTGCCGATCTCATCTCGGAAGTCGAGAAACTCACCGTCCTCGAGCTCAACGAGCTCGTCAAAGCCCTCGAAGAGAAGTGGGGCGTTTCCGCCGCAGCGCCGGTCGCGGTTGCGGCCGCCGGTGGCGGCGCGGCCGCCGCTACCGCAGCCCCCGTGGAGAAGACCGAATTCGATGCGGTCCTCACCGAAATCGGCGGCGAGAAGATCAAGGTCATCAAGGCCGTCCGCGAGATCACGAGCCTCGGCTTGACCGAAGCCAAGGCGTTCGTCGAGAGCGCCCCCAAGGCGATCAAGACGGGCATCCCCAAGGACGAAGCCGAGCAGATCAAAGCGAAGCTCGCCGAAGTCGGCGCCACGGTCGAAGTCAAGTAAGCGAAGGCGTCCTCGTGCGGCTCTGCCTCCGGGCGGTACCGCACGAGCGATGTCGCGCTCCCGCTACCTTTGGGTACGGTAGCGCTCATGGAACAGCAACAGCAAGATCCGCCGGCAGCCCCGGCGCCGGCGTCCGATGCGTCCGGCCAGGCCACGCAACAGGACGACGCGGCCGCGAAACGCGACGACGACGCGAAGAAGCGCGACGCTGAAATCAAAGCCGTCGAGGATCGCCGGTTCTGGGCGCGATGCCGTTCGTACGTCGTACGTTATCGTACGCCGATCGCGGTCGCCCTCGTCGCCTTCTTACTCATCTACGGAGTCGTCGTGCGCGCCGCTTGGATCTCGGGAGCGCGGGGCGGTGCGAACGGCCAAGCGCAGTCGACCGGTTACAACGCGCAGGGTTCGAATACGAACGGCGCTGCGTCGGGCAATAGCGGCGGTTCGGCGGGAAGCTCCCCGATGCAAGGCGCATCGAGCGGTTTCGAAGGCGCGAACGGCGCGAACCAAAACGGCGGCACCGGTTCCGGCGGCTCGAACGGTAGCCAAACCGGGACATCCTACGGCATCCAAACCGGGCCGTCGATCGGTAGCCAAACCGGGACATCGGACGGTGGCCAATCCAACAGTCAGGGCAATGGCCAAAATGCCGACGGCTCGTCGCAGAACGGTTCCGTCGCAAACGGTACGACCAATGGTAGCGTTTCGAACGGCAACGGGTCGACGTCGAACGGCGGCAGTAACGCGAGCGCGAACGGCACGACCGGCACGCAGTCGGATCAGAGCGGGCCGCGTGCCGGAAACGTCAACTCTTCGGCCGGCAGCGCGCCCGGTAACGCGAATGCGAACAACGGTGCGCTAGGGGCTCCCGGGAATTCCACCGGGACTACCGGGCAAGGCAGTTCCACCACCGGGTCGTCGACCGGTTCGAATTCCGGCTCCGCCAGCTCCGCGGGCTCCAGCACCGGTAGCTCCGCCGGCTCCAGCTCCGGTAGCTCCGGCTCGGCCGGCGGCGGCAGCAGCGGCCACTGAGAGCGTTCGCGAAAAAAAGCGGACCCGCCGCAGCGAGCCCGCCTTTTTCGCGAAAGCCTTCGCTTCGTGTTTCTTAATGCACGAGGAATCCGACGAGTAGCAGCGCCACGATGTTGAAGACTTTGATCATCGGGTTGATCGCGGGGCCGGCCGTGTCCTTATACGGATCGCCGACCGTATCGCCCGTGACGGCCGCGGCATGCGCGGGCGAACCCTTACCGCCGTAGTTGCCGTCCTCGATATATTTCTTCGCGTTGTCCCACGCGCCGCCGCCGCTCGTCATCGCGAGCGCGAGGAAGAGTCCGGTCACGATCGTGCCGACGAGCGCGCCGCCCATCATCTTCGCGCCGCCGAAATCCGGCAGTACGAACGAGAGGAGTACGATGATGACGGGCGTGCCGATCGGGATGATCGCGGGCAGCACCATCTCCTTGAGCGCGGCGGTCGTCACGATGTCGACCGTCGTGCCGTAGTCCGGTTTCTGCGTTCCGTCCATGATGCCGGGCATCTCGCGGAACTGACGCCGCACTTCTTCGACGACCGCGCCGCCCGCGCGTCCGACCGACTCCATCGAGAGCGAAGCGAAAAGATACGGGCAGAGGCCGCCCACGAGCAAACCCGTGAGCACGTACGGATCCCCGATGTTGAAGAACGCGTTGAAGCTGCTCGGATCCGTCGTGTCGCAGTAGGCGCCGGGCGTCGCGTGACACTTGTCGCGCAACTCCTGGAGAAACGATGCGAACAGCACGACCGCCGCGAGGCCCGCGGAGCCGATGGCGTAGCCCTTCGTGACCGCCTTCGTCGTGTTGCCGACCGCGTCGAGCGGGTCGGTCACGTTACGCACCGCTTCGGGCATCTCGGCCATCTCCGCGATGCCACCCGCGTTGTCGGTGATCGGTCCGAACGAATCGATCGCGACGATGATGCCGGCCATCGAGAGCATCGCCATCACCGCGATCGCCACGCCGTACAGGCCCGCGAGCCCGAACGAAACGAGGATGCCGACCACGATCACGAGGGCCGGCAAGGCCGTCGCTTGCATCGAGACCGCGAGGCCTGCGATAATGTTCGTCGCGTGACCGGTCACGGACGCGCGCGCGATGTTGCGCACGGGCGCGAACTGCGTGCCCGTGTAGATTTCCGTGATGTACGTGATCGCGCCCGTGATCGCGAGGCCTACGACGGCGCAGATGAAGATCCCGAGTGCGCTCAAGACCTTGCCGCCCTCAGCCGTGACGCCGGCGCCGAATTCGGCCTGGGTGACGAAGTAGAACGCGACCGCGGCGATCACGCCCGCGACCAGGAGGCCGCGGTACAGGGCGCCCATGATCGAGCCCTTGCCGTCGTTCCCCATCCGCACGAAGAGCGTGCCGATGATCGAGGCGACGATCGAGACCGCGCCGAGCACGAGCGGAAAGGTCGTCGCCGTCTCGAGCGACTTGCCGAGCACGAGATGCCCGAGCAGCATCGCGGCCACGGTCGTGACCACGTAGGTTTCGAAGAGGTCGGCAGCCATGCCGGCGCAGTCGCCCACGTTGTCGCCCACGTTGTCGGCGATCACGGCGGGATTGCGCGGATCGTCTTCCGGAATCCCGGCTTCCACTTTACCGACGAGATCGGCGCCGACGTCGGCCGCCTTCGTGAAGATGCCGCCGCCCAAGCGCGCGAACACCGAGATCAGCGAACAGCCGAACGCGAGCCCCACGAGCGCGCCGATCGATTTCGAGATCTGATCGGGGCCGCCGGCGTTGATCCTGAGCATGATCGCGTAGTAGCCGCTGACCGCGAGCAGGCCGAGGCCGACCACGAGCAAGCCCGTCACGGCGCCGCCGCGGAAGGCGAGGGCCAGTGCCGGAGCGAGGCCGCCGCGCGCCGCTTCGGCCGTGCGGACGTTTGCACGCACCGACACGATCATGCCGATGAAGCCCGCGGCTCCCGAGAGGATCGCTCCGATCGCAAATCCGAACGCGGCTTCCCAGCCGAGCGGCGCCGGCGCGATGCCGATCAAGATGAAGAGTACGGCCGCCACGATGGCGATCGTCGTGTACTGCCGCTTCAAGAAGGCCATCGCGCCCTCTTGGATCGCGGCCGCGATCTCTTGCATGCGCTCGTTGCCGGGCGATTGCCGGAGCACGACCCCGATCAGAAAAACGCCGTAGACGATTGCGAGAACTCCGGCCGCCAGCCCGAGACCGATGGCTAACGATGCATCCAAACCAAACCAACCTTAAAAACGACGAACGGAAAGACCGTAAGACGGATGAAAATTCCGCATGGCTCCACGGAGCGGCGGTTGTTCCGCCCATTGTCGCCGTTCGCGCGCGGCTCCTTGTCGCATAGGAGCCCGCCAAAAGAGGAAGGACCACGTAAAGATTGCGTAAATTCGGCCCTAGCTTTGCATCATTTCGAACCGGTCGTCCGAAGTTCTAACGAAGAGCCCGTTATCGGAAGCTGAGGTCGGGAATGCATTCGGACGGTGATGCGTGGGGAACGTCGGAGGCGGACGCGGACCACGGCACGGACGAGTTGACCGGTCTGCCGAACCGGCGGGCCCTCGAACTGATCCTGGACCGCCTCTATGCCGGGTATCGGCGCGGCGACCTCGGCGCCGGCAGCGTCGCCGTGATCGACGTCGACGGGCTCAAGTCGCTCAACGACCGGCAAGGTCATGACGCCGGCGATCGCTTCCTGCGCTCGTTTGCCGAGGAGCTGGCGACGGCGTTCGCTGACCGCAAGCTGTTCCGCTACGGGGGCGACGAGTTCGTCCTGCTCAGCCGGCTGCCGCTGGAGGCGGGCGACGTGCACCGGGGCCTCGCTGAAGCGCTGCGCAGCGTGCGCGAACGGGGGTTTTCAAAGATCGGCGCGAGCTTCGGGCTCGCGGCTTTCGACGAATCCGAAGGCTCGCCGCGCGGCGCGTTACGCCTCGCCGACGCACGCGTTTCCGCGTCGCGCCGGGCCTAGGCGAACCGGTTTCGACCGCGAATCGTCCCACCGTCATGCAAGAGGTCGAGTTTTTGGTGGTCGGTTGCGGCCCCGCGGGCGGTACGGCCGCCCGCGAAGCGGCCCGTTCCGGCGTCGAGACGCTCGTGCTTGAACGCGATGCGGTCGTCGGCGCGAAGCGGGTGTGCGCGGCGGGGCTGCGGCCCGGCTTCTGCGAGGAATTCGACCTGCCGCGCTCGATCGTTCACTGCGATACCCCGACGATCACGATGCGCGCGCTCTCCGGCAAGCAGTACGCGTTCGACGTGGGGACCGCGCATACGACGACGCGCGAAGAACTCGACGGAACGATCGCCGAGTTCGCGCGCGCCGAGGGCGCCCAGATCGTCACGAACGCCCTCTATCGCGGCTACGTGACCGACGGCGACGCGACCGTCGTCGAGTACGCCGATCTCACGAGCGGCGAGCGCCGGAAAGTCCGCGCGAAACGCGTCCTGCTCGCGCAAGGCTCGAGCGCTCGCTTCGAACGGGGGTCGCCCCTCGACTACGACGACTGGCAAGCGGGCCTCATCACCTGCTACCAATACCGCGTCTATCCGGAGCGTCCCGCGATCGACGAGACGTACAAAACGCTGGAAATGCATTACTACCTGACCGAATCGGGTCGCAACGTAATCGCCTGGATGTTTCCCAAGCGCGATCATCTCGCGATCGGGCTCGGCATTCAAGGAAAGTGTTCCGGGACCGAATTGCGCGCGGAGCTCGATGCCTTCGTGCCGACCGTGCAAGAGCGGCTCTTCCCGGGCGTCGCATACACGATTCGCGAAGAGGGAAATTTGCTCTACGGCGGCGCGCCGCGTCCGCGCATCAGCGACGGCAACGTGATGATCGCGGGAACGGCCGCGGGCCTGGTCGATGCGACGACCGGCGAGGGCATTCACGAGGCCGCCACGTCCGGACGGGTCGCCGCACGCGCCGTCGTGGCGGCGAAACGAGGGCGCATCCGCACGCCGGCCCAGGAATACGAGCGCGAACTCAAGGGAATCTTCTACGGACGCCTGCGCCATCGGCACAAGCTGATGACGTTTCTCGAACGCCGTCCCGTGCGCTTCGACGTTCTGTTCGAGCAACTGACGCGCTCGCCGCGTTTCGCGAACATGCTGCAGCGCGATCGGAACGATTATTCCCTCGGCGAGTGGGTCTATCTGTACGCCCAGGCGGCGCTCTTTTCGATCCGCGCGCTGCGACCATAGCGGCAGGTTGCTCAGACTTTTGGAATCCGTCGGAAGAGTCCGAGCGGGCACGTTGAATAGTTCGATTCGTTGAAGACCGAGTCGAGCCCGTACGTGATCGCGGGTGTCCGCTACACGCGGGAAGAGGTTATCCATCGCTACATTCACCTGGTGAAGTATGTGGCGGGCCGGATTTCGGTCAATTTGCCCCCGAACGTCGAACTCAACGATCTGATCAACGACGGCGTCGTGGGCCTGATCGATGCGATCGAAAAATACGACGACGACCGCGGCGTGAAGTTCGAGACGTACGCGATCACGCGCATCCACGGCGCGATCATCGACGCTCTCCGAGCGCTCGATTGGGTGCCGCGCGCGATCCGCCAGAAAGCGCGCGAGCTCGAGCGCGCGCAACACGATCTCGAGGCCGAGATGGGGCGCCAGCCCTCCGACGACGAGGTCGCGGAGCGGATGGGCGTCTCGAAGCGCGATCTCGAGACGCTGCAGCAGAAGGTGCGGGGTACCTCCGTACTCTCCCTCGAGGAGCATCTGCCGAACGATCGCGGGAACGACATTCCGCTGCTCGATACGCTCAAGGGCGAAGACGGCGATCTCGGCTCGGACGTCGAGCAGCGCGAGATTCGCGAGGCGCTGGTCTCCGCGGTCGAGTCGCTCTCGAAACAAGAGCGCACCGTGATCCAACTCTATTACTTCGAAGGCCAGACGCTCAAAGAGATCAAGGCGGTGCTCGAAGTTTCCGAGTCGCGCGTCTCGCAGATCCACGCGCAAGCGGTGATCCACCTCCGCCAGAAACTGCGCGTTCTCAAAGCGGACCTCGGATTCCGTGAGAACGATCCGACGATCAAACAGAAATACGTGCGCCGGCCGAACCCCGCGTCGGGCGCCGAAATCGCGGGCTGACATCGTGCCCGTTCGGAGGTTACGCGGCGCGCGCGAGACGCCGCTCTTTTCGGCGTTGCTTCCCGATCCGGCGGGGGAGGCGCTCGTGTCCGGGGATGGCGACGTTCGGCTCGTGCGTGGTTGGCTTCCGGCGCCGCGCGCCGACGCGCTGCTCGCGCAGATCCGCGCGCGGATCGTGTGGACGCAAGAGCGCCGGCAAATGTACGACCGAATGGTGGACGTGCCGCGCGAACAGGCGCTCGTGGGTGAGAAATCGAGCCGGCTCGCGAGCGTGCCGTGGTGGCCGGAGATCGAAGCGGTGCGCGACGCGCTCGAGCGCGCCACGGGCGCGCGCTTCGCGTTCGCGCTCCTCAACCGGTATCGTGACGGCTCCGACAGCGTGGCCTGGCACAACGACCGCGAGGTCGCCGCGGTCGAGCGGCCGGTGATCGCCTCGCTCACGCTCGGGGCGACGCGCGCGTTCGACATCCGGCCCAAGCGCGACCGCGGCCGCGTGATCTCGGTGGACCTCGACCACGGGGACCTCGTCGTGATGCGCGGCGACACGCAGCTCAACTACGAGCACCGCGTCGCCAAGGATCGCCGCATCGCG
>Ga0302319_10015510_pt1 | contig 14122 bp, 14 predicted proteins | sample Bog_T0_2_FD_203319 | JGI IMG/M metagenome (GOLD analysis project Ga0302319, IMG submission 203319) | Peat permafrost microbial communities from Stordalen Mire near Abisko, Sweden - Bog_T0_2 | ecosystem: Environmental > Terrestrial > Soil > Wetlands > Peat | place: Sweden: Abisko, Stordalen Mire... | reverse complement strand
GCCGCTCATCAATCCGAAAGACGTGCAGGAACTGGAGGTCGAGCGGGGCGGTTATTCGAGCGAGTACGGCGACCGCACCTACGGCTTCTTCAATGTGGTGACGCCTTCGGGCTTCGAGCTCAACAACCAGGTCGAACTCGTCGCAACCGCCGGCAACTTCTATTCCACCGACGATCATTTCAGCATCGGCAGCCATACGCAGCGTTTTGCGTACTATGCGAGCGTTGATGGAAACCGGTCGGAACTGGGGCTGGGAACGCCGGTTTCACAGGTGATTCACGATCAGTCAAGCGGCACCGGCGGGTTTCTGTCGCTCCTGTTCAATCCCAACGCGAAAGATCAGCTGCGCTGGGTTGTTTCGCTGCGCGAAGACCACTATCAGATACCGAACGACCAGGGCGATCAGGCCGCGGGCATTCGCGATCTCGATCTCGAAAGAGATTACTTAGGGGGCTTCCACTGGACGCACACTTTCACCGATGGCGTGGTGTTTACACTGTCACCCTACTATCACTACAACGCCGCTCAATACATCGGCGGACCGCAGGACACACCATTCGTCCTCAACGACAATAGCCGCTCGAACTACGCTGGGGCGCGTTCGCTGCTGCAGGTGCAGAAGAAGCGGAACGATTTCAGGGCCGGCACTGAAGTATGGGGCCAGCACGACAATACCTTCTTCGGACTGACAGCTAACCCAGGCGGAGGCGTACTTAGTCAGCAGCAGACGAACTGGGCGAACTCGGACGCGCTGTTTTTCGAAGACCAGTACAAGGCAACCTCATGGCTAACCCTGGACCTGGGACTTCGCCTGACTCATTACTCGGGGCTGGTGAGTGAGAATGCGGCCGATCCTCGCATCGGCGGCGCCATTCGAATTCCGCGCCTGAACTGGGTGCTGCACGGTTATTACGCTTATTACTATCAGCCGCCGCCACTCGACAGCCTGGCTGGCCCTTCCCTGCAGTTTGCGATTTCCCAGGGCTTCGGTTTTATCCCGTTGAAAGGCGAACGAGACATCCAGCACGATATAGGCCTGAGCGTTCCGGTGCGTGGATGGGAGCTCGCTATCGACACCTTTCATACCAGCGCGCGCAATTTTCTGGATCACGATGTGGTGGGAAATTCCGGGATCTTCATACCGTTGACAGACCTGGGCGCGATCGTCAGCGGCAATGAGGTTACGATACGTTCGCCGCGTCTCTTCAACAGGGTCAGCTGGCGGGTCGCTTACTCCAATCAGATTGGGCAGGCGATCGGGCCGATTACCGGCGGGCTGCTTGAGTCTGCGCCGACCGGAAATTTCCTGCTCGATCACGATCAGCGCAATACGGTCAGCTCAGTTTTGTCGTTGACCCTGCCGGGAAACATGTGGGCAACGCCGACGTATCAGTTCGGCTCGGGCTTTCTGAACGGCAACGGCCCCTCTCATCTACCGCCGCATTCGACGTTCGACCTGTCGATCGGAAAGACGTTCCGTGAGAAAGTGACTGCGTCGGTCAATGCGGTAAACATTGCAAATACCCGCTATCTGCTCGATACGAGCAATACCTTTGGCGGAACACACTACATTAACCCTCGCCAAATCTATGGCGAGATCAGGTACAGGTTTCACTTCTGATGACACGCAGAGAAACGGTGGGTCTGGCGGTAATCTCCGCGCTTACAGTTTCAAGCGTGGCCTGCTCCACCGCGGCACAAACGAAATCGGAGAAGCCCCGGCAATATCAAATGCGCGGCGTGGTCGTGCGCCTTAGTCCAAAAGAAAATCTTGCATCCATCAATGCCGAAAAAATTCAGGGATGGATGGACGCCATGACTATGGAATATCCGGTTGAGAACAAAAAAGAATACCTGGCGCTGCGGGTGGGCGAAAAGATTAGCGCGACGGTCAACGTTACGAGCGAAGGATTCTGGCTCACGAACGTCAGAGAAAGAAAGGACTGAAGCTCGGACCCAGCCTCGCGGCGATTCACTCTGAGGCGATGATGGGCGGACCGGATGCCGCCCGGACCCGGCGCGCTAGGGCTTCGTCAGATCCCGTAACTCGTTGAGGAACGCCTGCTCGTCCTGGAAATCCCGGTAGACCGACGCGAACCGCACATAGGCGATCTTGTCGATGTCGCGCAGGATGTCCATCAGGTACTCGCCGATTTCGGTTGTGGTGATTTCGCGCTCCGGCGAATCGGTGACTCGGGCCTCCACCTGGTTGACCAGGTCCGACAGTTTCACCATGCTGATCGGTCGTTTTTCGCACGCTTTGAGCAGGCCGTTCAGCACCTTCTGACGGTCGAATTTTTCACGCCGACCGTCCTTTTTGATGACCATGTAGGGGACTTCGTCGATGCGCTCATAGGTTGTAAAGCGCTTCTCGCATTGAAGGCACTGGCGGCGGCGGCGGATGGAATCTCCCTCTTTGCTCTCGCGGGAGTCGATCACTTTGTCTTCGATATGGCCGCAAAACGGGCAAGTCACCGTCCGATTTCCCCCAAATCCTTCAAAACGCAAGCATAACAGGCTTCGAGGGAACCGGGGTAGGCCGAGGCGCCAGGTGCGGGCGGCGAAAGATTGAACCTATTATGGTTAAGCCTCGTTCTTTCTATCAGGAAAGGCGTATAGGCGATCATGGCATCAGGTACGGCAACGGCAATCCAGGTCTTCGGGAATGCTGTTTGGCCGGGAATGGCTAAAATCGGGTTGGACGCGGACAGCACACTGGTAGAACGCTGCCTCTCGGGCGACGACGCCGCGTGGGAGCAGCTGGTAAGGCTGCATACCCGGCGTGTGTACGGACTCTGCTACCGGTTTACGGGACGCGATTCCGAAGCTCAGGACCTGACCCAGGATGTGTTTATGCGGGTGTTTCGCGCGCTGGGCGGATTCCGGTCGACCGAAGGGTCGTTCACGACGTGGCTGACCCGGCTGACCCGCAACTTGCTGATCGATCACTACCGCCGAACCCGCAATGAGCGGGTGACAGATTCGATTGAAGAGCAGTTACCGCGGGTGGAGCAAAGCACGTCCTCTGTAATAAGGCCGGATGCGGCACTGGCGGGGCGGGAAGCGAGCGAACTTTTGCAGGGTGCGCTGGCCAAACTTTCGCCGGATCTGCGGGAAACGATTATCTTAAGAGATCTGCAGGAATTAGAATACCGGGAGATCGCGCAGGTATTGGCGATCCCCGAAGGGACCGTGAAGTCCAGGTTGAACAGGGGCCGGGCCGAACTGGCCAGGCTGCTGAAACGGCACGTCGCAGAAGTACGAAGATGTTGACTTGTGAACAGTTCGAGATCTTGCTTGCCGATCATATCGATGGCGAGCTGGGTTCTGCCGCCAGAGCCGAGGATCGGGCTGCGTTCGAGGAGCATCGGGCGACATGCGCCGCTTGTGCGCAACTAGCGGAAGACGCCGAGAGCGCCGTGGCGTTCATGGAGATCGCGGCCGATGTAGAGGTTCCGCAGGCGTTGGCCGGGAAGATCCTGGAAGCCACCCACGCGGGCTGGGAGTTTAAGCTGCGGGCGGGCGGCATTCGCGGCTGGATCAATCGGGCTCTGGCGCCGGTGCTGAAGCCCCGGTTTGTGATGGGCGCGATGATGACCATGATGTCGCTGACGATGCTGAGCCGATGCGCGGGCGATCCGAAGAAGCCGATGACGGCCGCGGATCTGGACCCCATCCGGATCTGGTCATCACTCGACGATAAGACGCACCGGGTGTGGGACCGGACGGTGAAGAGTTACGAAAGCATGCGGCTGGTTTATGAGATCAAGACCCAGCTCAGCGAATGGAAGCAACAGCAGGCCGAGGAAGACGACGCGGCAGCGGATCAGAAGGCCAACAGCCGCCGGGCGGACCAGCCGGCTAACACGACAACGCAGGAGAAACATCAATGAATTGCGCCAACCATCCCGAGATCGCGGCTTCGGCCTTTTGCCGCGAGTGTGGCAAGCCGATGTGCGTCGAGTGTCAGAAACCGGCGCTGGGATCGATCTACTGCGCCGAGCATCTGCCGGCTTCGGCTAAGCCTCCTGTGCCCCCTCCGGTTCCTCCGGCACCCGAGCCCCCGCGCGCTTCTTACACGCCTCCGGCATCTCCTTACACCGCCCCTTATGTGCGCGCGGTGGACCCGAGCGTTCATCCTGGCCTCGCACTTATTCTCGGCTTTGCGCCGGGTGTGGGCGCTATCTATAACGGCCAGTACGCAAAGGGTCTGATCCATGCCGTGGTGTTCGGGCTGCTGGTCAACATTGAAAACAATACCCACAACAGCGGGCTTGAAGCGCTGGTGGGGATCATGATCGCCGCGTGGGTGATTTACCAGGCATTCGAGGCTTATCACACGGCCCGCAAGCGGCGTTACGGACAGCATGTTGAAGAGTTCTCCAGCCTGTTCGACGTGAAGGCGAGCCATGGCAGGTTCCCGATGGGCGCGATTGTTCTGATCGGCCTGGGCTTTCTGCTGCTGCTCGATACCACCGACATCATCAGCATGGAAGTCTTTGCCCGCTATTGGCCGGCGCTGCTGATCGGCCTGGGCATTTATCTGCTGTACGCCAGGCTGAACCCCGCGCCGCGGCAGCCGCAGACAACTATAGATCCCGACGACGGGAGTTTCCGCCGATGAACCCGCAAAGCCAGGGACTGATGCGCGCCATTACAGGGCCGATCATTCTGATCACTGTGGGCGTGCTGTTTTTAGTCGATCGTTTTGCCGGAGTGGGGTTTGGGCAGACGTGGCCGGTGCTGCTGATCGTCGTCGGTCTGCTGAAGCTGCTGGGCGGTCGCCGCCCTCGCCGTGACGCGTATTTCATGCCTCCGTCTTCCACGCCGCCTTACATGCCGCCTGAGCCTCCTCCACCACCCGCGCCGGGAGAACGCAGATGAAATCGCGATCCATTACCGGGCCGGTGCTGCTGGTGATTATCGGCTTCATTTTTCTGGTGAACAACATCTGGCGGGACATTCCGCTGTGGTCTTTGGCGTGGGATTACTGGCCGGTTCTGCTGATCGTATTGGGCGTGATCGGGCTGGTGGAAGTGCTGTATCACGCGAGCCGGGGTGAGGTGAATCCGCCGCGTCCGGTGGCGGGAGCGGGAGTGTTCTGGATTGTGATGCTGGTGGCGTTTTTCAGTTGGGCCGGCAATCATGGCAACCTGCATTTCGGTCCGTTCACGAATGGCGGCATCAATGTTCTGGGAACCGATTACACCTATGATGTGAGCGCTACCGGCGCCAGCCAGGGCGTATCTCGAGTGGTGCTGGACAATCTGAGGGGCAACCTGTCGCTTAAGGGGCAGGATGGCGGGGACGTGCAGGTGTCTGGCAAGAAGTCGGTGCGGGCGTTCAGCAAGACCGATGCCGACAAGGCCAACGACGAGAGCCCGATCAAGGTAGAACGGCAGGGCGACTTGCTGATTATCCATTCCGACGAACCCAGGGGTTCCAGGATGCTGTCGGTCTCCGCCGATCTGGATATCACGATTCCGAAGGGGCTCGATGTGGAAGCGCGCGGCCGGAATGGGGATCTCACGATCGACGATATCTCGGGCGCTGTTTCGGTCGAGAGCGGGCGCGGCGATGTGCGGGTGAGCAATATCGGCAAGGACGTTAAGATCGCTTCGAACCGAGGGAACCTGATTAGGGTGACGGACGTGAAGGGTAAAGTCGATCTGGAGGGTCCGCGAGGCGGCGATGTACAGCTGGAGAACATTGCGGACGAGGTCACGATCAAGGGCGAGTATACCGGGACTCTGGAGTTTCAGCGCCTGAGTAAGACGATGCGGTTCCAGTCGCAGGCGACGGACTTCCGTGTGGAAGCGGTGCCGGGAAGCATCACAATGGATTCGGGCGATCTGAAGCTGAACAATTTGACCGGGCCCGTGAGGTTCTCGACGAGTTCCCGCGATATCGACGCGACCGATATTTCGAATGGGCTGGAGCTGAAAATCAAGCACGGCGACATCAACGTTACGCAGACGAAGACTCCGCTTTCGAAGATGGAGTTGCAAACGGGAAGCGGCGATGTGACTCTGGCGATTCCGGAAAAGGCTGGGTTCGACATCGATGGCAAGACCGGGCATGGCGAGGTGAGCAACGATTTCGGCGAACCGCTGCAGACGGATACGCAGGGCCGCGCGGCGACGATCAAGGGCAAGCAGGGGACGGGGCCGGAGATCAAGGTGGGCACAGATCGCGGCACCCTCACGATCAAGAAGAGCTGACAGGAGTATCTTAGTAACGGCATGCCTGTGTCGTCGCTTAGAGCTCTCGTATTCCTGGCCGCAAGCGGCCTTTGCGCCCAGACGGTGGATTTTCAGCGGGAGATCCGGCCTGTGCTGGCGGAGAATTGTTTCCAGTGCCATGGGCCGGATGCGGGGACTCGCATGGCGGGGCTTCGCCTGGATCTGAAGGAGCCGGCTCTTCAGGCGGCTGCCTCGGGCAAGCTGTACGCTCGCATCAGCGCTGAAGATGTGGCAAGGCGCATGCCTCCGGCGGCTTCGCATAAGAGCCTGACGGCGGCTCAGATCGCGAAGATCAAACTGTGGATCGACCAAGGCGCGAAGTGGCAGGAGTTCTGGGCCTATAAGACTCCTGTGCAGGCTGCGCCTCCGTCGGTTCGCAATGCGGTTTGGGTGCGCAATCCGATTGACCGGTTCATTCTCGCGAAGCTGGAAGCTAAGGGGCTGGAGCCGGCCGCGGCTGCGGATCGGCGAACCATTCTGCGGCGCGTGGCTCTCGATTTGACCGGACTTCCACCGACTCCGGCCGAGATCGATACCTTCCTGTCGGATACATCGGCTTCGGCTTACGAGAAGATGGTGGACCGGTATCTGGCTTCTCCGCATTTCGGGGAGCATCGGGCTCGGTACTGGCTGGATGCGGCTCGGTATGCGGATACGCATGGCATCCACATCGATAACTATCGTGAGATCTGGCCGTATCGCGACTGGGTGATCAATGCGTTCAATCGCAACATGCCTTACGACCGGTTCGGCACCGAGCAACTGGCCGGGGATTTGCTGCCGGGTTCGACGCTCGATCAGAAGATCGCGACCGGGTTTATTCGCTGCGGCGTGACGACCAACGAAGCGGGCATTATCGAAGACGAGTACGCCGAGATTTATGCCAAGGATCGCGCGGAAACGGTGAGCGCGGTGTTTATCGGGATGACGGTTGGTTGCGCTACCTGCCATGACCATAAGTTCGATCCGATTACGCAGAAAGATTTTTATTCGATGGGGGCGTTCTTCCGGAACACCACCCAGAAGGTGATGGACGATAATGTTCCCGATACGCCTCCTGTGGTGGTGGTGCCGAAGGATGAGGACCGGGCGGCCTGGGCGAAGACTTCGGATCGGCTGGCTGAGATTCGGCGTGGCTTGAGCGAGGCTGAGGCTAGTGGGGCCGGGGCGTTCGCTACATGGAAGGCTGCGAATTCGAAGACTCCGGAATCTCCGCTGGAGGCGGACGCTCAGATTTTCGAGGGGCGCGCGGCAGATCCGGGTACGGCGGGCGTGGAGTTTGTTAACGCTCCCAAGCTGGATGCGGATAAGCCGTTTTCGATTAGTGTCCGATTTTATTTTCCTAAGGCCGAGCAGGGTTATACGATTGCGACGCATTCGAATTCGAAGGACAAGGGTCGCGGGTGGATTTTGGATGTGGGCGGACGCGTGCCGGGGTTCCGGATTACGGGCGATGGCGGGCGCAGCATCGAGATTCGGGCAGCACATCTGCAGCAGCTTGTGCCTGGTTCGTGGAATCAGATTGCGGTGTCTTACGACGGGTCGCGAAGGCAGCCTGGGATGGCTCTGTATCTGAATGGCAAGGCGATTCCGACGCAGGGCCGCGGGAATCAGGTGACGGATCTTTCGGGCGATATCGGGTTGACCGATGTGCCGCTGATGCTGGGAAAGAATCTGCCGGGTGGTTCGGTAGCGGATTTCCGGATTTTCAATCGCGCGATTACAGAGGCCGAGGCCCGGATGCTGGATGAGTGGCCTACGCTCAAGACTTACTTCCTGCTGAATCAGTATGAGCCTTACCGGGTTTTGGCTAAGGAGCAGAACGAGCTCAATTTGAAAGCTGCGGCGATTGCTCGCCGCGGGGCTGTGTCTTTGGTGATGGAAGAGCGGACGGATACTAAGCCTTCGGCGTGGATTCTGTATCGCGGGGCTTACGATCAGCGTCGCGATGTGGTTTATGCGAACACTCCGGCCGTGCTGCCTCCGATGACTTCTTCGATGCCTCGGAACCGGTTGGGGCTGGCGGAGTGGCTGTTCACTAAGGACAACCCTTTGACAGCTCGCGTGGCCGTGAACCGGATGTGGGAGGAGATTTTCGGGATCGGGATTTCGAAGACCGCCGACGATTTCGGGAGCCAGGGCGAGCCGCCTACGCATCAGGAATTGCTGGACTGGATGGCTGTGGATTTCCAGGAGCATGGCTGGGATATCAAGCGGTTCTATAAGCAGATCGTGATGTCGGCGACTTACCGGCAATCGGCTGCCGTGACTCCTGTGAAGATTGAGAAAGATCCGGAGAATCGGTTGTTGAGCCGCGGGCCGCGATTCCGGATGGATGCGGAGATGGTTCGCGATTATGCTCTGGCTGCAAGCGGATTGCTTTCGCCGCAGATCGGCGGTCCGAGCGTTAAGCCTTATCAGCCGGATGGGGTTTGGGAGGCCGTCGCTATGGATGGCTCGAATACGCGATTTTATAAGGCCGATCAGGGGACGGGGTTGTACCGGCGGTCGATGTATTCGTTCTGGAAGCGGAGCGCTCCTCCGGCGAGCATGGATATCTTCAATGCTCCGACTCGCGAGACTTGCACGGTTCGGCGCGAGCGGACGGACACTCCTTTGCAGGCTTTGGTGACGATGAACGATGTGCAGTATGTAGAGGCGGCCCGTGAGCTGGCGGGCCGGTCGATGCAATCGAATGTCGCCTGGGATGGGCGTCTGGATTACATCGCCGGCCGGCTGTTGACACGGACTTTGACGGTTCGCGAGCGGGTGATCGCGAAGAGGAGTTTCGATAAGTTCCAGGGTTATTATGCTTCGCATGAGGATGAGGCCCGGAAGTTTTTGAATGAAGGCGAGCGCAAGGGCGATCCGGCGTTGGCTCCGGCGGAGTTCGCGGCTTTGACGATGCTGACGAGCGAGTTGATGAATCTGGATGAGGTGCTGAACAAATGAGTATTTTGCGGCCGGATCAGGAAGGGCATTATTCGCGGGCGGCTTATGAGCTGGATCGGGCTTCGCATAAGCGTGTAGCTTCGGGTAAGCATCCTATCGATCCTTTGGCTCGGGCTTTGGGCGCGGAGGAGACTCGGCGGCGGTTCTTTGCTCGCGGGGCTCAGGGGATTGGCGCTCTGGCTTTGGCGTCTTTGATTGGGGATAAGGCCAAGGCTGAAGGATTGCCTGGGTTGCCGCATTTCGCGCCTAAGGCTAAGAGGTGTATTTATCTGCATCTGGTGGGGGCACCTCCGCAGATGGAAACGTTCGATTATAAGCCGAAAATGGCCGAGATGTTCGACAAAGACCTGCCGGATTCGATCCGCCAGGGCCAGCGCCTGACGACGATGACGAGCGGGCAGACGCGGTTCCCGATTGCTCCTTCGATCTTCAAGTTCGCGCAGCATGGCAAGTCGGGCGCGTGGGTAAGCGAGCTGCTGCCGTATACGGCGAAGATGGTGGACGATATCGCGATCATCCGGTCGATGCATACCGAGGCGATCAACCACGAGCCGGCCATCACGTTCTTCCAGACTGGGTTCATGATTGCGGGGCGGCCGTGCATCGGGAGTTGGCTGAGCTATGGGCTTGGCACGATGAATCAGAATCTGCCGGCGTTCGTGGTGCTGCAGGCGAAGCATTACCATCCGAAGGCGAATGTTCAGGCGATCTCGGCACGGCTGTGGAGCGCGGGGTTTTTGTCGGGCAAATATTCGGGGGTGAGTTTGCGGAGCGGCGGCGATCCGGTGCTGTTCATCAACAATCCCGAGGGCGTGTCGGCGGAAGTGCGGCGGGCGATGCTGGACGGGCTGGGGGAGATGAACCAGATCGGTTATGAGAAGCTGGGCGATCCGGAGACTCGGACCAGGATTGCGCAGTACGAGATGGCGTTCCGGATGCAGTCTTCGGTGCCGGAGCTGACGGATCTGGCGAGCGAGCCGGCGAGTACGTGGGAGGCTTATGGGGCGGATGCGAAGGAGAAGCCGGGGTCGTTTGCCAATACTTGCGTGATGGCGCGGCGGCTGGCCGAGCGCGGGGTTCGGTTTGTGCAGGTTTATCACCGGGGTTGGGATGTGCACGGGAGTTTGCCGGAGGTGCTGCCGGCGCAGTGCAAGGAGATCGATCAGCCGGTTTATGCGCTGGTGCAGGATTTGAAGCAACGGGGGATGCTGGACGACACGCTGGTGATTCTGGCCGGGGAGTTTGGGCGCACTATCTATAGCCAGGGCAAGCTGACGACGGCCGATTATGGGCGGGACCATCATCCGCGGTGCTTCAGTTTGTGGCTGGCGGGCGGGGGTGTGCGCGGCGGGGTGGTGCATGGGGAGACGGACGATTTCAGCTATAACGTGACGCGGGATGCGGTGCATGTGCGGGATTTGCAGGCGACGATTCTGCATCAGTTCGGGATCGACCATGAGCGGTTTTCGTATAACTACCAGGGGTTGAATGTCCGGTTGACGGGGGTGGAGAAAGCGGAGGTTGTGGGGGGGATTTTGGGTTGAAATTGGGTTTAATTGGCTTCGTTTTTTCGGGGTGGGTTGTTTATTTTCAGCGGGATGGTGGGTTCGTTCGTGTGAGAAGGGTAATGGTGGGGTGAGGCGGGGGGTGGCGTCGGGATGTGGGTATGCGTTCATGTCCGGTTCCAGTATGCATGGGGTGGTTTGGGTTCGGACCGAGGCTGGGCTTGTAAGTTATTGAGGGGATTGGTTTGCGGGGTTGAAAATAGGGCGAAGATTGTTGTGATTTGGTTTTTGGGCAGGGATAAAGGCGGATGGACGCGGATTTTTCATGTGGCCTGTTGCGGGCCGCGAATGGGTTAATTTTGGCTTTTCGCGGGGCAATTTTGGGTTGTTTGGGGGATTCGGAGCCAATCGAAGCCAGATGGGTGTTTTCGGGCTCTTGGGGTCGCGTTTAGGTCAGACCAGATCTGGTCTGATATTATCCTTGCATGATGATTCGGAATATTTCAGAGGCTAAGGCGGAGCTTTCCTTTCTGTTGGAGGCGGTGCAGAAGGGGGATGACGTGATTATTGCGAAGGCGGGTAAGCCGATTGCGCGGCTGGTGAAGTATTCGGGCGCGGGGCGGCGGCGGGTGCCGGGGGCGATGGCGGGCGAGATTCGGATTGCGGCGGATTTCGATGTGCTGCCGGATGACATGGCCGAGGTGTTGGGGATGACGGAGCCGCGCGGTTGAAGCTGTTAATCGATACGCATCTGCTGCTTTGGTGGCTGGGGAAGAATCCGTCGCTGCCGTGGGTGGCTGAGGATCTGATTGCCGATCCGGAGAACAGCGTTTTTGTGAGCGCGGTGAGCCTTTGGGAGATTCGGTTGAAGCAGAGTTTGGGGAAGCTGGAGGCGCCGGTGGATTTCGATGCGCGGCTGGCCGGGGAGGCGTTTGAGAGTTTGCCTTTGACGGGGGCGCAGACGAGCGGGATCGGGGAGTTGCCGTGGCACCATCGGGACCCGTTTGATCGGATGCTGGTGGCTCAGGCGAAGCGGGAGGGGTTGGTGTTTTTGACGGCGGATGCGGGGTTGGGGGCGTATGGGGAGTTTGTGCGGGTTGTGAAGTAGGGGTGGGATGGAATGAGCTATTTTGTTCAAGGAACTGTTCAGTTAGCGCCTCGGTTCGGCCAAGGTAAAGATCAATCCGATCTCCGACTACCGAGTGCGGCACGGACGCGACGAGTATGGTGTGCTCATTGGACCCGGCGCAAAGGTGAAGGGTTATCTGTTTGGCCTTGACGTGGAGTTCTCGGTACCTCCAAATCTTGTGAGTTCGGTCCTGCATGCCGCAGTTGACGCGAAGAATGTTGAGATCGAGTTTGAGGCGTCAGGCAGCGGCGAACTGAACATTATTGCGGTCACTATTCCGGCACCGGTTTCCTCACGCTGATGCCGATGGCTGCTGCGGACGAGACCGTTATCTTTTGGGGTGCGGGGGCAACCAAAGCTCTCGGAATCCGGACCACCGACGAGCAGGGGAAGTTTATTCGCGCCATCGCCGACGATGGCGAATTCTCCGGAACGCCTGGAGATCGGGTTGCCAAGGCTCTGGGCGACAGTAAGAGTGAACCGTGGCGCTCCGCTTTGGTGGACCTGATCCGAATCCTGGGGGATCGTCCTGAGTCTTACGATCATATCGGCGACATCGATGAGAAGGAACTCGACGCGATGCGACGGAGTTGGGATGGGAATAAGGCCGAACTCGGACGCCGGATCCTCAGCCTTCGCGTGACATATGACTGGCCCGCTCTCAAATCCGTGGTTGGCATCTGCCCCGGTATCAAGACTGGCAGGTTCCTGCTGAACGATCTGTTTAACGTGCTCGACATGCATATCCCGTCCGGTTTCGGGTTTCCGGTGCCAGGCGGCGCAGCGGACAATGCGAAGGAGGGCGATCGGAAGCTGCAAGTTTCTGGATTCCAGACGGCTGGGCGGGGCTAAGAATGCGCTTCTTCTGCTGCTGCTCACGATGTTCTATGTGGACTACCAGGTTTGTATCGAGACGAAGAAGAAAACCCTGGAGCAGTACAAGGGTTTCGCTATGCTGCTGGGGCGTCGTATGCAGCGCAAGGGTTTGGAACTTGCCAGAGATTCGGTGAAGTTTGACACGCGAAAGTTCTATCAGGGCGACGTTGCGTTTGTCAGCATGAATTACGATCCGATTCTGCTCTGGATGCAGTTCCTTGCCCATCGCGAGCTGAATAAAAGCCCCGCTGTTCCTCATGTCGGAACGCCGTCGGTTCCGCTTCATGTATTTAACGACTTCGGTCATCTTATTCCATCGCGCAGTATCGAAAAAAGAGACGCGGATTACTCGTGGTATCCGATGAACGAGGCGGTGGCCCAGCGGCTCAATGAACTGAAATCGGGAGGCGAAGAGAAGGTGCGCCTGACGAAGATCCTTTTCCCGCACGGTTCGCTTTGCTGGCGGGGGTGTCCGAATTGCGGCAAGCTGTCCGCTTACCATGCGGACCAATGGGATCTGTTCGCGCCGGACCTGTTCCCGCCTCCGCCGCTGCGGGTATTCGACCGTAATGGTTGTCCGGAGCGGATTAAAGACCTGGAGAAGGATGAGAGGAGGAAAGGAAGAGTCGACGCCCGCGCCTGCCTGCATTGCGGACAACTCACGTTCGCGAATCACACGCAGGCCATCATGCAAAGCTCATTCAAGGCGCGTCCGCCCTCGTTCATCGAAGAGATCCAGCGCGATCTGCGTGCCGTGACAATGCGCGCGAAGCATGTTATCTTCATGGGCTATTCGCTTCCACGGGACGATGTGACCTATCGCGCTTTCTTTGCGGCCCGACGCCAACGCGCCGGAGCGGCGAAGGTTCGATGCACGATCGTCAACAAGAACAACGAATACCCTGATTGGTACTGGCCTGATGAGATCAAGGCCAGCAGACTGGCCGAAGATCCGGTTGTGAATGCCGCGCAAGACGTGTTCGGTATTGAAAACGTGCGGTTCTTTGGCGGTGGAGTCCCCGACGTCTTTCTTGACCGTGGTATCGCCAGCGAGGAGAAGCTGGAAAGGCTTCTTGAGTGGCAGTAGGACAGGAGTTTCTATATGCCTGTGCCTACGCCGGCAAATTCCGAATCGGTTACCCGGAAGCGGGCCGGCGGTGCTTCAGTTTGTGGCTGGCGGGCGGGGCGTGCGCGGCGGGGTGGCGCATGGGGAGACGGACGATTTCAGCTATAACGTGACGCGGGATCCGGTGCATGTGCGGGATTTGCAGGCGACGATTCTGCATCAGTTCGGGATTGATCATGAGCGGTTTTCGTATAACTACCAGGGGTTGAATGTTCGGTTGACGGGGGTGGAGAAAGCGGAGGTTGTGGGGGGGATTTTGGGTTGAAATTGGGATTCGCCTCTGAGCCTCCCA
>Ga0302319_10015508_pt1 | contig 14123 bp, 11 predicted proteins | sample Bog_T0_2_FD_203319 | JGI IMG/M metagenome (GOLD analysis project Ga0302319, IMG submission 203319) | Peat permafrost microbial communities from Stordalen Mire near Abisko, Sweden - Bog_T0_2 | ecosystem: Environmental > Terrestrial > Soil > Wetlands > Peat | place: Sweden: Abisko, Stordalen Mire... | reverse complement strand
TTGATGTAGGTATAGCCAGCTTTTTTCATTCCCGAAGCGACAAGCGCCTTCGTCTGTTGAACGATGACGTTTGAGTCCACAGTGTTGGAGAAGCTGTTCCAGGACGACCAGCCCATGGGAGGCAGCGAGATTGCGCTTTGTTTCAGATGGTCTGGGTGTGACTTCTCCGGTAACTGTGCAAAGCCCTGCTCAATCCAGACTGCCAGTGCTGCCACCGCCAAAGCCGCCAATCCAAAATTCCTAACCCGGCTACTCTTTGACACTCTTCACCCCGCTCAGCATTTATTACAGGTCGGCCGACCTGCAATGCAATCGTATCGGAAGATTGGCCACAGAATCGACCGAGCCATTGCTTACTGGATCGCTGCCTGGTTGCTTGTCTTCAGCATCAGGTCGATCACGTGGTGCAGGGTCTCAGGCTCGAATACACGCTTCCAGTCCGGTCGGATCACATGATCCATCCCCCAACTTATGGCCAGCTGGGCCGCATCGGAAAATGGCGACTTCTCTGCCCCAAATACAATCGCCAAAGCGATTCTTGCGTGGCCGGCCATGAATGCGTGCGCTGCTCCAGGTGGAACGCCTTTGGCAATGGCGAGGTCCAGCGATGCCTTCATAAGGGTGGCTGCGGTAGCAACAATGATCTCCGACATGGCTGGTTCCAGCAGGGCGAACTCTGTAGGTGTAACCCGATGAACATCCCTCACCGGTGAAAACATCGTCTTGCAAATCTCTATGGCCTCAGCAAAGACTTCTTCAGACCCTTCTACAAAGGAGACCAGAATGTCCTGCTCCGCAGTTCCACCAAAGTAATCGCTTCGCGCCTCCACGGTGCGCTGTTCGGTGAAGAACGGCGGGTGGCACGGGTGGGTGATCACCTGAGTAATCTCAGGCCGGGTTGGGAGCAATCCCGCGTAAGCAGCGGCAGCATCGAGCGCAATGAGAGCGGAGCCAGGTTTCATTTGCGGAACAAACATATGAGAAAGACTGCCGATAGCCTCGTCCGGTACTGCCAATACAACAAAGTCTGCGTGACTCAACACTCCCTCAATCGGGTCAATTTGAAAACCCCTTGCGCGGAGCGCGTCAGCCCTCTCTTCGTCTTTTTCGCACAAGACAGTGCGGTACCCATTCTGGCAACCAATCTTCTCAGATGCGCGGAACCCCATCTTGCCTCCCGCGCCGACAATGACCACTGTTTTTTCCATACGAGTCTTCCTTCTTTGGATCAGTCTGCGATGTAACGTCGTAAGTAAGAGATGCTCTCTGCCGCCCAGGCATTCTCTAACTTAAGGGTGTCTTCGAGTTTGCGTTGCTCTGGCGGCCACAGTTCGAGAATTGCGTTCGATTCTGGAGCTGAATTGACAAGACCCTCCAGAAGTCTGGGGACATTCAATTGGCCTCCGCCCGCGGGACGACCCTGCACAGAAAATCCCATCCTGTGCCAGAGTCTTTCCACAATAAAGTCCTTTACGTGGAGGCTTTTCACGTGCTTCGACAGCACGTCAGCTACTTGCTCCGGTCCCTCCGGAATTACAAGCGAGTTCACCGTATCGAGAGTGATTCCGACATTCGGGCTGTTTGCCGAACTGACCAGGTCCGCAAGCGTGGATGCCGGTAGCCGCCCATTTTCGATCGCGAGGAATACGTCATGTTCCACCAGCGCAGGAACAATCTTCAGAATGTTTGCCCGCATTTCTTCCAGTGGAACCGCATTGCCGTCCGGGCCTTCCGTCGTCGTACGCAACAACCTGCTGCCAACTCTCTCCGTCAGCTTGAGTTGGTCGCGCAAGTGATCGGGCTCAAGGCCCTGCGTCCCGATCTCAATCGAGACCCCTTCCGCCTTTGCCAGGATGAGCAACGACGCCAAATCCTCGGGGCGCAAACTGTCCAGCGGCAGGTTCGGCCCGTACTGGACCACTTTGACTCCCAGCTCCATTGCCTTTCGCAAAAGACCGAAGGCGTTCATCGGTTTGGCGGGCACTACCCCCGGAAAGCCGATTGACCACATGAATGCGTAGGTGCCAATCCCCAATTTCATGGGCGCCCTCCTGAGTGGGAGGTGTCCGCTGCAAATTGCGATGAAGCCTGCAAGGCATCGATGGTTGCGATTGCGTAGGGTTTCAAATCGAGATTCATTGCCCCATCCTGCGCAACGAGTTGCTGGGCTCTCTCTTGGCGTCTGGACTCTGGATGGGTCATGAAACGTTCGATATTGTCTTCGTCCATTACTCGCAATTCTGCGCTCGTTGCAATCCCGTCCAGCCGCAGATGGACGCTGACCTGACTGGCGCTGAGATTTGCGACAAGCACTCGCAATCCAGAGGCCTGGATCAAAGCCATGCATTGAACTTTCAATGTGTCGGTGGATTCGGCGCGAATCACTTCTGCGCTCTTGAACGCGGCAACATCCGCGAACACGTGATACATCGGAAAAACCGCGTCCGGAGTCGACTGGAAGCATGAGGGCAAAGGTGAGCCCACCTCATCTTCCATAATCCCTCTCCACCCGACGGTCTCGAAGAAGGTCGCGCTGGCGACTCCACCTTCGGCCAGATGTTTGAGACTTCCGAGGGTCCACCCCGCTCCGAGCAGTGAAGTCTGCCTCTGGTCGACATCTTCTGGTAGAACGCTGTTTCCACCCAGGAGTGGCTCGCCATCGTGGCTTGAAGCTAGCCGCGTCCGCAAGCTCACTGGAGACACTGCAATTGGAATCGGCCCTGCCCAGGCGCGAATGCTGGTGAGCACCGAAGACTGCGCAGCGAGATTCTCGACCAGTGTCGTGTCATCGTTCGCATGCACCTGTGGGTTCAATGAGAACCAGACACCAGCCTCGGGAGGAATCGATGGGCGGTTGCGATTGATTCCGGCAAAGTGCGCCCCAGTTCCAAATGCGACAGGAGCAATTGCTTGCAATGCTCTTAGTTCTGCAATGTGAACCGGAAGTTGCATGCGCACATCGGCCAGCCAGGAACAAATGCTGGCCTTCCGAAAGGCGAGTTCATTTAGTACGCGCGTTAACTGGGCAGACTCACAATCACCGCAAAGTGCAACCTCGACCGGGAGGCTCAATCGCGTGGCTTCTTCGACTGCATTCCAGAAATCTGCTTCGCTTGCGGCGTATCCCGGGTGCAGATCGACGCTGAAATGATCCGCATGCAACGCCTTTAAACGAGCCACGCCTGATTCCGAAAGCCGATGGCGTGAACCTGCCCACTTGAAGCCGATGCGAGGGAGAGGAGTTCGTGCTTCAGGATGAAGCGTCAAAGTCACTTCCCCGTCATTGGTGGGATGATGGATGACAGAAGGAACGTTTCCGCGCAGCTTTAGCAGGACCGACTGACTTACTATCGCTCCTTTTTCAATTCTTGTTGGATATGGCACTGACAAGGGAGTTGAGTAGGTTTTGAATGAGGCGTCCGTCCAGTTTCTCTGGTCCTCGGTTTCAAATTCATCGCCGGCAAATGAGAGTTCCGCATCTAGATTCGAATTTACCCGGAACGACATAGCCGCCACTTCCAGAAATGGTTGATGAGGGGCGACCGTGACAGGAAAGCGGCTTTGTTCTCTTGTTCCATCCGTGTGCGTGATCTGGCATGGTTCCCCGAGGTACTCATCGATGGGATGGAGGACGCAAATGCCTATCCTGTTCTTCAGGAACGACGAATAGGCATGGCCCTCCATCTTCCAGACAATGCAGCCGTCCGCATCTCCGCGGACTTCTGCTTTCCATCGAAAATCGATGCCTCGCTCCTGGTGTGCGCAATCGTAAGTGATCCTGAAGCTGTCACCAGCAGAGCGAATCTCGAAGTTGGATAGCACTCCGGCGATGGTGCGCCAGTTTTCATCGCGAACAGCAACGTAAACCGCGCGAATAATTTCCCGCTCTCCGAGCTTTACATAACGAAAAACGCCTTCGCGAAAGATGAGATGAAGGGGCCCTGCACGAAGAAGGACATCCGGGGCGGGTGCGCGCTCGGCACCGAAAAGCAATACGTTTTTGGGCAGCCTTGTTTTCACCGAATGGGAACCGCCTGTCCCGACCGCGTGGACTCATACGTGGCATCGACAAGCCGCAGGGTTTCCACGTTGTCCGTGGCCGTGGTTTCTGCCCCTCCCCTGCCCATCAAGGCGTGCAAAAGGTTTGCCTGGCACGGCACGATACTGGAGTGAACCACGTCGTAGGCAGGATCGGCCCACGAATAATGGTTGGGCACGACAACCTGCTCACTGGTTCCATCCTTAGTGGTGATATGAATCTTGTAGCCGGACTTCAGTTCCAGGGAGCCGCGCCCGGCTTCGATAAAAATACGCGTCTGCGGGAAGCATTCGTCTTCCAGATAGTTCTCCGCATAGGCCATTGAAGCCACTACGGTGACCCCGTTGTTCATCTCCAGCACAACTGTGGCGACATCTTCGCCGGCGATTTCAGTGTGCACTCTTGCAGTCGTGCAATAAACCCTGCCCGCCTCGCCAAATAGAAACCGGCAAACGTCGAGAATGTGCGTTCCCAGGTCGGTCAGGATGAACTGCGTCAGGTCCTTCAGAAACGGCTGGTTCCTGAACACGGGAAACCCTGAAATCATATCCACGCGCGCGCGAAACGGCCTTCCGATTGGGGCATTTGCGAGCTGGTTCTTTACCTCGCGAATTGGCGCCTGCCAGCGCCAGTTCTCGTTCACCAGCAGCGGAACGCCTTCGCTTCTGAAAGCTTCTGCCATCCTCGTCGCAATCGAAAGACTCGGAGCTAGAGGCTTTTGGCAAATAACCGGAAGGCGGTGGCGCAAGGCCAGCATCGCAAATTGCTCATGCGTCTCCGGGCCTGTAATGATATCGACGAAATCGAGTTCCTCTTCGCGAAGCAGCGATTCGGCATCATCGTAAACCGCGGCAATCTGGAACTCTTGGGCATAGGCCTGCGCCTTTTCGAGAGTCCGGTTGTAGATTGCTACGCACTTGGCTCCGGGAATCTCCCGCCAGCCACTCAGTTGAAATCTTGTCCAGAATCCTGCTCCGAAAGCAGCAAAGCGAAGATCGCTCATCACGTCCCTCAATTGCATCGCTACTCCCCAAGCCGCATTTGGCCGAGCTGGCTAGCTGAAACTGCAATGCGATTAGATTCGCACATTTTCATGTGGAAACCGCGCTTAGCCCCGTCGACATATGAAGTCTCACTCTACTGGATACTGTGTTGTATTCTCTGTGAGAATCTACGCAACTGTTCTGACGATTACATCGCGAACGAACGCAATCGGGTTTACCGTTCCTCCGAGCTACTTTTCCACTCCAAACTCAAGCTCATTCGCCCAGTGTGTTTCCCAATCGTCGTGGAAGCTCATCGAGTTGTATTTCGAGGCGCTCCGGCCCGCGGCAAGTTCACGTGCTGAGGCGTGGTTGTCATTGATCCGGCACGTGAATTTGACTGTTTTCCCGGAACGAATTCGCTTCCAGACAGCCGGCATTTCGCTCCACGGAATAGAGGCCTCCACAAAGCGCATGTCCGCCGTTCGGCGTATCACCAATGCAGCGCCTTGCACAGCTCCTCCATCAATGGGCGATTTCGGCTCCCTAGGAAAGAAGTGCTTCCGTGGCATTCCCGGAGATTGAAGCCGCCACACTTCACTTCCCCCTCCATATTCCGCGGCAACAGGATTCAAAGCATACTCATAGTCCGTATCCCAATACGTGATGAAGTGGGGCATGACTCCCGGCGGGTGCGTGAGCCAAGGCTTCTTTTCCAGGACATTAAACGCAATCTGCACATTATCGTGCTCGCCGGTTCCGGAGGGAATATCAAAATTCTTGCGGTAGGAATATTGCGGAACGCCCTCTGGCCAATGGAGGTCTTTCCCGTCTCTCGACGTTACATGATCCGGATAGAAATACCCGTCGTCGTCGCGGGTCGCAAAGCGCACCATGCCGGCGTCTGGCGTCGCGTCCGGTATCTGAGCCGCAAAGTAGAAATTCTTGCCGTCGTAAGCGGTATAGACAATGGGGACGTCCGAGGCGCCGCTCTGCTGGCTTCTGTCCTTGAACGACAGCCAGGCCTTTTCCGTCAGACTGGCATCCATTCCAGTACCGGGAAGCTGTTGCGGAAGGATGCCTTTCCATTCGCTCAAATCGCCATCGACCGTAATCGTTTTGCGGGCGATGTAATTCACATGCAAGGTCTCCGAGTGTTCGACAGTCCCATCCGCACCGCCATCGAAGGCCACATGCAGCGGGTAAAGATTTGTCCCCAATTCAGGCCCGGACTGGACCGTCATGGAGACTTCACGAGTCTCATTCGCTTGAAGTGTGACTCTGACTTCCGCGGGCGCAAGCGCAAGATCGCCGAGCGTGACGTGAACTCGCCCTGAGACTGCGCGGTTGAGCACATTCGTCAGCGTCAGACGTAACATTGGGTGTTGCTCTATTGGCCCGGTCAGGTCATGCGCTACGATCTCGACTGGATCGTAGCCCGTCACGCGCGCCTCTCGCAGAGCCTGCAACAGCCTGTCGAACGATCCAGGCGTACCGTCGCTGCGCAGGAAGAAGCCGCGTCCATCCAGGGGTACTTTGATAATGCCTTTTTCACCTTTCTGCGGATTCCCGTAGAAATCGAAGAGCGTGATCGAGCCATGAGGATTGGCGATTGTCATCATTGCATCGGGACTGACCGCGACCGACCGAAACAGGGTTCGCGCAGGCTCGTAAATTTTAGCCAAATCCCCGAGGACCACCACAGTCCCATCCTCTGGATTTGACTTGCCCGTCTTTTCATCAGCAAGCCCATCGAACACAAAAACCCAGGGGAGTCCATTCTGAAAAAGCAGCCGGCGAAACTCGCGTTGGCCAATGAACTTCTGTGTCGCGGCAACAGACGCAGCAGGAGACCAGGCCTGCACGATCGGATACACGCGATCTCCAACTTTCACATTCCTGCTGTCATAAACATTCCCGTCGAAGATGCCTGCTGTTCTGCTCTGTCCCTGGGCGCGCATTGAGGCAATCACACCCGCAACTCGATCTTCGGAGTTGGCGATCCAGCTCTCTGTATCCCAAACGCGTACCGGCCCGTACGGGCTCTTGCGATTCATCCACTCGGGTACTTCAGAGGGGTCGGCTGCCAGGGCCTGATAGTGGATGCTCACAAAATCGAGCCACTTTAGAAAGTGATCGGAGCCGTCAGAGAAAAGCTTATCGCGGGCATTGGAGCCGGAACACGTTCCTCCGATGAGGACCTTTACGCCTGATTCTTTGCGAGCCGCTTCCACCCCTTCCGCCATGTGCGTAAAAATCTCGCGGTATCGGGGAATGTCCGCACCCCACCCTGAAATAGAAATGCTTTCCCAAGGTTCATTCCATAATTCAACTGCATTGAGATTTCCAGCCGGCCAACCGTATTTTCCAGCAACTCCCTGGACCCATTTCTGAAAGTCGTCGTCATAGGATGGCAGCCATGCTCGATCGTCCTTTGTATCGAGCATCTTGTTATCCGCCGAGAGCCAGGGACGAGGCTGCTTGAGCGGTTGATCCGCCCAATCGTCGCCATCCCCAATGGTGAGCATGACTGTTACATCGTGCTTCTTCGCCCATTGCATGTACTTGTCAAGCCGGTTCATGCTTTTTTGATAGCTAGGCTCTGTCGCAGGCTCGTAAGCTCCGCCCATGCGCATTCCCTTGATGCCCAGCTTCTCAAAGAGTGAAAACACTCCCTCGTTCATGAACTCGTCCCAGGTTGTGTCGAGCGCGTAGGTCGGAAACTGGACTCGCCCCGTGTCGGGCTTCAATGTTCGAACAAGCGTGGCTGCAAACACGGAACCATGTCCTTCCAGCCGCACGATCAATGCATATCCGCCGAAGAGGTCGCCAATCTGCGGGTGAATAACCAGGTCCTGGCCTTCCTTGGCCGGGATGTCGACCGCAATCGCGGATCGGCTATCCTCAGCAAGCTTGAACACATGCGGAACCCAAACATCCCCGACGGGAACGCTGGTCCCATATCGAATCACCTGCGCCACACCCGACGCGCGTAGCGGCTTGTCGCTCTTGTTGATAACGTGCAGAGTGACTTCCGCGGTCTCACCGGGCCACAGGACATTTACCATGGAGGATCCTGCACCACTACTATTCCAGGTGTGAACAGCAATCTCCTGCACGCTGAAATCGGTCGCTTGGATCTCTTTCTGGAGCCCGAAAGCCTCGCCGAAGCCGGGCATGTCCGCGCCTGTGGTCATTTGCGGAAATGCGACTGACGCACTCAAAAGAAAAAGGCCGAAGATAACAAAGCTGAGAGCTCGCCGTGAAATCATCATGGTTGAAACCCCATCCACATCTGCAAACTGCAGCAATCCTGTTCCAATTCGAATTGACATCGATTGACGCTCCGATTACTCCGGTGAAAACGAGGGTGGCGCTTCTCCTGGTTGATGATTCGACTGGCCACTCAAGGTAAACTCCAGCGTGTTTGCATGCTTCAGTTTCTCCCACTTGATCCACCAGTTCTGTACCGGCTGGCCATCGAGGCTAATCCCTTGAACATAGAGTTTGCCGGGAGCGCCATCAGCGCGGATCTGAAGCCGATGGTCTCCGAGCAAGAGCGTCGCACTCGGAAACATTGGACTATTGACTGTCACACCACCCACTCCGGGGATCTCCGGGTAAAAGCCAAGCTGCGCAAATACCGCCCATGCAGACGTTGCGCCGAGATCGTCATTTCCAGGCAGGCCACCTGGCGACGCGCTGAAAATGTCTTGGAGCGTCTTGCGAACCACTTCCTGCGTGCGCCAAGGCTCACCGGTCCAGTTATAGATCCATGGATTGCCGAAACTGGGCTCATTGCCAATGAAGAAATGGGGCGAATACCCCATGCCGGTCGCTCTTCCCTGCTCGTTCCACCTGCCGTACTCGCTGAAGTACTGGTCGAGGCGGCTATTTGCAACATTCGCACCACCCACGGCAAAGATGACTCCGTGCAAATCGTATGGGACCATCCACGTGTACTGAGCCGAATTGCCTTCTACAAATCCATCGGACTTCGCTGCTGAAAAGCCGGAGAGGAAGTTACCGCTCAGGTCTCGCGGCCGTATGTATCTCGTCTCCGCATCGAAGAGATTGCGCCAGTTTGCCGAGCGCTTCAAGAAGGTTTCCGCGTCTTGTTTGTCGCCCAGGGAAGCTGCAAACTGTGAAATGGAAAAGTCTGCGCTCGTGTCCTCCAGTGTTACTGCCGCCGCACCGTTCAGGCCCTCATCGTCGGCAACCCGCGGAATGTAGCCCCGCTTGAGGTATTCGCTTAGCCCTGGCCGCTCGCTGCATAACCGACTATGAGTCAATGGGTCATTTGCTCCACGCACCATCGAAGCCAGGGCGGATCGAGCGTCGAAACTGGTTCCCCCGAATGCGTAAACACTGGAGATAATGGGAGTCGATGGGTCGCCAACCATAACGCAACTGTCGTCGTTGGCTACCCCCCAGATTGGCAATCCGCCACCCTGCTCAGCGTCGGCAACGAGCGATTGAGCCATGTCGCTTCCAATCTTCGGAAACAGCATGGTGATCAGTTGCACCTGGGACCGATAGATATCCCACCCTGAGTAGTTCGCGTATTGCTTCCGTCCTACAGCGTTGTGAATCCGATTATCGAACCCGATGTAGTCGCCGTAGGGGAGCCAATTACCCCTGATGACTTCAGTTGCCTCTGGAGTGCTCAGAATCAGCGGTTTAAGAGCGTTCCTGGCATTGTTCCAGTACTCTCAAATACTCTGGATTGCTGTCCAGACTCCCCGGTATTTTCCCCGGTATGATTTCGAGCCGATCCTCTCCTCTGGCGATTATGCCTCGGCCTCGGTTTCGCGTAGCAAACGCAAGGGGAGAGGGATTTCCACCCTTGGAACAAAGCGAAGCGCGAGTGGAAAGGGCAGGCGGTGACGAACATATCCAATTTCACCCATTTTTATCCGATTCCTGCCGTCAGAACAGGGTCTAGAGGACTAAACCACAATGCTTAATCCGGTGCAATCCGGTAAGGTTTCCGGTGGACAATCCGGTATAATTCGGCATAGTTCCAGGTATGCTCAACACCGATACCATTCGCGTTACGCAGGAATTGCTGGCACTCTTGTCGGAGATCGACGAGTTTAAAGGTGCCTGGCGCTCTCTCGGCACAATTGCGCCTGAGCGGTTGAACGCGCTTCGCCGCGTAGCGACAATCGAGAGCATCGGATCTTCAACCCGCATCGAGGGCAGCAAGCTCACCGACAGGGAAGTGGAACACCTGCTCCGCAACCTCGAAATCAGGCGATTCAGTACCCGCGACGAGCAGGAGGTCGCAGGCTACGCCGATGTCATGGAAACGGTTTTCCTGTCCTGGTCGGACATCCCCGTCACGGAAAACCACATCAAGCAGCTCCACCGCGATTTGCTCCGATATAGTGATAAGGACGAACGGCATCGCGGCGAATACAAGATCCTTCGCAACGATGTCGGTGCCTTCGACGCCGACGGCAAGATGATCGGAATCGTATTCGAAACGGCAACGCCGTTCGATACACCACAGCAGATGACTGAGCTGGTCGCATGGCTGAATCAAGCTCGCGAACTGCGCCGCCTACATCCTCTGCTCATCGTCGCCGCGTTCATCGTCGTCCTCCTAGCGATCCATCCTTTCCAGGACGGCAACGGACGCCTGAGCCGCGTTCTCACCACCCTGCTGTTGTTGCAGGCGGGCTACGCCTATGTGCCGTATTCGTCGCTCGAAAGCGTTATTGAAAACAGCAAGGAAGCCTACCACGTGGGCTTGCGCCAGACACAAACCACCATCCGGACGGATACGCCGAACTGGCAGCCCTGGCTGCTGTTTTTCATGCGCGCCTTGCAGCAGCAAAAGCGCCGGCTGGCAGTGAAGGTGGAGCGCGAAAAGAATGCGCTCGCCGCCCTGCCGGTACTTGCCGTCAAAATCCTGGACTATGTGCGCGATCAGGGCCGTGTCACGACGCGTGACATGGTACGGGAGTTCAGCGCCAGCCCGAATACCCTTAAGGCTACTTTTACGTCACTGGTTGAAAAGGGCCTGTTGGTACGCCATGGCGCCGGGCGATCCACCTGGTACGGATTGCCATGATTGAATGAAAGGAAGACAAACTCAATGCAGCATCCTAAAACGACCCTAACGCGCTTACTCCTGGTCAGGACACACGAGACTGAAATGGGGCACTAGAAACCTATGAACAAAAGAGACCTCAGCGAGCGCGATATCTGCTCCCAGTTCACTCACCTAAAATCATTCTAAGGATTGCAATGTCACTTGAGCGCCAAATTGAAGAGCAGTTGATCGATAAGCTCCAAAGTCTCAAATATGAATATCGTCCGGATATTCGTGATCGAGACGGCTTGGTGAAGAATTTTCGTGAGAAATTCCAGGCGCTAAATCGGGTTCAATTGGGGACTAGCGAATTTGACCGCCTTCTCGATGAAATCATCACCCCTGATGTCTTCGCAGCCGCCAAAACACTCCGCGAGCGCAACAGTTTCACCCGCGATGATGGCACGCCGCTGAATTACACCTTGGTCAATATTAAAGAGTGGTGCAAAAACACGTTTGAAGTCGTCAACCAACTCCGCATCAACACCGACAACAGCCACCAGCGTTACGATGTCATCCTGCTCATCAACGGTGTGCCGGTGGTGCAGATCGAGCTGAAATCCCTCGGTATCAGCCCGCGCCGAGCTATGGAGCAGATCGTTGACTACAAAAACGACCCCGGCAATGGCTATACCAAGACGCTGCTTTGCTACATGCAGCTTTTCATCGTCAGCAATCGAACCGAAACTTGGTATTTCGCCAACAACAACATCCGCCATTTTAGCTTCAATGCCGACGAGCGCTTTCTCCCCGTGTACCAGTTCGCCGCTGAGGACAACAAGAAAATCACGCATCTCGACAGCTTTGCGGAGGCATTCCTTCCCAAATGCACCCTGGGTCAAATGATCAGCCGCTACGTGGTGCTGATTGCCAGCGAGCAAAAGCTGATGATGATGCGCCCGTATCAGATCTACGCAGTCAAGGCCATCGTGGATTGCATTCACGAGAATTGCGGAAATGGCTATATCTGGCACACCACTGGCAGCGGCAAGACGCTGACTTCTTTCAAGGCCTCCACTCTGCTCAAGGACAACCCCGTCATCGAAAAATGCGTGTTTGTCGTGGACCGCAAGGACCTCGACCGGCAGACGCGGGAGGAATTCAACCGGTTTCAGGAAGGCTGTGTCGAGGAAAATACACACACCGGTGCCTTGGTGCGGCGGCTCCTTTCCGACGACTACGCCGACAAGGTGATCGTCACCACCATCCAGAAGCTCGGCCTGGCTTTGGACGAAAACAGCAAGCGCAGCAAGGAAAACAAGAAGCAAGGCAAGGCCACCTACAAGGAGCAGTTGGAACCGCTACGCCAACAGCGAATGGTGTTCATCTTCGACGAATGCCACCGTTCGCAATTCGGCGAGAACCACAAAGCCATCAAAGAATTCTTTCCCAACTCACAGCTTTTCGGTTTCACCGGAACGCCAATATTTGAGCAGAATGCCACCTACCAGCAGATTGATGGCGAGCAGGCTTCCCTTAAGACGACTACCGACATCTTTCAGAAGGAACTGCACGCCTACACCATCACTCACGCCATTGACGACCGTAATGTCCTGCGCTTCCACATTGATTACTACAAACCAGAAGGCAAAAACGTGCCGAAGCAAGGTGAGACGTTGGCAAAGCAAGCCATCGTCGAGGCGATCGTGGACAAGCATGACGCCGCCACTGGCGAACGCAGGTTCAATGCCATTCTGGCTACCGCCTCTATTAACGACGCCATCGAATACTTCAATCTGTTCATGTCGCTACAGAACAAAAAACAGGAATCAGAACCAATCTTCACGGGCGAAGAAAGACTCGTAGTCACTCTTGACCAGTTGTAGGACCGGTTCGTCGAGCACGAGGTCGTCCCAGCTTGAAGACTTGACGCTCTTGAAGTTCCTCCCTGTGCTGTAGAGTGGACCCTCTGGTCGATAGAATGACTCTCTGATCATCTCCATCACCAGAGCGATCTCGTCTTGGCGACAAATGACGATCTCAGCGTAGGAAGTTGCGTCGTGTTCAATATAGGGAACTTCGAGGGCGATGACGGCACCCTTGAGTGCCTTGAAGCGTATGGCGACGGGAGTATCACCCCAGGCGATCTCCCATTCGGGCTGCCTGTCTCCAGACATTCCTTTTGATTTGAACAAGGTTCTCGCGCTCATGACAGGCGGCATACCACTCGGATATTCGATGGAGATGACTTCTTCTCGAAGTTTGGAAGTCGGACCTCGTTGAAGCTTTGTGAGGCGAACGTCGCGAAGAATCTGACGTGCGGCAAGACTGGTGAAATTGTTGTCGGCTCGCAGGGCAGTCATCTTCTCGATTGACACGCCCTGCACGGACTCGATCCATTCGCGGTATTTTGCAATCGCGCTTCGAATCCAGTCGGGTTCGGTGGCAGTCATTATTTTGGGGTCCATATATATTTCTCCAGGTGGTTCGCGAAGTTCGGGTAATTTGTTGTGTCCGATGCCGCCATCAGTCGGCGCGGCGAGACGATCTGACTCAAGAGTCGCGCTTGCGCTTCGGACAGGCCCCGCTTATGCCTTGTTGCACCGAGACGGCTGAGCTCTGCTTAATTGGTCGGTATCGGGTTTTCTGGCAACCGCGTTTACGGCACCGTACAGTTCGCCTGTCTCTTGGCAGTCTTGAACTCCGCAATCGCGTCGTTCCATTCCGTCAGTTCAGCCGTCGTGAGCAGATGGATGTTTTCTTCGGTTGGCAGCAGCCCTGTCTTTCGGAATGCGTAGGCAAAGGCCGGATCGATACCGGTGTCGAGCATGATCTGGTGCATCCTCGGTGATCACCCAAAAGCGGCCATCGATGATCAAGTGAAAAGCGGCCATAGACAGGAGGCTTGAGACAGATCTGCTGCAGGGGCAAGTTAGCCTCTGTGGTCATGAGCCACGTCTTGAGCAGAGAAAAACGAGAACAAGTCATCGCATTGGGCCGGCTGGGCTGGTCGTTGCGGCGCATTGAGCAGGAGACTGGAGTGCGCCGGGAAACGGCGGGC
>Ga0302319_10015507_pt1 | contig 14123 bp, 16 predicted proteins | sample Bog_T0_2_FD_203319 | JGI IMG/M metagenome (GOLD analysis project Ga0302319, IMG submission 203319) | Peat permafrost microbial communities from Stordalen Mire near Abisko, Sweden - Bog_T0_2 | ecosystem: Environmental > Terrestrial > Soil > Wetlands > Peat | place: Sweden: Abisko, Stordalen Mire... | reverse complement strand
GGGATACGATGCCGATGCTATCGTAGAGCACGTTGAAGCCATGGGAGCCAAAGCCGTGATCCCTCCCAAACGCAACCGCAAGGTGCAACGCGAGTACGACAAAGATCTCTACAAACAACGCAATCGTATCGAACGTTGCTTCAGTAAACTCAAGTGTTTTCGCAGATTCGCCACGCGATACGAAAAATCAAAAGCCTGCTTCCACGCTCTGGTCGCTCTCGCCTGCGCTTGGTTGCACCTGAGGCTATATGTCGATACGGCCTAGTATGGCTTTCATCGATAGCACGGCCATCAATGTCGCGCTTCCCGCGCTCCAAGCGAGCTTTCACGCAACGGTGGTGGATCTGCAATGGGTCGTCGAGTCCTACGGACTGCTTCTGGCTGCGTTGATTCTGGTCGGCGGCTCTCTCGGCGACCTGTTTGGCCGGCGTCTCATATTTGTGGCGGGCGTGTCGATTTTCGCCGTGGCTTCCGTGGGTTGCGGCTTTGCCTCGAACATTCATCCAATGATCATCGCGAGAAGCATTCAAGGCGTGGGGGCTGCACTTCTCGTGCCCGGCAGTCTTGCGATCATTAGTACGTCTTTCGATGAGAAGAGCCGTGGCCAGGCGATTGGTACGTGGTCGGGTTTCACGGCGATCACTACCGCCATTGGGCCGGTTCTTGGGGGCTGGCTGGTCGAGCACGCTTCCTGGCGGTGGGTATTCTTCATCAATCTTCCACTTGCTGCTGCTGTAGTGGCGTTTTCGGTTTGGCGGATTCCGGAGAGCCGAAGCGCCGGCGCGGGGCGGATAGATTGGTTAGGAGCGATTCTTGCTACCTTGGGACTCGGGAGTTTGGTCACTGGTTTCATCGAATCGCCTAACCTGGGCTGGGGAAGTCCTCTGGTTTTCGGAGGCTTGGCCGTTGGCGTCGGCTGTCTCATCGCGTTCGTATTTGTTGAGGCTGCCAGCGCTGCGCCGATGCTTCCGCTCATGCTGTTCAAATCCCACAGCTTCAGTGGCGCGAACCTGCTGACATTCTTTCTATATGCCACTATCGGGATTTTCTTTTTCTTGTTCCCCTTGAATCTTATCCAAGTCCAGAGATACTCCACCACGGCAACCGGCGCTGCCATCCTTCCCCTGATCCTGCTTATGTTCTTTCTTTCTCGCTGGTCTGGCGGACTCGTCGCCCGCCATGGCTCTCGGGGTCCGCTGATCGTTGGTCCTCTCATCGTTGCATTGGGCTTCGCTCTGTTCGCTGTGCCCTCGATCGGAGGTGGCTATTGGAGGGAGTTCTTCCCCGCAATGGTTGTTCTCGGATTCGGAATGGCGCTCACTGTGGCTCCTCTCACGACCGTCGTTATGAATTCTGTAAATAAAGACCGAGTTGGCACGGGTTCTGGAATCAACAACGCCGTGGCGCGGGTAGCAGGTGTTCTTGCTATCGCAGTCCTTGGGATTGTGATGGCAAAAGCCTTTGGTTCTCGACTGAACTACAGCCTGGCTCACTTAGTGCTGCCGCCTGCCGTTCTGCAGGAACTTCATGCAAACGAGATCGAACTCGCTGGCTTGCACGTTCCCGCCGGTCTTAATCCCGGTACAAACACCGCCATCAACGAATCAATTGGGGAGGCATTTGTATTCGGTTTCCGAATTGTCATGTTGGCTTGCGCAGCGCTGTCTCTGGGAAGTGCTGCGGTAGCGTGGCTCATGATTCCGAAGGCTCGTGATCGCTCTGGGCTGGACCCGGCGGGTCTTTCTTGATCGTGGAGGACCCCATGCTGGAGCCGAAGACCGTAGCAGCAAGAATCCAGCGATTTCCGGGAGAATTCCCCAGCATCCCGACAAAAGCCGGCGGACGTTCCACGCATGGTGTTGGACCGCAGGTCATATAAGCACTCTACGGCGAGTCGATATGTGAGGGCGCGGCGTGGAACTCCTCTACGCCTTAGGTTTGAAGGTCGAAACTTCAACTGTTTCGATCTTCTCCCGCATCCCTTTGGACAATGGGAATGGGGATTCATCGACTCCCGCATCGGGCGTCGGCGCTTCAGGCTTCGGTTGATGAGCATGTTCCTCGATAAAGTTGGCTTGGCGAGCTTCTTCGAGGTCCGGACGATTTGTGATATTTTTTTTCATCTTCATTCTCCTCAGGTAGGGTTCAAGAGCGTTCGAAGGGCGTTTGGGGACTGTGGTGTTGATGTCATGAGTAATCCTCCATTAGCTGGCGAGGAAACGATTGGCCTCGAAAGCGAAATCCTCGTGATTTTGATACCAGGAGCCGTGGCTGGAGTCGGGATACAGGATCAGCTTGGCGTTGGGCATGTTCTGAACGAGATAAAGCGAATTCACGGGGTATATATCGACATCGTGGTTTCCGCCCACTACCAGCGCCGGCTGCTTGATGTTCTTCAGATAGGCGAAACGCTCCCCGCTGGCACCTCCCCACTCGGCGATGGCCGCAAACTGGGCCGGCGCAACCTTGTCATTGACTGGAGCGTCGCGGTTCTCGATGCGCGAGAGGTAGCGCTTCAGAAAGGCATGACCAGCTGCCTGGCTTTCTTCCGAATCAGTAAACAGGGCCTTGAGCCACAGGTTCTCGGGCGGGTCGTAGGTGGCGGCGAACAGCGCGGCCGTCTCAGGGGTAATGTGGCCCTGGCCATTTCCTGCGTCGAAATTACGTGGGGCGGTTCCGACCAGAATGAGCTTGCGAACCAGTTCGGGACGGTCGAGCGTGATCTGCTGCGCAACCATCCCGCCAATCGAGAAGCCGAGAAGGTCAACCTTCTTCAATCCGAGTGCATCGATGAAGGCTTCTGCGTTCTTCGCCATCCCTGCGACGGTTTTCGGCACCTCACCGGCGGAGCTGGCGATGCCGGCATTGTTGAAGGTGATCACATCACGCTCGTCAGCGAGGCCGTCAAGGACGGCCGGATCCCAGGTGTCCAAGTTGCCGATGAAAAGTTGGTTGAGGATCAGTGGAACGCCCGCCTTCTTGCCGAAACGGCGGTACGCGAAACGAATGCCCTTCGCTTCAACAAATTGCGTAGGTGCCGTAAGTGCTGTGTGAGTCGTCATGTTGCGATACCTTTCTGTTTGAATGGCGGTTCATGTGTTCTTCTTACCTGCTCAGAGCTTGTCAGATTGTGAGAACAACCCTCCCGAAGGGGCGCCCCTCTACGAGATAACGCAAAGCATCAGGCCGTTGGTTTTGGAAGCTCTACGAGCTTCAACGCTTCATATCCACTAAAGTGTTGCGCTCTCATTGCACGCATATCAGTTCTCCCTTATCAACCAGCTCTAAACACGTTGGCTCAGCCGTAGTAATTGGGAAGGTAGGTAGCTGCCCTCGAACGATACTCTTCGGTCTGAAAATCTCTCGCCTGCTGTTGGGCGTTCATTTCAAGTTCGGCGTCGATATCCGCTTTCTTAATCCCGAGATTTCTCTTGAGCAGTTTCACTACAGAAGGGGCAGAAGCGGCGATCGCTCGTGCAGTTCTTACAGCTTGCTCATAGGCCGCGCCCGTAGCGACACAACGCTCAACCAAGCCCATCCGCTCCGCCTCTTTACCGCTGATGATTTCGTTAGTCATTGCGAGCAAGGCAGCCCGATAGGGACCTATTTTCCTTGTAAGAAGAGTCGGTAGCGCCATCCCCGGATAGAGGCCAAGGTCGGCAAAGGTGATCTGGAGCTGAAGCGTTTCGTCTGCAAACGCAATATCCGTAGCGCAAGCGAAGATCGGCGCAACACCGAGACAATCACCATGAAGCACGGCGATCACTGGCACCTGAATGCTGAGTATTTTGAGCCAACGGTTATAGAAGGCCAGCATGAAACCGTGAAGTTCTTTCTCGTTACGCCCGGGCCGTCCCAGGTCGATCAGCATGTCGCGGTGACCGCCGATTGAGAAATTCTTCCCAGCCGCCCGAAGGATGACCGCCTTTACTGCCGGATCATTCTCGATGGAAGTGATATGGATGCCATAGACATCTCCCATCCCAGGACTCATTACGTTGGTCCCTTTGTGGTCATCCAAAGTGAGGACGGCAATTGCGCCCTCATCGAGAAATTCCAAATGGACGGTCGGTTCTGAAAAAGAAATAGAGAGTTCTTTTGATTGCGGCATATTTCCTCGAGTAGTTCTATGAGTTAGGAAGCGGTCTACTACGAAGTCGCACACAAGTGCGTGCCTACTTCAGCGTCAAATCTGTGCCGAGTGTATGGAGGGCACTCTCATAGTCGCGCAGCCAATCCGTATGGCCCCCGATAGCCCAGTCTTCATTTTGGAGTTCGACGATGGTCACCCATACTCTGGTGGCATCCTCCGAGAAATGGGTCTTGCCTTCGGCGAGCATAATGATCTTTGTGAAGTCCTGCATGACGTGTTGCTTGGTAAGCCTGTCAAAACGACCGGCGAGCACGCGGACTTCAATGCAATAGTAAGGATCTTCGTGGTGAGGACTGCCGCCGCTGTAACCGGAGTCTTCGGCGACTTCATAAACCCAGCCCATCATCTTCTTGCGCGCCTCGGGATTGTCGGGAATCTTTTCCCAGAACATGAGGGCATCAGTAAGCTTCGCCATTACGGCGTGCTGAACATCTTTTGTGAATGTGCCACGTCGTATTGTCAGATTGATCCAGGGCATCGTCTCTCCCTTTTGCGAGGTTGAAAGTTGGGCTACATCTTTTTCTGTGTGCGCCTAATGTGAGTCAAGCCAATTCCGAATATTGGCGACAGTATCCTCGTAAAACGTTTTGTAAAGACCTGCGTTACATAACCGATATGCGGCGTTGCCAATAGGTTGTCTAGGGTCCGGAAGGGATGGTCTGGCGGCAGCGGCTCATTTTCGAATACGTCGATCGCAGCGCCTGCGATTTGTTTGTTCCTCAGTACGCTAATTAAAGCTCGCTCTACGACGATCGCTCCGCGCGACGTATTGATCAGCCGAGCCGAGGGTTTCATCCTTTCCAACTCCGCGATGCCTACCAAACCGCGAGTACGACTGCTCAACACTAAATGGATGGTCAGGATGTCAGACTTTTCGAAAAGTTCGTCCTTAGAGACCAGAATTGCACCCGCGGCATTGGCTGCCTGCGGCGTCATGTTCTGGCTCCAGGCAATCAAATTCATTCCAAATGCGGTTCCAATCTGCGCTACCTGTGATCCAATCCGCCCAACTCCGAGGACGCCAAGAGTCTTTCCGCGGAGATCTGTGCCCACCGCTTGTTGCCAGCCACCGGATCGTACAGAGTTACTCTCCGCCACGATATGCCTCGCGGAAGCCAAGATCAGCGCCCAAGTAAATTCGATCGCTGGTTCCGATCTGTACCCCGTGTGAACGACTTGGATTTCATGGTCGCCTGCAGCGGCCATATCGATCGACGTGTTTCCAGGTCCCGTCGAGGCAATGAGCTTGAGATTGGGCAATCGCTCAATGACATTGCGAGGCAATGGTGTCCGCTCACGCATGACACAAACGACTTCAAAAGGGACCAACCTCTCAATTACAGCGTCCGGATCTGCGAGGTGATCCTGAAATACAGTGATGTCCGCTCGATCGCGGAGTACCGACCAATCGGCGTTCTCAAGCGCCACGTTTTGGTAGTCGTCCAAAACAGCAATCTTGTACTTCTTCATCTGCAACCGTCCCAGCGGTGATCAGTTCGGCTCACAATATAAACCAAGATGACGACCGTAATCTTCTATGAGATGCTGTTTAGAGGCAAGACGATTGCGTTTGAGATTATTTTTTCTCGACCACGAACTATGTTGGGATCAGACTTTACGGGAGGAACCGCGCCAATGAGCGTTACCGATACAAATGACGGAAGCCTGAAATGGGATGTATTTACCAGTAGGCGCCCTGGCCTCAGCCGCGATCTTCCTCCTGGCAAGGAGGCGTTGATGTGGGTGTCGAACTCGTCAACGCTCATCTACGGTGAGCGAGATGCTGTCCTTGTCGATACACTTCTGACGATCGACCAATCGCAGGCCCTGCTGAATTGGATCATCAGAAGTGGCAAGAACCTTACCGCGATCTACCTGACGCATGGACATGGCGATCACACCTTCGGCCTTGGCTCGCTTCTGGAGCGCTTCCCGAACGCGAAAGCGGTTGCAACTCCGGAAGTAGTTGAGGCCATGCGCCATGAAGTATCTCCCGCGTCGTTAGAGAACTTCTGGCGCAAACTCTTCCCTAATCAAATACCGGAGAACCTTCCGATTGCCGATCCTCTCAAGGACAACGAACTGGAGTTGGAAGGATACAAAATGGTGGCGGTGAATACGGGGAAAACGGATACAGCCCAATCGACGTGCCTGCATGTTCCGTCCATAGGACTGCTCGTGGGAGGAGACACCGTCTACAACGGAATTCATCCCTACCTCGCGGAGACCAACAGGGAGAGCCGACGCGAATGGATAACCACGCTAGACAAACTCGAAACGCTAAGCCCGCGAGCCGTCATTGCTGGACACAAAATTCCAGAAAATAAAGACGAGCCTCGCATCATAGCCGAGACGAGACAGTATCTTCGCGATTTCAATCGTTTGGACGAAGACACCGATACCGCCCGCGAGCTCTATGATGCGATGCTTCAACTCTACCCCGATCGCGCAAATCCTGGCTCCTTATGGGGCGGCGCGAAGGTTGCTAAAAAGAGCGTCGTCTCCTAAGAGATTTTGTGGAATCCTGCAGGAGTGTTCTTAGGTCCCAGATCGCGCCGGTTTGCTGAAGGTACTAATCTGTGACCGTGATGACGACCTTGCCCTTCGCGCGCCCGGTTTCGATATAATCCAGCGCGTCGTTAGTTTTCTCAAACGGGAACACCTTGTCAACAACCGGCCGGATGACACCAGATTCGATCAGGGACGTAATCTCACGCAACTGCTTCCCTTCCGCACGCATAAACAGGAATGAATAGCGAACGCCGAGCGCGTTTGCTTTTTTCCGTACTTCTCTGCTCAGCAAACGCATTACCAGCTTCAGGAAGGGATTGAGGCCGAATGCCTCGGCGAAGGCTGTATCGGGTGGGCCAGAAATAGAAATTAGCTGGCCACTGCGCTTGAGCACCCGCAATGATTTCACAAGCGTCTTCGGGTCTTGACTATTCAACGCAAAATTGTAGTTCGCCAGGACTTCCTCGAAATCCTTCTCGTTGTAGTCGACAACAACGCCTGCCCCGAGGCTCTTGACCAATTCGGCATTCTTGGCGCTAGTCGTCGTCGCGACTGTCGCGCCAAGATGCTTGGCGAGTTGAATGGCAATAGTTCCGACGCCGCCCGAACCTGCCTGAATGAAAACCTTCTGCCCGGGCTTCACCTTGCCCACCTCGACCAGCGCCTGCCATGCGGTTAGCCCTACCAAGGGGATCGATGCCGCCTGCGTCATGTTGAGGTTCATAGGCTTCAGCGCTACGTCGGCTTCATTGACGGCAATGAATTCGGCGAATGTGCCGATCCGATGATCGCGCGGTCTCGAATAGACGGCATCCCCGGCCTTGAACTGCGTGACCTTGGAACCTGTCTTGATGACGATTCCGGCAACGTCGTGCCCCAGGATGAATGGCGGACGATACGGAAGAATAGATTTGAACTCCCCATCCCGAATCTTGGAATCCAGCTGGTTTACAGACGCGGCGTGAATCCGGATCAGGACATCATTGTCTTGCAACTCGGGCTCTGGCATGTTGACCAGAACCAGAGCGCCTTTCTTCTTGTACTTCTCAACGACGAATGCCTTCACTGGCCTTCTCCGGAACGGATTGTTTCTTCGGTTAGTTGAAAGGTGAGTGGCGGCTCGTTTCTCGGCCGCCTTTGCATTACTTCCCTGCGTCGCCTTTGCGGAACTCGAAGCTGACTTCATCCAGCTTCGTTTTCAGTGCGCCATCGAGTTCGTAATCCGCTGCGGCCAGGGTGTCAGTCAGTTGCTCGACGTGGCTTGCGCCAAGAATGACCGAGGTAATGGCAGGATTCGCCAGTATCCAAGCGACTGATAACGTCGTGATTGGCATACTATGCTGCGTGGCGATTTCCTGAACCTTGGCGACCGTTTCAAACTCGCGCTCGTGCCAATACCGGGCGTGATACATCTGCCCGAAGCCGCCGAGTTCCGCCGAAAAGCGCCCCTTCTCAGGCGTATCGCCGTGATTGTATTTACCGCTCAGAAGACCCCCGGCAAGAGGATTGAACGGAATCACCGCGAGACCTTCTTCCTGCGCGAGCGGGAAAAGCTCTCGTTCAACTTCACGGAACAACAGGTTGTAACGTGGCTGGGCCGAGACGAAACGCGTCAGCTTTAGTGTGTCCTGCCGTCCAAGCGCCTTTGCCAGACGGTAGGCGAGGATGTTCGATACGCCGATATAGCGCGTTCTGCCGGAACGCACAATCGTATCCATAGCCTCAGCCATCTCGTCGAGCGGAGTAGCGAGGTCATCCATATGCAGCTGATAAAGATCGACGTAATCCGTGTTGAGGCGACGTAGCGAAGCATCAATGGCGTCGAGCAGGTGTTTTCGCGAGTTGCCTGCATCCCAAGGGGCAGGCCCCATCTTTCCGCCGCCCTTTGTGCCGAGGATAAAACCGGCCCGCTTATCGCCGAGCCAACGGCCTGCAATGGCCTCAGCACTACCAGCCTCCGCGCCTGGGGGATATATGTCAGCGGTATCGATGAAGTTGATCCCTGCCTCGGCCGCCCTATCGAGCATTCGATGCGCCTCTTTTTCATCCGTCTGCTTTCCGAATGTTCCCGTTCCGAGGATCATGCGAGAGACCGTCAAGCCGGTCCGACCAAATTTCGTGAATTGCATAGGAACTCCTTACCGCCAGCGAGAAATAAAAGCTCTTACACGTGGCTGTCGATGAAACGCAGTGTACGGCCCCAAGCAATTTGAGCTGCTTCGGGTGAGAAGCTATCGCGTTCGTCGCACTGGAAGCCGTGATCAGCGTTATAGGTGTAAACCTCGACAGACGGCTGCATCGTCATGATCGTTTCGACATCGCTCATCGGGATGTGCTTGTCCAACTCTCCGAAATGCAGCATGGTCGGGATTTTCGGAGACTGATCGGCCATCCTGACGATGTGGCCGCCGTAATAGCCGACTGCCACCGAGAAGCCGAGCAGATTAGTTGCTGCACTGTAGCTGAGCGATCCTCCGAGACAGAATCCTGTAACCGCGATCTTGCCAACGTCGGCGATCGCCTCGCGTGCGGCAGCGACGTCCAACAGCCAGGCCTGCATTGGTGGATTGCCAACAAGCCGTATTGCGCTCTGCACTTCTTCCGGCGAGTAGCCGCTTTCGAACCCCGGCTCAATGCGATCGAACAAGGCGGGCGCAATCGCGACATAGCCGAGCGCAGCAAAACGGTCAACGACCGAGCGGATGTGATGATTGACACCAAAGATTTCCTGAATGACAACGATTCCGCCCTTAGGCGTCCCCGCTGGATCGGCACGATAGGCGTCGAACTTGTGGTCGTCGCTGGCAGTCAATTCGAGATGCGTTCCCATGGATGGAGTCCTTTCAGTCTCAGGAAAATTCACTGGTTCAGGAGCGGTTGCAGGGGAGGGGCGATGCCGCCAGGGGTGGCGTCCTCCGCCGTATTGCTCAGCATGGCCAAGGTAATGTAGGCGCCGCTCACCATGATGAGACCGACGATTTGCTGGTCGCTGAAATGCTCGCGAACATTGTTGAATGTGGCGTCGCTTACAACGTGATCCTTCGCAAGATCCATGCAGAACTCGTACACCACGGCTTCGTCCGGTTGCATGGACGCCGGGCGCTTTCCTACCTTCAAATCGTCGGCAACCACCTGCGACAATCCGGCCTTCAGCGCGAGTGGGTAGTGAACGGTCCACGCCAATTGCGACGTCCACAACCGGGCCTGGATCAGGATCGTAAACTCATTTAGCTTGCGCGGGACGGAGGTATCGAAACGCAGGTAGTCGAGCAAGGCAAACATGCGCAGGCCCATGACCGGGCTGCGCAACAGCATATTGAATGGGCCCGAAGTCCCGATGCTCGCGACTTTCAGGATCTCATCCGCAAATGGACGCTGCTGATCGTCCAATTGCTCCAAGTTTAATAACGGGAATCGTTGTACCTTATCGGTGGAATGCAACTGCACCTCCGGCATCGCGCGGTGGACCAATTCCAACCGTTTCGCTCAGCGTTATCACGATCCGTCGCTTCATATGCGTTTCCCCATTGCCCTGAATCTTCTCCCGACACTTTGTGTCTACGCGACAACATTTACCGGGCTGTAGCCCGCGATTATCCGCGTCGGGTTTCGGGCGTGATACGCAGGGATTTGTGAAGAAGATACACCACGAAGAATTGGAGTACGGCGATAAAGAGCGGCCCACCGAATTTCCCTAGATCACGATCAAACAGACCGATTCCGGCATCCAACAGCTGCATGGTGCCGGCGAGCGCGCCCAGGAACAGCAACGCCTGCGTCGCCTGTTTGTAGATCGCCCCCAATGCGAACAAAGCCAGAGGAATTGTGCGCGCCGCCGCGTACATCGCCAATATCAAAGATGCCTGTGTTGGAACAGATCCCGCAGGGAGCAGGTATTGCGGACGAACGATCCCCACGATGGAGAAGCCGCTCGCTACCAGGACATCGATTGCCGTGACCACCGAAGCTAGCCGAATCGCCCTTATACTTGTCATTGATTCCTCTCTCTGAATACGCCCCTGGGGTGCGATGCTGAGCCCCAACCCGGAAATTGTTGATATCGATCGAGACCACCAGCAGGTTGCGAATTGATTGAATCTCTAACCTTTGCAGAGCGAAGATTAAGGATTACGTCTATCATCCACAATATACAGGATTAGATGCGTAATCCTGAATTGGTTTCAGATTATTTTCGAAGAGCTCAGACGGGTTCTTGACGGCGCCTTCGAAATTCTGCGGGAACAAACCTAACGTCGTGGCCCACTGGACGCGTGATTCATAAAGGAGCGGATGGATGAAAGAGATTAACCAGGACGGCATGCAAGGGCTTGCGGATCTTCACGCGATTCTGATTCAACAGCTCCTTGAGACCGGGCGTCTTCCTGAGGCGAGGCACATTGCCGCCTCTCTGGAGATCACTCCATCGGAACTGACAGAGCGTTTGAATCGGCTCTCCGAGTTGCACGGCCTGGTGCTGCACCCTCGTGTCCCGCAGCCATGGGTGGTGCATCCATTTTCCACGACTCCGACACCGCATTTCGTCGAAGGACAACAGAATGGTTGGTGGGCGCCGTGCATCTGGTGCGCGCTGGGCGTTGCGCAACTCGCTGGCGGCAAGGTTCGTATCCATACGCGCCTTGGAGCCGAGTCGGAAGCCGTGATCCTTGACGTCGAGGATGGCGTACCTCTTGATGCGGAAGACATCGTCATACACTTTTCCATCCCGCCGCGAAACGCCTGGAATAACGTCCACCAGCATTGCTCCCTTGTGCTGCCGTTTCGGTCTGAGGCGGATATCGTCAAGTGGTGCGAGAAGCACGGCCAACCCTACGGAGAGGCGGTTTCGCTCGTAACGACCGCGAAGCTCGCACGGCGCTGGTATGGACCTTACGCGAAGCCTTCGTGGCGCAAATGGACGGTTGAGCAGGCACAAGAAATCTTCGGGGAGACCGGCCTCAGGTCACCGTTTTGGGAGCTTTCCGGGAAAGGAACCTACTGATGCCTTCAGCGTAATCACTATCTGACGACTCGGCTGGAAGTGGCACACAACACTAGCTACGCCGTGGATTGAACTGAAAACAGAGCGCGAACGTTTTCTCCAGATGCTCGACGAAGACCCGAACTTTGGCTGACATCCTGCGGCTTGCCGGTCGCACCGCAAAGATCGGTACCGTTCGTTCAAACGAAGTGATAAGACGTACGACCGTACCTTCTCTGAGCTCTGCAGCGAAGAGCCACGCCGGGGCCTGGGCTATTCCCAAATGCTCAATGACGCCCATCCTCATCTGTTCAAGGTCGCCCGTCCGAAAAACTCCTACAGGATTTACGTGTTTCTCAGTCTGGCCGGAACCGAAACTCCATGGCTGCGCTGATCCTTGCTCGACAAATACGACCGATCGAAAGCGGTTAAGGTCCTCCGGCGATTCCGGTGTGCCGTAACGTGCAATGTACTGAGGCGTGGCGACGAGAACGATCATCGTCTGCCCTAATTTTCGCGCAACCAGAGACGAGTCTGGGAGATTGCCGGAGTGGATTGCCAAGTCAAAGCCATCTTCGATGATGGTCGTGGGGCTCTTCGCCGTGGTCATTTCAATTGCGAGATCAGGGTAGGCCGCAAAGAAAGCAGGCAGCTTCGATACCAAATGGAGGCGGGCAAATGTGGGGGGAACGGCCACGCGGATGAGGCCTTTCGGGGCTGTCTGGCCTCGACCGATCCGTGAAGCTGCGTTTTCGAAGTCCTCCAGAATGCGTAAAGCCGATCCGTAAAAGTCGCGACCGGCCTCAGTCAGAGCAATGGAACGAGAGGCGCGGTAAATCAGCTCAGTACCGAGCTCTTCTTCAAGAGCGGAAATATGCTTGCTCACGGCAGGTTGACCAATTCCACGTTCTTTCGCGACGGCGGAGAAGCTGCCTTTCTCAATGACCCGGACGAACGTTTGCATCGCATCCAGTCTGTCCATATTGCCTCCATATTCCTCTGTGGAATGGATTGTATTTCCCTTGTTGGGGATTCATCGATCAAGAACCCATTCCTGCTGGGAATGACTTCTATTCCTCGATTAGCAGGGTCTCGTCGCACAGGTGACACATCAGATGAACGTCTGGCAGGTCAGGACAGGTTGGCAGTCAACTGATCAGCGGATCGATCAATCAATTTCAGAAAACCAAGGAGATCCATGTCTAAGTTAACGAACAGAGTTGCACTTGTTACGGGCGGTTCCAGAGGGATTGGAGCAGCGATTGCGAAGCGTCTGGCTTCTGATGGAGCAAACGTAGCGTTCACGTATGCCAGGGACGCCAGCGCGGCGGCGTCAGTCGTCAAGGCGATTGAACTCGGCGGTGGAAAAGCGATTGCGATCCAGGCGGACGCTGCCAGCGTTGATGCAGTCAAAAGTGCGGTTGAGAAGGTGATATCAACCTTCGGGCGGTTGGACGTGCTTGTGAACAATGCCGGCACGGAGATTCCTAAGCCATTCGAAGAAGCCTCACAAGAGGAAATGGATCGCATCGTCGACATCAACATTCGCGGCGTATTCGCTACCACGCAGGCTGCGCTAAAGCACATGAAGGATGGCGGTCGCATCATCATGATCGGTTCAGCGGTCGGCGAGCGCGCGGTTGCGCCTGGGCTTGTTCCTTACGCGGCCACGAAGGGAGCCGTGAAGATGTTCACGCAGGCGCTGTCCAAAGAGGTCGGGAGCCGAGGTATCACGGTCAACAACGTCCAGCCGGGTCCGATCGATACGGACTTGAATCCCGCTTCGGGCGATTGGGCAGTACCGCAGAAAGCCGCCACAGCGCTCGATCGCTATGGGCGCGTTGAAGAGATCGCCGCGATGGTAGCGTTTGTCGCCGGTCCTGAATCCTCGTATATCACCGGAGCGAATCTGACCGTGGATGGCGGAATGAATGCCTAAGCCTCTTACGCACTGAGTGCACGGGTCTAAGAGACGTGACTCCGTGGGAACGTAGGAGAGCCGATGCCCCAACGACGTCGGCTCTAACTGGCTAAGGGGGGAGCAATGCATACGAGACCGGGCAATAAGAAGAGGTCAGAATTCCGGGCCCCGATCATCCCATTACGATTTCATCAGCCGAAGGCAAAGTCCGTGTAACGGCTGCTGGGAAGTAGTCGCTGAATCGGCGCGGGCGCTTCGACTGGAGGAGAAGGGATACCCACCTGTCTACTACTTGCAACGCAATGATGCGAACATGTCGCTGCTCGTTCGGACAACGCATTACACCTATTGCCCCTACAAGGGGGATTGCACTTACTACAGCATCCCCATCGGCGGAACGAAATCGGAATTTGCCGTTTGGACATACCAAAAACCACATGAGGCAGTCGCCGGCATAGGGGAATACCTGGCGTTTTACCCTTCACGGGTCGACGCAATCGAAGTGATGTTCTGAGCGGATCGCTCAGCAGATAAGGAGTTGTTATGTCGAAACAGGTTGT
>Ga0302319_10015505_pt1 | contig 14124 bp, 11 predicted proteins | sample Bog_T0_2_FD_203319 | JGI IMG/M metagenome (GOLD analysis project Ga0302319, IMG submission 203319) | Peat permafrost microbial communities from Stordalen Mire near Abisko, Sweden - Bog_T0_2 | ecosystem: Environmental > Terrestrial > Soil > Wetlands > Peat | place: Sweden: Abisko, Stordalen Mire... | reverse complement strand
GTCCTTGCCCACGATATGGACCAACTCGCTATCGGGGCCGACGCCCAAAGACAGGTTGTAGATCGCGGGATCCTCGCTGTGCCGGAAGGCCGATATGCTCACCAGCGATGACCAGCCGAAGTCGTGTGTGACCTTGGCGCTGACGCCGTAAGTGGTCAACTTCGAGCGATCGTCGAAGGGCGAATAATAATCGTAAAAGCCGCTGGGCGCCGCAACGCCGCCTTCCGACTCGGTGCCCTTGAACGCCCGATAATCGATCCCTTCCTCCAGCACGGTGACATCGTCGTCAAAGGTGACCAGAACGCTGGTCTTGTCCGAGGGAGTCCACAGAAACTTCACGCGACCGCCGGCGTCCCATTGCCGGTAGCTCGGGTCGCCGGTGCTGAGGTTATGACCCCATCCGTCATATTGTCTCGACCAATAAGCGGCAATGTTCGCCGACAGGTTCGGAGCAATGGCGTCGCTCGCGTACATCGACGTGCTGTAGGTATTGAAACTCGCATAACCCGCCGAAACATCGAGGACCGGATCCGGCGTCGGGTCCTTGGTGTGGATCTGAATCACGCCCCCGGTGGCATTGCGCCCGAACTGCGTGCCCTGCGGTCCTTTTTCGATCTCGATTCGATCGATGCTGTTGTAGTTGGCGACGCCGGCGCCCGGGAACGGCAGATACACATCATCCACATACGTTGCGACGGAGGGCTCGTCGCCTGAGGTCGAGTTCGGATTGCCGACGCCGCGAATGAAAGGAATGGAGCCGTTCGATTGGCGCTCGAACACCGCACCCGGGACGGAGTCTCCGAGGCTCTCGAGATTGGTCACGCCGAGCTTGCCCGCGGCATCCCCGCTGATCGCCGTGATGGCAATTGGGACCGTTTGGTTGTTTTCCTCGCGATGATTCGCGGTGACAACGATCTCCGCGAGCGAGTCCGAATTCGCCGCGCCTGGCGCGGGAGGCGTCGAACCTGCAGTGGTTTGCGCCGCTGCGCGATCGATCTGGCCGGCTCCGCTGACGAGCACCGCCGTGACCAGTAACGATGCGCTGACTGATGTGAACCTCAAATGCATGCCGACTCCCCTCTCGCTACCGGTTCGAATTGATTGTTCAACGAAGCATGTTGCGTCCCTGCGACGTCGCACTGCAACGCCAGCTATGCTTTATGCTAAGTTACTATGCGTATACGATCATTTCGCACGCAATCTACCGCTATGGGGCGTGCGCGTCAACTCAGAAGCGCCTATTTGAAGTGTGGCTAAGAGGCACCGCGGCGACTGCGGTGCGATCGCGGTTGGTCCGCCCTTCGGTTAAAATCTGGGAGAGCGTCAGGTATGGGAAGACTCGACGGAAAAACTGCAATCGTCACCGGGGCGGGCCGCGGCATAGGTCGAGCGATTGCCTTGCGTTTCGCGGCGGAGGGCGCGCGCGTCGTCGTCGCCTCGCGCACCGAGGCGAGGATCCACGACGTGGTTCGAGAAATTCAGGCGGCAGGCGGCGAAGCGCTGGGCGTCGGCTGCGACGTGTGCCATGAGGACCAGATCCAAACCATGATGAGCCGCACCGTGGCGCACTACGGTGCGATCGACGTCCTGGTCAACAATGCGCATGGATTTGGAATGGCCGGCAAACCCGCTCTTTATCCGACCAACACGCCCCTGGAGGCCATCACCGACGCGGAGTGGGAACTGCAGCTGAGAGTAGGTCTCATGGGAACTCTCTGGTGTATGCGCTCGGCTTTCCCCTACATGAAGACTTCGGGCGGAAAGATCATAAACTTCGGCTCCTTGGCCGGCCAACGCGGACAGGCCGGAACAGCGCCCTACAATGTCTCGAAAGAGGCCATTCGCGCATTGTCGAGAACCGCAGCCCGCGAATGGGCCCGTTATCGCATCAATGTCAACGTCATCAATCCGGCGGCCCAAACGGATGCGCTTACTGCTTCGCAAAATGCGAATCCTGTGCGCGAATCCGCTCGTCACACGCCGCTCGGCCGAATGGGCGATCCGCTCGCGGACATTGCCCCCGTTGCCCTTTTCTTGGCCAGCAGCGACTCCGACTTCGTGACTGGGATGACCCTCATGGCGGACGGCGGCCTGTTGATAGGCCCATGACGAAATAGGTCTCGCGGGCCATCACTTCGACGCGTCTTCTTGCGAGGCGTCGCCGCCGATGCCGTGCCTGGTCTAGACTGCACGCCTCATGATCAGCTTATCGGCGGCCCACGCCGCGACGTGGCTCATCTGCGCGTTGACGGTCTGCGGCGTGGTGATGCGGCCGTGGAGGACATCGGAAGCCGTCTGGGCGGCCGGAGGTGCGGCGGCGCTCGTGTTGTCGACGCTCGTGTCGGCCGCCGACGCGCTCACGGCGATTCTCAAGGGCACCGACGTCTATTTGTTTCTCGTCGGGATGATGGTGCTCGCCGAATTCGCGCGCCGCGAGGGGCTGTTCGATTGGCTGGCGGAATACGCGGTGAGACACGCGCGGGGCTCACCGGCACGCTTGTTTCTATTGGTGTATCTGGTCGGTGCGGCGGTCACGATCTTGCTCTCGAACGACGCGACCGCGGTGGTGCTCACGCCGGCGGTGTGCGCCGCGACCCGGCGGGCAGGCGCGCACCCGCTTCCCTATCTGTTCATTTGCGCCTTCATCGCCAACGCCGCGAGTTTCGTGCTGCCGATATCCAATCCGGCCAATCTGGTCGTGTTTGGCGTCCACATGCCCGCATTGGCGGCGTGGATGGCGCAATTCGGCCTGGCCTCCGCGGCTTCGATCGTCCTGACGTTCCTTGCGCTGCGGATGACGCAACGCTCCGCTCTGACGGAAATCGTTTCGAGCGCCGGTGAATTGCCCCGGCTCGCCTGCGGCGGCCGGGTTGCCGCCGGGGGCATTGCCGCCGCCGCGGTCATCCTGCTCGCCGCGTCGGCGCTCGGATGGCGGCTGGGTGCGCCGACGTTCGTCGCCGGCGCCGTCACCGGCGCGGCGATTCTGATTGCAAAACGTGAATCGCCCGTTGGCGCGCTCCGGGGCGTCTCGTGGAGCGTGCTGCCGCTGGTCGCCGGATTGTTCGTGCTCGCACAGGGTATCGAGAATACGGACGTTCTCGCGCCGCTCGTTCAACGCCTGTCGGACTCCGCACTGTCCTCCCCGCATGCGACCGCCCTCGCGGCAGGCGGCGGCATCGCACTCGTCTGCAACGCGGTGAACAATCTGCCGCTCGGACTCATCGTCGGCACCATCGCTCACGGTGCACAGCTGTCGCCGCAGATCGCCTCCGCAATGCTCATCGGCGTCGACTTGGGCCCGAACCTGTCGGTGACCGGCTCGCTCGCCACTCTGCTCTGGCTGGTGGCCTTGCGCCGGGAGGGCCAAGAGGTGAGTGCGCTCGAGTTTCTGGCGGTGGGATGCGTGGTGATGCCGCCCGCGCTGCTCGCGTCGCTGGCGATCGTCAGCTGGGTTGCGCCCGGGTAATTTCCGCAAACCGCTGCACATGCGCATCGCTGTCGCCGAACATGATCCCGATGGCGGTCAAGCGCTTGAAGCAATGGCTGACTTTCAGTTCATCGGTCATGCCCATCCCGCCGTGCAGCTGCACCGCCTGCTGCCCGACGAAGCGCGCGGCGTCGCCCACCACGACCTTGGCCGCCGAGAGCGCGCGCCGGCGAGCCTGGACGTCGGCCAAGGTGCAGCGAAGCGCGGCGAAATAGCTCATCGAGCGCGCCTGCTCCAAATGCATCACCATGTCCGCGACACGGTGCTGCAGCGCCTGGAATCGCCCGATGGGCTGGCCGAATTGCTGGCGCGTGCGCAGGTACTCCACCGTGGAATCGGTGAGCGCCTGCATGATTCCCACCGCTTCTGCGCACAGTGCCGCGAGACCCACATCGAATGCGCGCTCGATCGCGTCGAAGGCAGCGCCTTCGGGGCCGAGCCGCTGAGACGAGGGCAGCCTGACATCGTGAAGATGAACATCCGCCGCGCGCTGCCCGTCGACATTGAAATACTCCACGAGCTCGAGTCCAGGCGTTTCGCGGGGCATCCAAAACAAGCTGATGCCTGCCGCATCCGCCGTTCCACCCGCGGTGCGCGCCGAGACCAGCAGCACGTCGGCGATGCCCGCGTGCAGGACCACGGCCTTGCGGCCCTCCAAATGATAGGTCTCGCCGCGAAGGCTCGCGCGAGAATCCACCCAGTGCGTGTCGAAGTGCGCGCCGGCCTCGAAGTGCGCCACGGTGGCGATGCGCTCGCCCTCTCCCATGGCGCGCAACAGCTCGGCGGCCGCTGCGGAAGTTTCGTACTCGCGCAGCAATGCGGTCGCGATGACCGCGCTGCTCAATAGCGGTTCGAGCAGGAGGCTCGGACCGCAGGCATCCATGAGCGCGAGCGTTTCGGTGGGTCCGTAGCCCAATCCGCCGAGCGAGGCCGGAACGCCGAGAGCCAGCACGCCGAGCTCGGCCAACCCGCGCCACACCGCCCGATCCCAGCCGGCCTCGGAATGCTTGAGCGCGCGCAGCCGGTCAAACGGATATTCTTTGGCGAGAAAACCCTGCACCGTATCGCGCAGCTGGCGCTGCTCATCGCTGAATTCGAAATCCATGCCGCCCTACAGCCCCACCATCTTGGCAATGATGTTCTTTTGAATCTCGTTGGTGCCGCCGAAGATCGACAGCTTGCGTTGATTGAGGTAGCCGGACATTGCTGCCTGTGCGCCGCCCGGCTGCCAGCCGGCTTCCATCGATTCGCGCCGAAAGGGCAGCGCGTACTCGCCGGCCGCCTGCACCAAAAGCTCCGAAATCGCCTGTGCGATTTCAGTTCCCTTGATCTTCAATATCGACGCCTCGGGGCCCGGAGCCCGCGCGGCACCCTCGGCCGACAAGACGCGCAGATTCGTGATCTCGAGCGCGATCAGATCGATCTCCACCCTGGCGATGCGGGCGGCGAACAGCGGATCATCGAGCAACGGCCGGCCGCGCCGCCGCTCCTCGGCGGCCGTGCGCTTGAGCCGGGCGAGCTCGCGTTTCGCGGCGCCGATCCCCGCGATGTTGCTGCGCTCATGGCCAAGCAGGAATTTCGCGTAAGTCCAGCCGCGATTCTCCTCGCCGATGAGATTTCCCGCCGGGACCCGCACGTTCTCGAACCAGATGTCATTCACTTCGCGGGCGCCGTCGAGCAAGGCAATCGGCCGCACGGTGATGCCCGGGCTTTTCATGTCGATGAGCAGGAATGAAATGCCGGACTGCTGCTTGGCCTGCGGATCGGTGCGCACCAGACAGAACATCCAATCCGCGAACTGACCGAGGGTATTCCACGTTTTTTGGCCGTTGACGACGTAGCAGTCGCCGTCGCGGACGGCGCGCGTCCGCAGGGAGGCAAGATCCGATCCGGCGCCGGGCTCGGAATAGCCCTGGCACCACCAAGCCTCTCCGGACAAGATGGCCGGCAGGTGGCGTTGTTGCTGGGCGGGGCTGCCGAAGGCGATGAGCACGGGAGCGACCATTTTGAGGCCGAACGGAATGAGGCGCGGCGCGCCGGCCGCGGCCGACTCCTCGTCGAAGATGAGCTGCTGCACGGCGTTCCAGCCGGTGCCGCCAAACTCGATCGGCCAGTTGATGGCACCCCAGCCGCGTTCGTACAGCCGGCGCTGCCACACCAGGTAATCCTCGCGCCCGAGTTCGCGCCCGCCGAGCACCCTGGCCTTGACATCCTCCGGAAGACGCTCGCGCAGGAAAGTTCGTACCTCTTCGCGAAACGCCTGTTCTTCCGCCGTGAACTCGAGATTCATGATTGCTTCCGCCGTGCTCGTTTTAATTCTACTATAGCGCCTGTCCGGCGACTCATCCGAGGTCACTAATGGCGGTCCGCGAACTGTTCGAGCTTGGCGGCCAGGTTGCGCTGGTGACCGGAGGGTCCCGTGGACTCGGCCTGCAAATCGCCACCGCGCTCGGCGAAATGGGCGCGACGATCGCCCTCTGCGCCCGCAAGCCGGAGGAGTTGGCACAGGCAGCGCAGACGCTTGCGAATGAACGCATCGATGCATTCACCACGGCCGTCGACCTGTCGAAACCCGAGCAGATACCGGCCCTGGTGGATGCCGTCGTGCAGCGCTTCGGACGCATCGACATCCTGGTCAACAATGCCGGCACGAGTTGGGGCGCTCCGGCGGAGAGCATGCCGCTCGAGGCCTGGAACAAGGTCATGAGGCTGAACGCCGACGTGGTTTTTCAACTGAGCCAGGCGGTGGCGAACCGGTGCTTCATTCCGCAGCGGTCCGGCAATATCATCGTGATCGCGTCGGTCGCGGCCTTGCGCACCCAGGCGCGCATGAAAGCGGCGAGTTACTACGCCTCCAAGGCCGCCGCGTTGCATTTGACGCGCGCCCTCGCCGGGGAGTGGGGACCCTACGGAATTCGCGTCAATGCGATATGCCCCGGATTCTTCCCATCCAAGCTCTCGAGCGGGCTGCTCGAGACGATCGAGAAATCGGTGGTCGAACGCACGCCACTGGGCCGGCTCGGCAACGACACCGATCTGATGGGCGCGGCGGTTTATCTCGCCTCGGCCGCGTCGCGTCACGTCACCGGCGAGTTCATCACCGTGGATGGCGGCGCATCCATCGCGTGATGGACTTCCCTCGCCGCGCGACGGAGATATAAGGGAAAGCTCATGGATTTTTCGTACAGCGACAAGGTGCGCGGACTGCAGCAGCGCATGCTCGGCTTCATGCACGCGCACGTCTATCCGGCCGAGCGGCGCTTCGCCGAGGAAGTCGAGCACAACCGGCGCAGCGGCGACGCATGGCGGCCGACCGCCGTGATGGAAGATCTCAAACAGCATGCGCGCAACGCGCAGTTGTGGAATCTGTTTCTTCCCGATTCCGAGTTCGGCGCCGGCCTCAGCAACCTCGAATACGCGCCGTTGTGCGAAATCATGGGCCGGTCGCATCTCGCGCCCGAGGCGTGCAATTGCGCGGCCCCCGACACCGGCAACATGGAGGTGCTCGCGCGCTATGGGACGCCCGAGCAGCAGCGTCGATGGCTGACGCCGCTCCTCGAGGGCAAAATCCGCTCTGCGTTCGCCATGACGGAGCCGAACGTCGCGTCGAGCGACGCGACGAACATCGAATCCAGCATCGTGCGCGACGGCGGGCACTATGTGATCAACGGACGCAAATGGTGGACCTCCGGCGCCGGCGACCCGCGCTGCGAAATCCTGATATTCATGGGACAAACGGCTCCCGATGCGGCGCCGCACCGCCGTCAATCCATGATCCTCGTGCCCATCGACACGCCGGGCGTGACGCGCATCCGGCACTTGAGCGTCTTCGGCTACGATCACGCGCCGCACGGCCACGCGGAAGTGGATTTCGCGGATGTGCGCGTGCCTGAGGAAAACATCCTGCTCGGCGAAGGGCGCGGATTCGAAATCGCACAGGGGCGCCTGGGTCCGGGCCGGATCCACCATTGCATGCGGCTCATCGGCGTCGCGGAGCGGGCCCTGGAGCTTCTGTGCCGCAGGGCGGAGGAGCGTGTGGCCTTCGGTCGGCGCCTGTCCGAACAGGGCGTCACGCTCGAGCGCATTGCCGAGTCGCGAATCCTGATCGATCAGGCGCGCTGGCTGGTGTTGAATGCCGCCTATCGCATGGACACCGTCGGCAATCGTGAGGCCAGGCAGGAGATCGCCATGATCAAAGTTGCGGCGCCACAGATGGCGTGTCAGGTCATCGACTGGGCGATTCAGCTGCACGGCGGCGGCGGCGTGAGCGATGACTTCCCCTTGGCCGCCGCCTATGCGAGCGCACGTGTTCTACGCCTGGCGGACGGACCCGACGAAGTGCATCGACAGCAAATCGGCAAACTGGAATTGGCGCGCCATCGGGCACGCGCGGCGGAGCCGCAGCCATGAAGGCGTTGCTCAGCCGTCAGCCCGGGGGACCGGACACGTTGACCCTCGACGAGATCTCCGAACCCCTCCCCGGCGCCGGCCAGGTGCGCGTTGCCGTGCGCGCGTGTGCGGTGAATTATCCCGACTTCCTCATCATCCAGGATCTGTACCAATTCAAACCCCCACGGCCTTTTTCGCCGGGCGCGGAAGTGGCTGGAATCGTCGATGCGGTCGGCGCGGGGGTCGATGATGTTCACATCGGCGATCGCGTGCTCCTGAGCCCGGTGCGCAACGGCATGGCGGAGAAAACCGTCGGCGAAGCGCGCAACTGCTGGAAGATCCCGCAGAACATGCCCTTCGACGAGGCCGCCTCCCTGCTGATGACCTACGGCACCTCCTATCATGCGCTCGAGGATCGGGCGCAGCTCGAGGCGGGCGAAACACTGCTGGTGCTCGGCGCCGCGGGCGGAGTCGGTCTCGCCGCCGTGGAACTCGGAAGGGCGATGGGCGCACGCGTCGTCGCGGCGGCGTCGAGCGACGAGAAGCTGGCGCTGGCGCGCGAACACGGCGCGTCCGACGGGGTGCGATATCCGTCCGGCGCGCTCGACAAAGCCGCCGCGCGCGCACTCACGGATCAATTCAAGGCCGCGTGCGGCGAGAACGGCGCTCAGGTGATCTACGACGGCGTGGGCGGTGACTACACCGAGGCCGCGATTCGAGCCATCGGCTGGGAAGGAAGGCACCTCGTAGTCGGATTCACGGCGGGCATCCCCAAGCTGCCGCTCAATTTGGCGCTGCTCAAAGGCTGCCAGATCATCGGCGTATTCTGGGGCGACTTCGCCGCACGTTTTCCCGACCGGCATGCCGCGAACGTGCGGGCGCTGATGACGCTCTACGCCGAAGGCCGGATCAAGCCGACGGTGACCGAGCGGTTTCCGCTCGCCCGCGGCGGCGAAGCGATCGCGCGCCTGCAATCGCGCGCCGCGCGAGGCAAGCTCGTCGTGATCATCGACTAGGGTCGGCGCTCAGCGAGAGTCGATGCCATGCGCCGGGCAATTTCCGCTGCTCGGCTTGCCGGCAAAGCGGTCTCGGATCCAGTTCAATTGGTCCGGCGTCGAATTGATCATCGTGGGGTCGTGGTCGAGGCCGGGATAGGACCGGAACGTCAGTGCCAGCCCGTGCTCGCAAGCGACACCCACGGTATCGCGCACCGACGCGATGGGAACGGTCTTGTCGCCTTCCCCGGCGAGCACGAGCATGGGACCGCCGATGGGCGCGGTGCCAAGTTCGTCGTTCTTGAAGAATCTCTCCGCCGCGGCTGTTTTGTCCCAACCCGGCTTCACGATTTTTCCGGGAGGCGCGTGCAGAAAGCTCGCAAAAGCGTAATCCCAACAGCCGCGGGTGGTCACGTCCGAATAGCGCTCACGCGCGATGCCCTCGAGCATGTCTTGCGGCTGGAAGCTGGGAGTGAGCACATGGATCGCATACGCCATATAGGTGAGATAGAACGCCGCCTCGCTCCCCGGGCCGCCCATGGCGTTGAGAATCGCCTTCAGGCTTCCGGCGCCGGCGACCGACACGGCTCCCAGGTAATTCGGGTCACGCAGCGTCGCCTGCATCTCCGCAACGCTCCATGCCGCAAGGCCGCCCTGGGAGTGGCCGACCACCACCCATTTGTTCCCGAGCGAGGGCACCGCCGCGTGCGCCGCGGGAATGGAATAGATCACGTCGCGCGCCTGGGCGATTTTGTTGACGTATTCGTGCGGACCCGCCGTGCCGAGTCCGTGATAATCCGTGGCAACGACCGCGAAACCCGCGCGCACCATGGGCATCAAGCCCTCTTCGCCGTACGGAGCGCACATCCGGGCGACGCCGGTGGTGCCGTGCGCCCATGCGATGACCGGCCACCCGCCGGCCGGGGCGCTGCCCGGCGGAATCAGCACGACGCCCGAGGTTGCGACATCCCTGCCCCCGCTGCTTTGGGAATGATAGAGAATGCGCACCGCCTTTGCGCCGGAAGGCAGCGAATAACCGTCGAAGCTCTCCTGGCGCAGCAAGTCCCCGGGCTTCGAGGCCGCCAATGCCGGCGTCTCGTAGAAGGCGGACGAGGGCAACGCGTCGTCATGCTCCATCCGGATCGCCTCGGCCAGCGAATGCGGCATGGGCACGTCGTCCGCCTTCGACTCGCGCCCGAATATCGACAAGGTCAGTGCGCCGGCGAGCAACGCGGCGGCGGCGGAAGATGAACTCATGGCAACGACGCCTTGTTTTAGTTGGGGCCTTCGATTGTACTAAAAAATCCCCAACGCAACGCCCGCGGCGAGCGTCGCGCCGAATTCCTCGCATCGCCTCAGATCCTCCGCCGCAATCGTCTTCGGACTCAGGATCCGCTCCGGGCTCTGAGAGCGGGTGCACACGATGAGAGGCTCGGCCACCGCACGAAGACGCCACCCGGTGGCGATGCGCGCGATTTGCTCCGCGGCCTGGCGGCCGTCGCTGCCGGCACAAACAAGGACACCATAAGGCCGGCCATTCAAGCGATCCAAAGCCGCGTAGTAAGTGCGGTCGAAGAAATCCTTCATCATTCCGGACATCGCCGCAAGGTTTTCCGGCGTGGCGAAGATGTAGCCGTCGGCGCCGAGCACATCCGACGGCCGCGCATCGCACGCTTGCAGCATCGTGACCGCCACATCCGGCTCCGTCCCCGCGGCCCGAGCGGCGGCGGCGGCCATTTGCTGCGTGCCCCCGGTCATCGAGTGATAGACGATCAGCAGTGACTTCATGTCTTCATGAGCGAGACTCGCTTTTTTGATGCGCAGGCCGGAGCGGGCTCATCGTATCGGAAATCGCTCGCGGCTCGGGGCCGGCTTTTGCTGGAGCAAACCTTACATTCGCTTAATCCGGCTCGAGATTCGTGTGAACTGATCGCCGCTCCGGGGGTTCTAACGCAGCAATCGCATTCGCTTACGAGGGCAGCCTTTACCTCATGATTTCACGCATCGGGATTCTTCGCTGTGCCGGCTTGATATTACTGACCGCGGCGCTGGCCGACGCGGGATTCTCCGGAGCGGCGCCCTTCGACCTTGCCGGCCCGGCGCTCGAGATGACCGTGACGCGGGGCAACACCACGCTGCCGGCATCGCAAGTCCCCAACCTCGCGCCCGGCGATCGGATTTGGATCCACGCGAAGCTCCCGGCCTCGCAAACCGCCCACTATTTGCTGGTGTCGGCTTTTTTGAGCGGCTCGACCAACCCGCCGCCGCAGAGCTGGTTCTTCAGCTGCAAGACCTGGACCGCCAAGTGCGCGCTCGACGGCCTCACCGTCACGGTGCCCGCGGATGCGCAGCAGATGTTGGTGTTCCTGGCGCCCGAGACCGGCGGAGACTTCAAAACCCTCGTGAACGCCGTCCGCGGCCGCCCCGGCGCCTTCGTGCGCACCTCCCAGGACTTGAACCAGGCCGCTCTCGATCATTCTCGTCTGGAACGCTACCTCACGACGATACGATCGCTGAACGACACCGAACCCGCGAAACTCGCGCAGGTCGCCCCGCTGCTGGCGCGAAGTCTCGCCATCAAGGTGGACGAGAAGTGCCTGGACCGGATTGCCGCGCTGCAGGCTCCGTGCCTCATGGCCGGGCAGGAATCGCTCATCTTGAACGACGGCCACAGCACATCGATCGTCGAGGCGCTGACCAACGGTCCGGGCAGCGATCTTGCCATGGAAGCGAGCTACACGCCTCAACTCGGCTACGGATACTACAGTCCTTACATCGCATCGGTGATGGATATCGCGAAGATCTTGGATTCCTTGCACACCGCGCAATATCAATACATTCCTGCCCTTGCCTCGGCGCGCGGCAACGAGCTCGACTTGACGCTGAACGCCCCTCCCTCGTTCCACGATCCGAAATCCGTTCTCGTGGTCGCACTGCCCGCAATCGAGCGCGCGCAGCTTCCGCCGCTGCACGCGGTGGACCCCAAGGAAATCTTCTGCGCGGAAAAGACCGCTCTGGTCCTGCCGGTGGAGGGAGCGCCGCTGGTTTTCTCGACTGCCTACGCGCATGACCTCACCCTGAGCGTGGCCGGGAATGACGGCAAGACCCTGGAATTGCCCGTTGCCGCCGACCCTGCACAAGGCGGGTTCGTCGTCGACACCTCGAGTTTGGGTGCAGCCGCGCTCGGCGACAGCGTCCTTGCATGGCTGCACGGCTATTGGGGGTTCGAATCCTATCGCGGGCCGAGTTTTCAGCTGCGCAATGCGCGCGCCGTCGCCTGGCAGTTGGCGGCGGGCGACGAATCGGCGCTCATCGTGGGACGCCAGGACACGGTGCACGTGCGCGCCGACAGCGTGAGCTGCGTCGATGCCATCATGCTGAAAGACTCCGCGGGCAAGGAAGTGAAGGTCGACTGGAAGAGACTCAGGGGCGATGAAGTGGAGGTCAAGCTGCCGCTGCAGGAATCCCAGCCGGGAGCCATGACCCTCTTGGTTTCGCAATTCGGCTTGTCGCGGCCGCAGCCCATCGACATCCTGACCTTCGCCGATGCGGGGCATTTCGACGGATTCGAGATCCACGCGGGCGACACGCAGGGCCTGCTCAAGGGCAGCCGGCTCGATGAGGTGGCGAGCCTCTCTTTGAAAAACATCCTGTTCTCATCGGGCGAGCTCTCAAGCCGGCAGGGCGGCGACGAGCTTCCGATGATCGCGAAGGACGGGCAGGCCGCGGCCGACTTGAAACCCGAGCGCGCCCTCCTCGCGAAAGTCACGCTGAGGGATGGCCGCGTGTTGACGGTGAACGCGACGGTGGATTCGCCAAGACCCCGCGTTGCGCTCATCGGCCGGAGCGTCGAGCCGTCGCCCTCGGGCGGAGCCAGCAACGTGCTGCTCTCCGACCCGGGCGAGCTGCCGCAGGATGCGACATTGACTTTTTCGGTGCGGGCGCAATTGCCGGCGGCGTTCAGCCGCGATGAGTCGATCGACGTGGCCACCGGTGATGATTCCTTCAGCACCGTTTTGAGCTTCGCCAACGGCGGCCTGGCGCTGGAGAATTCCCGAATCGCGGTCGCCGCGCTCAATCCGTCCAAGGCTTTCGGCGCGTCGGCGTATGGACCTCTGAAGTTTCGGGTCGACGCGAAAGGGGTGGTGGGCGATTGGATGCCGCTTGCCAACCTCGTGCGCCTGCCGATGCTCAAGTCGCTGGAATGCCCGCAGACTCTCGACCTGGCCTGCAAGCTTTCCGGCGCCAACCTGTACCTGATCGATTCGATCTCCGGCGATCCGCAATTCGCGAAGCCGGTGGCGGTACCCGACGGTTTCTTGGGATCATCGCTGCCCGTTCCCCATCCGTCAGCGGGGACCCTCTATCTCAAGCTTCGGGACAATCCGCAAATCTCCAATACCGCGGCGCTGACTCCACAGATGATCGCGCCCGCACAATCCGATCCAGATCGGCCCGACGCGCGCCAATCGGCGCTGCGCGACGCTCAGTCGCCGGGCACTTGACCGGAAAGACGGCTCGGCGCCTGGGCCGCCGCGGTGGGCGCGTGGGCGGCGCGGCTCACCCGCCACACCGTGTTGCCGACATCGTCAGCCACCAACAGAGCTCCCTGCCTGTCGAGGGCGACGCCGACCGGCCGCCCATAGGCGCGGTCGTGATCATCGAGGAAACCGGTGAGCACATCGACGGGCGGCCCGCTCGGCTTGCCGTGCTCGAACGGCACGAAAATGACCTTGTACCCGCTGTGCAATTTGCGATTCCAGGATCCGTGCTGCCCGACGAACATGCCATGTCGAAATGCGGCGGGCAACTCGGTGCTGTCCGACCAGCACAGTCCAAGCGAGGCCGTGTGCGCGCCCAAAGCATAGTCGGGCGCCAGCGCTTTGGCCACCATCGCGGGATCCTGCGGCTTGACGCGCTCATCGTCGCGCAGCGATGTCAGGCAATCTGCGCCGACGCTGACGGCGCGGCGCACACGCTGAGCACCACCGCAGCGCATAGCACACCGAACAGCGGGCGCAAGTCGTTGGAAGGGTCAGCGCCGATCCGTGACCCGCGCCGCCTTGCCGGTTGAGCGCTTGAGCGTTCCGTTCGTCACCACTTGAATGTGCGCTGAAATTCCCACCCTGGCCTTGAGGCTGTGTGCGAGCCGCATCGCTTCGGACTCGTGCTCCTCCGCCGGCAGTCCGACGCGCGCTTCAACCCGGACGATCATATCGTCCATGCGTCCCGGCCGGGAAATCTCGATCTCGT
>Ga0302319_10015504_pt1 | contig 14124 bp, 15 predicted proteins | sample Bog_T0_2_FD_203319 | JGI IMG/M metagenome (GOLD analysis project Ga0302319, IMG submission 203319) | Peat permafrost microbial communities from Stordalen Mire near Abisko, Sweden - Bog_T0_2 | ecosystem: Environmental > Terrestrial > Soil > Wetlands > Peat | place: Sweden: Abisko, Stordalen Mire... | reverse complement strand
CCTTGGGTTCGATATGGTCAATTCTCAGGTTTGGTGGCCCTTTTCTCAGGTTCGGTGGGCCCAAAATCGCCCCAACGAACCCGACCGAACCCGACCCAGGCGGCAGAACCTCGACTGCAGCCTCAATGCACCTGGCAACGGCTCGGCCTTCCCCCGGGCACCCGGGAACCGGTCAACCGATAAACTAACCTTTGCTATGGCTGACTCTCCCACCGGCACCCCCGACATCCTGATCCGCATCGTCAGGGATGCGGGCTGCAAGAGCAGCCCTGTTACAGGATGACCTATGCTTTATAACGCATTTCTGTCGTACAGCCACGCTGCCGATTCCGATCTTGCGGAAGCGCTCAGAACCGGTTTGCAGGGCTACGCCAAGCCGTGGTACCGTCTGCGGGCAGTCAGGATTTTTCGAGATAAAGCGACTCTTTCAGCTACCCCGAAGCTTTGGTCCTCTATCCAGCTGGCGATTCAGGAATCTGAGTATTTCATCGTCCTCGCGTCCTCAAACGGAGCCCAGTCGGTATATTAGTCGGTATGGGTGCAAAAGGAACTGGAATATTGGCTGCAGAAAGATCCACACTGCAACAGACTGTTAATCGGCCTTACCACGGGAAAGCTGCATTGGTCGCCGGACAACGACTTCGATTGGTCCCGAACAGATGCGTTGCCCCAGTTGCTTCAGGGTAAGTTTGCAGAGGAGCCGAAGTATGTGGACCTGACCTGGGCTAAGGATAGCGAGAGCCTGACACTTCGCAACTCATCGTTTCGCGAGGCCATCGCCGACATTTCTTCAACCAATCAGAGGCGTTCCCAAAGACCTCCTGGAAGGAGACGACGTAAAAACGCATAAGAGAGCAATTTCTTTGGCTCGGGCTGCAACAATCGTTCTGGCTCTCCTGACCGTTTCGGCAATCGCCGCCGCGGTTATTGCTCTGAAACAGAAGGCCATCGCGACCGAACAATCCCGGATAGCGAATGCGCAATCGAAGAAGGCCGTGCACGAACGTGTTCGAGCCCAGACTCAGCTTGCCTACCAGTCCCTGACCGACGGCGACACTCCCCGCGCTGTAGCCTTGCTTGCCAGAGCAATCGAGGACGATCCGTCCAGTGAATTCCCGCTGAACCGACTGGCCTTTCGCTTCTGGCAGCCTGTCTTGTCTGCTCTTGCAGACGAACTGGGTGCTGCTCCTCTTCCGGCGGTTGTGAACTGGAGAGAACAGGACTACCTGTTAGACCACCCAACGGGATCGCAAAATCAGGTCCGGCTGATCGGTAAGGGCGACAGCTACCTTTGGGCTGTAGACTCCCAACATCGCGTTCTGATCACGGTGGAGCCTGCCGGTGTTGTGAAAGTTCGTTCCATCGAGGGTATGTCAGAACTGATGAGTGTTCTGGTCGCCGAAAATAAGAAGGACGACGACAAACAACCAGCAGTCGAACCTGAGATGCCTTCGCGCAGCAGGTTCCGGGTGGAGCACATTTTCGACAACGGTATCCCAAACACCTTTGTTATCGCTGTTGTTGACGAGGCGTCCGAGACGGCGGCAAGCAGGGAGTGGGGCCTTGGTATTGTGAACTACCAATCCAGGCAGCTCCGGCTGATTGAGTCGGTCGATGCCGTCAGCGACGACTGCCGGACCGTACAGAACTCCGACGGCGTTTCCATTGAGCTGCGGCAGGAGGGGGCTTCACCTGGAGCCTCAGCGTCCGGTAAGAGGCCGCTATCCGAAGCGGCGTTCGACTCCGGGTCTTGTGGTGCGGTTAAGTCCATTGCGCAGAAAACAGTTCAAGTCAACTTTCCCAACGTAGTTTCCGAAGAGTCCTTCTGGTCGGTTGCATCGCCCGTAAATACCAGAAGCCAGGCATCGTCCAGCCACGGGGACTACTCGCCGCTTCCCTCGCTGGCACAAGACGCGGTCGTAAAGATGCTGCCGCCGGAAGGTACGGAGTTCCCAAACAACAAAGATAAACAAGTGGCGTTTGATGAGTTTCGCAATGCGTTTGAATACTCGCGTCTTGACTACGGTGGGCAGACCTATGTGCTTGCCACGGGTTCCGAGGGAGTCCAATGTGGCGCTCATTCAGTAGGACGAGTTACCGGCAATAAAATTACCGAGATCTGGCCCACAACGCTGTGTGGAGACCCCGACTATGGTTTTGCGGCGTTTTCACCCGATTTCCGGTACGGTGTGATTTCCGGCTGGGACCTGAGGGGAGATGGCCCGATAAAGATTTTCGATTTCAAAACGATGAAACCCCTGAGCGGAGGAGAGGTGATTAGCGGTTTAGGACCCAGTCCCCAGGCCGTCGCGTTTCGCCCTGATGGGCGGCAGTTTGTAACTAAAATTAATGACGAACTGATGTTATTCGAGATTATTCGAGATCGACCCGCAGCGAGAATCGTATAAACGTCTGAATCACTTTCTGCTGTCCGCGCCCTTTGCGGCTGGCTTACAGTATAGCCCTCTTGACAGAGACAGAGAATTGTTCAGTGAGGATCGCGACCTTGGCGGCATCGCCCTGACATCTAAAGGGACCGTAGTTGCCTTTGACAACAAGTCGGTTGCCGGAATCAACGCGTTAACCGGCGAAGTCGTTTGGTCGTTCGCATTTAAACCTGGAACTGGCGGCGGTATCGCCATGAGCCCCTCGGAGGACTTCTTTGCTCTTTACGCGCCAAATAATATTCATTTGTTTCTGACGGAAACAGGTACCCCGCTGACCCGGCCTTTGCAGCTGAAAGCTCTCCTTCCGAAAATCGCGCGTCCGCCCTCAATCTTGAGCGTGACCATCGGTGCGGCGGGCGACGTCACGGCCCATGCCGGTGGATACGAAATCACAAGGAAGGCTCCCCTGCCGATCGACAGCCTGTCGGAAAATATTAAATCGGTCGAGAGCAGGACTGGTATATCCGGAGCTGACGGACAGACGAAGATAAAAACGCTTCTCGGTATTCAACAGACGGCAAGCCCCGGTGCAGCCAACCCCAACCGATAAACTAACCCTTTGCCATGACTGACTCTTCCACCGGCGTCCTGCCCTCTCAGGCCCTCGAACGTATGATCGCCTCCGGCGCCATCCGCGCCCGCGCGCCCATCCTCCCCGAGCAAATCCAGCCCTCCTCGCTCGACCTCCGCCTCGGCGCCGAGGCCCACCGCGTCCGCGCCAGCTTCCTCGCCCACGGCGGCGCCACCATTACCTCGAAACTCGACCAGCATCGCCTCCACACCATCGACCTCACCCGTCCCGCTGTCCTCGAAAAAGGCTGCGTCTACATCGTCCCCCTCCAGGAAGAACTGTCCCTTCCGGACAACATCTCCGGCAAAGCCAACCCCAAAAGCTCCACCGGCCGCCTCGACATCTTCACCCGTCTCATCACCGACGAAGGCCGCCAGTTCGAAATCGTTCCCGCCGGCTACAAAGGCCGTCTCTACGCCGAAGTGGTTCCGCGAACCTTCAGCGTCGTTGTCCGCCAGGGCGAGCGCCTCTCCCAGCTAAGACTCTTCCAGGGCGAACAAACTCCTTCCGATGTGCTCCTGCACCAGTTGGAAAAAGAAGAAGCCCTCGTCTACCTTCCCGACGAAAGCCGCGGCGAACCCTCTATTCAAAACGGTCTGAGGCTTTCAGTAGACCTTGCCGGAGATGAATCGACAGACATCATCGGCTATCGAGCCAAGCGCCACGCCCCGCTCATCGATCTCGCCAAAATCCAGCATTACGATCCCGCCGATTTCTGGGACCCCATAGCCCGCAATCAACACCGCAATCTCATCCTTGACCCCGAAGACTTCTACATCCTCGCTTCGCGTGAAAAGGTCCGCATCCCCGCCAACTACGCCGCCGAAATGGTCCCGTTCGACCCCACTATAGGCGAATTCCGCATCCATTACGCCGGCTTCTTCGACCCCGGCTTCGGCTACGGCTCGGGCGAAATCAATGGCACCCGCGCTGTCCTCGAAGTGCGCTCCCACGAAGTCCCGTTCATCCTTGAAGACGGCCAGGTCGTAGCCAGTCTGGTCTTCGAAAACCTTCTCGAACGCCCACGCCTGCTATACGGAGAAGGCATAGGATCCTCTTACCAGCGCCAGGGTCTGAAACTCAGCAAACATTTCAAGACCTCCTGATGCCTGACTTCGACATAGTAGGCATAGGTCTCAATGCAACCGACACCGTAATCAAAGTCCCACACTTCCCCGCCTATGGAGGCAAGGTCTCTTTCCACGGCGAACTCACCTCAGTTGGCGGACAAGTCGCCAGCGCCGTTGTAGCCTCCGCCGCGCTCGGCCTCAGAGCTAAATACATAGGAGCGGTAGGTGACGACGAACGCGGCCGCCTCCAGCTCGAAAGCCTCCGCGCCGCCGGTATCGACATCGAACACGTCCGCGTGCGCACCAACTGCGGAACCCAAACCGCCTTCATCGTGATCGACGAATCCACAGGCGAGCGCACTGTCTTCTGGAGCCGCCCCGAAGGTCTCAAACTCACCCCCGAAGAAATCACGCCCGATCAAATCCTCTGCGCCCGCCTGCTCCACATTGACGGCCACGACACCCCTGCCATGGAGCACGCCGCCCGCATCGCCCAGTCCCATCAAATCCCCGTCACCGTCGATGTCGATACCATATACGCCGGCTTTGATCGCGTCCTGCCCCATGTCGACTACCTCATCGCCAGCTCTGAATTCCCCTCCCGCTGGACCGGCATCGAAGACCCTTTTGAAGCCCTCCAGGACATCCGCGCCCGCTTCAACATGAAGCTCGCAGGTATGACACTGGGTGCCCACGGAGCACTCGCCCTCACCGGCGAAGGGTTCAGCTATTCGCCAGCCTTTGTCGTGAACTGCATCGATACCACCGGCGCCGGAGACGTCTTCCATGGCGCGTTTTGTTATTCTGTTCTCCAGCAGATGCCAATCGCCGAAGCGCTGGATTTCGCCAATGCCATGGCTGCTTTGAACTGCACCGCGGCGGGCGCGAGAGGCGGCATCGCAACCCTTCGGGACGCCCAACACCTCATCGCCACCGGTCAGCGCCGCTCTCAACCCGAGATCGCGAATCGCGCCCCACTCGCAAAGGCGGCCGTCTGAAATGTTCCCCCTGCGCGACGATCGGCCCATTTACACGCCGCCCATCGTCACCACCCTGCTGATCGTCGCCTGCGCGCTTGTCTTCCTGTTCGAGATCTCGCTCGACGAATACTCCCGCGATTACTTCATCAACCATTACGGCCTCGTCCCCGCGCGCTTCCACGCCTCCGTCCTCGTCACCTCGATGTTCCTCCACGGCGGCTGGAGCCACATCATCGGCAACATGCTCTTCCTCTGGGCCTTCGGGCGCAGCCTTGAAGACGCCATGGGACACAACAAGTTCCTTGGCTTTTATTTCGCCTGCGGCATCGTCGCCGGCATCGTGCATGTCTTTTTCAACTTCGATTCGCGCCTGCCCACCGTGGGTGCCAGCGGAGCCATCGCCGGCGTCATGGGTGCTTACATCGTTAAGTTCCCGCGCGCCGAGATCCGAACTCTCATCTGGGTCATCTTCTTCGTCACCACGGTAGATATCCCGGCCGTCCTGCTCCTCGGCTTCTGGTTCCTCTCGCAGATCTTCAGCGTAGGCGAAATCGCTCATACTCACCAAGTCACCGATTCCGGCGTCGCATTCTTCGCCCACATCGGAGGCTTCGTAGCGGGCATGATCCTGGTCAATGTAATGGGCACTCGCCAACGTTATTTCCCTCCCGGGCGCAGCCTGAGATGGTAGATCTCCTGGCAATCGCCGCCCACCCGGACGATGTCGAGCAAACCTGCGGCGGTGCCCTTCTCCGCATGGCCGAAGCCGGCTACCGCACCGGCATCATCGACCTCACTGCCGGTGACATGGGCACCCGGGGCACGCCCGAAATCCGCGTCGCCGAATCCGAGGACGCCGCCCTCATCCTCCGCGTCTCCCATCGCGAAAACCTCCACTTCCCCGATGCCCGCCTCGAAAACACGCTCGCCGGCCGCATAACCCTTGCGCAGCGCATTCGAGAGCTCCGCCCGCACACCGTAATCCTGCCCTACTGGGAAGGCCGCCATCCCGACCACTACCGCACCTCTGAAATCGGCTACGAAGCCTGCTTCCTCGCCGGCCTGAGAAAGATCGACCAATACACCGAGCCTCACAGACCTTACAAGATCGTCTACTCTTCGATCTACGCCAACGTAACCCCAACCTTCGTAGTCGATATCACGCAGTTCTTCGATCGACGCATGCAATCCCTGCTGGCCTATAAGTCTCAGTACGGGTCTCTCGACGAAGGTGCTACGCTCTTTCCCGACGAAGCCGAAATTCGCGACCGCCTCGCCGCCATTGCCCGCTTCTATGGCAACCTCATCGGCGTAAAATACGGCGAACCCTACGTCGTAAAAGAAACCATGCGCGTAGACGACCTCGTCGCGCTCCCTGTGCGAAGCATATGAGCGAACTCCGCTGGCATCCCTTATTGCGCGAATGGGTCGGCGTAGCCGCGCATCGCCAGAACCGTCCCCAAATGCCGAAGGACTGGTGCCCCTTCTGTCCCGGTTCCGGCCAGGTACCCGAGCAATACGATACCTTCCTATACCCCAACGATTTCCCCGCCTTCAGCCCCGATAACCCGCCTTTTGAAGACAATCCGGGCACATTCCACTCCACCGGCGCACGCGGTTCCTGCGATGTCGTGATCTATCACCCCGGCCACACCATGCCCCCATCGCAGATGTCCACCGAGCATTGGCGCAAAGTCATCGACCTCTGGACCGAACGCTCCGCTCAGCTCTACGCCAACCCTGACATCGCCTGTGTGTACATCTTTGAAAACACCGGCGAAGCCATAGGTGTCACCATGCCCCATCCGCATGGCCAAATCTATGCCTTCCCCTTTACCCCGCCTCTAATCGAACGTGAACTCGCAGCCGCGCGAGACCATTACGAAGCATCCTCCGAATGCCTTTACTGCCGCCTGCTTACCGAAGAACTTGGGGCAGGGAAGCGCATCGTTCTCGAATCCCACCGCTTTGTAGCCTTTGTCCCCTTCCACGCCCGCTGGCCTGGTGAAATGCAGATCTATTCCCGCAACCACTTAGGCGCTCTTGCGGACTTAGACACCGATGCTAAGACCGAACTCGCTGCCCTGATAAAAGCCATACGAATGAAGTACGACAATCTCTGGGGCTTTGCCATCCCCCTGATGATGATGGTGCGCCAGCGCCCCGTAAGAGGCGATTCCCCTTACTTCCACTTCCACGTCGAATTCTGTCCCATTCAGCGCAGCGCCACTAAGCTGAAGTACCTCGCAGGAGTGGAGAGCGGTGCCGGAAGCTTCCTCAACGACACCCGCGCCGAAGATAAGGCCGCCGAATTTCGCAGTACCGTACCTGCGTCTATGTGACCTAAAAGCTCTTCGCCCCTACCGTATCCACCCTCATATCCGCCACCGGCGTGCTGTTCCGCAACACAAAACCCTGGGTGTCGATCAGAACAAACGCCGGTCTCTTATCCTCCTGGATCGTGCTGAGATCGATCCCATCCAGCTCAATCCCCTTAGCGTGCCGGATAAAGAAGCCCCAGGCCGGCAGGATCCCGAAGATCGAAGGCTCCGGATACCCTTTCTCCTGCTCGGGCACAGCCATCGGATCCGTGCGCGCCGGCATGCCACCCAATTGCCGCGAGAAGAACGTATTCACCATATCGGCCGGCTGCTTCGCCGCCTCGTCCAGCGAGAATCCCCCCTTCGCCACGATCCGGATATTGCTGAACTTCACATCCTCCACCTGATGTCCCGGAATGCCGGCAATCATCGAAGCAAACCGCGGGTCGGCGTTATAAACCACGACATTGCTGATATTCACCCGCTTGATCGTGCCGATCGCCACGCCCTCCGGCGCACGCATCCGGCTGCCGATTCGGATGAAAAACGGCCCGTTCGATACATCGCGCATCGTGATATTCGAGACCGCGATATCTTCGATATGAGACCCGTCCACAGACTCCAGTGCCAGCCCGCGAGACCGGTCGAACGTAACGTTGGTGATCGCGAAGTTCCGGAAATCGCCTTCCGATTCCGTCCCGATCTTGATGCGCCCGGTCGGGCCGTCGCGATCCGGCGATTTCTCCACCGTCCGCTTATACGTTCCATCCAGCAGCGAGCCCACTTCGAACCCGCTCACCAGACAGTCCGAAATCATAACGTTTTCACTCACTCGCGCATAACCCAGCGCGTGCGACCCCTTAAAAACAATCGCATCGTCGTTCGGCGCATTCACGCTTGTATTCGTGATCCGCACATTGCTAGTCGAGTCGATGTCCATGCCATCGCGGTTGGTGTCGATCTTCACGTTATCGATGGTGAGATTGTCCACCCCCGTAGTCAGAATCCCGAAATGCCCGCCATTCAGGATTGAAAAGTCCCGCAGCGTCACATTGCGGCAAAGCTTCAAGGCAATCGCCTTGTCGCCCCCGCCGCCACGCTCGCGCACCAGCGCCTTACCGCTGATCAGGCCCGCTCCCACAATGGCTATATTGTTAACGTTCTCGCCCCAAATCAGACTGTTATGCCAGTGGCTGTGCCCGAAATCCTGGAACTTATCCGAAGCGTTAGGTTCGGCCGCGTCATATTCCTTCGGCTCCGAACTGGCCTCGATTGTCGCGCCGGGTTCAAGCCGCAGCGTGATGTTGCTGCGCAGCCGGATCGACCCTGACAGATAAGTGCCCGGTCCAAACTCCACCGTGCCGCCGCCCGCAGCCGAAGCAGCTTCAATTGCCTTATTAATCGAATCGCGGTCCTGAGCCATGCCATCGCCTTTCGCGCCAAAAGCCTTCACATCGAAGACCGCGCCGGAGGCACTCACGGCCAGCAGGGATATCAAAGATAGCTTAATCATTCGTAAGCATCTTATCGCGTATTGTTATGCTGCGGGTTGGCCCGCAACCTGAATCTTCTTCTGCGCCTCATCTGGCAGCCCGCCTCCGCCATGGGTGCGGTTCTCGACCAGGGCAGCCTCCTCTTCGCGAGCATCGCCGTCATGGCCCTGACCCTGGTCGAACGTCTTCCCCTCAGCTTCTACCTGCCGCTCATCGGCCTCGCCATCGCGTACGTTCCGGGAATCCTCCTGGTCGGCCGCATGCTCACCGGCTTCGGCGTCAACGCCGATTTCCGCCGCGATTACGCCCCGCTCCTTACCTGTGCCGCGATGGCATGGACAGTAGCCAACGTCCCGCTCCTCCTGGCCAACTGGATGCTGCGCCCGGCAGCCCCCGCTGCTGCCGTCCTCTCGCTCGCATGGTTCCTGATCCTGATGTTCTTCGCGGTACGAACCGTACTCGGAACAGGCAGCGGCCAGGCGCTCACCGTCGTCGCCTTTTCATGGATTGGCCCCGTAGCCGCCACCTTCCTTTGGGGACCCCTCCACTTCCTCCTCGGCTGGCTCGCTTCCCCCTTCTTCCTCTTCTACGCCTGGTACTTCCTCGGTGGCGAAATCGGCAGCCTCGGCTCCGGCCTGCGCACCCGACAGAACTTCCGCCGCAATCTCGAAGCCGCCACCGTCAATCCCCACGACGCCGAGGCCCAGTATCAACTCGGCCTCATTGCGCAGGATCGCCGTCAATTTTCCGAAGCCATCGACCGCTTCAACAAGGCCATCGCGATCAACCCTGCCGAAACCGACGCGCACTTTCAGTTGGGCCGCATTGCGCGACAACAGGCCCGCCTCAACGATGCCCTGAGCCATTTTCAGACCGTCCTCGATCAGGACGACAAACATCATCAGAGCGAGATCCTGCGCGAACTCGGAGCCCTCTACATCGCGGCCGGCCAGTTTGAACACGCCGCGAATGAACTCGCTACTTACATCGAACGTCGCCCCTACGACCCCGAAGGACTCTATTACTACGGACAGGCACTCGAAGGCCTGCACCGAACACCCGAAGCTATCGAGATCTACAAACGGTGCGTGGAATCGGCTTCAACCGCCCCGCGCTACATTCAGCGCTCGGTAGCAAAATGGAGCCGCCTGGCTCAAAAGCAATTACGAAACGCCTCGAACAACCGCACCTGAACCGGATCGTCCACCAGATCCTCAGGATGCCACTGCACCCCGATCACGAACCTCTTGCCCGGCAGCATCAAACCCTCAATCACCCCATCCGCCGGGTCGCGCGCACTCACAACCAGGCCTTCGCCAATCCTGCCCGCCGCCTGATGATGCCGTGAATTCACCTGAATCGTTTCCGCCCCATAAATCGAAGCCAGCGGCCCGCTTACCTCAGCGTCGTGCACTGTCTTAAGATGCCCCTCAATATGCTGAAGCAGCGTACCGCCCAACGCCACATTCATCAACTGCATCCCGCGGCAAATCGCCAGCACCGGCATGTCCCGCGCCACAGCCTCCCGCAACACCGCCGCTTCGTAATCGTCCCGCTCCCGATCCGGCGCTTCCGTTTCCGGATGCGGAAGCTCGCCATAGAGCGACGGATCCACGTCAGTCCCGCCCGTCATTAAAATTCCGCCAACATGATCGAGCGATTCCGAAGACCCCGGAGTAAACGCCACCGCCTCAATTCCGACCCGCGCCAGAGCCTCGCGATAAGGCAGCTCCCGCTCCGTCTTCCGAAACAGCAGAGCCGCCTTCATTCCGCCTGCCCATCCAGGCGCTTCTTGATCGGCACCAGTCCCCGCAGCGTAACCAGATTCAGGAACGCCAGCACAATCGCCACTTCATACTTGTCCATAGCAACCGCTGCCCCGATCGCCCCCGTATTCCAGATACTCGCCGCCGTCGCAGTTCCGTGAACGCTCATGCCGTCCCGCACAATCGCGCCGCCGCCCACGAATCCGATACCGGCAATCAGACCCTGCAGCACGCGTGAACTCGCCGCGAGCCCGTCCGTCCCACCCACTCCTCGAAAGATCAGCAGATACCCGCAACTGGCAAGCGCCACAATCGGAAACGTGCGAATCCCGATCGCATGCAGCTCCTTCTCGCGCCACCAACCCGTAGGCAGCGTAAGTAACCAGGCAATCGTAAGTTTCATCGCAGTCCATCCAAGCAACTGCCAGTCCAGTGAAAGCGTCGGCATATTGTTAGATGTTACATATGCACGTTAACCGAATTCAGGCCTTCCTCCTGAGTTACCCTTTCCCCGAGCCCATTCGCCTGCCTTTCTACGGAGGCGAGAGGACGATCCTCAAGCGCGACGCCATGCTGATCCGCGTTGAAACCACCGGTGGTTATGTCGGCTATGCGCCCGGCCCCGGCAGCGAGCGCGTCCAACATGCCATTGAGACCGTCATCGCGCCGTTCCTCGAAGGCCTCGCCCTGGCCGACCCCGACGCTCTCCGCGTCAAATTCGAAACCGGACCTGGCGCGAAAGACGTCGAACTCATCAAAGCTTATTGCGCCGTCGAAGTCGCACTCTGGGACATCTTAGCAAAGAAGCACGGCGTCCCTTTGTCAGAAGCGATAGGCGGCAGAATGCGCGACCGCATTCGCCTTTACGGCAGCGCGGGCATGTATCAGGCTCCTGAGAAGTACGCCGAAGAAGCCGCCGCCATAGCCGCCCTCGGCTTCCGCGGCTACAAAATGCGCCCCGCTCTGGGGCCCGACGAAGATGTTCGCACCGTGGAACTCATGCGCGAAGCCGTCGGCCCCGGAGTCGATCTCATGATCGATGCCCACACCTGGTGGCGCATGGGCGATAAGAGCTACAGCCCTGAAACCGTGGAGCGCGTCGCCGACGCCATCTCCGGCTACGATCCCCTCTGGCTCGAAGAGCCCCTGTCGCCATCCGATCACGAGGCCTACGCCGCACTCCACGAAAAAGAATTCGTCACCCTCGCAAGTGGCGAGCATGAGCCTGACGAAGCCGGCTACGTCGATCTCATCGATTCCGGCGGCGTCGACTACGTTCAGATGGACGTCTGCTGCCAGGGCGGTTTCGCCATGGCGCGTCGCCTCTTCGGCCTGATCGCCCGCCGCGAACTCCGCTTCGCCTTTCACAGTTGGGGTACCGACCTCGAAGTCCTCGTCGCCGCCCATCTCGGAGTCTGCTGGCCCGATTCGGTAGTCGAATGGCTGGAGTACCCTTGTTATTCTGCGCCCAACAAAGCGGGGATGTACCCGTTTCCCCTCGCCGCCGAGATTCTCAAAACACCGCTCGAGATCGAAGGCGGTGAACTTATTGTGCCTCGCGGCCCCGGCCTCGGCATCGAAATCGATGAATCGGTAATTGAGAGATATCCGTGGAAGCCTGGCCCCTGGTCTTTATTTCGGATCGATTCTCCGCCGCAGACCCTGGCCGTCGTCGGCGACCATTCCATTCCCTGGGAGGGAAATGTTGGTTAACGAAAAGCGCTCCTACAAATACCTCGACCTGTTCATCAATATCTTCGTAGTCGTTCTGATCGTCTCCAACCTCATCGCCCCGAAGCTGGTCGATGTCGGCTGGCTCACCTTCAGCGCTGCCCAACTTCTCTTCCCCATTACCTACATCTTCGGCGACGTCTTCACCGAAGTCTACGGCTACAGCGCCTCGCGCCGCGCCATCTGGATGGGCTTCATGGGCAGCGTGATCATGGCTCTGTTCGGAATGTTTGCCATCTGGCTTCCTCCCGCCGCCGGCTTCCACAATCAAGCCGCTTTCGAAACCATCTTCGGAGTGGTACCGCGCAACATCGCCGGCAGCCTGCTCGCCTATTGGGCCGGCGAATTCGCCAACTCGCTCACGGTAGCGAAGATGAAGCTCTGGACCGAAGGGCGCTACCTTTGGACCCGCACCGTCGGCTCAACTGTCATAGGCCAACTCGTCGACACCACCATCGTGATCGTGGTGATCTTCTGGGGCAACCCGCCTTCGCTCATGGTTCACCTGATCGTCTCAGGCTATATCTTCAAAGTCGTATACGAAGTGCTGGCAACCCCGCTGACTTATTGGGTAGTTAACTTCCTCAAACGAGAAGAAGGCGTCGACTACTTCGACCGCCGCACCAACTTCAACCCGTTTGCGAAGGGCCTGGTGGAGTAGTCGCAACATCCTTGCCATGGCGGCCGAAATTGTCCAGCGTCATGAAGGTCCGCGAATACATTCGATCGATATACAGCTTCCCGTGCAGATGATCGATTTCGTGCTGCAGGATTCGCGCATACCACCCCTCCGCGCGGATCTCGACCGGCTCGGCGTTCTCATTCAGGCATTCCACGCGAACCTTAGCAGCGCGCGGAACAATCGCCGTGAACCCGGCCAGGCTGAGGCATCCTTCAAAGAAGGGAACCTGTTCTTCCTCTTCCTCCTCCGCAATAATCCCCGGATTGATAATCACCTGAAACGGAACCGCACTCCGATTACGTTCTGCCGCCTGCCCGGCCGCAAGCTTATCGATATAATCCTGCTTATCTTCAATCACCGCGATCTGCAGCGGAAAGCCCACCTGCGGAGCCGCCAGCCCGACGCCCGGCGCATCCCGCATCGTCTCCCGCATCGCCACAATCAACTCCTGGATATGCGGAGACAGAATCTCGTCGCGGCTCAGCGGCCGCGCGAATTGGCGCAAAGCCGGTTCGCCCACCTGTCGGATCTTCAGAATCATCTCAGTGAGTCATCGAATACAACACATCGTTCACGCCGATGCGAATCCCCAGCGCCGAATACTTCTCCGGATACCCCGGGTCGTCAGCCCACTCCCACGAATCCCCGATATCGGAGTTGAACGACATCACCACCATCAGCCGGCCTTTGTCGTCGTATATGCCCCGCCACCGAGCCGTCTCGCCATCGTTGCGATAAGTCGTCCCCTGCCGCAGCGCCCATTGACCCGGAATCTGATATCGATCCTGCAAATCGTAGATGATGTGGAACACCGCGTCCTTATCTTCGATCTCCACAATCGGCCGATCCGGAAAAATCAGCGCCATCGAATCCATAAAGCGATTCCACTCCGGCGTCCCCCAGAAATCGTCCAGCATCAGAAACCCGCCGCGCAAAAGATACTCGCGAACTCGCGCGACCTCCGAATCGGTCAGCTTCCAGTCGCCCATCTCGCCCGCCACCAGCCACGGCCAGTTGTAAATATCGTCGCCATCGTCGGGATTCACAGGCTGCTCCACAGACC
>Ga0302319_10015500_pt1 | contig 14126 bp, 12 predicted proteins | sample Bog_T0_2_FD_203319 | JGI IMG/M metagenome (GOLD analysis project Ga0302319, IMG submission 203319) | Peat permafrost microbial communities from Stordalen Mire near Abisko, Sweden - Bog_T0_2 | ecosystem: Environmental > Terrestrial > Soil > Wetlands > Peat | place: Sweden: Abisko, Stordalen Mire... | reverse complement strand
CACCGGGACGCATCGGTCCCGTGCCCGTGTACTGGGCAGATTGGAAACCTTACAATATCTCCTTCGTAAATCTCTTTTCCGTTCCTGTCCTTAAGGCCGACGTACTGCGTGATCGGCACGTCCCCACCGTAGAGCGTTGTCGTCAAAGAAGCCGTGTCTAACGGGTCGGGAGCGCAATAAAATCCACCGAGCTTCGAAGCTCCGACGGAATACTCAGTGCTGTTACCGGTCCACGCCCTGAATTTAATTTAATCTCCCTTTGCCTAATCAAAGCAAACTGGCAGGAATCCGCAAGAGGCCGCTGTTCCCAGCGGCAACCTGTTTGCAATAAGGGATTTATAGCACGCGGCAGGAACACGGAAATACGCATCTTAATGAAAATACACACGTTATTCTGGCGGAGGAAGAGGGATTCGAACCCCCGTGCGAGTCGCCCCGCAAACGGTTTTCAAGACCGCCGGTTTCAACCACTCACCCATTCCTCCACGCACTATTATAAGCGGCTCCCTGCCCTTCATGTCCCGCTCTTCTGGCGGATCAACGCCTCCAACTCGGCCAACCGCTTCATCACCTCGGCGTGCTGAATCTCATCTACCGGCGGCGTCTTGCCATGCACATAAAATGTCCCGCCCGGTTCCAATACGCAGCGCTCCACATCGTGAAACCCGCCGAAGCCCTGGCGGTGCAATACCGTCAACAGATCGGCGCGCGTCAGCAATTCCTTGGCGAGTGCTTTCTTGATGAGCTTGCCGCAGTCGATAAGCACCGTTGGCTTGCCCTCGAAGATCTGGTCGAGCCGGCGGTGCCGGAACAGGAAACGCACCACCAGGTAGTTCACTCCCAAGAGCGTGAACGCGCCCACCAGGCCGCCGGTGAGGGAGTTGTCGTTGCCGATGATGGCGTTCTGCACGGTGTTGGAGAGCGACAGCAGCACCACCAGGTCGAAGGGGTTGAGTTGCGCCAGTTCGCGTTTGCCGAAGACGCGCAACACCACCACTAGAAATGCGTACACCACGATCGGACGTAGGATCTTTTCCGCCAGCGGCACACCCAGGGCAAAGATCTGGCTCCACATACTGTTCGAAAACACCCAATCGGGCATCGGCTGTTCCTCCCTAGCCGATTATGGCGGGAATTTGGTAAAACATAAAGAGCCAGACCTGTTTGGGGGCTTTCGTTGAAAGGCTGTGGAGATTCTGTGAGTCCTGTGGAAATCCGGAGTCCATCAACTGATTGCAAGACACTTCGCGGTCCACGGATATTTCTCGGTTTTCTGGGTTTTTATCCGAAAGAATCTCTTCCCGAATCGTTGACCTCCAGGCCGGTTGCCGCTAGGGTAGGTGAGTCTCCATGTCCGTGACAAACTCCACCGGGAAGGGTCTTCCCACCAACGTAGACGCCGAGAAATTCGTCCTCGGCTCGATCCTGCTCGACGACACGCTCTACGTGCAGGCCGCGGGCACGCTGGAGGCCGAAGACTTCAGTCTGGAGAAGCATCGCCGCATTTTTATCCGTATGGGCGAACTGCAGGATCGCGGCGAGAGGATCGACCGCATTACCGTCGCCAACGAGCTCATGAAGTTTAACGAGCTGGAGGCGTGCGACGGCCTGACCTACCTGGTTTCCCTCGATGACGGACTGCCGCAGATCCCCAACCTCGACAGCTATATCCGCATCGTCAAAGACAAGGCGGTGTTGCGCCGCATCATTTTCGCGTCGCAGCACATGATGAATCGCGCGATCCTGGGCGAGGACGAGCCCGGGGAGATCCTGGCGGGCGCCGAAGAGACGCTGCTTAAGCTGGGGGATTCGCGCCTCAAGTCCGGCTTGCTCAACCCCGATCAGATCCTGCAGAACTACGAGGGCGGAATCAGCGCCTTCCTCGATCCGAGCAAGCGCATTAAGGGGATCAGCACGGGCTTCGCCAAGTTCGACGAGATGACCGGCGGCTTGCACGGCGGCGACCTTTGCATCGTGGCCGCGCGGCCTTCCATGGGGAAAACCGCCCTGGCCCTGAACATCGCCCAGCACGTGGCTCTGAAACTGAAACAGACGGTGGCCGTTTTTTCGCTGGAAATGTCGCAGGAGTCGCTGCTGACCCGCATGCTGTGCGCGTCCGCGCGCGTGGACAGCCAGCGGTTCCGCGCCGGCTTCCTCAGCCAGGAGGAGCGGCGCAAGCTCAACCACTCGCTGCACGAGCTGGTGGAAGCGCCGCTGTATATCGACGACACCGCCGGCATCCATCTGATGGATATGCACGCCAAACTGCGCCGCCTCCAGCAGGAGCGCAAGCTGGGCCTGGTGATTGTGGATTACCTGCAGTTGATGACCGCGCAGGGGCGCCACGAAAACCGCAACCAGGAAGTGAGCGCGCTCTCGCGCGGCATGAAGCTGCTGGCCAAGGAGATGAACGTACCGCTGATGGTGCTTTCGCAGTTGAGCCGCGCGGTGGAAACCCGCCAGGGCGATCACCGGCCGCAATTGAGCGACCTGCGCGAATCGGGCTCCATCGAACAGGACGCCGACGTAGTGGGCTTTATCTTCCGCGAAGAGGTATATCACCGCGAGCGCGAAGATCTGCGCGGCCTGGCGGAACTGATTGTGGCTAAACAGCGCAACGGCCCGGTGGGAACGGTAAACCTGGTGTTCCTGCACGCGCAAACCAAATTCGAGAACCGGGTGGAGGACACGGGAGAGTTGCCGGAGGAATAGATGGCGCTCGCGGGTCCCTCACCGCGTGACGTACAACTCCGCCTGGGTGAAGGCCGCGGCGCGGATCTGGTCGCGCAGGGTGCTGAAGCGCACCATGTCGCTGGCGGCGCGCAATCTCTCCGCTTCAGCCGCCGACAGCGCCCGCCAGTAACGGTCGGCGCGATCCTTGTACGAATATCCGCCATATGTGGCGGCGGACGCGCCTGCTATGTCCATCAGCAGTTGCCAGAAACTGGCGCGCTGGAACAGACCCTTGCGCTCTCCGACTTCGCGGGGGATCTCCAACACCTGCCGGCCGCCGCGCAGGATCGCGCGCACACACCGGGCGGCGTCAAACGGGCGCGAGGGATCGGGGTCGGGAAAGGTCTCCAGCACCTGGCGCACTTCTTCCAGCGTGGGTTCCCATCCCAACCAGCGGAATCGCGAGGCGCCGCTGACCAGCGTGCCGCGCCGCAGCAGTTCGCGAATACGCGGCTCGTCCTTGCCGGTGATGCCCAGCATGTGTTCGATCAGTTCCCGCACCGGCAGCTCCTGCACCACCACCGGGGTCAGAGAAATGGACTCCGCCGCTTCGGAACTTAGTTTCACCCGGATGGTCCGCGGTAACGCCATGCTTTGATTTCACGCTAGCATAAGTCCGTGACGCCTCTCGAAAAAGTACGCGCGGAGATCGGCCGCTACGATCATGCCCTGCTGGATTTCTCGGCCCGCGAGCACAACGGCGTCATCGAACTGGTGATCGAGCTCAAGAACCGCGATCTGGGTCTGCATACCTATTACGCGCCCATTCACGCCCGCGATCTGGACCACCCTCAGTTCCCCTGGACCTTCCAGCGCTACCTCTACGACTGCATGCACGATTACCTGGTGGAGATGTTCCTCCACACCCCGCAGAGCCGGGACGAACGGTCATGACCGCCGCGGGCCAACTGCTGGCCGCGGAGATCCAACACAACGGCCCGATCCCTTTCCACCGTTTCATGGAGACCGCGCTCTATCACCCCGAGCACGGCTACTATCGCCGTCCGCACGACCCGTTCGGCAAGCAGGGCGACTTCTACACCGCCGAGCAGATCCAGCCCGTCTTCGGTATCCTCATGGCCGCGCGCGTTCGCCGGCTTTACCGCGCCCTGGGCAAGCCCGCGGATTTCGTGGTGGTAGAACTGGGCGCCGGCCGCGGCGAAATGGCCGAAGCCTTTTCCGAATGGCGTTACCTGCCGGTGGATATCGATCGCGGCGCGCTGCCGGAGAATTTTCGCGGGGTAGTTTTGTGCAACGAGTTCTTCGATGCCCTGCCCGTGGATGTCGCCGTCTTCCGCGGGGGAGTTTTCCGACGGCAGTCGGTGGGATTCCACGATGGCCGCTTCGTGTGGCAAGAGGAGGGCGAGGTTGCGTCCGATGCCGTGGACTACCTGAACGCCTTCTTCCCGCCGCCCGAAGAGGGCAATTGGTACGAAATCAACCTGCCGGCGCTCCGCTGGATGGATCGCATCGCCGGCGCGCTTCGTGGCGGCTACGTGCTGACGGTGGATTACGGGTACACGCGCACCGAAGCGGTCCGCTTTCCCTCCGGGACGCTGATGGGATACCGCCGGCACACGGCGCGCGAGGATGTTCTGGCGGAACCCGGCGTTCGCGATATTACTTCGCACGTCAACTTCACGGCGCTTCAGGAGCGCGGCCGGCAGCGCGGATTGCGCAGCGAAGATTTTTCTACGCTGGCGCGGACATTGTTGGCCGCCGGCGAGGAGGACCAGTTCGCCGCGGCGCTGGGACCGGAGAACGATTTGCGCCGCCGCATGCAGCTCAAGACGCTTTTGTTCGGCATGGGAGAGACGTTTCGGGTTCTGCTGCAGAGGAAAGAAATGGAGGGAGAAGCGGAGGGAAAAGACTGAAACAATGAAAAAGGCCCCGAAAATCGGGGCCTTGGAGTGGAACCTGTGATAACGGCCCTTCTTCAGGGCGCGCCCAAGCTACTTCTTTTTCTTCGGAGCAGCCTTTTTCTTCGGGGCGGCTTTCTTCGTTGCGCTCTTCATCGATTTATTCTCCCTAACATCAAATTTTGCGACTTGAAAAATCGCAATGTGATTCATATATAAGGTTCTTCGCGAAGAAAGTCAAGAGAAAAATGATTTTTGCTTCTCCGCCGCTTCGTCGCGCGGCGCGTTCGCGCCGGATGCGCGGCGAAAAAATTCGCGGCGCGCCAAATCTTGCGCGCGGTTCGCTCTCGTATATACAATTAGACGCACCCGCATCGCGGCGCGGAAAGCCGCGCGGGCGACGGAAACCTCTGCAATGCTGCTGCTACCGATTTTATTGGCGATTCGCGCCGCTGAAGGAGACGCCGAGATCGTCCTGCGTCTGCAACGCCGCGAGTCGCAGGCACTCGCCGACCTCTACGACCGCTATGGGCGCATCACCTACTCGCTGATTCTGCGTGTGGTGCGCGACACCGGGATCGCCGAAGACCTGGTGCAGGAAACCTTCCTCCGCGTCTGGAACCGCGTGCACGCCTTCGACGCACAGAAGGGCGCCATCGGTCCCTGGCTGCTGGCGGTGGCCCGCAACCGCGCGATCGACTATCTGCGGTCCGCCGGCGGGCGGGAACGCAACGCCGTGGAATTCGAAGAGACCGATCATCCTTCCCTTTACACCGATATGGAACCCGGCATTCTGGCGTCCGACAAGGCGCGTCAAGTGAAGGCCGCGGTGGAACGGCTCTCGGTTCACCAGCGCCAGGTCATCGAGTTGGCTTACTTCGAAGGTCTCTCGCAAACCGAAATGGCGCAACGCATGGGTCAACCGCTCGGCACTATCAAGACCTGGGTGCGGACGGCTTTGAAAACTCTGCGCGACGAACTGGGCGCAACGGCGGTGTCGGCATGAACTGCACCGACCTGCGGGATCACTACGAGTTTTACGCGCTCGGCCTGGCTGAGGAGCCGGAACGCAGCGAAATCCGCGAACATCTCGATCGCGGATGCGAGGTGTGCATGTTGGAGATCAAACGAGCGCGCGATCTGGTAGCCCTGTTGGGCGGCACGCCAACCCCCGCCGCGCCTTCCCCCAAATTGCGGCGGCGTATTCTGGCATCGGTGGGCGCCGAAGAGCCTCGCCGTTTCGGCTGGTCGCCGTTCCTGGCCGGCGCCACCGCCATGTGTCTCGCCGCCGCGGTCTATTTTGGCGGCCGCGAATGGGATTTTTCCCGTCAGGTCCTGGTCTTGCGCGCGCAGTCGCGCAGCCAGATCATCGAACTCACGCGGCTCAACGAAGCCTTCGCCATCCTCAACGGCGCCGATACCACCGTCACCTCCTTCGGTGAGAAGCAACCCGTGCCGAAGGGCAAGCTCTTCGTGAATCCCAGCCTGGGGTTCCTCATGATCGCCTCCAACCTGCCGCAGGCGCCCGCCGGCAAAACCTACGAACTCTGGTTGATCCCCAGGGCCAAGGGCAGCCAACCCGTGCGCGCCGGCACGTTCCAAACGGATAGCAATGGCGCCGTGATGCACATGGAGCATGCCGCGGTGGACACAGCCAGCACGGCCTACGTCGCGGTCACCATGGAGGTGGAAGGCGGTGTAGACGCGCCCACCACCAAGCCGGTGATCGTCGCACCAGTTGGCCCGGCGTTACAATAGCGGAGCGTGACTAAATATATTCGCTATCGCTCCGGCTCCGCGATCGGTGCCGGCATTCTGGATGGTGAGACCGTCCGTGAGATTCGCGGCAACCTGTTTGGCGCCTACGCCGAAACCGGCGCCACGCTCAAACTCGCCGACGTGTCGCTGTTAGCCCCCTGCGTGCCCGGCAAGATCATGGCCGTGGGTCTCAACTACAAGAGTCACCTGGGCAACCGCCCGCAGCCGGCGCAGCCCGAGATCTTCTATAAAGCCGTCACCTCGTTGCAGGATCCCGGCGGCTCCATCGTCACGCCGCGCGACGCCACGGACCTGCATTACGAGGGCGAACTGGTGGTGGTCGTCGGCCGGCAAGTGAAGAACGCGTCCGTAGAAGAGGCGCGCGCCGCCATCTTCGGCGTCACTTGCGGCAACGATGTCAGCGAGCGTAACTGGCAGCACGGCCCGGGCAAGGACCTCCAATGGTGGCGCGCCAAAGGCTGCGACACCTTCGCGCCCCTGGGGCCGGCCATCGTCACCGGCCTGGATTACAGCAACCTTCTCTTGCAGACGCGGCTCAACGGGGAAGTGGTGCAGCGGCAATACACGTCGGATCTGATTTTCGATTGCCCCACGATTGTGAGCTGGATCAGCGGCTGGGTCACTCTCATGCCGGGCGACCTCGTTTATACGGGGACGCCTGGCAGCACCCGCAAGATGTCGCCCGGCGACGTGTTGGAAGTGGAGATCGAATCGATCGGCGTGCTCAGCAATCCCGTGGTCTGAAGGGCTGCCCATCGGAAGGCCGCTGCAATGAAAAACGGGCCTATCCGGGGAGGGTGTTGCTCATCCCCCAAATAGGCCCGTAAGAATCCGCATTAGTTAAGGCGCCGGGGAGGACCAGATGCACACACTACTTTCCGGCCCACTCCCCCGAGGCCCCAACTCGATGAAGCAATTCTACCAGCGAGGCTCGCGACGTCCGCCGCCACCACCACCGCCGCCACCGGGACGTCTGCCGCCACCACCACCGCCGCCACCGCCGCCGCCACCGGGTCTGCCGCCACCACCACCGCCGCCGAAGCCACGTCCGCCACCGCCGCCGCCAAAACCGCGATCGGGCTTAGGCCGCGCTTCGTTGACGTTGAGAGCGCGTCCGTCCATTGTGTAGCCATTGAGAGCGGAAATCGCCTGATCCGCTTCCGACTCGTTTTCCATTTCGACGAACGCGAACCCGCGCGAACGGCCGGTATCGCGATCGGTCATGATGCGTGCGCTGTTCACTTGCCCATACCGTTCGAACAGACTGCGCACAGCTTCTTCCGTAACGTTGAAGTCGAGGTTGCCCACGAAGATGTTCTTCACTCAATCCTCCTGACAATTTGAAAGCGGGCTCATCGGTGATGAAACGCAAGCAGGACGACGGTGCCGTCGCTCAGGAAACGATCTGCCGGATTCGCGAAAGCTATCAAACGCGCTCCAACTATAGCACGGGCGGTTCGACGGCGGCAAACGGTATCGACCCGGGAAATGAGGGTCATCCCAGGGGAAAAGAGACGGTCAAGTATGGGTGCACACAGTTGGCTTCGTGTGGCAACCGCGCGACTTAGGCGACGGGACAGTGTGTCTGCTTACTGATTGAGATAGGCGATCAGATCCGACATCTCCTGCGCCGTGAACCGGGGCCAGGCGATCTTCTTCTGACTCATCAGGTCCAACATGCGGGGCCCGTGCTCCCACAAGGCCGCCACCATGGTGATGTCGGAATGCCCGTCCCTGCCCTTACTCAGTTTCGGCGCTCCGCTGGACGGGTCGTTGTGACAGGTGGCGCAACTCTTGGCGGTGAAGACTTTCTTGCCGCGCTCCGCATTGCCGTCGCCGGTAAAGTACTGCCTCACCCAGAGATAGCCGATGATCTGCCGCATCTCTTCGGGCGTGAGAGTCGGCGCCGGCTGCTTCATCTCCGGCTGATGGTCCCACATGTCCGCGGCGATATCGGTCAGGGTCTGGTTCTTCAGCAGCTTTTCGGGAGCCAGGTGGCAGTTGACGCAGCCCTTGGATTGAAAGAGTCTGTCTCCCCCGTCCGACGGCGGAAACTCGAAATGCCGCACCAACTCCCTGGTCTCCGGAAGGTTCTGAAGATACACCAGAATGTCTGTCAATTCCTGCCCGGTCAGCTTTCCCCAGGGAAGCTTCTTCTGTTTGAAAGCCGCGCGCATTTGGGGGCCGTGGTTCCACATTTGTTGCGCCAGCACCAAGGGGTCCGCCAGCGATTCCCACCTGGCTACAGGCGGCCCGCCGCCGGCCACCTGAGTAGTGATGCCGTGACACGTGGCGCAATGGAGCGCCGTGAAATCCTGTTTGCCCCGCCCGGCGTCGCCCGGCTGCTCGAAGAATCGCGCCGATACAAAATATGCGAACAGGTCGGCGGCAATCTCGGGAGTCATCTGGCTCTTGACGATGCCCTTGTTCTTCATCGCTCCCCACATATCGGGGGCGTGGTTCCACATCAGACTGGCCATGACCGCGGGAGTGTAATTGCGGTCGATGCGTTTCGCCAGATCGGGCGCGGTGGTCCCGCCTTTACCCTGAAAGCTGTGGCATTGGATGCACTGCTCGCTCTGAAAGAGCTGTTCGCCCCGGCGGGCGTCTCCCGGAACGGTGCTGACCGCCCAGATACTCCCGGCGACCAGCGCCCCGGCGATCGTTACTCGAAGCATCGACATTGCTGGTCTCCTAGCGGGTTAACTTCAGCCCAGTCATGAACACATGCGTGCGGAAGCTTTCGTAGAGGTAGAAGGCTTCCTGGTAACCATAATATTTCCATTCGGTATTCCAGAACACATGCTTCCCCATGGGAAAGGAGAGCCGTGCCATCGGTTGATAGTAGCGCGTGGTAGCGCTCCCGTTGGAAAGGAACATGGATCCGCCCAGGCTCAACTTTCCCGCCACCGGGCCGGGGAAATTCAATTCCACCGCCCCGGTTACCGAATGCGAGTTGTCGCGGTAGTCGGAGACGGCCGTGGAAAGGAACGGCAGCGTGAGGTAGTCGATGGTGGAATGCATCGTCGCGCGGTCATACTCTCCCATCAGGCTGATCCGCTTGCCGCTCTTGGGTGTCCAGTAGACCGACAGGGAATTGTCGCGGCTGAGGAAGTCGTATTGAATGGCCGAAGCATGGTTCAGGTTGTTCAGCAGGCGAACATTAAGCTGAAACAGGAGCGATGGCAATAGTTGGTATCGCGCCCTCGCCCGCGCCTTCTGGTAATCGTTGAGGCCGTCGCGGAAGTAGACCTGGTCGCTCGTGCCGCCCTCGTAATCCAGATTGAAGGACGCCTTTTGGGAAGCGCGGTAATTAATCGCGCCCAGCGCCACATTGCGCTTCAGTTGCCCCTGCTCCAAAGCGCCGCCTGGAGAGAAGAATGGGGAAGCCTCGGTGGTGGCATCGCCCCAGATGCGCCGGTAGCCGCCGCGCAAGGTGATCTTGGAGCTGACATCGAACAAAACATCCACCTGCTCCTGGCTGTAATTCACGATCTGCAAGGGATTCAGGCTGGTGATGCCGGCATCCGGCGCCAGGGCCGGTCCCACCGTCAGCATGCCGTACGCGGCATCGTGGAACCGGTCGGTCATCCACGATTCGAGGATGCGCACGCGCCGGAACGGCCGCAGTTCGAACCCCGCCGTGCCGGTAGTGTGCGGCTGGTTGGCGGCTCCAGTGCCGATCGACTGCTGGGTGGCATAGAACAGCAACTGGCTGAGCTCCGCGAAATTGCCGGTTGCCGCTTCGTTGAAGTTCACCGTCGTTTTGGGATCGCTGTAGAGGAACTGGCCGTAGATATCGATCCACGAGAAGGGGTGAGCCGTTAGCAGCGCCTTGCTGTAAATGCTGTTCCCGCGGATTCCGTAGGCCTGCTGTAAATTGTTCAGCGCCAGCGTCTGGCCGAAGATGGTGCTCGTGCGGTCGCCGTAATTGGCGCCCGAAAAGCTCGCCTGGTCGTCATCCTTATATGTAGTACCGCCCTGCTCCACGGTGATGTGGAAGTGGTTGTACTCGAAGCGGATGCCGCCGCGATAATTGTTGGTGCTGTCGCGCAGCATGGTCTCGACGGGGAACTCGTCGTTGCTGTCCTGGACCCACTCTTCCACGCCATTCCCATATCCCGAGTTGCGGTCGAACGCCAGGTAGGGGGTGATGCGCTTCCCCGGCCGCAGGTCGAGCGCGATGCTCATGGTACGCCGGTGGGTGTCGAACGCCTGTTCATTGAATCCACCGGGGGCCACCGGGTTAGCGTAGGAAGGCACGGCATCGAAGTAGGCGATATTGCGGTAGTCGAAGGTTAAATCGTAGACGCCCATCTTGCGGGCGTTGAGACGGGCCGTATTATAAGGATCGCCGCCCCAGCCATAGGCATACGCGTCCAGCCGGTCGAAAAGCCGCTTCTTGGGATCTATAATGCTGAAGTCCAGTCCGTTCAGCTTGAGACCCTGACCCAGGTTCACCACGCTACGGTATTCCGGAAGGCTGCCGTTGGGGCCGGTCAGCCAGCGGTACCCGAAATCCACGCTGCCCGTAAACCACTGCTCGGCGGAGGGTGCGGGCGACGCTGCCGGGGCAGCGGCCGGCGCGGCTGCCTTCTCTTCGGCCTTGGCGGGCGCAGGTGCAGCCTGATCGCCGGTCTTCGCGGGAGCCTGGGGCGCCTGTTCGTCTGCCGGGGGGACAAATTCCTGAGTGGCGTTCGCCGCGGCCGCCGGCTGGTCCGTGATGCCGGGTACCTGCGCGGCTCCAGAGTTGGCGTTCGCGGGGGCCTGGGTCGCACGATCGGTAATACCGGGCACTTGCAGGGTATCGGCCTTGGCCGGACTGTTGCTGCCGGCATTGGATGACGAACCGGCCTGCTGGGCGAATGCCGGAGCCATCAGGATTAGAGCCAGGAGGAATCTCATTTGAATAAGTCCCGATCCACGTTGGATCCGTGTACCTTCTGGTGGCAGTTGGTGCAATTCTGAAAGCGCGGGGAAGCCAGATCGTGTATTGCCGGAGGAACGGAACCCAAAGGTCCCTTCATGGTAGGCGTCGTGCCCGGCAGGTTGGAGTGGCATTCCTGGCAGACCAGGCGAACTTGCGGCCGGGTGAGCATGCGCGCATTCGACGACCCGTGCGGCTCGTGGCACGCCGCACAGCCCTCCATTTTCACGGGAGCATGCTCAAACACGAACGGCCCGGCTTTGTCGCCATGACATTTCAGGCAACCCGGTTCATTGGCGCTCACCGTCTGGATGGAATTGGGAAGGAACGTGCCGTGCGGATTGTGGCAGTCCACGCACGACATGGCGCCTTGCGGCAGTTTGTGGGTATAAGGCCGCTGGAAGCTGGCCCACACATTGGGGTGGCAGGAGGCGCATAGCTTATTGATGTCGGCCGCTTTGCGCGGCACCAGACCGTTGGGCCCATTCTGGTGGATGGAGTGGCAGGCGACACAGGCCACTTGATTTTTGGCGTGACTGCTGGTGATGCGTCCCACATGCGTGGGTTGGTTGAGATGGCAGGTGAGGCAGACCTTGTCGGCCGCGGCGGGAGAAATTTTTGCGGGGTTGCGGATATCGGCCGCGTTCATGGACTCGGCGTGTTTGCTGCCCGGACCGTGGCACGATTCGCAGGCTTTGCCGTCAAAGCCGCGCTTCTTATCGGCTTCTACTTCGTGGTGAGGATTCTTCTGGAACGCGTTGAAGATATCTTCGTGGCATCCCTGACAGGTATCGGAGCCGACGAACTCCGCCGGCTTGGCTGGTTCCGGAGGTGGAGCGGGGGCGCCCGCTTTGTCTTGAGCGCCCCCGGAAGTAGCGGATAACAATATGGCCGCCGCCAGGATCGGTAACCAGCGCGCCTCCCGGAAGAGACGCGCTGATGGAGTGGTGCGGGCCATGCTCATATTTCGCAGCGGCCGGAACATGGTCATCTCCTTATGCTGGTTACGTTACTGTCCCACGTGCACGGTGGTAGCGTCGTAGGCGGCGCCCGAACCGTGGCAAACCGTGCAGCTCTCGCCGAACTGGGTGCTGGTGTTGAGGACCGCGTGTGCCATGGTCGGAGTATCGAAATGGCAGGCGGTGCAGGCCGATGTGATGGCCGGAACGGGGTTGATCAGTGCCGCCGGATCATACACCGGATTTTTGCCGGTCGGCAGGACGTCCTGCGAACCGCCGGTGTGGCACATGGTGCAATTGGCCGTGTCTCCTACCGAGCCATTGAGCATGGCGGGATAAAGGACGCCGGTGTTGGGGATCGCCGCCGGGACGGTAGCGAACGTCGCTCCAAAGGAGTTGTGGCTTCCGCCGTGTCCGACGATCACATAGTCCATGCCTGCCGCCGCGAACTTGTTCCCGGTGTGGATGGCGTGAACCATCTGGGCGAAGTTGATGCCTTGCACCGGCGCGGTCTTATCGGAGGCAGTCGTCGCGGTGGGACGGGTGGACTCGTCGCCCTCGCTGGGGTTGTGGCAGAGCACGCAATAGGTCACGTTGTTGCGCAGGCCGCCGTGGACTTCGAGGTAGGTATGGCAGCCCTGGCAATTGGCCATCGCCACGATGGTGCGCCGCGGCGTAACCGGTGAGCCATCCACCGAGAAGTTGATGACCTGGTTGGTACCGCCGTAGGTAGTCGTCAGCGCCTGTGTGGTGCCCGGCAGCAGGGTGACGGAGAGCCGGCCTTCCACGCCGATGGTGTAGGTGCCCTTGGCGGTGGTGGCGAGAGTGTGGGTGAAGGTATAGGTGCAGTTGCCGCTGCCATCGCAAACCGCGCCGGCTACCGCCGCTTCGGTCACGTAACCGGGGGTGGTCACCGCGGGCACGAAAGCCGTGTACCCGTAATCCGTGGTCGGACCGGCCATGGTGAAGGAAAGCGAACCGCTGTTGGCGGTGAAGTAGCTCATGGGAATCCCGGCGCCGGCATTGTTCTTTACCGTGAACGAGATCGTGGGAGCCTTGCCCGGCGCTGCGCCGGTTACTTTGGTCAGGGTGAAGTTGAGGCCGGGAACGCCCGGCGCTTCGTCGTCCACCGTGTGCGCCCCAATAATGGAGGCATCGAACGGCAGTTCGCCCTGCGGAATGTGGCAGCCGGCGCACTGGGTGTCATCCACTTGGGGCAGATGGCTGGGGGTAGTGTCGCCCCCGCTGGTGTAAGAGACCTGGCCGGTAGCGAAGTTCACATCGTCATGGCAGGAACCGCAGGCAGCGCGGCTCGGCTTGGTCATCCAGGCATTGGTCTGCAAAGCCCCATTCTTGGGATTGTGGCAGCTTCCCGCGCAATTCCGCGGGTCGCTGGGGTTGGCCGGATATACAACGGTTGACCAGGAAGAGTAGCCACCGTGGCCATAGACTTGGTAGGGAAGGGCGCCATACTTCACGCTCGGCAGGCTGGAGCCCATGTGGATTTTGTGAAAGAAGGCCTTGGCGTCCAGGGATTCCCCGGTGTTGGGATCGCTGGTTTGCGACTGGTGGCACATGATGCACAGGTCCAGACCGACGCGCGAACCGCCATGGAAGGAGAGCAACGTGTGGCAGGAGTTGCAGTCCGCGGTGCGGACCACATCGCGCGGCGTCGGCTTGCTGCCGTTGGGCACGAAGTCATAGGTGACCGAGCCGTAGGACGTGCCCAGATCCCATTGCGTCAGGTTCCGCGAACCGTAAATGCCGATGCGGTTCGTCAGGGTCGGATCGAAGCCGGTCGGCGCCGTGGTCTTAAAGGTATAAACATATTCGCCCAGAGCTACCGTGGTGGTGGTGCCACCCGAATCG